>Ga0070669_100003146_pt1 | contig 11880 bp, 10 predicted proteins | sample KBSS53metaG_FD_64680 | JGI IMG/M metagenome (GOLD analysis project Ga0070669, IMG submission 64680) | Switchgrass rhizosphere microbial communities from Kellogg Biological Station, Michigan, USA - KBS S5-3 metaG | ecosystem: Host-associated > Plants > Roots > Rhizosphere > Soil ... | reverse complement strand
ACAGCAGAGAAATTCCGGGGCCCGTCGGTACGCCGGCCCCACCGAGCCTTCGCCCTTCGAGCAGGCCCGCGACGAGCTCTTCCAGCACATCATGCGTTGCGGTGTCGTCGGTGCGGCTCCCGAGCACGTCGAGGAGTGGTTCGCTGAGACGATCAAGTACATGACGGAGCGGTTCCCCGAACTGAGCGAAGCACAGATCGAGGAGCTGAAGACCTTGGGACTGCGCTTCGCGCAGCCGCCGAAGTCGCGGTCCGAGAGCAACGCGGCTTCCGCCGCCTGAGCCCCGCCGACTCCTGAAGGATACGACGCGCCCCCGGATCACACGGGGGCGTTTGCGTATCCGCCGCCCTCAGCGCGCGCTGGGGCCGCTCCAGCGCATGCCCACGCCGCCGCGAACGCCACCGCCGAGCCCGATCTGCAGCGACGGCGAGAGTCCACCGCGCGAGCGGCGACCTTCGAGATCGAGCGCCGCGAGGAGTCGCGGACGCACCCGGTCTCCCGGATCGGCGCGCAGGCTCACGCCGGCGCCGGCCGAGAAGCCCCAGCGCGACTGGCGAAACGGATCGAACAGGAAGCGCGCGAGCACGTCGAGACGTCCCGCCGCCCGCGGCGAATCGTCACCGTCGATCGTCGCACCCGCGCCCGCGAGCACGCCGATGCGTACGTAGGTACCGGTCGGAATCTGCACGCCGGCGGCGCCCTGCACCGAGGTCGGGTTCGTGCCGATCACGTCGATCCGCAGCTCGGGAGCGACGGCGACGTGCTGTTGTGCGTGCGCGGGTGCGGACGCGAGGGCGAGCAGCGCGATCGCTGCGAGCAGCGCACCGCCCACGCGGCGCGCGGTCACCGAGCGCGCGCGCGCCAGAGTGCCAGCGTGTAGTCGGCGATCGACAGCACCGACGTCACACCGACCAGCAGGATGAGCCACGGCGCGAGCACGGGGGCGACGAGCAGCGCCACGAGCGTGATCAGCTGCAGCACGGTCACGACCTTCCCCGACGCGCGCGCCTGGAACGTCACTTTGCGCAGCCACGGGATCACGCGCGCGACGAGGAACCCGACCGCGGTCGCCAGGTCTCGCAAGATCATCACGAAGTAGCCGCCCGTGCCGAGCCGGCCCGAGAACAGCATCGCGGCGACGACGGTGAGCACGAAGAAGCGGTCGGCGATCGCGTCGATCATCGCCCCCCATCGCGACGTCGCCTTCACGCGGCGCGCCAGCCAGCCGTCGAGAAAGTCGGTGAACGCCGCGGCGCCGATGATGCCGACCTGCATCTCCGTCGCGCTCGACGCGACGAACCCCGCCGCGAGCGCGACTCGCGAGGCGGAGATGAGGTTGGGGATCGTGCCGAGCGTGCGTCGTGGGGTCATGGCCGTGAATGATACATCGCCATCGCGGACGCGTGCACCGGCACGTTGCTTGTCGCGTGCCCGACCGCGGTCTAGCTTGGCGTTGGAGTTCGATCTCGAGTTCGGAGGCGACGTGAACGCTGTGAGGGCACTGTGACCGAATCGGGGCCTATCTCGCATCTCGCGGCCGACCTCAGCGGCGTGGGCTCCGGCGCGCTCCGCGATGCGCCGATGCTGAGTGGACTCCTCATCGCCGCGGCGAGCGCCGCCGGCCTGGGCGTTCCTGCGGCACCCGTCGTGCGAACGGCGGCGGACGGCGGAGTCGCCGCCATCCTCCTGCTCGAGCCCTGCCACCTCAGCGTGCACTCCTTCCCCGATCGCGGTCTCGCGCTCGTCGACGTGCTCTCGCGCGATGCGGCGGGCGCCGCCAAGGCGCTCGACGTCTTCGTGCGTCGGCTCACCCCCACCAGCGTCGCCAGCGCGACGAGGGCTCGCGGGTAGATGCGCAATCTGCTCCCGCTGATCCAGGTGCTGCTCGTCCTCACGGTGCTCATCTGGGACATCGCGCTCACGAGCCGGATCGTCCAGGTACGCCAGCTGCCGCGCGCGTTCGTCGCGCTCACGGGGCTCGCCGGCTTCCTCGTGCTGCCGTCGCTCGTGATCCACCTGGCGACGACGAACGCCATCACCGGCCGATCGGTCACGGAGGTGGACTGGCTGTGGCCGATGACGCTCACGCTGTTCGCGCTGCAGGCGCTCTACGCCGCCGTGCGCCGGCTCGTGAACCCGTTCCTCGGCTTCTTCATCTCGGCGTTCGACGTCCTCATCGCGGTCGACGCGGTGCTTCGCTCCATGGCCGCGACGGGCGCGACCCTCCCCGCTCCCGCCCTGCTCTTCCTCGCGGCGACGACCGGCACCTTCTCGTTCCTGATGTCGTCGCCGGACGTGATCAGCTCTCCGCTGTTCGTCCTCGTGCCGATGATCGCGCCGGCGTTTCCGGCGCTGCGCCGCGCGACGGCGACCTTCCGGCTCGTGCTCGCCGTCATCGCCGGTGGATGGGTCATCATCTTCATCACGCAGCTCACGCCGGCCATCGAGGCGGTGAGCTCGTACCGCATCCACGACCCGCGCACGGAGAAGCTGCAGGAGAGGCCCGAGGGCGACTTCGAGATCGGGCTCAAGCTCTTCCCCGATCTGGACGGACCGCCCCCGCCCGTCGCCGTCCGCAACGACCTCGCCCTCGCGGACACGCTCGAGGTAGCCGTCGTCAGCGTCGTGATCATCCCCGAGGAGATGGAGCGTGCGGCGCTCGACTCGCTGTCGGACGCGCTCGAGATGATCCGTCGCGACAGCACGCAGCTGATCGTCACGCTGGGCTATCCGAAGCCGCTCGTGCCGCTCCCCGGCCGAACGTTCAGCGATGCCCGGCGGCTGCAGACGATCGACCGCGTCGTGCGCGTGCTGCGTCCCGACATCCTCCTCCCCGCCGAGGATCCGTACGACTCCGGCACGCGCGCAGCGGGCCAGCGCGCGCCGCAGTACTGGGAGAGCTACATCACGCGCGCCTCGCAGATCGCGAAGAGCATCCGCCCGCGCACGCGCATCGGCGTGTCGGCGTCCGCCTACGACGGCCGCGACAGCACGCTGTTCGCGTGGGCCGCGGCACCGGGCTCGCCCGTCGACGTCGTGGGCTTCACGCTGTTCCCGTCGCGCACCGGCGTGCGCACGCTCGACGCGGCGACGCACGCCGCGGATCGCTGGATGCGCGAGTCCCGCTCACCGAAGGAACACTGGGTCTTCGCCGCCGGCGGCTTCCCGGAAGCGCACGGCGAGGCGAGCCAGGAGCGCGCCGTGTGGGCCGCTCTCGCCTGGGCAACGAGCCGCCCGGCGATCAAAGGCCTGATCGTGAGCGAAGCCGGCGACTACGGCTCGATCACCGGCCTCCGCGCCCCCGACGGCCACCTTCGCCGCGCGACGTTCGCGGTGATGGCCGCCATGCGTGGTGTGAGAGAGGCTGCGAGAGCGGCCGCGCCTGCGGTTAGGGTCCAGTAACGCACTGCCGTACTACTCCGTACGCCGTACTACCGCGTACCTGGACCCGCGCGACTGCTCCCGACGAATGCACCGACGCCGCTCTACCGGGACGCCCTGATGGAGCGTTTCAGTTTCAAGGGGTCAGAGTCGTTGATCCGATCAACGACTCTGACCCCTTGAACCCCGTGAAACTGATCAGGGAGTTTCAGGTAGAGCGGCGTCCAAGCATTCGTGGGGCGGATATGCCAGTCCCGGTACGGCGTCGTACGGAGTAAGAAGTCGTACAGCAGTGCCTGAACGGAACTACAGCAGAGCTACCTCCCCCTAACGATCCCTTCGACCCTCGACGATTCATCGAAGTACCGTTGAGCGACCACCCTCATCTCCTCCGCGCTCACCCTCCGCACCTTCGCCTCGAACTCCTCCAGCTCCGCCAACCGCCCGAACAGGTACGCCTCCACCACCTCGCCGAGCACCGCGCCTCCGCTCTGCTGGCGGATCGCGTGCACGCCGAGCGCGTACGTCTTCGCCTGATCCAGCTCTCGCGGCGTGACCGGGGTCTCGCGCAGCTTCGTGAACTCGTTCAGCAGCCCCTGCCGCGCGATCTCTTCCTTCTCCGGCGACGTCGCGATGTAGGCGATGAACGAGCCGGCGAGCGCGCGCTCCGTCGCGAACGCATGGACGGTGTAGCCGAGCGACTGCTTGTCGCGCAGCTCGTCGAAGAACCGGCCACCGAGCCCGCTGGCCACGCCGGCGATCATCGAGGTCGCGAATCGCGCGTCGTCGGCGCGTGACGGGCCGGAGAACATCAGCGCCAGCGCCGTCTGCTTCTTGTCGCGCTGCTCCACGCGCTGCACGAGCGCCGTCGGCCACTCCGGCGCCTCGAGCGGCGCGATCTCGCCGCCGCGCAGCTCGCCGAACGCCCCCGCCGCGAGCCCGGCCAGCTCCGCGGGCTCCGCATCGCCCACGATGGCAATCGTCGCCGGCGCGTGCAGAAGCCGCTCGCGGTGCCAGTCGCGCAGCATCGCCGCGCTGATCGTCGGCAGCGTGCGCTCGTCGCCGCTGGCGGGAATGCCGTACGGATGCCCCGCGAACGCCGCCTGCGTCGCCAGGCGCACGGGATAGCGATACATGTCGTCGCGCAGCGCCACGAGGTCGGCCAGCGCGATCGCGCGCTCGGTGTCCACCGCCGCGTCAGGGATCGTCGCGTGCTGCGCGACGTCGGCCAGCAGCTCGATCGCCTGCGGCGCGTGGCGCGCCGGCACGTTGATCATCCAGCCGAAGCTCTCCACCCCCGCCGTGCCCGTGACAGTGCCGCCCAGCAGCTCCGCCTCCTCGGCGATCTGCAGCGCCGTGCGCCGCGTCGTCCCCTTGAGCGCCGCCCGAACGAGCAGCGACGTCAGCCCCGCGTTCGCCGGCGGCTCGTCGCGGCCGCCGCCGAGCACGTACACGCCCGCGTGCACGAGCGCGCCGGGCTTCCGTCGCACGAGCACCGGGATCCCCGTCTCCGTGCGGAAGACGTGCACGCCACCTTCCTCGCGCTCGGCGCGCAGCCCCGTCGCGATCGCCGGCGCCGCGAGCGGCGCCACCTCCGCTGGCTCGGCGACCGCCCGCGGGGCGTCGTCGAGCAGCGCGCGCATCGATGCCGCGTCGGGCGCGACCTCGGCGCCGTCCTTCGGCCGGTAGACGATCACTCCCGCCTGATCCGGGTCGAGGAACCGCTGTGCCAGCGCCTGGATCTCGTCCGTCGTCACGGCGAGCGCGCGACGCAGGTAGTCGTCGCCGATCGTCCAGTCGCCGAGCGCTTCCCACTCCGCGAGATAGTTGGCCTGCCCCTCCATGTCCTCGAGCCGGCGGATCCAGCGTGCCTCGTACACGCGCTTGGCGCGTGTGAGCTCGACCTCTGTCACGCCGTTCTCGCGAATGTCGCGCACTTGCGCCCAGATCGCGCGCGCCGCTTCGGCCGCACGCTCGGCCGGCGACTCGGCGTGGATCACGAACACGCCGATCGACGTCGGCGTGTAGTCGTAGGCCGACACCGCGCTGGCGAGCTTCTTCTCGCGCACCGCACGATAGAGCCGCGACGCGCGACCGGAGCCGAGGATCGTGCCGAGCAGATCGAGCCCCGGGGTCGCGTCGTCCAGCGTCGGCGGCGTGCGCCAGCCGAAGGTGATCTGCGTCTGCCCGATGTCGCCGCTCCACTCCCGGTGCCGGAAGCCGACCGAGCCCTCCTCGGTCGGGCCAGGGATGCGTGCCGGCGTTCCCGCGGGAAGCTCGCCATAGCGCGCGACGATCTCCGCCATCGCCTCGTCGGGATCGACGTCGCCGACCACGACGAGCACCGTGTTGCCGGGGTGGTAGAAGTTGCGATAGAAGCGGAGCATCGACTCGCGCGTCAGCGCGCGCAGTCCCGGCTCGCGCCCGATGCGCCAGCGCCGGATGCGGTGCCGGTCGTGCAGCAGCTCGAACAGCGTCTCCGTCGCCACCGCGCCCGGGTTGTCCGCCTTTCGCTTCGCCTCCTGGATGATCACCTCGAGCTCGCGCGCCAGCTCTTCGGTGTCGATCAGCGAGTTGGCGTAGGCGTCGAACTGCACGTCCAGCCCAGCCGCGAAGCTCGACGACGGGAGCACCGTGTAGTAGCTCGTGTGGTCGTAGATCGTCGCCGCGTTGAGGTAGCCGCCCACGGCCTTCGTCTGGCGCGCGATCTCGCCGACGCCGCGCGACGGTGTCCCCTTGAAGTACATGTGCTCGAGCACGTGCGCGATCCCGATCACGTCGTCGGTCTCGTCGAAGTAGCCCGCGCTCACGTACGTGACGATCGCCACCACGGGCGCCGAGCTGTCGCGCCGCACGAGCACGCGAAGGCCGTTGGAGAGGGTCGTGCGACGGACCGTCGCGGGATCGAGGGCGACGGTGAGATCGGAGACGGTCATACGCGGGGGTTAGACGATGGCGAGGCGCCGGAAGCGCAGCACGACGAGACCGGCAACGTAGCAGATGATTCCGTAAGCGGAGAACCACGCGACGAGCGGCCACGGGACGACGGGCAGCTCGGCCGCCGAGAGCACCGGCATTCCCGACACCGACGCATACACCTCGTCCGCGCGATGGAGCGGCGGCAGCAGGAAGAGCAGCCTGGCGAGCGGATGCGTCGAGGCGCCGAACTTGGACCACAGGAACGTCGCGGCGACCGCGACCACCACCAGCGACAGCCAGTCCCAGCGCGCCGCCGCCGAGAGCAGGAACGCGATGCCGGCGTACGCGACGAACATGAGCCCGACGACGAGCACGAAGTGCGGGGTGAGCACCGGCCATACGATCGCGCCGTACAGCAAGCCGAGCAGCAGCATCACGATCATGAAGCCGAGCCAGTGCACCACGAACGCCTGTCCGTAGTAGCGCGACGGCGTCACCGGCTTGGCGAACAGGAAGCGGAAGAAGCCCTGCTTCCGGTCGTTCGCCACGATGCCGTTCATCGCGAACAGCGCCCCGAGGAAGACCATCGCGCCGAGCATGCTGCGCATCAGATGGAAGCTGAACTCCGACATTCGCGCCGCGTACACGGCGTCGGGGTTGCCGAAGCGCGCCAGCATCCCGGGCACGACAGGATCGCCCGGCCGGGGCATCGGCACGGTCTCGGTCGTCGTGCTCATCGCGAGATACGCCGAGAGCACCGCGATGATCACCGTCGAGAGTCCCCGGTCCTTGAGGTAGTCGCGGAGCTGCCAGAGGGCGTAAGCGCCCACGCGTGCGCGGCTCACGGCTCGCCCTCGCCGATGCCGACCGCCTCGCGGAACTGCTGCTCGAGCATCGAGTGCACCGGATACACCATCGTCACGAGCGCTCCGCTCGCCAGCAGTGCGGCGAGCCCCGCGTTGACCTCGTCGAGCGTGGGTCCGTCGAGCTGGAACTCGCCCTGCCCGAGCGCGCGCGCGTCCGGGAACACCGACGGCATCAGCTCCGCGCCGCGCACCAGCACGAGGCGGTACGGCGTGCGGTCGCCGCCGGCCGGCGCAGCGACGCCGCGCACGTCGACGACGCGCTGCAGACGGCCGTGATCGATGATCGCCACGCGATCCGCCAGTCGCGCCAGCTCGTCGAGGTTGTGCGACGCGATGAGGATGACGCGGTCATCGCGTCGCAGCGTCGCCACGACGTCGCGGAACCGCTGCGTCCACACCGGATCCAGCCCGTGCGTGGGCTCGTCCAGCACGATCACGCGCTCCTCGGTCAGCACCGCCTGCGCCAGGCCGAGCCGCTGCAGGTTCCCCTTGGAGAGCTGCTTCACGCGCTTGGCGCGATGCTCGCCGAGTCCCATCCACTCGATCACCGCGTCGACGCGCGCGTTTCGCGCCGGTGCCTCGACTCCCGCGAGCAGCGCATAACGCCTGAGCGCCTCCTCGGCACGCCACCCGGGGGGGATGTTCACCAGCTCGGAGAGGTAGGAGATCCCGTGCGCCTCGACGTAGCGTCGAGGATCGAGCCCTCCGATCCGGATCGTGCCCTCGCTCGGACCGAGGTAGCCGAGCAGCAGCGAGATCAGCGTGCTCTTGCCCGCGCCGTTCGGTCCCGCCAGACCGAACACCTCGCCGGCGTGCAGCTCGATCGAGAAATCCTCCAGCGCGCGCACCTCGCGTCCGAGCACGCTGCGATAGCGCTTCCCGACATGGTCGAACGCGATCACGACGACGGCGCGCGAGTGAGAGTGAGCCGGCGCGCACGTCGAGTACGCGTGAGCCGGCGTCGCCCGTCAGCGAGGATTCGGCTGACCGGTCGCGGGAGGCAGTGATCCCGCGGGAGGCACGGCCTGCATTCCGGGCTGCGCGCCCGGCACGCCGGTCTGCATTCCGGGCACGGAGCCCGGCGGCGGCGCACAGCTGCTCCAGGCGCCCGCTCCGGCACGACCGATCCAGCGCATCCCCTCGTCGATCCGCCCGAGCCGCACGAGCGAGCAGCCGAGAAAGCCCTGCGAGAGCCGGTCGGCCGTGTCGGCCTGCACGGCGCGGAGATAGAACCGTCGCGCCGCGTCGTAGTTCTGCTGGACGAAGCTGACCGACGCCAGCTCGCGCAGCGCCACGCCGCTGTTCGGGCCGAGGCGCACCGCCGTCACCGCCTCGGTGTTCGCCGTGTTCATGTTCCCCGCCTCGCGCGCCATTCGCGCGAGGTAGACGTGCGGCATCGGATCGTTCGGATTGTCCTTCGCCGCCTTCAGGAACTCGCCGGCCGCGGCTTCGCGCCGTCCTTCGCGGTACGCCTTCACGCCATTGTCGAACGCGGCGTTGCCGCGACGGCCCATCAGCGCGTACGCCGCGATGCCACCGACGAGCAGCAGCGCGACGAGCCCGACCACCGGCATGACCCAGCGCGGCCGCGTGCGCTCCGCCGGAACCGCCACCGGCGCTCCCTCGAACCGCTCGCGCGCGCTCGGGTCGAGCGGCCCGTTCGGCGTGTAGGCGCCGCCATGAGAGCGGCTCGCCCCGGACGCGGCCGGGGCGGCCGGTGCGGCGGCAACCGGTGCGACGATCGGCGCGGCGGACGCGCGTCCCGGCTCGGGCGCGGCGGCCGTCGGCTCACCCATCAGCCCTGCCTCGAGCTTGAGGAACGCGTCGCGCGACGCGTGGACGTCGCCTTCGGTGGGCTTGTAGTCCACACGTGCCGCTCGCTCGCGCGCCGCGTGGAACTCGGCCAGCGCGTTCGCCTGCTCGAGCGACAGGAAGTGCCGCTGACGAAGCTCGCGGATGAGCATCTGCCCCGTCAGCGACGAGCCGCCGACGAGGGAGCGCAGTCCGGTCTCGGTCGCCGTCCACGCATCGATCAGGTCGGCGGCGAGATCCTCGCTGTCGCGCGCCATGCTGAGGCGGGCGATGATCGGTCGTGCCGAGCTGATCGCGTCCAGTGCCGCCCGCTGCGAGCCGGCGGTCATTGCACGATGCGCAGCATCCCTGCGTCCGCGCTTCCGCGAACGAACAGCTCCGCGTCGTGGCTCGGCACGCGCACACCTGTCTCGCGATAGGCGAGCTTGGCCACCCGCGTCATGTACTCGCGGAGCGTGACGTCTCCATCCTGCCCCGATTCCGCATCCGCGTCCCGCATCGAGCGCACGATATCCTCCCACGAGCCGGTGAGCCGACGTCCCTCGCGCGTGAGGATGGAGTGCACGCCAAGGTCGACCTCCGCCGACGCGACCTCGTCCCCCGCCTTCGCGTCGGCCAGGGAGGAAAGAAGCGTGCCGAACAGCTCGAGCTGGCCGCGGGCCACCTCCACCTCGCCGCTCTCGTTCGCGGCGGCGCCGTCGACCTCGATGAACAGCTCGTCGATGTCGTCCAGCTCTCCGCCGAGCTCCGTGAGCCGCTCCTCCCACGGCTTCAGGTCGTCGTCGTGCTCCTCGAGCTTGTAGGCCGCACGCTTCAGCTCGATCAACCGCCAGATGCCGAGCTCATCCCAGTGATCCTCGGTCGACGTGCGCTCGAAGTGATAGAGCGAGGCTTCGTAGTCGCCGCGATCGTACAGGATGTTCGCGAGGTAGATCCGCGCCTCGGCGTGCTCGTTGTCCACCTGCAGCGACCGGCGCAGCGTCGCGATGGCCGCGTCGTCCTCGCCGAGCCGGTGCTGGGCGTAGCCGACGCACGCGACGGCCTCGGCGCTGTCGGGCGCCTGCTGTACCGCGACCTCGAAGAACTCCTGCGACACGGCGAACAGCTCGCGGCGGTCGCGCAGCGACGCCTCCCGGAACAGCGCGCGGCCGATCTGGAGCATCAGGTCCAGGTCGTCGGCGTACCCGAGCTCCAGGGTGCGGCGGAAGCAGCGCAGCGCAGCCTCCTCCAGCCCGAACTTGAGCAGCGTCTCACCCAGCCCGGCCAGCGCATCCTCGTGCTCGGGCTCCAGCACGAGCGCTTCCTCGAAGCTGCGGCGCGCCCAGGCGAACTCCTCGCGCGCGAGACGGGCGTACCCCACGCCGATGTGCAGCTCCACCGAGGTCGGATAGAGTGCGAGCCCCTCTCGCAGAACTGTCAGCGCCTCGTCGTACTGGCCTTCGTTGTACAGCTGATGGGCGCGCTCGTCGTACTCTTCGGAGCTCAGGAACGGGGTGGGCATGGGGACCGAAGCCTCCGGCTCGTGAGGGGTGCCCTATAGTACCATTGCGTGAGCAGCAAGTTCAACGTCTTGACGACTCACAAACGAACAAATTGCAGTTGACGGGCCGCGAGTTCCTCAACTCTGGCTCTCGCGGGCCAGCTCGGTGGCGATCGCGCCGGCGAGGAAGGCGTTCTCTTCGAGGAGACCGAGGTTCGCGGCGAGCGAGCGGCCCTCGGTCGCCCGCTCGACGGCGGCGAGCAGGAAGGGGGTGACGGCCGCGCCGCGGACGTCTCGCGCGCGGGCCTCGTCGAGCGCTCCGGCGACCGCGCGATCCACCGTCTCCGGGTCGAGCGCGACGTCCGCCGGCGGAGGCTGGACGACGAGCGTCGCCTGTGAGCGCCCGAGGGTCCGTGCCGCTCGATGGATGTCGGCGATCTCCCGGGCGCTGTCGGCGCGCGCCGGGAGGGGGAGCCCGGTCGTGCGCGTGAAGAAGCCGGGCATCTCGTCCGTGCCGTAGCCGATGACCGTGACGCCGAGGGTCTCGAGGCGCTCCAGCGTGGCGGCGAGATCGAGGATCGACTTCGCGCCGGCGCACACCACGACGATGGGCGTGCGGGCCAGCTCGTCGAGATCCGCCGACTCGTCGAACGGCGCATCACGATGGATGCCTCCGATCCCGCCGGTGGCGAACACGCCGGCGCCCGCCGCGCTGGCGATCGAGAGCGATGCGGCAACCGTCGTGGCGCCATCGGCCTGCTGTGCGACGGCCACGGGAAGGTCTCGCGCCGAGACCTTGCGGATCCCGTCGCGTCGGAGGAACCGCTCGAGCTCTTCCTGATCGAGTCCGAGGGTGCAGACGCCCTGCACCACGGCGGTGACGGCGGCGAGGGCGCCGGCGCGCGCGGCCGCGCTCGTCATCCGATCGGCGGCGTCGCGGTTGGCGGGGATGGGCAGCCCCTGCGCGAGCACCGAGCTCTCCAGCGCGACGACCGGCCGGCCCCAGGCGAGGGCGTCGGCGACCGGTGCCAAAACACGAAGCGCGGACATTGCTAGCTAAGCTAGCCGTCCGCGCTTTGTGGCGCTTCGAAGCGGTCCCCACCGCTAGGTGCGCTCACGGGCCCCTCCCTTCGTCATCACTCCCGCGTGCCTTTTTGAATAGCATGATGTGTGCCTGAAAATCGCGCGATGCGCGGTGCGCTGCGCGCTACTGTGTAGCGACCTGGTCAAATCGATGCCTCCCGAGGCCGGAGTGCAGCGCGCAGAGCGCAGAGCGCATCGCTCACTTCGTGGCCTTTCTCGGCCACGCCCCCGCGATCGCCCGGCCCATGTTCGCCAGCGTCACCTGGGCCTCGTTGTCGATCAGCCAGCGCTGGTCGACGTTTTCCTTCGTCAGCACGCACGCCGCGACGCGCGATTGCA
>Ga0070669_100003133_pt1 | contig 11893 bp, 9 predicted proteins | sample KBSS53metaG_FD_64680 | JGI IMG/M metagenome (GOLD analysis project Ga0070669, IMG submission 64680) | Switchgrass rhizosphere microbial communities from Kellogg Biological Station, Michigan, USA - KBS S5-3 metaG | ecosystem: Host-associated > Plants > Roots > Rhizosphere > Soil ... | reverse complement strand
CACGGCGTCGCGCGACGAGAGTCCGAGCTCGACCATCGGCACTGATTCGTCGATGGCATCCGGCGACTGGCCGGTGGCATTGCCGATCCACTTGCGCAGCCACTCTCGCAACTCGGCGACTGTCATGTCGGTGCGAGGGGGCACGGCGGGGGTGTTGTCTTCCGCGGCGGGCCGCGAATCGTCTTCCGCGGCGGGCCGCGAATTGTCTTCCACGGCGGGCCGCGAGGTGTCGTCTGTGTCAGCCACGTTGTCTCACCGTCAGTCGGTCTGATCGGGGAAGGCGTTGGCAACCTTCCCACTGCGAAGGCTTCCGTCGAGGTAGGCGGCCCGGCACGCGCGTCGGCCGATCTTGCCGCTCGACGTCCTGGGGATGGCACCCGCAGGGGTGAGCAAGACGTCGCGGACGGTCACCCCGTGACGCACGGCGATCGCAGCGCGAATGTCGTCGACCACGGGTGAGAGGTCCATCTTGTTGGCGCCAGGGGCACGCTCGGCGACGATGACCAACTGCTCGCTGCTGTCCTCCGGATCGCGCTTGAGCCCTGCGTGCGCGTTGTCGAATACCTCGTCGGGCAACTGGTTGGCGGGCACGGAGAAGGCCGCGACGAAGCCGGTCCGCAGCGCACGGCTCGCCTCCTGGGCGGAGTACTCCAGGTCCTGCGGGTAGTGGTTGCGACCGTCGATGATGACGAGATCCTTGACGCGGCCCGTGATGTAGAGGTCGCCGTCGTAGAACGCGCCGTAATCACCGGTATTCACCCAGGTGGCGTCCTCTAGCGCGCGCTCGGCGTGCGAGGGGTTGGTGCGTGACTTGAGGATGTTGTGGAACGTCGCGATGGTTTCCTCGGGCTTGTTCCAGTAGCCCGTGCCCATGTTCTGCCCGCTGATCCAGATCTCGCCGATCTGGCCGTCGGGCAGTTCGGACGCGGACTCGGCGTCGACGATGACCGCCCACTCGGCGATGCCGACCTTGCCCGCCGAGGCCTGCGGAACCGCCCTCGGCGAATCCGCGGGAACCTCGACGAAGCGATGGTTGTTCAACTCGTCGCGGTCGACGTTGACGATCTTCGGCGGATCGTTGGGCAGCGTCGTCGACACGAACAGCGTCGCCTCGGCCAGCCCGTAGGACGGCTTGAGGGCCTTCTCTTGGAAGCCAAAGGGACCGAACGCCTCGTTGAACCGGCGAACGGTGGCCGCGGAGATCGGCTCGCTGCCGTTCAGCACCGCCTTGACGTTCGACAGGTCCAGCGGCTCCTCGCCCTCCTTGGGCACGCCGCGGGCGGCCGCGTGGTCGAACGCGAAGTTGGGCGCCACCGAGATGACCCCACCGATGTCGCCTGGCTTGCGGGCCATCTCGCGAATCCAGCGGCCGGGACGACGCACGAACGCGGCAGGCGTCATGAACGTCACGTAATGGCCGATCATCGGCGCTACCAGCGCGGTGATCAGGCCCATGTCGTGGAAGAACGGCAACCACGTCACGCCGCGGTCGCCCTCCTCGCCGTCCAACGACTCGATGACCTGAACCACGTTGGTGGCCAGGTTGAGGTGGGTGATCTGCACACCGGTCGGGATGCGCGTCGAACCCGAGGTGTACTGCAGGTAGGCGATCGTCTCGGTGTCGACGTCGACGTGTACCCAGGTCGCACCCACGTCATCGGGTACGGCGTCGACGGCGATGACGCGTGGACGCTCCTTGGCTGGCCTGCTGCGGAAGAACTTTCGCACGCCTTCGGCCGCGGCAGTCGTGGTGAGGATCGCCGTCGGCTGGCAATCGTCGAGCACGGCGTGCAGACGGCCAACGTGCCCGGGCTCGGACGGGTCGAACAGCGGAACGGCGATGCGGCCTGCGTAGAGGGTGCCGAAGAAGGCGATGATGTACTCGAGGTTCTGCGGGCAGAGGATGGCGACGCGATCTCCTGGCTCGGTCACCTGTTGCAAGCGGGCCGCGACGGCGCGGTTGCGGACGCTGAAGTCGGCCCAGTTCAGATCGTTTGGATGACCGTCACGTTCGGTGGAGAAGTCGAGGAACCGGTAAGCGAGCTTGTCGCCTCGCACCTTCGCCCACTTCTCGACGTGACGGACCACACTGCCGTTGTCGGGGAATCGTAGGAGACCGTCCTTCAAGAACGGGTTGTGGAACGCCATTTCACTCTCCTGTCAAAGCCCGTTTTCCCGAGCACCGCACATGCGGCCATTCATTCGAATGCCAAACGAAGATCGTACCGAGCATCCGCCATTCGATTAGGGACGCCTGGTACCACTCGGGTCGCGCCGCCCTCGACCGCTCTTAGTTATTTCTTAATGTTAGGCGAACACCTGGCCCGGGCCAAATCGGATCAGCCGTGTTTCGGATGAGGTGCACCGTCGATCAGGCCGCGCGCCCACGCCTGCGTCCACTGCGGCGCCGTCATGCCGTCCAGCACCCAAAACTCCGGTGTGTTGTACAGCGCGTGGACGGGCGCACCGGCGCCGGCGGCACCGCTGAGGATCTCCAGCGTCCTTGGCAGGTTGGTGATCGAGAAGGCCCCCGGGGGTGCTGAGCAGATCAAGTCGCCCTTGCCGCAGATCTGGTTGACCCGGTCGTCGAGCGTGCCGAAACCGCCAGGACGTGGGCCCGTCATCGTCAACCCGAGCGACGACAGCATCGGCACCTCGTGCAGCGTGACCTCGGTCCCCTGGCCTTCGGGGTTGGGGCCGACGTCCTTCCCGACACCCTCCTCCCGCCTGCCGTCGGCGATCAACGTCACGCCGAGTACCAGGTCCGCGTCGACGGGACCTCGGCCGTTGCCGATGTCGCTCGCGATGTCGCCTGCGATCACCGCGCCCTGCGAGAAGCCGACGATGACATAGCTCGTCAGTGGGCACCGGTTGTTCATGTCGGTGAGTGCCTTGACCGACGCGCGGGTGCCCTCCGCGCGGCTGTCGTTGTACGAGATCTGACCGTCGGCCGAGAAGGGATTGTGGAACTGCGCCGTGTACGGGACGGTGTACTCCGCCAAGCGGTCCTCACCGAATGCCTGGCGAAGCGGGTTCGTCACGTTCAGCAGGAGCGCAATCGGGAACTGCACCGGGTTGGCGGGGTCCAACTGTGGCGAGGACTCCCATGTCCCTGGGATCGACAACATCATGACGTCGGGGCAGCTGGCGTCCTGGAATTCGGGCCTCGGCTTCGACGGCGAGGTGGGCGCAGAACTGGTGGTGGGCGGCACGATGCTCGGCGGGATCGCCGTTGGCTTTTCGGGCTGACGCTCCCAGACCCACAGCAGCACGACGACGACGCCAACGAGCACGGCCACTGCGACGGCAGCGGCCAAGGCGAGGATGCGATGCCGCTTCCGGCGTCGGGTGGTGGCCATGTTCTCCTGACTAGCAGAGTCGTTCGGTGGCGATGCGAATGTAGTCGGCCGTCACGGAGTTGACCTGACCGACAGGCGGTGCCTCGCCGCCGGTTTCGGCGTCGCGCACGTCGCCTCTGACCATCGGCAGGACGTAGTCCCACACGGCCTGATCACTCTGGTTGGCCGCCGATGCCTGACATACGTAGGACCCGATGCTCAACGCAAACAGTTCGCTCGACGGCTTCACGCCAGCACGTGTGAGCGCATCGAGGTACCTCTGCTGCCGAGGCGTGGTCTGAAGCGCGTCGCCGTCCTGGCCCGTTTGGCTGCCAGGTGATTGGATGAGCCCGCGAACCTCAGGACCGGCGGAAGCTGCCTCGGAGGTGTTCAGGCTCATGGTCGATGCGACGCCGTCGGTCATTCCGCAGCCGCTGACCAGAACTGCGGTCAAGGCGGCCAATCCCATCGCCTGACACCCAGTTTGGCTCAACACCAGCCGCACGTCGCATTGCACGTTTCCAAGGTACCGGCTGCGCCGAGGTGGCCGGCCTGACGCTTTGCGGAGCGACTACTTGATGGCGGCGACCAGGTCACCGGACAACGCCCCGAGCTGCGGACCCCAGCTGCCCCAGTCGTGCTGCCCGCCAGTCGGGAAGTCGAAGTGACCGTTGTGCCCACCGATCGCGCGGTAGTGCTGGTAGAACGCGCGGTTGCTGCCCTGTGCCTGATCGCAATACCCGATCATCGCGGCTGGGTCGGTGCACGTCACGGACGCCGGAGAGTAGATCCACAGCCGAGTGTTGTTGTCGTTGAGAAGCGAGACGTGAACGTCCGGATCGTGCCACTTCCACCGGCCCAACTGTGGCAATCCCCACATGTTGCGGATGTCGACGCCACCGTCGGCCGCGAGGCCCGCGGTGATTGCGCCGTTCATCGTCGTCGCGGAGGGAGTAAGGAAGCCCGACATCGAGCCCGCATACCGAAAGCGGTCGGGATGGAATGCGGCGAGGGTCAGCGCCGCGGTCCCGCCCTGAGCGGCTCCCACCACGCCATGGCCGCCTGGTGCGAGACCCTTGTTGGCTGCCAACCAGTCGGGCAGTTCCTGGGATAGGAACGTCTCCCACTGCTTGCTGCCGTCCTGCTCCCAATTGGTGTACAGGCTGTACGCGCCACCCGCAGGCGCAGCAACCGAGATGCCTTTGCCCGCGAGCGTGTTCATCGCGTTGCCCGCGGTGACCCAGTTGCTCACGTCGGGGCCCGCGTTGAAGGCGTCGAGGAGGAAGACGGCGTGCGGCCCGCCAGCCATGAAGGTGACGGGGATGTCGCGGCCCATCGCTGCCGAGGGCACCATGAGGTTTTCGACGGCCGCGGCCTTGGCGGTGCCCGGACCTGCCGCCCACATCCCTGCGACCAGTGTCAGCGCGCACATCGCTCGAAGAAACACCGAGACCTTCAGAAAACTGGCGAGCACCCTCATCTCCACCTCTTCCTCACCGCTTGCGTGTTACCCGTCACAGCTCGCGTAGTAGTCAAGCACATCGTCGTTGCGCATTGCTCCAGAACGACTGACGGCGGCGCCCCAGGGGGATCGCCGCCGTCAGCCACTGTCCTACGTTGCTACGCCGTGGGCGTTGCACCCAGCACGCGCTGGATGTCCGGCTTCATCTGCTGCAGCTGCGAGCCCCAGTAACCCCAGTCGTGGGTTCCTGCGTCGGGGAAGTTGAACACCCCGTTGCGACCGCCAGCGGCGATGTAGTTCTCCTGGAACGTCCGGTTCGTGCGGATGGTCAAGCTCTCCAGGAACTTCGCGGGGATGTTGTTGCCACCCAAACCGCTCGGAGTGCCGTTGCCGCAGTACACCCAGATCCGGGTGTTGTTGGCGACGAGCTGGGCGATGTTCACCATCGGGTCGTTGCGCTTCCACGCGCTGTTCGGGTCCTCGGTCTTGCCCCACATGTCGTTGGCCTTGTAACCGCCAGCGTCACCCATCGAGGTGTTGACCAGACCTGGCCACCATCCCTCGGAAAGGTTCAGGAAGCCAGACAGCGAACCCGCATACGGGAACTGAGCCGGGTGGTAGATCGCGAGGGTCAAGGCGGCCGAACCGGCCATCGACAGACCGACGGCAGCACTGCCGGTCGGCTTGACTTCCTTGTTCGCGGAAAGGTAAGCGGGCAGTTCCTGCGTCAGGAAGGTCTCCCACTTGTACGTGGTGCAGCCGGTCTTACCGCATGCCGGCGAGTACCAGTCGCTGTAGAAGCTGGACTGGCCGCCGACGGGCATGACGACCGAAAGCCCCGACTGGTAGTACCACTCGAAGGCGGCCGTGTTGATGTCCCAGCCGTTGAAGTCGTCCTGCGCACGCAGGCCATCCAGGAGGTAGACGGCCGGTGAGCCCGCGCCGCCGCTCTGGAACTGAATCTTGATGTCGTGTCCCATGCCCGCGGACGGAACCATCAGGTACTCGACCGGCAGACCCGGCCGTGAGAATGCCCCTGCTGTCGCCGAACCGCCGGCGACGCCGATGAGTCCGGGCAGCGTTGCGGCCGCCAAGGCCACGACGGCGAACCGGCGCGCCCAAACTCCCCGCATCTTCCCTACGAAACCCATGCTGCTACCTATCCCATCTGTTGTATGCCGCACCCGGAAAACGAGATTCCTCGACGCGGGTGCTCGTGTAGTCAACCACACCTTCGCGTGGTTCTTCTCTATGGAGTCGTACCTCCGAGATCGCCCCTCAGCCATTGAGCGTGGCGATCAAGTCGGGCTTGAGGGCTTGCAATTGCGCGCCCCAGTAAGCCCAAGAATGGTTTCCTTCTGAAGGGAAAACGAACGTCGCGTTGCTGCCTCCAGCCTTCACGTACTTCTCTTGGAAGCGCTTATTGCTGCCGATCGCAAGCGATTCCAGACTGTCGGCGTTGAACCGCTGATCCGGTGCCACGCTCTCGTCAAGCGGGCCACCTCCCGGCGCGCAGTACACCCACAGTCGGGTGCCGTTGGCCACGACCCGCGCGACCTGCTCGACGGGGTCGTTGCGCTTCCACGCCTCGTTCCACGGCAGGCCCCACATGTTGTCGACGTTGTAGTTGCCCGCGTCGATCATCGCGAAGCGGATGGCCTGCTTCATGAACAAGGTCGACGGGTTCAGGAAGCCGGACAGCGACGCGGCGTAGCTGAACTGCTCGGGGTGATACGCCGAAAGGATGATCCCGGCGCCGCCCGCCATCGACAACCCCACGATTCCGTTGCCGGTCCTCGACACCCCCTTGTTGGCGGCCAGCCACTGCGGCAGCTCGCTGGTGAGGAATGTCTCCCACTTGTAGGTGTAGGTCTGGTTGTTCCGGTTCGACGGCGAGTACCAGTCGGTGTAGAAGCTGGACTGCCCGCCTACGGGCATCACGACCGCGATGCCCGACTGATAGAACCACTCGAACGCCGACGTGTTGATGTCCCAGCCGTTGAAGTCGTCCTGGGCGCGCAAGCCGTCGAGCAGATAGACGGCCTTGCTGGTCACCGGCACGACCGCAGGCCCTGGCGCGGGTCCGGTGCCGTCGACCGCAGGCGTCGGGAGGGCAGGCGTCGTCGTCGGCGTCGCGGTTGCGGCCGCAGGATCGGCAGGAGGTGGCTGGGCTGGCGCGGGGGCCGTCACACCTTGGTACTGGATGCGAATGTTGCGGCCCATCGACGGCGATGGCACGTCGAGATACTCCACGGGCAGGCCAGCTCTCGAGAAGGCCGCGGCCGTCGGGGTGGCACCCACTCCGTCGCCGAGAATGCTCAGCCCCGGCAACAGCATCACCGCTGCGAAGAGGAGTCCAAACTGGCGCAGTCTTGCTCCTCGCTCGCGAGGTGACGTCGTCTGCATCTGCTGCTTACCATCCAATTTCGTATGTCCGGGCCGCATGACGCGGCGGCTTCCGTGGCACAGCTCATGGCAGGCGCTCAATCAACAGATTGCTTATCGCCTTCATATGGTTCTGGCGTTACCCAAGCAGAGAGCCCGGACCCTCGGCAAATCGACAAAGGTTCCCGTCAAGGCCCCGTAGCAGGGAGTCCCGCATACGGCGTGATCTTGGGCACAGGCGGCGTCAGCCCACATCGAGCCAGTTCATAGAGGGGCACGCGGTCGATCCGATACCTGGTGAACTGCGCCGCGTGCAGCAAATTCGACAGGAACCTCCGCGGACCCAACTCACCCCGGACCGAGGTGAGCATGGCGTCGGTCTCCTTGCATCCGAGCGCGACCTGCGCCTGTGCGACCCAGTCCTCGTCCAGATACGGCGGAATGAACGGATACTCCTTCAGGAAGGGCCCCTCGGCGACCGCCCAGTCCGGGAAGAGATTCTTGTCGTGACCGATCCGGCCGTCGTCCAGTCGAGCGGTGTGTGCGGCCAACGGATTCACGAGGCCGATCTGATCGATCACCCTGACGTCGAGGCCGACGTTCATCCCGAGCATCCCGAGGTTGGTGAAGAACACGGTGTGCGGACCTGGCTCGTTCGGCGGCCTTCCCAGGGTCTCCCCGGTCGACTCCAGCGCGCCCGGTATGGCGGGAACGACGTCCCACTGGTCGTAGTTGCCCGACGGCAGGAGCAGTGCACCCTCGGGAGTGTTGTTGATGGCCGCGAGCACGGCGCGCATGCGGGGGTAGTCGAGATAGTCGGCAGCCGTCAGCGGATGCGCGTGCCCCGTCGCCTGGGCGTAGAACCGACGCTCGTCGACGATGCCGGTGTGCGTGACGCGAGTCGCGTCGGGGCCGAGTCCTGGTGAATTCGCCGCCCACAGCGACCAGCCGACCACGCCCAGCCACAGCACGCTGGTGGCTCCCGCCAGAAGATAGCCGAACTCACGGGAGCGCGCTGCGCCATCCGGAACGACGACGGGAATGACGGCGATCGGCGCGAGCAGACAGAACACTGGAGTCAGCAGCACTCTTCCGTGCATGAAGTCACCGCCTTGGCGGATCCAATACGCACCTTGTATCAAACCGCTGACGAGCATGAAAACTACTGCAGCGGGCGGGCTTTGGACCATTCTCGCGAGACGGCCGTAGTTCGGGCGAGACTGCGTCGAGGTCCACCACGGCGTGTTGCGAACCGCAAGGACCACGACGCCGAGCGCGACGAGCAGGACACCTGCGACCCACAGCAGATAGGGCCGGTTGAAGTTGGCGAGATAGACGAAACCCTGCGGCCACTTCGAGCCCGCTGCGTCCTTGGCCAACGCAGTCCCCGGCACTAGCAAGCCGTAGTAGCCCATTCGGAAAACCTCGTAGCCGACGGGCACCAGCCCTCCTGCGACGACGAGCAGCAGCCGTCGCCCCCACCCGCGCGCGGCGACGAGCATCATCACCAGCGCGAGCCCCCCGATCAACGCCAACTCCGGTCTGATCAGAACGCTGGCACCCGCAACGAACGCGAGCGCGCCGTCGAAGAATCCGGTCGTGGCATTGCGCGCCGTCGCATCGCTCGCCATGCCGAGGGCCTGGGACCAGCACACCATCATCCACCACAGCAGGCCGAGATACGCGATCACCAAACCGTTTTCGAGTCCCGAGGTGGCGAAGTCGCGCGCGGGCGGAATCGCGACGTACACCAGCGCTCCCGCGGGGAGCAGAAGCGCCCGCCTGCCGAGAAGGCCGGGTGCGTAGAGCCGGCCTGCGCCCAACATCGCGAGCGCGACGCCTGCCACGCTGAGCGTCAAGGCGAGTGCGAGCGCAACGTATTCGAGCCGTACCGGTCCGCCGATCCAGCCGCCGAGCGTCACCAGGTAGGTCCATACGGTCGACGTGTTCGCCTCTATCCGCTCGCCCCGATTGAAGACGGGCCCGTTGCCCGCCAACAGATTTCGAACGGTACGCAGCACGATCAGACCATCGTCGGCGATCCAGCGGCGTTGCCAGGCACCCCACCCGAACAAACCAGCCACGGCGAGGACGCCGATCCACAGGCTCACTCGCGCGGTGATGTCGTAGGGAAATGCGGGCCAGCCCGCTAGACGACGGGCTGCCGCCCGGATCGTGCGGTCAGCTAGTCGGTCAGCTGAAGTACGCCGCGGCACCAACGGTCCCAATCCACGCCAGGGCAAGGAGTTGCAACACTCGGTCGCTCAGCGCGATGTCCTCGGGCTCGCCGGCGAGGCCACCGTCCACGTCGACGGCGTAACGCAGGATCGCGATGGTGAACGGGATCATCGACACCGCGAACCAGGCACCGCCTGCCACCCTGTCCCGCTCGAACGCCCACAGCCCGTAGCAGATCACCATGACGGTGGCCGATAACGTCCACACGAACCGAAGGTAGGTGCTGGTGTAGCTCTCTAGCGACTTGCGGATCTTGGCGCCGGTACGTTCGGCCAGCTGTAGTTCGGCGTAACGCTTTCCTGCAGCCATGAACAGCGACCCAAAGGCCATCACGAGCAGGAACCATTGCGACAGGACGATGCCGCCCGCGACGCCACCCGCGATCGCGCGGATCAAGAACCCCGAGGAGACAATGCAAATATCAAGCACCGCTTGATGTTTGAGACCAAAGCAGTAGGCCAGCTGAATGGCGATGTAGATGGCCATCACCACCGACAGATTGGGAGTGACGAACCACGAGATCGCCAGCGACGCAGCAGCGAGCAGGACCGCCAAGACGTAGGCGAGCCACTCGGGGACGACGCCGGCGGCGATCGGGCGGAACCTCTTGGTCGGATGCTCGCGGTCGGCCTCGACGTCTCGGGCGTCGTTGATCAGGTAGATCGACGAGGCGGCCAGACTGAACGTCACGAACGCGATGCCGACCTTCACCACCACGGTGCGGTAGTCGTACTCGACGTCACCGCCAAGTGCTGCCAATGGCGCGGCGAAGACCAGCAGGTTCTTCACCCATTGCCGAGGGCGAACCGCCTTGACGATGCCGGCGAACAGGTTCTTCGGTGGACCGACGGTCGGGGCCGCTTCCTCGCCCATCTTGTACAGCTTCTCCCTTCGCCGCGGTCGGCAACTGCCTCGACCGCCTTGGCCACCACTGCACCCACCGCGACTCCCGTAAGGACGTCACTGGGGTAGTGCACACCAAGAACCAAGCGAGACAACGCCATCGGCGGAATCAACAGCCACACAAGCGGCAGTCCCGTGGCTCTGCCCAGCAGGATCGAGGCCGCAGTCGTCGACGTGGCGTGGGCTGAGGGGAAGCTCAACTTGCTCGGCGTGCCGACGTTCACCGAGATCGACGGATGGTCCGGTCGTTCCCGCTTGACGATCCGCTTGATGACGACCGCGACGGCGTGCGCGACGAATGCGCCTACGCCCGCTGCGATCCAGTCACGCCTGCGCCGCCGCGAGACGAGCGCTCCGAGCAGCGAGACGCCCACCCATCCAGCGCTGTGTTCGCCGAATTGCGAAAGGGCGCGCGCCGTGGGCAACACACCAGGCCGCCCCGCGATCGTCGACTGCACGGCAACGAGGATTGCATCCTCACCGCGCGGCGAGTCGGTGACGGCGAGATTCACGAGGGTCCAGAACTGGGCAACAAGACGGTCTCCCACTTCTGCTTGCTGGTGAGTACCGGCAGGGCCTCGCGATAGACCTTGCGCATCCGGTTGAACTTACGGGCGAGCAACGCCTGGCGCTTCAACGACTCACGGAGAAGTTCGAACATCTTCTCGCGGTCCCGCTGCCGGTACACGACGCCACGCCCGTCGGCCGTGGTCACCGTGACCCCGTCGACGTTGCAGAGGGAGAACCACCGTGCGTCCTGTGTCGCGACGTTGATCTGCGGACGCTCGTGATGCGCGGGATCGTGTTCGGACAACTGGTGGGCGACGCCACGCGACAGTCGCCACGCGATCGCCATGGGGCCCACCGGAATCTTGACCTTCTTGCGCCACTTCTTGTCCGATGGCGTCGGTAGCGCGGTCGCACTCGACAACACCACCGCGTCGGGGAAGCGTGTGCGCATGTTGCGCACGTCGGGCAGCGCCGACTCCAGGATCGAGAAGATGTGTTCCGGCCCAGCCAAGAAGTCGTCCATCGCCTTGTTTTGGATGGCGACGGTCGAATACTCAAGGCAGAGAAGGTGTTTGATCGTTGCCTTGAGATGGCTACCGATCAGCCCGCGGACGTTGCCGTCCCAGTGCATGGCCGCGACCACCAGTCGGTTGCGCAGGTGGAAGTAGGCCTGCCAGTCGATCGCGTCGTCCTTGTCGCTCCAGGCCATGTGCCAGATCGCAGCACCGGGCAACGTGACGGTCGGATAACCGTGCTCACCGGCGCGCAGTCCGTACTCGACGTCATCCCATTTGATGAAAAGCGGCATCGGCTGGCCGAGTTCCTCGGCGACCGACCGCGGGATCATGCACATCCACCAGCCGTTGAAGTCGACGTCGATGCGCCGGTGCAGCAACCGGCTGCGGTATTCCTCTTCGTCGTTGAGCGGGTACTTGGCGAAGTTGTGGTCGTACTCGGTGTTGACCGCGCCGCTCCACATGAAGTTCGCCGCGTCGACCATCTCGCCCATGACGTGCAGGTGCGAGGGCTCCTGCAGGTTGAGCATCTGCCCACCGAT
>Ga0070669_100003129_pt1 | contig 11903 bp, 12 predicted proteins | sample KBSS53metaG_FD_64680 | JGI IMG/M metagenome (GOLD analysis project Ga0070669, IMG submission 64680) | Switchgrass rhizosphere microbial communities from Kellogg Biological Station, Michigan, USA - KBS S5-3 metaG | ecosystem: Host-associated > Plants > Roots > Rhizosphere > Soil ... | reverse complement strand
CCAACAAGACGAAACTCACGCGCAAGATCCTCCGGATGCAGGGCATACGTAACGATTAAACTGGCGCTGAGATAGACCAACAACGCTGGACCAAGCCGCAGAGCCCGTCGCAGGTAGAAGTCTTTTAAAGAGATGCTGTTCGTTGCATGGAATTCCTTCAGTAGCAGAGTGGTAATCAAAAAACCGCTCAAGACGAAAAACAAATCGACTCCAAGAAAGCCTCCACTGAAAGAAAACGGAATTAACTGGTGATGCGTGACGACGAGGAGTATTGCAACTCCACGAAGTCCATCGAGCGCGGGGACGTGCTTTGCCTTAAAACCATGCATAACTGGAAGCAGAAAAGTGTGATAAGCAATTTGAGTGCTAAGACATTGTTGATTGGTGATTGTTGATTGATGATTCCCCAGGTTGAGCTATTGTCAATCGCCAATCAAAAATCTAAAATCATCAATCAAAAATGAAAAGACCACCGTTTCTAAAACCCGGTAGTCTTTGAACTTCGAACGAGTTCACGCCTGGGCGCTCAATTGTTCACGGACGAACAGTAAACGTGAAGTTCTCTCCCAGGCGGAAACCCATGTTGTTCTGTTGTTGCGGCTTCACATCCAGTAATCCCTGGACGACCGCGAGCCTTGCCATGATTCGCGACTCCGGAAATTGGAATCTGCCCGCAAGCGTTTCCGAACGTTCGAAATCGGTCCTGGACAACAGCGCAATCTCCTGACCGAATCGATTCACCATCGTGCCTAGTGCACTGCCGCCTTGCATTGGCAATTCGCCATCGCGAAAGACGTTAGTCTCGAAACCACTCAACAGCGCAGCCGCCGACAACAATTCATTCAGATGACTGATGCCCGAATCGAGAATCTCAAAACTGCGCGCGACATCCACTGAAGCAAAGGCATGGGCCACACGCAACTGCTGCTCGAAGTGCTCGTAACTCGTGGCCCGCTTGTTCGTCATTTGACGCGCTTCTTCCAGAAGTTGCCGTTGCACCTTCGGGTTCTTTGTCGCTACGTCATTCGCGATTTGAATCAAGAGGTCGATTCGCTCGTTGTCTGATGGTAGCCGGGCTAGAGTTTGGCGCACCTCTTCGAGCCGGATTCCTTCGGCTTTTGTTGCGAGCTCGCGGAAATCAATTCTCTGCATCACCGTATCACGCAGACGCGCATCAGTGAGATGATCTGTTGCGATCTGTCGCGCAAGACCCGAATTGCCTTCATCCAGAGCCTTGAGGGCCGCCTGTTGATACAGGCGTGGCTGAATTTGTGCCGGGGCACTGGCGGCGGTCTGCATCAGCGCTTCAGAGGTAACATTTTCTCCGCGAAAGGCATTCAGCATTTGACCCATCGGCGAACGATTGTTATCGCCCATTCCCATCTCCGTCAGTTTCTGACGAACGGCTTGTGATCTGCCGGGAAGGCTCTGATCTATCTGCGGCAGCAGTCGTTGGAGGCCCGACAGGATCCGTCGTGCATTACCCTGTTCGATTTGCGCTTCGGTAGGAGCGCTTTGATTGGGCCCGATGACGCGAACGGCGCCGCCAGATCCTGTTTGAAACGAAACCGTGCCGCCGCCGCCTCCACCGCGCGGGTTATTTGGACGAGGTTGATTGTTCTGCGGTGCAGGCTGCGCTTTGAGAGCCGTATCGATCACGCTTCCTAACAGATCGACATACAAGGATTGGTCCAGTACTGGCGTCCTGACATCCGAGCCCGATTTCGCGTCCGCCTCCTTCGCAGCTTCGGAGGTTGCTCCAATGCGTGGCCCCGGATTCAACAGTGCCATCGCGAGACCTCCGGCCTCAGTGTTTGAGAGCATGTTCGCGGATTGGAGCCGTTTGACTGTCTTGTCAGCGAGTTTTGTGGCGGCCTCCGCATCCTGCCGCCGCAATTTACTGATTACCGTGTTCAGGGAATACGGAAACTGACCCTTCTCCAATAACTGATCAGCATTTTGCGCCGCTAACTTCGGATCCAGAGATGCGACCGCCGCCAGAAGCGTCTGCTCAAGCGTATCTTCAACAATGATTTGCGTCTGACGAGGTTGTCTTGTGTCGGTTTGCTGCGCCGGCAGCGGCGGTTTGGTTGTTGCGAGAAGTTGATAAGCGAGTGGCGCGTCATGACGGGCGGCTGCTAAAACGAGTTCCTGGCGTAACTGTGACGGTCGGCTAAATTGAACTGGGCCCGGTCTCGGATTTTTTTCGGGCGTTCGATTTATTTCAGCTACGGCGTCGCCGGCCACCATGAACATCGAGCGAGCGCGTCCTTGGTCGCGATCCCAGAGCACGTCTGCCGCGTAGATCTGCATCCGCACCCGGTTCTCAGGCAGACGAAGCGATTGCGATTCGTCAATCACCTGATCGAGCAGCCGGTAGGCATTCTTCGTCTGTTCTTCTTTCTGTTTCTCGAGTTCTTCGGCCGTTGGTTTGGAGGCCTGCTGCTCCTGCGCGATCACTGTTGCGGCGCAAGCAATTAGGAGAAAAATGACTAAAAGAGCTAATCGCTTCATTTGCTTTACCTCGTTGGGGTCGAATCTTACCAACCAATTGGACGCGTGGAAAGGCGGAGAGGTTGGGAAGAGATCGTGAGACGGGGAGACGCGGGGACGCGGGGACGGAGAGGCGGAGAGACAGGCAAGGGGAGACGCGGGGACGCGGAGACCTTATAATCCCGAAAGATTATGAAAACCAAAGCAGCTATTATCAGCATCATGTTGCTCATCGCGTCGGTTAACGCCGTTGCGGTGGGTCAGGGACAACAACAAGCAACACCTGAATCCAAATTGATTCAGTTTCACATGGCATTGCTAAAGCGTGGGCCGAAGTGGCCCGGCGACCCGGCGCCGACGCCCCCTGTGATGCAAGAACACGTCGCGTATGCCCTTTCATTACTCGAATCCGGGAAGGCGGTGATAGCTGGTCCCATCGCAAGTGATCCCGATCTGGTCGGCGTTTATATCTTTCGCGCAAAATCAGCTGAAGAAGCGAACAGTTGGGTAATGGCTGATCCGGCAGTTTCATCTGGCCTTTTCGTCCCGGAGATGCATCCGTGGTGGTCTGAAGATGTGATGAAGAAAACTTCAGCACCATTCAAGATGACAACGGCTTATCTTGCGTTCCTTATTCGTGGCGACAAATGGACCCCGGAAAAGACACCAGCCACAGAAGCAATTCAAAAGGCCCATCTCGAAAATATCAATCGGCTTGCTGAAATGAAGAAGCTTGTTGTTGCAGGACCGTTTGGTGATAACGGCAGGCTGCGCGGCATCTTCGTGTTTCGTGTCGCGTCAATTGAAGAAGCGCGCGAACTCGCTGAAACTGATCCTGCGGTGAAAGCTGGTCGGCTCGCATTGATAGTGCATCCGTGGAGAGTGCCGGAGGGGATTCTGCCTTAAAGAAATCATTGGTCATGACCAATGATTTCTTTTTTCGGCCCTGCTCGTATCGGGAACATAGATAAGGCACGAGCCGTATCAACCTTCGCCATGTACTGTCCATCCTGCGGATCTGACGAACGACAACCTAGCCAATACTGTCGTGTGTGCGGCGTGGACTTGCGCGGCGTTCGCCAGACGCTTGAGCGGCCCGATAGCATTACCGCGTCAGCCATTTCAGCACGGCAGCAGATAAGCCTGGCAATCGCCGAACGAATCCGGCAGGTGGAAACCGGAAAAGATCTCGAACACATCGCGGAAGACGTGCTCCCTCAAATCGAGAAGTTTCTCGAGTCGCCTGAAGAACGCCGGTTGCGCCGCATTCGCGCAGGGTTAATGACTACGGCGATTGGCTTGGCCGCTACCCTCGGAGCATTAATAGTGGTGCTAAACGACGGGGAATACGTCCCAATGCTGGTGCTACCAATCATCCTCTTCATGGTGGGCGTCGGAATAATGGTCAATGGCTTTTGGTTTACGCTACCGCGCAAACAGTTTCCCGAACCCGATCTAAACAGCTTGCAACCCGAAACGTTTGAACTGCCTCAGCGACAGATCACTCAAAACATCTCCCCGGCATATCCGCCGCTAACGAATTCCTCAGTGACCGAACACACCACGCATCATCTACGCGAGAAGGATGTTCGATAGCCTCTAGATTGTCGTATAGTTCGACAACAATGAGTGTCTATCTCGAGGGCGGCTGTTTTGTTAGTCACATGTTGGAGACTGAGCCGGTCGTTACGGGCACTTTGTCTCAACGAAATGTGATTGGCTCACAAAACGGCACCAGAGACATCTCGCTTCGTGTTCTCGAGTTCGGTAAAGGACTCTCGCTCGGTCTACGTGCAGAGGCCGACACGGTTATCTACACTCTCGATGCGATGGACTATCTAAGCTGCACTGTATTCATCGACGGCAGCGCAAGCGAGGTTACTCCCCAAACTGGTATTTACGTTCGTCCGGGTCAAACTCTGTCGGTTCTAAACAAAGAAGAACAGCCTGTCGTGATGATCAGTTCGCAATGTCCGCAGTCGGCCCATTCATCGATTGTGGAACCGGTTGAGCAGTCAGATCGTTCGGTGAGCATGCAGAAGTTTCCGTCTATCAAGCTGACAGACCGCGAGGCAATTCCAACCGCAGATCGCTGGTATCGAGTGTTGGTTGACGATGAGTTGGGAAGCACGCAGGTTACGCAATTTGTCGGCTCAATTCCGCCGGGCCGCGCGCCTGATCACTTTCATAATTACGAAGAAGTGTTGTTCATCCTTCAAGGCGAAGGACAGATGTGGGCCGGTGAGACAAAGACACCGATTGGACCGGGCTATTGCATCTATCTGCCTAAGCGGCAAGTGCACTGTGTGGAAAATACTGGTGACGGTGAGTTGCGACTGCTGGGTGTCTTCTATCCAGCCGGAAGTCCTGCGGTTAGGTATGAAGCCTGAATAGTGAATAAGTCCAATAGGTCGCATGGGTACTATTAGATTGACTCACGATTCAAAATCCCGAATATCCCTGAACGGGCGATCGCTATCGGCAAAGTCAGGCCGGTAATAAAACGCCGCACCGTCGTACTCTTGCATCCAGCCGTCTTCCATTCCCAACTCTGCAAGAGCATTTGTCGCTTTCATCCATTCTGATTCGCGAATGCGGCGCGACAACAACACATAACGCTTGTTGGTTTCGGCTTGGTGCGTTGGGTAGTACTGGGCCATCAACGAGATCGCCACACGCGGACTCAATTCGTTCTTGATCCACTCCAACGACTCGCGTACTTCCGCAACATCGTTCGGTAACACCAGCAGCCGGATCACTAAACCCCGAACCAGGAGACCATTCCCGTCAAATACCAACTCGTCTCCCGTCTGACGATACATCTCAGCCAGCGCTCGCCTCGAATGTTCTTTGTATCCGCTGACTTTCGAGTATTGATAGCCGGCGTCATCTGAGGCGTACTTCAGATCGGGCAGATAAATATCAACGACGTTCTCCAAAAGTTTCAGCACCTCAACAGAGTCGTACGCGTTGGTGTTGTAAACGATTGGAACCTGTAGACCTTTTTCAGCAGCAATCAGAATTGATCGGGCCATCTGCGGGGCGAAATGAGTCGGCGAGACAAAGTTTATGTTGTGACAACCACGGGACTGCAATTCCAGCATCATCTCCGCCAGGTGCTCGTGCGTTACCTCGTTCTTAATCTGTTCTTTGTGAGTTTGTGAGATTTGATAGTTCTGGCAATAAACACAGCGGAGGTTGCAGTTGCCAAAGAATATATTGCCTGCTCCGCTCGTACCGACGAGAGGAGGCTCCTCACCAAAGTGCGCCGTGTAGGATGAAACGATCGGCAAGCGACCCGAGTAGCACGCGGCGATCTCATCTTTGAGCCGGTTGTTCAGGCAATCGCGTGGACACACCGTGCAACGTTCCAGCAGTCGCTCGAGCTGTTCGACGCGCTGATGCAGCACGCCATCGCGAAGCAACGAATGATATCCAGGGATGGAGGCAGCTTCAGTCATGTCTCCGGAAGTGAACAAAATGTGGCTTGTGCTGTTTGACTACTTCCGCCGGCGCCACTTTCTTTGAGCGCCGCCAAATGAAATCCATTTCAGCATGGATTGTACTCAGCGCCAATCGCGCCTCGAGAATCAGCAGGATGCTGCCATAAAACAAGAACATTGCGCCAGCTATGCCCAATGCGACAGGAACGAAGTTGTAGCGAGGGTTACCGGTGAAGGGAACGATTCCGATGGCGACGCTCGTGGCTACAAACATTCCGAGGCTTAGGTAAAACGTCACCATGCATCTTTGCAGGATGCGCGCGCGGCTTGTCAGCTTATCTAGTTGTTGAAAGATGACGGCTTGTCGCTCTGTAAAATCGGCACTATCGGCAGCGTTTTCAGTCATCTCATCCAGGCGATCGGACAATGAGCGCACCCGGTCGACGACGCGGCCCAGACGCGAAGAAGTAGAAAGAATCATGCTGCCGCAGGCGGAAATTAAGACTGCCGGCGTAATCATCGCCGTCAAGACGGCTATGGCCGAGGCTGTGTCCATGGGACTTTTATAGAAGGAAATCCGCAGTCAGGCAAATCGGCAGATAGGCCCTATAGGTCAAATCGGTCCTATGTTATCCTGCGCCGCGACATGAAGCTCTGGCTCTCCAAGAATAGCGACGTTCCTCTTCATGAACAGCTCGTCACTCAAATAATCCTTGGCATCGTCAGCAACGATCTGAAAGTGAAGCAGCGTCTGCCGAGCACTCGTGACCTGGCCCGCCGATACTCAATTCATGCCAACACTGTCAGCGCCGCGTATCGCGAGTTAGCCCGTCGCGGTTGGGTGGATTTTCGAAAGGGCAGTGGCGTCTACGTTCGAACTCAGACAGACTCCGACGAAAGCAAGCTCGAACTTGACCAACTCATCGCGCGTTTTCTTCGCGCTACTCGCCAACAAGGGTATTCGCTCGCGGAGATAAGAACGGGGATCGAACGTTCGTTGACGGTCGCGCCTCCGGATCATTTTGTTTTATGTGAACCCGATCCGGATTTGTGCGCGATCCTGGTTGCTGAAATCACGCAGGCGACAAAAGCCAAAGTGGTTGGCATTAGTGTCGAGGAAGCAGAGCAACCGGACGCCTTTGTTGGTGGTGTGCCAATGTTTCTGTACGGACACGCATCGGATCTTAGTGAGCGATTAGCGAAAAAATCAGACGTTCTGATCATCCACTCGGGCTCCGTAGTTGGATCGATGAGCGGACAAACCCGTCCGCCGGCAGATGCTCTGATCGGTGTCGTATCGTGCTGGCCCGACTTCCTGCGTTGGAGTAAGACAATACTTGTGGCAGCTGGTTTGGATCCGGATGCATTGACGTTTCGCGATGGCCGAGAGCGCGGCTGGGACAAAGGTTTGCGCTCGGCGGCTTTCGTGATTACTGACTCAGTGATGGCGCCAAAGATCCCAGCCGGATGCCCGGTCAAAGTATTCCGAATGATCTCTGACGCTTCAATTAAGGAGATTAAGGTCTACGCGGAAAAATTTTTCTAGACTCCAAAGCAGATCCACCGATTTTCATGCATCTGCTTGGAATTAGTTGGTCTTGTCCTTCGCCAACGTGCGCACGTAATTCACCACGTGCCATCGTTCTTCCTCATTCATTCGCCGCTCGCCTGCGGGCATGATGCCCGTTATGCCCTTCGAGATCTTCCAGAACACTTCACCATCAGTCATAGCAGTCATCCGCTCTTTATTCGATAGGTCAGCGGGTTTGCGACGCAGCCGCGGTAGATTGGCTTCATTACCCGACCCAGTTTCACCGTGGCAAAAAATGCAATTGCCCTTCGTCGGTTCTAAAAAGAGCGCCTTACCCTTTTCTATTGATTCGGGACTGGACGCAATCGGGTTCTTAGTTTTGTCTGCATCTTCCGGCAACTCCCAGGTGTTTTTGGAAAAATCTGGCCTGCTGTTCATATCGTTTGGATTCGGGGTTGATGAGTTTGCGTTTTGTGTTGTCGACGAATTCGCGTTCTGATTGCGGCCGAATGAGGGCAGCGCCAATGCAAACGACATCAACGCCAGCGCCGACACAATGATTATTAGTTTGTCTGCTTTTCGCATGGACTCTCCTGTGGCTGTTTTGAATGCGGGGAGCTGTTGATACGGGGGTACTTTGTACTTGCTTCTTCGTGCTTCTGCAAGGCAGAACACAGAGCGACGACTCGGTCTCTCAGCTACCAGAGATCGTTTCCCGCTCTGAACACATTCAGTACCATCCGCTATCGCAAATGGTACTGAATACGAGTTCTACTATGCGCGTTTCACGACACGCGGTCTCTTTCTTACCACTCTCTTCTTCGTTGGCGTGGTCGCCGGTGCGCTTGCAGTTTTCGGCTGCGACTGTTGACGGAGCATGTCGGCGACGGTCGCTTCCGGTATCGACGCGGAAATGACTACCTCACTTTCCTGTGCCGTGAGCTTCATAGCATTCAAGATATTCTGCGCGTCCTTATCCGGAACGGCGCTAACGGCTTGTTGAAACAACCCTGAGAACAGCCCGTGAATGATTTTTGCGGTGTCCGGATTATCGGCATTCATCGCTCCGCGCACGTTGAAAGCATTGCCTTCCATGGTGACTGCCGCATAAAAATTTCCGAACGACGTCTCGCACCGCGGATCGCGCGGGGTCTCCTGAGTCCCGAGCAATCCAAAACTCTTGGCGAAGGCGGCCAGCGGTGAGCCGGCCGCGCTCATCAATGCATTCGGATCACGAACAAGTGAAGCGATGGCCGTGTTAGCAATTCTGCCATTGCCGTCAGCTGCATCCAGCGCGGCTTTGAGATAGCCGATGCTACCGACGGCGATCGTGTTGGTGTTTAGTGCAGTAAAGCCGATCTCGGAAAACGACTTGAGTAGTGGAGTCTTTTCAGCTGCGGCTGCAACAGGATCGATTTTCGCGATCGCGATCTTCCGCGCACCATATTTTTCTTCGCGTGCTTTGTCCTGCAATCCAAGTTCAGCAACAGTCATGAGTGAGTCGGCGCTAAAGTCGCCGCTGGCAACGGCAATTATTTCAGGAGGCACGAAGCTGAGATCGGCCGCCGGTTTATGGAAACGCAAGGCGATGACGACGTAGTCGAGCGTTGATGGATCTACACCCAGATCCTTCTTTAGATCCTGAAATGCTGCGCGCATGCTCGCTAGATCTTTTGCAGGTACAACTTTGGGTACAGCGTCGTTCAAGATCCGGCGCGGGTTGAGATAGATCAGCGTGTCTGCTTCAGGAAGAGCTGCTAGCGCCGCCGCCATGTTTTGATTTGGGGAACTAACGTCAGCGCGAACGGTGGACGTCGTTGTTTGTGCGTTCGTCTGGCCGAAGACAAGTAACGCAAGACTGAGAAGCAACAGCAGAAGCAAAGGGCGATGTTTCATTTATCCTCCAAGGTGCAAATGGTGAGGCAATGTTTGCACAATCAATCGCGGGTTAGCTACAGATTTTTTGACGAGCGTTGAAGTCAGTAATACCGCGGGTAGGTGCAAAGGATGGCCCCCACTCAACGCCAATCTTGCTGAGCCCCCTATTGGGCACCTTGGTGTTTGCGATTCAGTACCATCCGCTACCGCGGATGGTACTGAATAGAATCCACCGGCGTGCTTGTCGTGGATCATCGGGATTGGTGCGTTGAATGGAGGCCAGCCGCTACCGCGCATGGTACTGATTGACCTCGCACTCGTTACCGCGACCTGGCAATGTTTCTTAAATCTTGCCCAGCTCTCTTTTAGTGAACTCGTTGTTCTGATTTCCGGTATTCAGCGTTGTCGCTGGTTCGAAGAGAAGAACGTGGCACTCATCTTCAGCTACAGGACGATGCTCCTGCCCGCGAGGGACAATCACCATCTCACCCGCTTCGATCCAGATCTGATGCTGGTTGCCTGAATCGTCGCGATACTCCATTCTGAATCGCCCGTTTATTACCATGAACAGCTCATCCTCTTTTTCATGATGATGCCACGTGAACGGGCCATTGAACTTCACCAGCTTCACCTGTTGACCATTAAGCTCGCCGGCGATTCGTGGGTTCCAATAGTCGTTAATTAGCGACAGTTTGTCTTGTAGATTGATCTTGTTCATAAGGTAAGACTCGTTTATTGATTCGCGAAAATGGCATCCAGCAGTTTTGCCAGGCGAAACCCGCCCTTGGCGAGTTGATTCCGGACGACGGGTACGTTGTTGTTATTGTAGTTGTTCCCACGCCGAATGTCGTAAACGGTTTTGGTGATGCGTTGGCCGTGACTTGTGGCCGTAACGACCCGCTTTCTCGTTATCCGCACGGTAGCAAATGTCTCTGTAGCCGAGACCTTTAGTGAGTCAGTAGCCCACTGGCTTGCCCATGTTTCAATTGGTCCCAGGGCATTCCATTCTGGCTGCGGTGTAACGGTGTTTCTGAGGAATTGCGCCAGGGCAGATGCGTTCGGCTGGTGCTTTTGAGACATCAACAGATGGACCAGATCGCCATCCCAGAACGAATGCAGGTTTTTCTCTCGACCATCAATGATCAAAGCATTAGCGCCGCGATCGCTCGGAGTGCTTGAGGAAACGGAATTCGGATCGCGAACGATCACGATTGTGTTGTTTGGGCCATTCTCGTTGATGTAACCAGAACCGACATGTAGCGGCTGGTGAAGATCGCCGACCAGATGGACGAGCATTCGCAAAGCGTTACGACGACTCAAAGGATGATCTGGATCGGGATTGTTCTGCAACGCTCGGATACAGGCGTTGATGAGATGAACGACGTCGTCGTCAGGCGTGAAACCGTTACAAGTGTCATAACTCCCACAACCTAACGGCAAGTCGTCGAAGTGCCAGTTACCATTTCCGTTGTTGTGATTGTCCTGGAGGAACGCATCGGTGTCGGTGTCGGAATCGTGCTGGCCCATGCGCGTCTTAACTGAGTCGGCCCAGTTGGCAATTCCACCCAAAGTTTCCTGCGGTTTCAGGATCTCGCGAATCTTGTTGCGCGTATGAGAGTTGATTCGCATTGAGGCGATGTTGCCAACCGTCTTATGGCCATCGGGTCCCCAGGCGAAAGCTGAGTTAGCGAAAGACGAAACTAAGCAGAGTGAAAGGAATATGGAGGCGAGTTTTTTCATTTTTCAAATCCTCGTGAAGCAAGGGGAGAGGGGCAGGAGGGGAAAAGGGGAGTAGGGCAAAAGCAAAGCGCGGTTTTTCTTTTCCCCCTTTTCCCTCTTCACCTTTTGCCCTTTTCGGTTATGTGATTTGGCGAAAACGAAAACAGTCGGCGTCATGATCATTGACCATCCCGACCGCCTGCATGAACGCATAACAGATTGTTGAGCCTACAAAGCGAAACCCTCGCTTGCGTAAATCAATACTGAGCGCGTCCGAGATTTCGGTTCGTGGAGGCACGGGTTGGCCCCGCTTTCGCTTGATCGGTTTGCCGGCGACGAATGCCCAAACATATTTATCGAAGCTTCCGTGTTCGCGTTGCAGTTTGAGAAATGCTTTGGCGTTACTTATCGCCGAATCGATCTTTAGCCGGTTACGAATGATGCCGGCATCTTGCATCAGTGAAGCGACCTTCTTGTCGCTGTATTTGGCGATCTTGACCGGATCAAAACCGGAGAACGCTTTGCGATAGTTCTCGCGTTTGTTGAGGATCGTTTCCCAGCTCAGACCCGCCTGCGCCCCTTCGAGGATTAGGAATTCAAATAGTCGAGTGTCGTCGTGAAGTGGCACGCCCCATTCAGCGTCGTGGTAGGCAATCGACAAAGGTGTTCTGGCCCAAGCGCAACGTTTCATGGGCGTATTTATTTCATGAGAAGGCAGATGCAATCAAGAGGACGAAGAACATCCACAGATTACCCAGATTACACAGACTATTTGCTAGAAAGCGAGGTTGAGTGTTTGAGCTACTCCGTTTTCATTCGTAATTCAAACGGTCAACACG
>Ga0070669_100003124_pt1 | contig 11913 bp, 10 predicted proteins | sample KBSS53metaG_FD_64680 | JGI IMG/M metagenome (GOLD analysis project Ga0070669, IMG submission 64680) | Switchgrass rhizosphere microbial communities from Kellogg Biological Station, Michigan, USA - KBS S5-3 metaG | ecosystem: Host-associated > Plants > Roots > Rhizosphere > Soil ... | reverse complement strand
AGCCGGCCGAGAGCGCACTGCGCGTCAACACGCTCGTGGCGGATCCGGATGCCGTCCGCGTCCAGCTGGCCGAGCGTGGGGTGGAGGTCCTGCCGGCGACGCCGGTGCTCGACGACGTCCCGCTGTCGGAGGGCATCGTGCTCGGCACGGCGTTCGACCCGAGCACCGACCCGCTGTGGGAGACGGGCGCGCTCGTGGCGCAATCGCGTGCGGCGATGAGCTCCGCGCGTCTGCTCGGGGCGGGTGGGCTGGCATCGGGTTCCCGCGTGCTTGATCTGTGCGCGGCGCCGGGCGGCAAGGCGACGCATCTCGCCGCGCTCGTCGGGCCACAGGGCGAGGTCGTCGCGGTCGAGCGCAACGCAAGACGCGCCGACGCGCTGCGCCAGACCGTCAAGCGGCTGCGCGCCGAGACGATTGTCCGCGTGGAGACCGCCGACGCGGCGCAGGAGCGCGTCGACGCACCATTCGACGCGGTGCTCGTCGACCCGCCGTGCAGCGGGCTCGGCACGCTGCAGGGCCGCCCTGACCTGCGCTGGCGCGCGCGGCCGGAGGCGATCGAGCAGCTGGCGGAGCTGCAGGCGGAAATCCTGGCGGTGGGCGCGCACGCGCTCAAGCCAGGCGGTGCGCTCGTCTACTCGACGTGCACGATCTCGCCCTGCGAGAACGAGCAGGTGATCGAGCGGTTCCTTGCACGCGAGCCCGAATTCACGCTCGAACGCCGGCATCTGGTGCTGCCACATCGCGACGCGACGGACGGGTTCTTCTACGCCCTCCTGCGCCGTGTGGTCTGATATCACCGACCGCATGCAGAGAGCGGGGGCATGACCCAGCAGCAGGAGAAGGTCGACCTCGGTCCGGAGTGTCCGGGCTGTCACGAGCCGTGGCTGCGCCCGACGACGATGCCGGGCCGCTACCGCTGTGTCTACTGCCTGCGCCGCTACGAGCTGTCGTCGGTGTGTCCCAACTGCGGCGAGCACTCGACGATCGTGCGCATGTCGAGCACGGCGATCCTCACCTGCAACCACTGCAGAAGCTCGATGCTCACGCAGGTCTGACGGCTGACCCTGCGACACTGCCGCGCATGACCGCCCGAGCCGCCGAGCTGCTGCGCGCGCGTCGTGTCGCGCCATCGATCCTGTCCGCCGACTTCGCGCGCCTCGGCGCCCAGGTCGACGCGGTGATGGAGGCGGGTGCGCGCGTGATTCACGTCGACGTGATGGACGGTCATTTCGTGCCGCCGATCACGATCGGACCGTTGATCGTCTCCGCGCTCGCCGACCGGGTCCACCAGGCCGGCGGCATGCTCGACGTCCACCTGATGATCGAGCGCCCCGAGCGCCAGGTGGCCGAGTTCGCGCGCGCGGGCGCCGACGCGATCACCGTCCATGCGGAGGCGACGCCGCACCTCCACTACGCGCTGCAGGCGATCAGGGAAGCCGGCTGCGCGGCCGGCGCGGCGATCAATCCGGCGACGCCAATCGAGGCGCTCAGCCAGGTCGTCGAGCTACTCGACTTGGCGTTGTGCATGTCGGTGAACCCGGGCTGGGGCGGCCAGCCGTTCATCGAGGCCGCGCTCGGCAAGCTGGCGCGTCTACGTGCGACGCTTCCGGGCGAGGTGGCGATCGAGGTCGACGGCGGCGTCGACCGTGCAACCGCTGGACCATGCGCCGAACAGGGCGCTAGTCTGCTGGTCGCCGGGTCCGCAATCTTCGGCGCCGCAGACCCGGCCGCGGCCTACATGGCGATCGCCGAGGCCGCCGGCGCCACGGTGTGACGTCGCGCGCAGGCGGTCGCTTGCGATCGCCCGGAGCGCGAAACACCGAAACTGGCCGCGCAGAGAGCGAAAGGACCCCCACGTGACCGCCACCCCGATCGTCACCGCCGTCGACCTGCGTCGCCGCTTCGGCGAGGGGGAGGCCGCCGTCGACGCGCTCGACGGCGTCACGCTGGAGCTTCCCGCCGGGGCGTTCACGGCGATCATGGGGCCGTCGGGATCCGGCAAGTCGACGCTGATGCACTGCCTCGCGGGGCTCGACAAGCCGACCGGGGGCATCGTCACGATCGACGGCATCGAGCTCGGCACGCTTGACGACAAGAAGCTCACCGAGCTGCGCCGCGACAAGGTCGGCTTCATCTTCCAGTCGTTCAACCTGCTGCCGGTCCTGACGGCGCAGGAGAACATCGAGCTGCCGCTGAAGATCGCCGGCCGCGACGTCGACGGCGCGTGGCGCGACCAGATCGTCCAGACCGTCCACCTCGGAGACCGCCTCACGCACCACCCGGCCGAGCTGTCCGGCGGCCAGCAGCAGCGCGTCGCGGTGGCGCGCGCGCTGATCTCCAAGCCAGCCGTGGTGTTCGCCGACGAGCCGACCGGCAACCTCGACTCGCAGTCGAGCAGCGAGGTGCTGCGGCTGTTGCGCCAGTCGGTCGACGAGCTCGGCCAGACGGTCGTGATGGTCACGCATGACGCGAACGCGGCGGCGATCGCCGACCGCGTCGTCGTGCTGGCCGACGGCAAGATCGTTCATGACGGGGCGGCGGGGAGCGCCGACGAGGTCCACGACCTCCTGCGGACGGTCGCCTGATGTTCGCGCTCTCGCTGCGCGGGATCGCCACACGCAAGCTGCGCACCGCGCTCACCGCCTTCGCCGTCGTGCTCGGCGTCGCGCTCGTGTCGGGCACGTACCTGCTCACCGACACGATCAACCACGCGTTCGATGAGGTCTTCCAGACCGCCAACAGAGGCGTCGACGTCGTCGTCACGCCGTCGAGACTGTTCGACCAGGGCAACGACAACGCGTCCGTGACGCCGAACCCGCTGCCGGCGTCCGTGCTCGACCAGGTGCGCAGGGTTCCCGGCGTCGCGCTCGCCGCCGGCTCGGTCTTCCTGCCGGGCCAGATCTACGACAAGGACGACGACCCACTCATCACGAGCGGCGCGCCGATGTTCATCTCCGACACGACGCCCAGACGCTTCGACCCGCTCGTGTACGTCGAGGGCCACCCGCCGCAGGCCGCGAACGAGGTCGCGCTCGACAAGTTCAGCGCCGACAAGGCCGGCTATGAGCTTGGCGACACCGTGCCGATCTCCGGCGAAGGGCCGCAGGAGCGCTTCAGACTCGTCGGCATCGCGAAGTTCGGTGACGCCAACTCGCTCGGCGGCGCCGCGATCGCGGTCGTGCTGCCGCCGGTGGCGCAGCGCCTGCTCGACCTGCACGACGAGTTCACCACGATCCAGGTCGCGGCGGCCCCCGGCACCAGCCCGAACGAGCTGGCCGCGGCGATCCGCGCCGTCCTGCCGGCGAGAGCCGCGACGGTGCGGACGGGCGAGCAGCAGGCGAAGTCCGACTCGCAGGACATCAAGGACAACCTCTCGTTCCTGCGCACGTTCCTGTTCGTGTTTGCCGGTATCGCGCTGTTCGTCGGCGGGTTCCTGATCGCCAACACGTTCTCGATCACGGTCGCCCAGCGCGTGCGCGAGTTCGCGCTGCTGCGGATCATCGGCGCGAACCGAGGCCAGGTCATGCGGGCGGTCATCGGCGAGGCGCTGCTGATCGGTCTCGTCGGCTCGCTCGTCGGCCTGCTCGCAGGCTTCGTGATCGCGCCCGCCTTGAAGGGCCTCTTCAAGGCGCTCGGCGCGGATCTGCCGTCGAGTGGAATCGTGCTGGAGACGCGCACGATCGTCGTCTCGCTGCTGATCGGCACGATCATCACGCTCGTCTCGGCGCTCATGCCGGCGTTGCGCGCGACGCGCGTGCCGCCGATGGCGGCGCTGCAGGAGGCGGCGAGCCTGCCGCGCGGGCGCACGGCGCGGTGGCGCACGCCGCTGGCGGCGGCCGTCGCGCTGCTTGGCGCCGCGCTCGTGCTGCTCGGGCTGTTCGGCTCGGCCAGCGGCGGCGACGCGGCGGCGCTCGTCGGCGCCGGCGCGGCGGTGATCTTCATCGGCGTCGGGCTGCTCGCCTCGCACATCGTCAAGCCGCTGTCGCTCGCGGTTGGCCTGCCGGTCGAGCGCCTGCGTGGCGTCAGCGGCCGGCTGGCGCGCGAGAACGCCTCGCGCAACCCGCGCCGCACCGCCTCGACGTCCGCCGCGCTGATGATCGGCGTCGCGTTCGTCGCGTTCGTGACGATCTTCGCTGCCGGCCTGAAGGCCTCGATCGCGGACGCCGTCAACGTCGGGCTCAAGGGCCAACTGATCGTCCAGAGCAGCAACTTCCAGCCGGTCCCGGCGGCCGCCTCGCGCACGCTCGACGAGGTCCCCGGCGTCGGCACCGTCTCCGGCATCCGCTTCTCGAAGGCGATCGTCGCGGGCAAGGGCAGACCGACCGTCACCGGCGTCGACCCGACCACGATCGACGACGTCTTCAAGGTCGACTGGACGGAGGGCTCGCCCGCGACGTTGATCGCGCTTGCCCCCGGCGAGGCCGTCGTCTCGAAGGATTGGGCCGACGGCCACGACGTGCGCGTCGGCCAGCAGCTTGCGCTCACGTCGCCGACGGAGGCTCGCCTGACCGCGACGGTCACCGGCATCTACGACGACAAGGCGAACCTGCTCGCCGACGTGACGTTGCCCAACGCGGTCGTGATCAGAGACTTCAACGTCCCCGGCAGCGCGTTCCTGATGGCGACGACGACACCGGGCGAGGACGTGAGCACCGTGAGAGACCGTGCCGAGAGAAGCGTGAGAGCGCGCTACCCGGCGCTCAAGGTGCAGACCGAGGACGAGTTCGTCTCCGATCAGAAGAACCAGATCAACAGACTGCTCGCGCTCGTCTACGTGCTGCTCGCGCTCACGCTGCTGATCGCGCTGTTCGGGATCCTCAACACGCTGTTCCTGACGATCCACGAGCGCACGCGCGAGCTCGGGATGCTGCGGGCGATCGGCACCTCGCGCAAGCAGGTCAAGCAGATGGTGCGCTGGGAGGCCGTCATCACGGCGCAGATCGGCGCGGTGCTCGGCGTCGTGCTCGGCGCGATCTTCGCAGTGCTCGTGACGATCCCGCTCGAGAGCGAGGGCTTCACGATCTCGATCCCGATCGGCCAGCTGATCGTCCTGCTCGTGCTCGCTGGGCTGTTCGGCGTGGTTGCCGCAATCTGGCCCGCTCGCCGCGCCGCGCGGCTCGACGTGCTGCAAGCGCTGGCGTACGAGTAGGCGAGCGCTACCCGCGCCGATACAGCCCGAGCAGCAAGCCGGACAGCAGGAACGCCGCGCCGAAGTAGCCGGTCTCGACGCGCAGCACCTCGTCGCCGACGACCGGCGAGACGACCCACGCGACGAACAGCGCGGCGCACAGCAGCCACGCCGCCGCGGCCAACCCGGCGCGGCGGCGTGCGAGCGCGGCCTGGTTCAGCGTGCCGGCGATCAGATGAAAGCCCATCCCGATGGCCACCAGCGCGAGACCAGCGCGTTCGTACGTGAAGCCCTTGTCCCCCAGCAGCGTGCTCATCACCCACGGGCCGATCGCCAGCAGGCCGAGCGCGACTGAGCCCGCGAAGCCGGCGATCGCCAGCACGGTGATGCGGATCGCTCTCGCGAACTCCGCGCCGCTCGCGCGCGCCTCGAGCCCGGCGAGGTGGGGCAGGATCGAGGTCTGGATCGCCTGGAACAGCTGCAGCGGCGCGCGCACGATCAGCAGCACGTTGAAGACGAAGCCGGCGAGCGCCTCGCCCGAGGAGGCGTTGACGATCAGCACCGCCGCGTTCATCAACGTCTGCTCGGCGAGCATGATCGCGAACACCGAGATCGCGAAGCGCGTGCCGTGGTGGATCGTCAGGTCGGCGACCGCCTCCTCGATCTCGGCGTGTGCTGGTCCCTCCATGCCGGCGTCGAGCACCGGCGCTTCGTGGCGCGGGTCGGCCGGCTCGCCGCGTGTGCGCAGCTGCGTCAGCGCTAAGGGGACGACGACCAGCGAGATGAACGGCGCGACCGCCATGCCGAGCGCGATTGCCGACTGACCGCGCGTGAGCCCGAGCGCCGCCGCCAGCGCGAACAGGAAGCGCGAGGTCGACTCGAGCAGCACGAGCCCGCCGTAGAGGCCAAAGCTCTGGTGCCCGGCGAGCCAGCCGCGCGCGAAGTAGCTGCCGGCGTACGCGAGCACGCCGACGACGGTCATCCAGTAGAGCGCGTCGGAGCCGTCGTAGAGGTGCTCGGTGATCTGCGACCGCAACGCCAGCGCGACCACGAGGAACAGCAGCGCAAAGCCCGCCTGGATGGTGGCCGGCACGCGCAGCGGGTGGCCCTCCAGCCCGCGTGCGCGGCGCTCCGCGATCGTGCGCGAGAGCAGCTGCTCGATCGGCCGGTAGATCACCGACAGGATCACGAACATGACCGACCACATCAGCGAGATGCGGCCGTACGCGTCGCTCGGCAGCGAGCGGCTCGCGAGCGCGAGGTAGAGGAACGAGAAGATCCCGGTCGAGGCGATCCCGACCGTCAGGATGCGCGCGCCCGAGCCGTAGGAGCGGCCTGCGCTCCCCGTCGGTGGCGCCGCGCCGCGGGCGGTCTCCGAGCTAGCCGCCGAGCCGGACAAGCAGCATCGTCCACGGGAAGGGCGAGCGCTTCTCGACGACCTCGCCATGCTGCGCGAGCATCCGCACGAAGGAGCGCTTCGACCAGTGGTTGACGTGTCCGGGGGTATTGCCGAGATCGGCGATGTACGCGCCGCGGGCCATGTTCAACATGCGCCACAGCGGCTCGCGGGGGACGGAGACGAGCAAGTGGCGTCTGGCCACGCGCGCCATCTCCGCGACGGTGTGCTCGGGGTCGGGCACGTGCTCCAGCACCTCGATCGCGCATGCCATGTCGAACTCGCCGTCGGCGAACGGCATGTGCTCGGCGAGCATCGTGCGGTACTCAAGGTTCGGCCGTTCGCGCGTGGCCCACTCGGCCTTCAGCTTGTCGTCGTCGAGGTCGATCCCGACGATCCGCTTCTCGCCGAGTTGCATCGCCCACTGATGCGTGAGCACCCCCTCGCCGCAGCCGACGTCGAGCACGGATTCGGGTGCGGCATGCGCGAACAGCTGGGCGAGCGTGCCCTCGAAGCCGGCCATCAGCCGCCGCACGACGGGGTTCGTCGAGCCGTACTTGTCGAACGTGTTCCCCGTCGGAACCGCTTCGGCTGTCCCCGCGCTCATACCTCGACCGTCTCCCGCTTCGACCGTTCCGTCTCGCTGGCTCTCGCCCCGGGCTCGTAGTGGGAGGGCCCGATTCCCAGCGCCAGCTCGATTCGCCGCACGCGCTCGAATGTGCGCTGCGTCAGCGTGCGCTGCGCGGCCAGCAGGTCGCCGATCACGCCGAGCGCGCCCAACAGCATCGCACCGATGAACAGGACGGCGCCGAGGATCAGCGACTGCACGTGCCCGGCGCCCTCGCCGCCGATCCACGCGACGAGGAAGCGCCCCCACACGGCGAGCGCGGCCAGGCCCATCAGCACGGCGCCGCCCCAGAAGACCTTCAGCGGCTCGTACTGCGCGTAGATGCGGAAGATCGAGATCGCGTTGCGGCGTACGTAGGCGCCCATCGACGGGAACAGGCGCGATTCGCGCGTCGTGGGGTTCGTCCTGATCGGGACGTGGTCGGTCGCCACGAGCAGCTTGCCGGCCTGGATGATCGTCTCGAGCGTGTAGGTGAATCTGGAGACGACCTGCATCTGCAGCGCGGCCTCGCGGTTGTAGGCGCGGAAACCGGAGGTCGTGTCGGGCACGGTCGTCTCGGAGGCCTGGCGCACGACCCACGACCCGAGCTTCTGCAGCGTCTTCTTGAGCGGCGAGAAGTGCTCGATCTGCTCGACCTGGCGGTCGCCGACGACCATGTCGGCTTCGCCGGCGAGGATCGGGGCGACGAGCTTGGGGATGTCGCGGCCGTCGTACTGGTTGTCGGCGTCGGTGTTGACGATCACGTCGGCGCCGAGCTTGAGCGCAGCGTCGAGGCCTGCCTGGAAGCCGGCCGCGAGCCCCTTGTTGTTCGTCAGCTTGACGATGTGGTCGACGCCGCCTGCGCGCGCCACCTCGATCGTGCGGTCGCTCGAGCCGTCGTCGATGATCAGCCACTCCACGACGTCGAAGCCGGGCACCTCGCGGGGCAGGTCGGCGAGTGTCAGCGGGAGCGTCTGCTCCTCGTTGAAGCACGGAATCTGGATGATCAGCTTCATGGCATGGTGAGGTCGACCACGTGGTCTAGACTCGCGCCGCAGTATTCCATGCGCCGCCCCGACCGCACGACTCTCGCGCTGGCCGGCGTACTGCTCGGAGCGCTCGCGCTCCGCTTGTGGGGGATCCGGCACGGCCTGCCGTTCTCCTACAACGTCGACGAGGAGAGACACTTTGTCCCCGTCGCGGTCCGTTTCTTCGCAGACGGCCTGAACCCGGGCTACTTCCTCAACCCGCCCGGCTATACGGAGCTCCTGTACGTGCTGTACGCCGTCTGGTTCGGCGGGCGCACGGCGGTGGAGCATGCCTACGCGACGGATCCGTCCGAGGTCTTCCTGATCGCCCGGGTCATGGTTGCTGTGCTCGGCGTCGTCGCCGTGTGGCTGCTGCACCTGGCGGGTGCGCGCTTGTTCGACCGCCGCGTCGGGCTGCTGGCGGCGGCGATCGGCGCGGTCGCGTTTCTGCCGGTCTTCTACGGGCACCTTGCACTCAACGACGTACCCGCGATGGCGCCTGCGACGCTCGCGCTGCTCGGTGCCGCGCTCGTACTGCGCGGCGGCGGGACGCGCGCGGCGCTGCTCGGCGGCGTCGGCGCGGGGCTCGCGGCGGGCACGAAGTACACCGCCGGAATCGCGCTGCTGCCGCTGCTGACGGCGATCGCCGTCGCCGCGCGTGAGCAGCGCGAACCGCCCGTGCGCGCGCTGCTCGTGCCGACGCTCGCCGCCTGCGGGGCCGCGCTCGCCGGCTTCCTCGTCGCGAACCCGTACGCGCTGCTCGACTTCGACGCGTTCCACGCCGGCGTCGCCAGACAGCGCACGCTCGCGAGCGGGGAGGAGCTCGCCAAGCTCGGTCTCACGCAGGACAACGGGGTCCTCTACTACCTGTGGACGCTCACCTGGGGGCTCGGGTGGATCCCCGCGCTCGCCGCGCTCGGCGGGGCGGTGCGCCTGCTGCTGCGCGACCGCCGGCTCGCGCTCGTGCTGCTGCCCGCAGCGCTGCTGTACGTGCTGTTCATGGGGCTGCAGGAGCGCTACTTCGGGCGTTGGCTGCTGCCGGTGCTGCCGATCGTGATCCTGCTGGCCGCCGACGGCGGGATGGCGCTCGCCCGCTCGCTCGCCGCGCGCGCTCCGCGGCTGGCGCTCCCCGCGACCGCGCTCGTCGCCGCCGCGCTGCTCGCACAGGGGCTCGTGCACTCGCTGCACGTCGATCGCGTCCTCGCGCACCCCGACACGCGCAACAGCGCGCGCGCCTGGCTGCTCGCGCACGTGCCGGCCGGCTCGCAGGTCGTCGTCGAGCCGTTCGTGCCGGCACGCTGGCTAGCGGGCACGGGTTGGCGTCACTGGGACGTCACCCGCGCCGACGTCGACGACTTTGGCCGCGCACTGGGTGGGCGGGGACAGGTTCGCACGCGCTTCGTGAAGGTCGACAAGTACGAGCGCACGCTGCGGCCCGCGCTGGTCGACCGTTATGTCGAGCAGGGCTACTGCTGGGTCGTGGCCGCCTCGCACCAGTTCGGCCGCGCGTTCGCGCAGCCACGGGAGGTCCCGCGGGCGATCGCCTACTACGCCGCCCTGAACCGCCGAGGCGACGTCGTCGCCCGCTTCAGCCCCTACCCGGACGGCGAGCAGCCGCCGCGCTTCAACTTCGACTGGTCGTTCGACTATTACCCGCTCGCCTACGTCCGCCCGGGCCCGCTGATCGTTGTGCACCGCCTGCGCGGCGGAGGCTGCGGGTGAAGTTGGCGCGTATCCTCACGGACAGATGCCGCTGCGCACCGACACCGACCGCCTGCACCTCGCGCGCACGCTCGAGCTGGCCGCGCAGGGCCGCGGACGGGTCAGCCCAAACCCGCTCGTCGGCGCGCTGATCGCGCGCGAGGGCGAGGTGCTGGGGGAGGGCTGGCACACCGCCTACGGCGAACCGCACGCCGAGGTCGAGGCGCTGAGCGCCGCCGCTGGGTCGGACCTGAGCGAAGCGACGCTCTACGTCTCGCTCGAACCGTGCTGCCACACCGGCAAGCAGCCGCCGTGCACCGACGCGATCGTCGCCTCCGGCATCCGCCGCGTCGTCGTCGCCTCCGACGACCCGACCGAGAAGGCCTCCGGCCGCGGGCTCGGGATCCTGCGCGACGAGGGGATCGCGGTCGAGGTCGCCGACGGCGAGCTGGCCGCGCGCGCACGGCTGCTCAACCAGCCGTTCCGCAAGCACGCGCGCACGGGCAGGCCGTGGGTCCTGTTCAAGTCGGCGATGACGCTCGACGGCAAAGTCGCCACGCGCGCGGGCGACTCGAAGTGGATCTCCAACGAGGAGAGCCGCCGTCGCGGTCATCGCTGGCGCGCGGAGTGCGACGCCGTCGCCGTTGGGATCGGCACGGCGCTCGCCGACGACCCGCAGCTGACAGCGCGGATCCCGGACGTCGCGCGCCAGCCGCGCCGCGTCGTGTTCGACGCGACCGCGCGCCTGCCGCTCGACTCGCAGCTCGTCGCGGCCGCACCCGAGATCCCGCTGACCGTCGTCGTCTCGCGCGCCGCGCCGCGCAGCGAGACCGACGCGCTTGAGACGCACGGAGCAGAGGTGATCGTCGCCACCGGCGAGAACGAGACCGCCCGCGTCTGCTCGGCGCTCGACCAGCTCGGCGCGGCCGGGATCGGCTCGATCCTGCTGGAGGGCGGCCCGAGGCTCGCGGGCGCCTTCTTCGACGCAGGCGAGATCGACGAGCTGCGCCTGTTCCTCGCGCCGCTCGTGCTTGGCGGCCGCACCGCGCGCGACCCACTCGAGGGCGAGGGCGTCGAGACGATTGCCGAGGCGCTGCGTGCGCTGACGCTCGACTGCGAGCGCGTGGGCGACGACCTGCTCGTCTCCGCGCGCCTGCGGGAGTGGTGATGTTCACCGGGCTTGTGCAAGGGCTGGGGCAGATCGTCGCGATCGTTCGATCTGACGACGGCGCCCGCCTGACGGTCTGCGCCGACTTCATCCACGGCGCCGCGGAGGGCGACTCCATTGCCGTGAACGGCGTATGTCTCACGGCGGTCGAGTCGCTCGACTACATCTTCAGCGCCGACGTGATGAACGAGACGCTCCAGCGTTCGTCGCTCGGCGCCGTCGAGCAGGGAGATCGTGTCAACCTCGAGCTCCCGCTCCGTCCGCACGACCGCCTGGGCGGACATTTCGTGCAGGGCCACGTCGACGGGCTCGGCACCGTCGCGGACGTCGCGCCGGACGGCTTCGCGCGCCGCATCCGCGTCGCGGCGGCGCCCGATCTGCTGCGATATGTGGTGGAAAAGGGGTCGATCGCGATCGACGGGGTGAGCCTCACCGTCGCCGCGGTCGATGACGAGTCCCTCACGGTCTCGCTGATCCCCGAGACGCTGGACCGCACGAGCCTCGGCTCGGCGGTACCCGGACGAACCGTCAACCTGGAGGTGGACGTGCTCGCGAAATACGTCGAGAAGCTGGTGACGCGATGAGTACAGAGACGCAGAGCGCCTTCGCGACCGTCGAAGAGGCGATCGAGGACATCCGCCAGGGCAAGATGGTCGTCGTCTGCGACGACGAGGACCGCGAGAACGAGGGGGACCTCACGCTCGCCGCGCAGTTCGCCACCCCCGAGGCGATCAACTTCATGGCGAAGGAGGGGCGTGGCCTGATCTGCCTCGCGCTCACGCCCGACCGCTGCGACGAGCTCGGCCTCGACCTGATGGCGGCCAAGAACGAGTCGCCGTTCGAGACCGCCTTCACCGTCTCGATCGAGGCGCGCGAGGGCGTCAC
>Ga0070669_100003117_pt1 | contig 11934 bp, 6 predicted proteins | sample KBSS53metaG_FD_64680 | JGI IMG/M metagenome (GOLD analysis project Ga0070669, IMG submission 64680) | Switchgrass rhizosphere microbial communities from Kellogg Biological Station, Michigan, USA - KBS S5-3 metaG | ecosystem: Host-associated > Plants > Roots > Rhizosphere > Soil ... | reverse complement strand
TCTGGTTTCGTCGATGAGACTCCCGCTGTCGACATCCATACCCACCTCTTTGCGCCTGAATTTGGCGAGCTTGGGTTGTGGGGGATCGATAATCTGCTGACCTATCATTATCTCATTGCCGAGCTGTTCCGCAGCTGTGATACGAGTCCTGATGAATTCTTTGAGCTTGGGAGACAGGCACAGGCGGATCTCATCTGGGAAACATTGTTTGTCAGGAATACACCGCTGTCAGAGGCAACTCGAGGCGTAGTAGCAGTTCTCTCTGCACTCGGTCTGGATCCAACCAAACCTGACCTGAAAGAAGCACGCGAGTTTTTCGCAGATCAAAAAGCGGATGATCATCTCAGTGCCGTGCTCAGGATCGCAAATGTTGAGCGCGTTGTGATGACGAATGATCCGCTCGATGAACTTGAGATGAGCACGTGGGAAACCCGTAGCTCGATCGATCCCCGATTTTATGCTGCCCTCAGAATGGACGCGATACTGATAGAATGGGAACGCTCCTCGGCAAAGCTCAAATCAAAAGGGTTCGCTGTTTCGAAGGATTTCTCGGGTAAGACCATAAGCGAATTGTGGCGATTTCTTGAAGCCGCAGTCGCGTTAATGCGTCCGCTCTATCTGGCCGTTTCGCTGCCAGACACATTCGTCTATCCGGGTCCTGATCACACAGCAAGGCTTATCTCAGACCTGGTCCTGCCATTTGCCAAAGAACACTCTTTGCCGTTCGCGCTTATGATTGGAGTTCAACGCCGGGTAAATCCGCGAATAAGAATGGCAGGAGATGGAGTTGGAAGAGCGGACATCTCGGGCGTGAACAGGCTCTGTGCTGATCACCCTGATAACCGGTTTCTCGTAACAATGCTCTCGCGTGAGAACCAGCATGAGTTGTGCGTGAGCGCTCGAAAGTTCAGCAACCTGATGCCTTTTGGGTGCTGGTGGTTTCTAAACAATCCATCGATTGTTGATGAAATAACGCGTGAAAGAATCGAAATGCTCGGTCCGAGCTTTATTCCACAGCATTCCGATGCGCGAGTGCTGGAACAGCTGATATACAAGTGGAAGCACTCCAGAGAAATCATCACCTCGGCGCTTGCTGAGAGTTATGAACGACTGTTCGATGATGGCTTTCCGGTCACTTCGGATATGATTGAAAGGGATGTAGCGCGATTGATGTCGGGGAACTTCGACAGATTTGTGCCACCGGTCCAACGATGAGGCTTTTCAAGTCTATTATCTTCGCACTCTCAGTTGCCTTCGCGATCTGGCTGACCGCAGCAAATGCGCAGGGGACCGCTCAGAAGGTGGATTTCAAGCACGATATTGAGCCGATTCTGGCGGGCAGCTGCTATCAATGTCACAACGCACGGAGAGCGCAGGGACAACTGCGGCTGGACGCAAAGAAACCTGCGTTTGATGGCGGGATATCGGGTGTTGCAATCGTACCCGGCAAGAGCCGCGAGAGCCTCCTCGTAAAAAGACTTCTGGGAGCCGAGGGTCTTCCGAGAATGCCGATGGGGCGAGCTCCTCTCACAGATGCGCAGATCGCTTTGATAATCACCTGGATTGATGAAGGTGCCGTTTGGCCTGATACGAGCGAAAACAGCTCAACGGAGAATGTCAAAAAGCATTGGGCTTATGTTTCACCCGTTCGGCCGGCACTTCCAAAGGTCTCGAATTCTTCATGGGTACGAAACCCGATCGACGCCTTCGTGCTCGCGAGACTCGATAAGGAAGGCCTTGCGACATCACAGGAAGCTGCGCCTGAAAAACTTCTCCGCAGAGCATATCTCGACATAATCGGCCTTCCTCCAACGCCCACCGAGATCAAAGCTTACCTCGCAGACGCGCGTCCTGATCGCTACGAGCGTCTCGTAGATCGTCTTTTAGAGTCGGGTCACTATGGCGAACGGATGACCAGAGGCTGGCTTGATCTTGCGCGATACGCTGATTCAAACGGGTACGAAAAAGACAACCTTCGCGTAATGTGGAAGTACCGTGACTGGCTGATCAACGCATTCAACAAGAACATGCCATTTGACCAGTTTGTCGTCGAGCAGATTGCAGGCGATATGCTTCCGAACGCAACTGAAGACCAGCGAATAGCCACCGGATTCCACAGGAACACGATGCTTAATCAGGAGGGCGGCATCGATCCGGAAGAAGCTCGCTTCGAAACAATGGTCGATAGAGTTAATACCACTGCGACTGTCTTCCTTGGATCAACCATTGGATGTGCGCAGTGCCATAACCACAAATACGATCCATTCACTCAGAAAGACTATTATCGTCTTTATGCATTCTTCGAAGGGGCTGAATACAAAATCGGATATCAGGGTGAGAGTAATGACGAGAACTCGCGCTTCATCAAGGAGCCGGAGATCCTGATTGCCACACCCGATCAGGAGAAGCAGCGCGCGACGCTCGAGAGCCAGATCGACGCGATGACCGACAGCATCAAGACGAAAACGCCTCAACTTGAAAGTGCCAGGCAGGCCTGGGAGAGTCGCCAGCGTGAAGCGCACAAGGTCTGGCGCGTGCTTGATCCCGTTAACTTGAAATCAGATGGGGGAACCATACTCACGCGCGAGGCCGACTCGAGCGTCATGGCGACAGGGCCAAACCCTGAAATCGAGACCTACATTGTTACGACGCGCCTTGATCCGGGCACAACCACGGCGCTCCGGATTGAAGCCCTGCCCGATTCGCGACTTCCGCAGGGAGGCCCAGGTCGCGATTTGTACGGCAACTTCCTTTTGACTGCAATTGATGTTGAGGCGGGCCCATTATCACAACCCGACAGGTTCGAGCGAATCGCAATTGCAGATATCAAGGTTGATGATTCTGCTTACACGTTTGAGGCGAAGCGCTTTCTTGATGCGAAGAAAACCAATTCTGCAGTAGATGCTCCTCGTGGTTGGTACATCAACGCCACACGAGATCCAAATCAACGATTGACGCGGCAGGGAGTAATCCGGCTCGCCAAACCTCTCAACATTGCTGCGCCGGGTCAGTTGAGATTGAAGCTGACGTTTGCTGGTGGATCACTCGGTCAGGGAATTGGGCGATTCAGACTCTCCGCTACTTCGGATGAGGATCCTTTCTTCATCGTCAGTGTTCCTGCAAGGCTCCGTCCCGTTATTGAGATGCCCGTTGATGCCAGGAAGCCGAAAGATGCCGAAGACGTCTGGGCACAATTTCGCAATTCAACGCCGTTGTTGAAGACGCAACGAGATAAATTGGCTGCGCTGAAAAAGCAGCTTGCTAATCTTGGTCTTCCAACCGCGCAGGTGATGCGCGAGCGTGATTCATCTGAACCTCTCTCGACATTTGTGCGTGAGCGTGGCGGCTTTTTGAACAAGGGCGAGAGAGTTACGGCAGGAGTGCCGTCGTCGCTTCCCCCAATGACTGCAGCCCAGCCGGCAAACCGGCTTGGGCTGGCGTACTGGCTGGTTGATACACGGGATCCTCTGCTTGCGCGAGTGACTATGAACCGCCTGTGGGAGCAGGTTTTTGGCAGGGGGATCGTCGAGACCAGCGAAGACTTCGGCTCCCAGTCTTCACCGCCATCACATCCCGAATTACTCGATTGGCTCGCGACTGAGTTCATGGCGCAGAAGTGGAATGTCAAGTTGATGATGAAGACTATCCTTACATCAGCTACTTATCGTCAAAGTTCAAAGGTCGCCCAGGAGATTTACGAAAGAGACCCTTACAATCGATTGCTCGCTCGCGGACCACGCTTCAGGATGGAAGCTGAGATGATCCGCGATTTGAGTCTCTCGGCAGCTGGGGTCCTGAGCGAAAAGATCGGTGGAAAGAGCGTCTTTCCGCTCCAGCCTGAAGGAATCTGGCGGAATCCTTACAGTGGAGCAAAATGGGAGACCAGCCCGGGCGAAGACCGATATCGACGCAGCATCTACACATTTATCCGGCGAACGTCGCCGTATCCGAGCTTCATGACGTTTGATGGCACGAGTCGAGAGCAATGCACAGTACGACGAGTGCGTACGAACACACCTTTGCAGGCACTGGCAGAACTCAATGATGAGGCTTCATTTGAGCTGGCTCGCGCCGTTGCCGGGAGAATGATCAAGGAAGGCGGACCGGATATCCGATCGCGAGTCAATTACGGATGGATGCTTTGTGCGTCCCGCGCCCCCTCTGCTGATGAGTCGTCGCGCCTTGTGAATTTCTATTCGGCTCAGCGCGCTCGTTTTGCAAAAGATGTGGAGGCTGCCCGGAACATAGCAGGGAGTACAGGTGCTGATCGATCCTCGCTTGCTGAACGTGCTGCCTGGACGATGACGGCAAATGTGCTTTTAAACCTTGATGAAACGCTGACAAAGGAATGAGTTTTAATTTGCGATCAAAGGATTCCGAGAAGACACGCGAGATCACGCGGCGGCATTTCTTCGAACAGACTGGATTTGGAATTGGATCGCTGGCGCTTTCATCGCTCTTGAATGAGCGTGTTTTCGGCGCTTCGCAGGTAAAAGCAGCAAAGGCAAAATCTGTCATTTACCTTTTCATGGCAGGTGCTCCATCTCAGCTCGATCTCTTTGATAACAAGCCAAAGCTCCGGCAATACGATGGAGAGGCCATCCCTGAGGAGTTCATAAAGGGCGAGCGCTTTGCCTTTATCAAAGGAACCCCCAAACTTCTTGGATCACCTTTCACATTCAAGCGCTTCGGCCAATCAGGGCAGGAACTGTCCAATGTTTTGCCCGGGCTTGCTTCTCATGCGGATGACATAGCGATCATCCGTTCGATGAAGACCACGCAGTTCAATCACGCGCCCGCTCAGATTTTCATGAATACCGGCCACCAGATACCAGGGAGGCCGAGCTTTGGTTCATGGCTGAGCTATGGAGTTGGAAGCGAGTCAAAAGACCTCCCGGCCTTCGTTGTGTTGATCTCTGGAGAGAACAATCCCGATGGAGGTAAGTCCTGTTGGGGAAGCGGCTTTCTACCTACAGTGCATCAGGGTGTGGAATTCAGATCGAAGGGCGAGCCCGTGCTCTTCGTGAATAACCCTAAAGGCGTTTCAGCGACTACGCGGCGGGAATCGCTCGATGCAATTCGAGACCTTAACGAAGTTCATCTCAGAGATGTTGGTGATCCGGAAATCAAAACGCGAATAGCAGCCTATGAGCTTGCCTACCGCATGCAGACGAGTGTGCCGGAGCTCACTGACATTGCGAAAGAACCGGAACGTATTCATCAGATGTATGGCACGCAGCCTGGCGAAGCGTCTTTCGCCAACAACTGCCTACTGGCGCGCCGACTTGTCGAACGCGGTGTTCGCTGTGTACAGCTCTATCACTGGGGCTGGGATATGCACGGAAACTCCGTCGGCACTGATATCGTGGCCAAACTGCCGCGAATGTGTCGCGAGACAGACAAACCTGTTGCAGCGCTTTTGACGGATCTCAAGCAGCGAGGCCTTCTTGATTCGACGATTGTGGTTTGGGGCGGCGAGTTCGGCCGCACTCCAATGAACGAAGCTCGCGGCGGATCAAAGCTTCTGGGACGTGACCATCATCCCCGAGCATTCACGATGTGGCTTGCTGGAGGCGGTATAAAGCCTGGTATCACCATCGGCGAAACTGACGAGCTTGGATACAATGTAGCAGTCGATCCGGTTGACGTTCACGATTTGCACGCCACGGTGCTCAACCAGATGGGCATAGACCACACCCGGCTAACTTATAAGTTTCAGGGGCGCGACTTCAGATTGACCGATGTTGCAGGGAATGTCGTGAAGAAACTCATAGCGTGATTCAGATATCGAAGGGAAGAGGCGCATTCATATGTCAAACGAAGTAAATCCTCGAAGGAGATTCCTGAGTCAGACAACTCGTGGTGCGGTTGGTGCCGGAGTGACTCTTACGGCGGCCAACTGGAATAAGGTTCTAGGTGCCAATGATCGAGTGAGAATGGGCGTCATCGGAACCGGAACGCGAGGCCAGGATGTAATGTCGTTCTTTCAAAAGCAGCCAAATGCAGAGATCGTTGGCCTGTGCGATGCATATGACAAATACGTCAATGAGACTCGTGAGAAGACAGAGGGAAAGGCGAAGATCTTTGGCGATTATCAGGAGTTGCTGGCTTCTCCTGAGATCGATGCCGTATTGATAGCTACGCCAGACCCCTGGCACGCAAAAATGGCCATTGATGCGTGTAATGCCGGCAAGGATGTCTACGTTGAGAAACCGCTGACGTTCGCAATCGATGAAGGCCATCGCATCATCAGGGCCGTAAAGCAGACCAATCGTGTCGTCCAGGTCGGGCTTCAACAACGAAGCGGAGATCACTATGCCGAAGCCAAGAAGCTCTATTTCGACTCAGGAAAAATCGGCAAGGTGACTATGGTGAGGACCTGGTGGCACGGCAACGGATTCCATCTTCGCAAGCCTAACTTCACGGAAAAACCTGCAGGCCTTGATTGGAAAAAGTTTCTCGGACCGGTCAAGTACCGCGAGTTCAATGCTCATCAGTTTTATAACTGGCGCGCATATCTCGATTTTGGAGGCGGTCAGATCACTGACTTATTCACCCATTGGATCGACGTAGTTCACTGGTTCATGGGTGATGACATGCCTCTCAATGCAACTGCGGCAGGCGGCGTGTTGAACTACAAGGATGGTCGTACAGCGCCCGATACCATCACGCTGCAGCTTAATTATCCGAAAGAATGGGTGGCGACGTTTGAGGCCACTCTGGTTCCAGGTGCTCGGGGAGCCTCGATTGAATTTATGGGTACGGGCGGCCGGCTGGAGATTGATCGTGGCGGCTATATTTTCCAGGAAATGCAGGTGAGGCGTGCTGCTGTACCTGAGCCAGTCAGGCAAAAGGCAGCGGGCGACTTGACTGAAGCGCACGTGAAGAATTTCCTCGAATGCGTCAAGAGCAGGAAGACTCCAAACTCAGATGTGGTGAGCGCGCATCGCTCAGCGCTTGCTTCGCATCTTGGCAAGATCGCCTACATGAAGCGCCAGCGTGTTGTGTTTGATCCTGCAAGTGAGAAAGAGTGGGTATGAAAATTTGGACTACGTTGCCTTGGCACCGCAGTCCAAATTATCGGGCGATAACTTGAGCTTATCCTGCCAGTTGAAATCACACTTGTTTCTTTTTTTGCCGTCGCACTAATCTCTAGCAAATGAAACGACGAACCCTTTTTGATAAGATCTGGGAAAATCACCTCGTCTACGAGGAGGAAGACAAGCCCTCGCTTATTTACGTTGACCTTCATCTCGTACATGAGGTTACGAGTCCGCAGGCATTCGAAGGCATGCGGCTCGCCGGCCGCCATGTTCGTCGCCCCGAATTGACCGTTGCGACAATGGATCACAACGTTCCGACCTGGGATCGATCGCTTCCCATAACTGATCCGATTTCTTTAAAACAGATCAACACTCTCGAGAACAATTGCAGGGAGTTTGGTATCCAGCTCTACGGGCTGGACAGTCCCCGCCAGGGAATTGTGCACGTCATCGGTCCTGAGCTAGGTCTTACGCAACCCGGGATGACGATTGTTTGTGGTGACAGCCACACATCGACTCATGGGGCATTTGGAGCACTCGCCTTTGGAATCGGAACCAGCGAGGTCGAACACGTGCTTTCTACGCAGTGCTTATGGCAGATGAAGCCGAAGACGTTTCGAATCAACATTGCAGGAAACCTTCCAACAGGAGTTACCGCAAAGGATCTGATTCTCTTCATCATTCGAAGTATCGGAACTGATGGTGCGACCGGACACGTTGTCGAGTATGCGGGCCAGGCAATTCGGAATCTCTCGGTCGAAGAGCGAATGACTGTCTGCAATATGTCGATCGAAGGTGGTGCGCGAGCTGGAATGATCGCGTCAGATGAGAAGACATATGCGTACCTTGAAGGCCGCGAAGGGGTTGCCAAGGGTAAGGAGTTTGATGAGCGCGTGCAGTTCTGGCGCACTCTTCCGTCTGATGAGGATGCAAAGTTTGATCGGGATGTTACGTTCAACGTAAGCGATTTGCCTCCGCAGGTCAGCTGGGGAACAAATCCGGGAATGGTAACCGATGTCACTGGACGCATTGTCGATCCTGACTCACTGGGGACCGAGAATGAACGCAAGGCTGCCAAACGAGCAATCGAGTACATGGGCCTTGAACCGGGTAAACGAATTGAGGACCTGAATATCGACAAGGTGTTTATTGGTTCCTGCACTAACTCGCGCATTGAAGATCTTCGAGAAGCGTCGAGAATTGCTGCAGGCCGTCATGTCGCGGCTGGGGTGAGTGCTCTTGTTGTGCCCGGCTCTCAAAAGGTTAAAGCGCAGGCCGAGAAGGAAGGGCTCGACAAGATATTCACTGACGCAGGATTTGAATGGCGCGAATCGGGTTGCAGCATGTGCCTTGGAATGAATCCCGACATTCTCAAGCCGGGTGAACGATGCGCTTCGACGTCAAATCGAAATTTTGAAGGCCGGCAGGGTGCCGGAGGAAGAACACATCTTGTGAGTCCTGCCATGGCGGCGGCTGCAGCCATCGCTGGTCATTTTGTAGACGTGCGAAACTGGGAAAAGGCGTAATGAAAAGATTCACCAGATTTGAAGGCACTGTCGCGCCGCTCGATCTTGTCAACGTTGACACTGATCAGATTATTCCCAAGCAGTTCCTCAAGCGGATCGAGCGCACTGGATTCGAGGATGCGCTTTTTTTCGATTGGCGGTTTAAGGCTGATGGCACTCTCAATCCCGCGTTTGAGATGAACGCCGATCGATATAAAGGCGTCTCGGTTCTGCTTGCCCGGACTAACTTCGGATGTGGTTCATCGCGTGAGCATGCTCCGTGGGCGCTTTCTGATTATGGCTTTCGCGCGATCCTGGCTCCGTCCTTTGCAGACATTTTCTTCAACAATTGCTTCAAGAATGGTCTCCTGCCGATAGTTCTTGATGAAGCGACCGTTGACGATCTTTTCAATCGGGTACGTGAGACAGAAGGCTATCGGCTTACGATTGATCTCGAAAATAACAGAATCACCGCTGATGACGGCCTCGAGATTCATTTTGATCTTGACCCGTTCCGCAAGAAATGTCTTCTAGAAGGCCTCGATGATATCGGACTGACGCTTCAACACGAGGCGAGGATCGATGAATACGAAAAATCATTTGAGCTGGGCAAGCCAGGATCTTCACCTGCAACTCACTAGATAATCCAATAAATTGCCTTCACAATCAGCCGTGGTCAGTTCGATGAGAATACTTGTCGATGCCAGGCTTCTCGGGCGCGCCATCTCCGGTGTCGAACGTTATCTTTTCGAGCTGATTACTGAGCTTGGGAATCCCAACGTACGGGGCAATCACAGAATTGACGCGTACGTAAGTGGGACATTCGATCCGCGTCTTCAATCCGATCCAGCGGCACTTCCACCGACACTGAATAAGCGCATCGAGAATCCTGCCATCGCTGCAGTGCGTGCCTACGATGTTTTCCATCGCTCGTTTCAGCCTGCTGATTTCTCCACGGTCATCGAGATTGGTGCTGCACCAGCGTCAGTGCTGAGTGTCCACGATTTGATTGGTTATCGCAGAAGAGAGTATTGGGCTGACGAGATCGCATTCGAAAAATATCGTCAGACCCTTGAGTATGCTGTTATCGCGGCCGATCGAATACTCGCGATTTCGAATGCGACCAAACGGGACCTCATCAGTACTCTCAATGTAGATGAGTCGAGAATCGATGTTGCGCATCTCGGCGCGAATCTCCGCTTTCAGCCTCTCAAGGACAGATCCAGGATCGATCATGTGCTCGCGAAATACGGGCTAAAGCCGGGATATGTTCTCTCGATTGGGACTGACTATCCCCACAAGAATCGCATCGGGCTCCTGAAAGCTTTTGAAATGCTCAGGGAGAAGTTTCCGGATTTGTCTCTCGTGTTTGCGGGCCCGCGAAAATATGGACGACCGCAGCCCGAGTTGGATGCATTGTTCGATAAGCTGCGACCAGCTGTTGTCGAAATTGAGAACGTGCCGGACGAGGATATTGTTGCTCTTTATAATGGAGCCGGCGTCTACGTCTTTCCATCACTTGATGAGGGCTTTGGGCTGCCTGTTCTGGAGGCATTCGGGTGCGAGGTTCCTGTTGTTTGTTCAAATAGCACCTCGCTTCCAGAGCCGGCCGGTGATGCTGCGATACTTGTTGATGCAACGAAACCCGCGGAACTTCGCGATGCGATAAGTTCGGTGATATCCAATGACGATCTCCGAACCCAATTGATTGCGAGAGGGCACGACCGCATCCGTCAGTTTACCTGGGAGAAGACTGCTCGCGAGACTATTGCCTCATATGAGCGTGCTGCTGCGGGCCGCATAGAGCAGGCGAGGCCTCTTACGCTCAGCATCCGATCAAAGGAGATCCCGCGAAATTTTTCGATTGTGATTTGCACGCGGAATCGCTCACAAAAGCTCAAATTGCTACTCCAATCAATACGCCAGCTGGAAATCGAATCCTCCTCGACATTTGAAGTCGTCATTGTTGACAACGCATCAGACGATGACACGCGTCTGGTGGCTGAGGGCGAAGCGGGCCAGGGTCTTGCCCTTGTTGTTGTCAGCGAGCCGGTGCTCGGAGTCTCGCGTGCCCGCAATCGGGGAATCGCTTCGGCTAAGGGCGATGTGGTTATCTTTATCGACGACGATGTTGAGCTACCGACGGATTTCCTGACCCAGTACGCACAAGCCTGGCAGCGATGGCCCGATGCGGCTGCGATCGGTGGAAGGGTTATTCTAAAATGGGTTTCCCCCCGGCCCGGCTGGTTGGACGATGGCCTCAGCGGATTGCTTGGGATGACGACTTCCCTTGAGGAGCACAAGTGCTCTGGCCCGAAATTCGACATCATTGGCTGCAACATGTCATTTCGTCGTGAAATCTTCGCTGATGTGGGAGGGTTCAATGTGGCACTCGGCTATCGCGGCGACAACCTTGCCGGAAACGAGGAAGGTGACATGCTGAGGCGAGTCGAACGCGCGGGCGGCACCATAGTCCATTCAACATGTCCGTGGCTGTACCACTTGATTGAACGTGACAAGTTGAATCGCGAGTATTTTCTTCGAAGATACTACAATCAAGGTGTGGCTGATGCTCAACTTGATCTGAGTTACGTGCCCGTTTCATACTCGGCCATCGATTCGCTCCGAGCTCGCGCTCTTGAAACCAGGGCGGATCTGAAGTGGTCTGCACAGCGCAAGCTTGTTTCAGGAAGAGCGCGATTTGCTGATCTCGTGTGGTACAGATACGTGGACGGAACGCTGAGTCGTATCAATTCCGCTTTGGAGTCAATGAAACCGGTGGAACCTGTCGATACTCCTGATGTGGATCCTTCTCGCGACAAAACACGCGAATTGATAAAGGATTTATCAGCAAGGCTCGCCAACAGCGAAGCTCAGCTTGCCGAGATAACCGGCTCAGGTTCACGGATGTGGAAGGTCATGAGGAGTTACTACCGGCTCCGGCGAAAACTCTCCAGAAAGAAATGAAAACAAATGCTGTTCGTTTGATCGAGCATCAGAAGATCAATTACGAGCTTCGAGAATATGAAATATCGGAAGACGAACTCGATGCGGTTACTGTTGCCAATAAGATTGGAATGGCGCCAGAAAGCGTATTCAAGACTCTGGTGGCGCGTGGAGACAGAAACGGAATAGTGATGGCTTGCGTGCCTGCCAACGCTGAAATTGATCTCAAGAAGCTCGCTGCAGTAAGCGGCAACAAGAGTGTTGAATTAGTTGGCGTTCGCGAAATACAGACGCTTACGGGCTACATTCGTGGAGGAGTGTCTCCTTTGGGTACAAAGAAGCACTACCCGCTATTCCTTGATCAAACGGCGCTTCAGTCCAAGACAATAAGTGTCAGCGCGGGAAAACGAGGTGTACAGGTGCTGCTTGCGCCCGAAGAC
>Ga0070669_100003116_pt1 | contig 11939 bp, 12 predicted proteins | sample KBSS53metaG_FD_64680 | JGI IMG/M metagenome (GOLD analysis project Ga0070669, IMG submission 64680) | Switchgrass rhizosphere microbial communities from Kellogg Biological Station, Michigan, USA - KBS S5-3 metaG | ecosystem: Host-associated > Plants > Roots > Rhizosphere > Soil ... | reverse complement strand
CGCACCGCCGCCGGCACCAAGACCGACACCGCGCTGGTCGAAGCGCCGCGTTCGATTTCGGTCGCCACGCGCCAGCAAATGGAAGACCGAGGCGTGCACAGCCTTGATGACGCCGTGCGCTACATGCCGGGCATCACCGCCAGCAGCTACGGCAGCGACACTCGCGCCGACTGGCTGCGCGTGCGCGGCTTCGAACCGACCCAGTTCCTCGACGGCCTGCCCCTGCCAAAAGGCGTGTACGCCAACCCGAAACAGGAAACCTGGAACCTCGACCGCCTCGCCCTGCTGCGCGGCCCGGCCTCGTCGGTGTACGGCCAGACCCCGCCGGGCGGCCTGCTCGACATGGTCAGCCGTCGTCCGAGCGATGTGCAGAGCAGCGAAATCCAGTTGCAGTACGGCAGCGACAACCACCGCCAGATCAACTTCGCCAGCACCGGCAAGATCGACGACGCCGGCCAGTTTCTCTACGGCCTCAGCGGTGTGGTACGTGACAGCGGCACGCAGATCGACCACGTCGACAACAAGCGCTACAACATCGCGCCGAGCCTGACCTGGAACATCGACGACGACACAAAATTCACCCTGCTGACCCAGTTCACCCGCGACGATACCGGCATCACCAGCCAGTTCCTGCCGGTGCAGGGCACCAAGATCGACATGCCGTTCGGCAAGGTTTCCCATCACAAGAACCTCGGCGATCCGGACTGGGAATACTACGACCGCACCTACTACGCGCTGGGCTATGCCTTCGAACATCGCCTGAACGATACCTGGCAGTTCAAGCAGAACCTGCGTTACACCAAGTCGGATCTGTCGTTCCAGGGCATCACCGTTGGCTCGTATCCGTTCACTCAAGTGGACAATGACGGCAACGTCGGCCGTACCACGACCATCGTCGACGAGGACATCAGCCAGTTCGCCGTGGACAACAACTTCCAGGCCGACTTCGCCACCGGCGACATCCGCCACACCCTGTTGCTGGGCCTGGATCACCAGCGCAGCAACACCAACTACACCTCGATTTTCGGCAGCGCACCGGAGATCAATGTGAACAACCCGATCCATGGTCAGCCGATCGTGCGCCCGGCGCGTTCCACCGCCTTCTATGACTACAACCAGAAGACCTACCAGACCGGCCTCTACGTCCAGGACCAAATGGCCCTGGACCAATGGCGCCTGACCCTGGGCGGTCGTGAAGACTGGGTGCATACCAGCACTCAATTCATCAACAAGGGTGACGCCACCAACACCCAGCGCGACAAGGCGTTCAGCGGTAACGCGGCGATCAGCTATGTCTTCGACTCCGGTTTCGTGCCGTACCTGTCCTACGCCGAATCATTCCAGCCGACCACTGGCGCCGACGCCTCGTCGACCGAATCGCTCAAACCCACCGAAGGCAAGCAGTGGGAACTGGGCATCAAGTACCAGCCACCGGGCAGCAAGACCCTGCTGACTGCGGCCGTGTATGACCTGACCCAGAAAAACGTCTCGGTCAGCTCGTTCGTCAACGGCGTATCGATCACCAGCCAGACCGGTGAAGTCAAAGTCAAAGGCCTGGAGCTGGAAGCCGTCTCCGACGTTACCGACAACCTGAAGGTCATCGCCGCGTACACCCTGGCCAAGTCCGAAGTGCAGAACGGCGCCGACAAGGGCAACCGCCTGCAACTGATGCCGAACCAGCAAGCGTCGCTGTGGGCCGATTACACCTGGCACAGCGGCGTGCTCGACGGCTTCGGCATCGGCGCCGGCGCGCGCTACACCGGCAACACCTACGGCGACAAAGCCAATACCTGGCTGGGCAAGGCAGACGCCTACACCGTGTTCGACGCCGCCGTGCATTACGACCTCGGTCGTCTGGACAACAGCCTCAAAGGCGCGTCGCTGGCACTCAACGCCACCAACCTGCTGGACAAGGATTACATTTCCACCTGCGACAGCTTCTACTGCTACTACGGCGACCAGCGCAGCGTCGTCGCCAGCGCCACTTACAAGTGGTAAGCGCCTGAGCTGAACAGGCCCTGCAACCAGGCCGTCCCTCGTGGACGGCTTGGGTGTTTTTGAAGGTCATGAAATGAAAAGTAAAACAATTCGCCGCTGGTCCTTCGTCCACACCTGGACCAGCCTGATCTGCACCGTGTTTTTGCTGCTGCTGGCCCTGACCGGCCTGCCGCTGATTTTCCATCACGAGATCGACCACCTGCTGGGCGATGCGCCCGAGTTGCGGGTGATGCCGGCGGACACGCCGCATCTGAACCTGGCGCAACTGGTCGAAGCGGCGGAGAAGCATCGGCCCGGCGAGGTCGTGCAGTACTTCGGTTTCGAAGACGACGAACCGAATGCCGTGCTGACGATCATGGCCAGGACCGCCGGCACCGAACCCAACTCCTCGCACACCTTCATGCTGGATGCGCGCACCGGCGAAGCACTGGAAATGCCGTCGGCCAACGGTGGGCTGATGCTGTTCATCCTGCGCCTGCACGTCGACATGTTCGCCGGGCTGCCGGGCAAGCTGCTGCTGGCGTTCATGGGTTTGCTGTTCGTGGTCGCGATCGTGTCCGGCACGGTGTTGTACCTGCCGTTCATGCGCCGCTTGAAGTTCGGCACTGTGCGCCAGGACAAATCCACCCGCCTGCGCTGGCTCGACCTGCATAACCTGATCGGCGTGGTGACCCTGACCTGGGCGCTGGTGGTCGGCGTGACCGGTGTCATCAGCGCCTGCGCCGATCTGCTGATCGCCGCGTGGCGGGCCGAAGCCCTGACGACCCTGATCGCGCCCTACCGCGATGCCCCGCCCCTGACGCAACTGGCCCCGGCCACCCATGTGCTGGAAATTGCCAGTGACGTCACACCGGGGATGAAACCGGACTTCATCGCCTTCCCCGGCACGCGCTTCTCCAGCGAGCACCATTACTCGGTGTTCATGAAGGGCGGCACCCACCTGACCTCGCACCTGCTGACCCCGGTGCTGATCGACGCCAGCACCCTGCAAGTCACGGCGGTGGCAGAGCGACCGTGGTACATGGACGCCATGGGCATGTCGCAGCCGCTGCACTTTGGTGACTACGGCGGCATGCCGATGAAAATCCTCTGGGCCACGCTGGACGTGCTGACCATCATCGTCCTCGCCAGCGGCGTGTACCTGTGGGTGGTACGGCGCAAGGCCGCGAAACCGGTGTTGGAAACGGCGGAGGCCGCTGCATGAAGCCGCGTCAGTCGAATTTCTGGAAAGTCTTCAGCACGCCGCTGGTGATCGCGCTGCTGAGTGCGGCGGGCCTGTTCGCGGCGCTGCTGGGCGACGGGATCTGGGATGGCCTGAGCTGGGTGGGTCTGGGCATTCCGGCCACCATTGCTCTGCGCGGATTGCTGCAACGTCGTTGAACGGCTTGAGCCTGACGGGCAACGCGCTATGCTGCCCGTCTTGCCCTTGACCGAGACCCTGCCAATGTCCGCTCCCAGCATGACCCTGTTCCACAACACCCTGTCCCCGTTCGTGCGCAAAGTCATGGTGCTGTTGCACGAGACCGGCCAGCAGGATCGCGTCGCGCTGCAGGATTGCGTGCTCAGCCCTGTCAGCCCGGACGCCGCCCTCAACGAAGACAACCCGCTGGGCAAGATCCCGGCCCTGCGCCTGGCCGACGGCAATGTCATCCATGACAGCCGGGTGATCCTCGATTACCTCGACCACCAGCACGTCGGCAACCCGCTGATTCCCCGCGACGGCTCGGCTCGCTGGCGGCGCCTGACCCTGGCCTCGATGGCCGACGGGATCATGGACGCCTCGGTCATGGTGCGTTACGAGCAGGCCCTGCGCGCCCCGGAAAAACACTGGGACGAATGGCTCGACGCCCAGCGCGAGAAGATCCGCCGCGCCCTCGCCCTGCTGGAACGCGACGCGATTGCCGAACTGACCTGCCATTTCGACGTCGCTTCGATCAGCGTGGCCTGTGCGCTGGGTTATCTCGACCTGCGCTTCCCGGATCTGGGCTGGCGTGAAGCCAATCCGCAACTGGCCAACTGGTTCTTTGAAGTGAGCCAGCGGCCGTCGATGATTGCGACGATGCCGAAGGTTTGATGTGCCGGGCGGGAGGCAGCGAGGCAAAGATCAGCGTCATCAACAACTCGGCCTCCCGCTGCTCCTCACGCAGCCCCACGAACCGGCTCATTGCACCGCTCCGATATCGAACTCCAGCGGTTTGGCCGGTTTCTGCCCGATCCCGTACCAGTCCAGATTGCGGGTCAGCACCATGAACACACCGAGCAGACCGAACAGCAGCAGCGAGCCCATCAGCAGCGCGTAATCCTCGGCGCTCAGCAGGCCGTAGAGCAAGCCGTACAACGCCGCCAGCCCCGCCGAAAAACTCAAGCCATGCCGCACGCTGCGCAGCACATGGCAGACGTAGAACCCGATCAACAGCACACAACCGCTGGCCGACAACAGATACGCCAAGGCAAAACCGATGTGCTCCGACAACGACAGCAGCAACAGATAAAAGAACGCCAGCGCCACACCCACCAGCGCGTATTGCACCGGGTGCACCGCCAGGCTTTTCAGAACTTCGAACAGGAAGAAACCGGCGAACGTCAGGACGATGAACAGCAGCGCATATTTGATCGCCCGGTCACTCTTCAGATACTGATCCACCGGATCGATGAAGCTCACGCCGAAACTGCGCCCGTTGAACGCCTCACAATCATTGCCCGACACGCAGCGGCTCATCGCTTCTTGCAAATTGGTGGAGAAAAACGAGGTCTGCCAGTCAGCGGTAAAACCCAGATCGTTGATCTCGCGTTTGGCCGGCAGGAAGTTACCGATGAAGCTTGGGTGCGGCCAGTTGGCGGCGAGGTTTACCCGGCTGGTTTTGCCCACCGGCAGCACCTGCAACGAACCGGTGCCTTGCAGGCGCAAGTCGAAACCGAAGGCCAGTTCCGTGGTCTTGCTGGTGTCCAGCGCCGGCAGCGTCACTCGCACACCCTCGCCCAGCCAGCCAACCTGAGTACCGGGCACGAAGTCCAGGCGTTGCGCACCCAGTTCCAGCTTCAGCGCGTTTTCAATCCCGCGAATGTCACTGATACCGACCGCCAGGAACGGCGCTTCGAAGCTGTAATCGGCAAAATCCTCCTTGATCCCCAACTGCGCCGGCAGCGAGAAATGCCCACTGATGCGGTTGTCGGCATGGAACAGCCGCGCCTCGTAAATGCCCCGGGCACGCAGCTCGGTCTGCACCTGGCCGTCGAGCTCAAAACGCTCCGGGAGGAAATACAGGCGTCCACGTTCTTCGCCGATTTCCTGGTAACGCTCATCGCTTTTCTCTTTGGTTTTCCAGGTGCGCACCACTTTGCGATACGGCACAACCATCACCGGCCCGCTGAGTTGCTGGCTGAAGCTTGAGCTTCTGGCAATGTCTTCCAGCACACCGTCGCGCAGTTGCTGGCGATCGTCGATGATGCCGTCAATCATCAACAGCGGCACCAGCAATACCAGGATCAGCAGGGCAATGGCCCCGAGTTTGAATGTCAGATTTCGGTTCATCGGAACGCTCCCTTGTTGGAATGGAGCGAGTCTGCAAACGCTGTATGGATTTGTTATGGAGGTTGTGTGGGCTTTACGTGGAAATACCTGTAAAACGCTGTTCCACGGGAGCCGCCACCCGACTTTTCCGGCACCGGCGGACAAATGGAACAAAGGACTATTGGATTGCGTAACAACTCTTTCGATCTGATCAGGCACGTGGCCGCGTTATTGGTGCTGGTCAGCCACCACTTCGCCCTGAGCGGTTTGCAGGAGCCGGGCATTTCTGGCTACAACTCACTGGGTGGCATTGCGGTCATTGCCTTCTTTTCGATTTCCGGCTTGCTGATTACCCACAGTTTCCTCAATGCCAAGGGCCTCGCTGACTATCTGGGCAAACGTGTCGCGCGGATCTTTCCGGCGCTGATCGTTTGCGCCTTCCTCATGACGTTTGTGGCCGGCGCGCTGTTTGCCGAGGGCTATGTGACGAGCCCCGCCGTCCTGATCGACTTCCTGCGTATCTCGCTGTTCGGTCGGGCGAGCATCGAGCCAGTCACTGACGGGTTTATCTTCAGTGAATCCTTCAACGGCAGCCTCTGGACACTGAAAATCGAATTCGCTTTTTATCTGTTGGTCGCGGTGGTGCTGAGTCTGCACCGACGGGCGGCAGCAGCGGGTGCGATGCTTGCGCTGTTCTGCGTGGCGACCTTTGTACTGGGCAACAGTCCGGCTACCGCACTGACTCAGAAACTGGCGGTGTATGGATGTGCCGGTATCGCGTTTTTTGCCGGATCGCTGCTGGCCTTCTGCAAGCAATTGCTGGGCGACAGACGCCGATTGGCAATCATGCTAGTGGCCTGTATCGGGATTGCTTCGCTGGCGATCGGGACACCGGTGGCCGGCGTGGTCGTCACCCTGAGCATCTGCCTGGCCACCCTGAGTGTGGGCCTGCTCTACGTCGATCGCACCATCCGGGGTCGATTCGACCTGTCCTACGGCATCTACCTGTATGCGTTTCCCGTACAGCAGTTGGTGATCAACAAGACATCACTGACGTTCGTGCCCTCCATGCTGCTGTCGGCGCTGATCGTGATCGTGCTGGCCATCGCCTCCTGGCACTGGGTCGAGCGACCGGCGCTGCAATGGGCGCATCGCCGAAACAAGGCTCGAATCAACGAAGCGGCAACGCCGTCCTGAGCGGGCGAAGGATTACCGGGCTAATCACGGCAGGTGCAATTGCACCTGCACGCCCCCTGCGAGGTTCTCGATGCGCAGAGAACCACCGTGCAGCTTGATCACCTCCTCGACGAAGTTCAGCCCAAGCCCCGTGCTTTTGCGCCCGCTGTCAGGACGCGGCAATGAATAAAAGCGCTCGGTCAGACGCATCAGCGCGTAATCGGGGATGGGCGCGGCCTCGTTGAACAGGCGAAACACAATCTCGTCGCCAACCCGCTCTGCATCAAATCGCAGCAAGCCCTTGGGTGGCGTGAAATCCAGCGCGTTTTCCAGCAGATTGCCCAAGGCCTGGCGCAGCAGAAACGGCTCGCCGAGCAATGCCAGATCGGCGGGGATGGCCCGTTCGATTCTCAGTTGCCGCCCTTCAATCCGTGCGGCCTGTGCCTGCAAAACTTCATCGACCAACGCCGCGAGCGGTACGGCGACACGTTCTTCCAGGTCCTGACGCTGCTCCACCTGAGCCAGATCGAGCAGGCGCTCGATCAACTGCTGCATCCGGGCACTTTCACTGTCGATGTTGCCGACAAAGCGTAATCGCTGATCCGGCGGCATCTCGCCCTGCAGCAGCTCGGCGGCACCGCGAATGGCCGCCAGCGGGCTCTTCAATTCATGGGTCAGGGTGTGCACATAACGTTCGACGTAGGCCTTGCCTTCGAGCTGGGTGCGCATCTGTTCCACGGCGGTCGCCAACTGCTCCAGCTCGCCGCCGCGATAGTGCGGCACCGCCACCCGACGGCCCTCGCTCACGGCCTGGGCGTACACGGTCAAGCGGTGCAGCGCGCGGCTCAGCCACCACGACAGCACGGCGCCCAGCAGCAGGCCGAGGCCGATCAATCCGGCGCCGTAACCGAGCAAGCGCCGTTCGGTGCGATCGACATAGGGTTGCAGTGAACTGTTGGGTTTGGCCACGGTGACCACGCCGATGATCGCGCCGTTGTCGCGGATCGGCGCACCGACGTGCATCACCGAGGAGTTCGGGTCATTCGGGTCACTGCGGCTGGAGCGTGCGCCGTATTCGCCGCGCAGGGTCAGGTAGACGTCGTTCCAGCGCGAGTAGTCCTGGCCGACCGCGCTACCACTGGAGTCCAACACCACAATGCCCTTGGCGTCAGTGACGTAGATGCGGTGGTTGACCTGGTTTTTCGCCAGGCCCCAGATCGTCGCCTTCGGCTGGCGCTCGCCATAGGCACGGAGCAATTCGGGCCAGCGATTCTGGTTGAGGGTCCCGGCCTTGAAATCGTCCCGCAGGATTTCCGCCATCAGGTTGGCGGTGTCGACCAGGGTTTCTTCGGTGGACTGGCGCACGCCGGGGCGGATTTCTTCCATCACGGTGTTGAGCACGAAATACCCGGTCAGGCCGATAAACAGCACGTACACCAGGAAAATCCGCAGCCCCAGCGACATCAGCTGTGCCCCGGACTGTAGCTGTAGCCGAGGCCGCGATGGGTCTGGATCGGCTCGGCCTCGGCGCGCACCAGGCGCAATTTGGCGCGTACGCTTTTGATATGGCTGTCGATGCTGCGCTCGTAACCGGCATCCGCCGCCACGCCCAGCGCATCGAGCAATTGCTCGCGGCTGAACACCCGCTCGGGTTGTTCGAGCAGGCATTGCAGTAGCCGGAATTCGTGGCGGGTCAGGCTCAGGGGCTGGCCGCGATAGCTGATCTGTACGCGCTCGGGATCGATGCGAAACAGCGCCGAGGACGCCTCGATGACCGGACGTGGCGCCATGCGCTTGAGAATCGCCCGGACCCGCGCCGCCACTTCCCGTGGGCTGAACGGTTTGACCACATAATCATCGGCACCGATTTCCAGGCCCACCACCCGGTCGATCTCGGCGTTGCGCGCGCTGAGAAACAGCACCGGCACTTCACTGAAGCGACGCAGCTGCTTGCAGGTTTCGAAGCCGCTGATGTCCGGCAGACCGATGTCGAGGATGATCAGGTCCGCCGGGGTCTGGCGCTGATGCTCCAGCGCCGCCGCGCCCAGGCTCAGCCAGGTCGTGGTGAAGCCCTCGCCCTGCAAGGCAAAAATCAGCGTGTCGGCAATCGCCGCTTCGTCTTCGACAATCAGGATATGAGGCATGGCGTCCGAGCCTGTGGGTTAAGTGCGCGAACGGTGCCCCAAGCCCGGCGTTACGTCAATGAGACCACTTGTTTCAGCAATCAGGTTTGTCGGCGGTGAAGCGCCGAGCCGGGTTCACCGCCGCGCCGAACTCGCGCAGGGCCTTGGCACCGATCAGCAACGGGTAGTTGAAGTTGCTGCGGTCGGTCAGGTTGACCTCCACGGTACGCTTGACGTCGCCCAGGCACAGCTCCAGATCGACCACCGGGCGCTTGGCCACTTCGGTGCTTTCGCCCTCGTCTTCTTCATCCGAGCGACTCTTGATCTTGCTGATCCGCGCGACCTTGTGTTCGTACACCTTGTTGCTGGCGTCCTTGGTGGCCAAGCGGAAACGCACCCAGTCTTCGCCGTCACGGGTGAAGGTCTCGATGTCCTTGGCCGAGAGCGAGGCGGTCAGCGCGCCGGTGTCCATCTTGGCCTTGAGCACTTCACCGCCGATTTCCGGCAGCGCGATGTATTCGTAACGACCGTACAGGGTCGGTTCGGCGGCGAGCACCGGCAGGGCGACGAGGGAAAGCAGTGCAAGGAGGGATTTCACGTAAGGGGCTTCCTTGGGAAATGGGGGCGTCAGACGCGAGATTTTAGACCGTTGTTCGCATGAACGTTCCCGGCAGGTTATCGCGCCACAGGTGAAACATTCGTCACCGGCGGATTTGGCCTGCCGGCCGAAGCCACTTATCATGGCGCGCCCATCCGTTTTCCAAGAGTTGCTTATGCGCCGCCTGCTCACCGGCTGTTTCGTCACCCTGCTGCTGTTGTCCAACACCCTGGTATTGTTCGGCCCGCTGATGGTGTTCGCCGTGCTCAAGCTGATCCTGCCGGGGCGCTTTCGCGACTATGCCTCGTGGGCGGTGATGTGGATCGCCGAAACCTGGGCGGAAATCGACAAGCTGATCTTCCGCCTGTGCATTCCCACGCAATGGGATATTCGCGGCGGCGAAGACCTGCGCAGCGACACTTCCTACCTGGTGATCAGCAACCATCAGTCCTGGGTCGATATCCCGGCGCTGATCCAGACTCTCAACCGGCGCACGCCGTTCTTCAAGTTCTTCCTCAAGAAAGAGCTGATCTGGGTGCCGTTCCTGGGCCTGGCCTGGTGGGCGCTGGATTACCCGTTCATGAAGCGCTACACCAAGGCGTTCCTGGCGAAGAACCCGGAACTGGCCGGCAAGGATCTGGAAATCACCAAAGCCGCCTGCGAGCTGTTCAAGCGTCAGCCGGTGACCGTGGTGAATTATCTGGAAGGCACGCGTTACACCGCTGCCAAAAGCACTCAGCAGCAGTCACCGTTCAGCCACCTGCTCAAGCCCAAGGCCGGCGGCGTGGCGTTCGTACTGGCGGCGATGGGCGAGCAGCTGGACGCGATTCTCGATGTGACCGTGGTTTATCCACAGCAGAAGATTCCGGGGTTCTGGGACCTGATCAGCGGCAACGTGCCACGCGTGATCGTCGACATCCAGACCCGCGAACTGGACCCGACCCTGTGGCAGGGCGATTACGAAAACGATCCGGCGTTTCGCGAGAAGGTCCAGAACTGGGTCAACCAGCTCTGGACCCTCAAGGATCAGCGCATCGCCGAACTCAAGGGCGAGCGCCGCTGAGTCAACCGTTGGTGCCGGTGCCCCAGATGCTGCCCAGGCTTTGCAGCAGCGAACCGCCGACACCCTGCTGACCGAGGTATTGCAATAGGATCGGGGCAAACTGGCCGACCATCCCGCTGTCCATGCCCAACGCACCGAAGGCGTTGTTCAGGTCATTGGTGTCCTTGACGTTGCCCAGCGCATTTTCCAGCCCGGCGGACTTGCCGGACGAGCCGAGCAAGCCGCTCAACGCCGCCAGATTGCCGCTGCCGCCCGACAGTTTGTCGATGCCCGGCACTTCCTTGGCCAGCTCGGAATAATCCGTGTTGCTGAGCTGGTTTTTCGCCAACCCCAGCATGGCACTGGTGCCGCCGACCGCTTGCTGCGGCGTGACGTTCAGCGCGCTCAGGGCACTCAACAGACCGGCGGTTTCCGACGTCGGCGCCGCAGCGGCAGCCTTGTCCCCACCCTGCATGCCCGATACCGCACCGGCCACGTCACTCAAACTGAAACCGGCAAACACCGGCCCTGCCGCCAGGGTCAGGAGCGATGCCAGGGCAAAACCGCGTGAAATCTTCATTCAGACATCCTCTTGTGGCGTGAAGACCGCTTGGATACAGGCGATCAAACTGCCGGTTTGACCGGGGATATGGCGGCACGTTCCGGTCATTCCAATTGGAAGTCTGAGTTATTCCAAAAGGTTTCAAAAAACTGTCAAACCTGACAGTTACCGGCTGAATTCAAGTGAATTACATTGAATTCGACACAAGTTTGCCGCGGATCATTTCGAGAAAGGTGCTGCGATGGAGAAGCAATTGTCAGACCGCGACGACTCGAGCATCCCGCCGGGGAAGGAACCGTCGAAGGACGCTGCAAAGGATGTGATGAGCAACCCTCATCAATCATCTTTCGCATTGATCCTGACGACCCAATCATTGGAAAAATCAGGGCCGGACAAAGAGTCAGTTATGAAGTGATGAAAAGCGATAGGGCGGGATTACACGATTAACGTTCGACTGGTTCGCGACCTAAGTACAGGTAAAAACTGGTCGTGGACCCTTGATTTCGAACAGCAAACAGGAAGCATAGACATGTCAAACAGACAAAGCGGCACCGTGAAGTGGTTTAGCGAGACCAAAGGTTTTGGCTGGATTGCTCCTCAGGACGGCAGCGATGATCTTTTCGTCCACTACACCGCCATTCAAACGGATGGATTTAGAAACTTGACAGAAGGACAGACTGTGACCTTCGTCGCTGTAAAAGGACAGAAGGGAATGCAAGCGGATCAAGTTCAGGTCGTATAGAAACCCGTTCAAAAAACGGCGCCTCAATGGCGCCGTTCTCGTACTGCGTAAACCCTACGCCGCACTGAACAACTTGTGCGGATCAATCACAAACTTCTTCGGAACACCCGCATCGAATTCGCCATAACCTTCCGACGCTTGGTCGAGGCTGATGACCTGCATGCCCGATACCGCACCGGCCACGTCA
>Ga0070669_100003114_pt1 | contig 11943 bp, 8 predicted proteins | sample KBSS53metaG_FD_64680 | JGI IMG/M metagenome (GOLD analysis project Ga0070669, IMG submission 64680) | Switchgrass rhizosphere microbial communities from Kellogg Biological Station, Michigan, USA - KBS S5-3 metaG | ecosystem: Host-associated > Plants > Roots > Rhizosphere > Soil ... | reverse complement strand
CAGGCCGTCGAGCGCTCCGGATCGCACTTCAATCCGGTGCGGGTGCTGTCGAACCTCGTGTTCTGGCTCGTGATGTTCGCCGTGATCCTCGTGGCGGCGAACGCGCTGGGGCTCGAGTCGCTGGCGAACGTGTTCGGGGAGCTGGTGAGCTACATCCCGAGCGTGATCGCCGCGATCGTCATCATCCTCGCGGGGATCGTGCTCGGCGGCTTCGTCGGTGGTCTCATCTCCGCATCGGCTGGAGCGCTGCACGGCGGTCGCGCGCTGGCGCGCGTCGGGCGTGGTGGCGTGATCCTGCTCGCCGTGTTCATGGCGCTGCAGGAGCTCGGCATCGCGACGGACATCGTGACGACGGCGTTCGCGATCCTGTTCGGCGCGATCGCGCTGGCCATGGCACTCGCCTTCGGGCTCGGCAACCGCGAGCTGGCCGGCGAGGTGACGCGCGAGTGGTACGAGCAGTACCGTCGCGAGCGCGACGAGGCACTGGCGCGCGAACGGGAGCTCGAGGCGCGCGACGAGGCGGAGATGGAGAGCGAGTTTCCGGACAGGCGACCGAGCGGATTGCAGGGAAGCGAGTGAGCGCGCGCTGCACGCGCGCGGTTCACGGTTTTCAGTAGTCGGTTTACGGCCGGCCTCGGGACGCCAGGATCTTCTCGAGGCCGGCCGTAAAACCGTCAACCGGCAACCGTCAACCGCTTCCTCTACGGACGCTCAGATTGCGCCCTGCAAGTCGTTGTCGCACAACAGCTTCCAAGCGCTCAAAACCGTTGCATTTCGCCCTCCCTTCGGGTAGATTTCCCCGTCCGGGAGATCCCCGCTTTCTTCGTGTTTCCGAGCCGCCGAGTGTAGCCCCGTCATGACCGCTCCGAACAACCGCGAACGCATCCTGCCCCGCCTGATCGACGACGAGATCAGGGAATCGTTCATCAACTATTCGATGAGCGTGATCGTCTCGCGCGCACTGCCCGACGTGCGCGACGGACTCAAGCCGGTGCACCGGCGAGTGCTCTACGCGATGAACGAGCTCGGGCTCGTACCGGGCCGTCCGTTCAAGAAGTGTGCGACGGTGGTCGGCGACGTGCTCGGCAAGTATCACCCGCACGGTGACCAGAGCGTGTACGACGCGCTCGTGCGCATGGTGCAGGACTTCTCGCTGCGCTATCCGCTCATCGACGGTCAGGGGAACTTCGGCTCGATCGAGGGCGACTCCGCCGCGGCGTACCGGTACACCGAGGCCAAGCTCTCCCCGATCGCGATGGAGATGCTGGCCGACATCGACAAGAACACCGTCGACTTCGGACCCAACTTCGACGATCGGCTCGAGGAGCCGACGGTGCTGCCGTCGGGGATCCCGAACCTCGTGGTCAACGGCTCGTCGGGAATCGCCGTCGGCATGGCGACGAACATCCCGCCGCACAATCTCAAGGAGACGATCTCGGCGATCCTGCACCTGATCGATCATCCGGACGCGAACGCGGGCGATCTGCGGAAGTTCATCAAGGGCCCCGACTTCCCCACGGGCGGCTACATCTACGGCCGCGAGGGGATCAAGGAGTATCAGGAGACGGGGCGCGGCCGGATCGTCGTGCGCGCGCGCGCGGTGATCGAGGAGAAGGAGTCGTCGAACAAGTCCCAGATCGTCGTCACCGAGATCCCGTACCAGGTGAACAGCGCGCGGTTGATGGAGAACATCGCCGAGCTGGTGCGCGACAAGAAGATCGAAGGGATCAGCGACCTCCGGAACGAGAGCAACCGCGAGGGGATGCGCATCGTGATCGAGCTGAAGCGCGACGCGATCCCGCGCGTCGTGCTCAACCAGCTCTACAAGCACACGCAGCTCCAGACGACGTTCGGCGTGATCATGCTCGCGCTCGTGCCCGACGCGACGACGAAGCGGCTCGTGCCGAAGATCATGTCGCTCAAGGAGGTGCTGGAGCACTACGTCACGCACCGCCACGACGTGATCGTGCGCCGGGCGCAGTTCGAGCTCGACAAGGCGCTCGAGCGCGAGCACATCCTCGAGGGGCTCAAGATCGCCGTCGACAACATCGACGAGGTGATCAAGATCATCCGCGCCGCGTCGGACACGCCGGTGGCGAGCGCGCAGCTTCAGAAGCGCTTCAAGCTGAGCGAGCGGCAGGCCGAGGCGATCCTCAACATGCGCCTCGCCAAGCTCACCGGGCTGGAGATCGACAAGCTCGAGGCCGAGCTGAAGGAAGTGCGCGCCATCATCAAGGGGCTGCGCGAGCTGCTCGGGTCGCGCGAAAAGCGCATGACCCTCCTCAAGACCGAACTGCAGCAGATCGCCGCCAAGTACGGCGACGAGCGCCGCACCGAGATCACGAGCGACGAGGGCGAGTTCACGATCGAGGACCTGATCGCCGACGAGGAGATGGTGATCACCATCTCGCACTCCGGCTACATCAAGCGCACCTCGGTCTCGACGTACAAGAAGCAGCGCCGCGGCGGGCGCGGGCTCAACGGGCAAGCGCTGAAGGACGAGGATTTCGTCCAGCACCTCTTCGTCGCCAGCACCCACGAGTACATCCTCGTCTTCACCGACGACGGGCGGTGCTTCTGGCTCAAGGTGCACGAGATCCCGCAGGCAGGCCGCGCCGCCAAGGGCAAGCCGGTCGTCAACCTGATCAACGTCACGCCCGACACGAAGGTCCAGGCGATCGTGCCGGTGCGCGAGTTCCGCGACGACCAGTTCCTCATCTTCGCCACCAAGCAGGGCACGGTGAAGAAGACCGCGCTGTCGCAGTACTCGAACCCGCGGTCGACGGGGATCAAGGCGATCAAGATCGAGCAGGGTGACGAGCTGATCGACGTCCAGATCACGAGCGGCACGAACGACGTCGTGCTCGCGACGCGCCACGGGCTCTCGATCCGGTTCCACGAACAGGACGTGCGCGAGATGGGGCGCGACACCACCGGGGTGAAGGGGATCGAGCTCGGCCCCCGGGACGCGCTGATCGGCATGGTCGTGATCAAGCGCGACGCGACGCTGCTCGTGGTCGCCGAGCGCGGCATCGGCAAGTGCTCCAAGATCGACGACTACCGCGTGCAGAAACGCGGCGGAAAGGGGATCATCACGATCAACCGCACCGAGAAGACGGGCGATGCGGTATCGATCATGGAGGTCCTGCCCGAGGACGAGCTGATGCTGATGACCAAGCAGGGGATCCTCATCCGTATGTCGGTGAAGGGAATCCGCGTGGCGGGTCGGAATACTCAGGGCGTCAAACTCGTCAACCTCGATCAGAACGATCTCGTGATGGCCGTCGCCCGCGTGGTGCCGGACGACGAGGAGGAGGGCGAGGGCGTGGAAGGCGAGGCCGAACCGGTGGGCGTGGACGGCGACGAGGGCGAGGAGTAAGCCCCGCGCGACCGAAACGTCGACGGCCCCGGCGCACGCGCCGGGGCCGTCGTGCATCCAGGATCGGCTTTCCGCCTCCCGTCCTCGACTGTAGCTTGTTCTCCCTCTCCTCCCGTCGCCCGTGCAGTCTTCGTTCGCGAGTAGCCCGACCGAGCCGATGACCCTGCAGGCCATCCCCAGTGCCATGGGGATGACCGTCGAGCTGCCGGCGTTGTCCGCGCCGGAGCTCGAGGAGACGCTGCACCGCGACCGGGAGTCGCTCGTGCGGGACGCGCTGCTCTGGCAGCGCTGGGTCCGGTATGCCGGCCTCCTGTCGCTCGTGGCGCTGGCGCTCGTCCTGGGCGAGCGCGCCAATCGCGACATGCTCATCCCGGTCGCGTCGGTTGCCCTGGCCTACGTGCTGTGCGTCGCGATCACGGGGGAGCAGATCCGCCGCGCGGAAGCGGTGCACGCGAGCCGACTGCCCGCGCTGCTCGTCACGGCGGACGTCCTCGCGCTCGCCTCGCTCGTGTGGCTCACCGGCAACCCGGCGGTGGCTTCGCGCATGCTGCTGGGCGCGCTGATGGTCGTGCAGCTCGCGGTGTTCTACTTCGGGTGGGGGCTCGGCATCTACGCGGCCGTCCTCTCGGCGCTCGCCTTCATCGCGATCACGCTGGTGCTGCCTCCGCAGGCGCCGGGCCCCGTGCCCGTGCTGCGCGACGTCGCGTTCACGGTGGGGCTGTTCACGCTCGTCAGTGCCGTGCTCATCTCGGCATACGGCAGCTTTCGCGAGCGGATGAATCGCCTGCGCCTGTTCTGCAAGCTGGTCGAGGAAGGCGACACCCACGCCGTCCTCGACCTGGGGGTGGACAAACGGCCGGACGATCTGACGCTGCTCGCCCACAGCTTCGAGTCGATGCACAAGCGCCTGGGCGAGCAGATCGGCACCGATCCGCTCACGGGCTGCCTCAACCGACGGGCGCTCGAGACGCGATTGCGCACCGAGCTGCGTCAGGCGAAGCGACGCGCCAACACGCTCGCCGTCCTGGCGATCGACCTCGATCACTTCAAGACGATCAACGACACGCACGGCCATCCGTTCGGGGACCTCGTGCTGAGCGGGCTCGCGACCATCATGAAGGAGACGGCTCGCGACACAGACGCCGTGGCCCGGCTCGGCGGCGACGAGTTCTTCGTCGTGCTGCCCGACACCGGGTGGGAGGGCGCGCTCATCTTCGCCGAGCGCATCCGCCGCCGCGTGGACGAGACGACGTTCACGTCGCCACGCGCGTCGATGCGCATCACGATCTCGGTCGGCGTGGCGCTGGCGCGCGGCACCGATCCGGTCTCGGCGTCGACGTTGATGCAGGAAGCGGATCAATCGCTCTACAAGGCGAAGAGCGGAGGGCGGAATCGTGTCTTCGCTTGACGTCGCGCCGTCGCAGACCGCGCTGATCACACTGGCGGACCTCGAAGGTGCCGCGGCGCGCATCGCGCCGGTGGCCGTGCGCACGCCGCTGCTGCCGTTCGATCACGCCTCCGATCTGCTCGGTGCGGAGATCTGGGTGAAGCCGGAGATGCTGCAGCGAAGCGGCGCGTTCAAGTTTCGCGGCGCGTACAATTTCCTCGCCCAGCTCGGCGACGACGAGCGTCGCCGGGGGGTCGTGGCGCCGTCGTCGGGCAACCATGCGCAGGCGGTGGCGATGGCGGCGCGGATGTTCGGCGTTCCCGCGGTTGCCGTGATGCCGACGACGGTGACGCCGGCCAAGCGTGCCGGCGCCGAGCGACTCGGCGCGCGCATCGAGCTGGCGGGAACGACTACCCAGCACCGGTGGGAGCGCGCCGTCGAGCTCGTGGAGCGCGAGGGGCTCACGATGGTTCCGCCGTACGACCACCCGTGGATCGTCGCGGGGCAGGGAACCGTGGGACTGGAGATCGCTGCCGACCTGCCCGACGTCGGCACGGTGCTCGTGCCGGTCGGGGGCGGTGGGCTGAGCGCCGGCACGGCGACGGCGATCAAGCTCCGTGCTCCGCAGGCGCGCGTCGTCGGCGTGGAACCAGCGGGCGCGGCGAAGCTCACGCGCGCGCGCGAAGCCGGCCGGCCGGTGCAGCTCGGAAGCACGTCGGGGCTCGCCGACGGACTGCTCGCCGTCGCGGTCGGCGACCTGCCCTTCGCCCATCACGCGGCGTACATCGACGAGGTGGTGACGGTCGAGGACGGTGCGCTGCGCGGCGCCATGCGCGCGCTGTTCGACCGCCTGAAGCTCGTCGCCGAGCCGAGTGGGGCGATCACGGTGGCGGCGCTGCTGGAGGGACTGGTGGCGCCTCGCGGGCGAACCGTGGCGGTGCTCAGCGGCGGGAACATCGAATGGGACGGCGTGGCGACGCTGCTCGCGGAGTCGTGACGCGATGAATCGCTGCCCGGCGTGCGGGAAGACGTACGGCGACGAGGCACGCTTCTGCACGCGCGACGGCAGCAAGCTCGTCGTCGTGCCGGACAAGGGTGCGACGCGCGAGACCGTCGCCGGCCGCGCCGAGCCGCCGTCGGCGGTGACGCATGCCAACCTCGTCGGCCGCGTGCTCGACGGGCGCTACCGGATCGAGCGGAAGGTCGGCGAGGGCGGGATGTCGTTCGTCTATCTGGCGAAGGACATCGCGTCCGACGAGCAGTACGCGATCAAGGTGCTGTCCGCGGCGCTGTCGAGCGACGCCAACGCGATGGCGCGGCTGCGCCGCGAGGCGAGCCTCGGCATGCGTCTCGCGCATCCGAACGTGTGTCACATCATCCGGCTCGGCGAGACCCCGGACGGGCTCGTGTACGTGGTGATGCCTTACGTCGAGGGCGAGGTGCTGTCCGACCGGAACAACCGGCTCGGCACGATCCCGATCTCCGACGTCGTGCACTACGTGCGCGACATCGCGGCGGGACTGCACGTCGCGCACGAGCTCAAGATCGTGCACCGGGACCTGAAGCCCGAGAACGTGATGATCTGTGCGGGTCCGAGCGGAACCGAGCGCGCCGTGGTGATGGACTTCGGGCTCGCGAAGGAGCGGCGCGCGGACGCCGAGCTGCAGAAGCTCACGGCGACCGGGATCATCCTCGGCACGCCGGAGTTCATGAGTCCCGAGCAGCTGCGCGGCCGGCCGCTGGATCCGCGCACCGACGTGTACTCGCTGGCGCTGATGACCTACGAGATGCTGACCGGCAAGCTGCCGTTCAGCGGCCGGACGCAGCAGGAGATGATGATCGCGCGGCTCCGGAGCGATCCGGTGCCGCTGCGCGACGCGATGCCCGGCCTCGGCCTCGAGGCGGTGGAGCGAGTGCTGCAGAAGGCGATGCAGCGCGATCCCGGCGACCGCTATCAGACAGCGCCGGAGTTCGCCGCGGCGCTGGCCGCGGCGTCGAAGGTCGACGGCGAGGAGAAGAGCCGGCTCGGGCGGTTCTTCGCGCGCTGATCGCGCGATCGGAGGTCGGAATGCGGACAGGCATCGGCACGTCGAGCAGCGCGCTGGTGCGCGGCGCCGGACTCGTCGCGCTGCTGGCGACGCTCGGCTGTGGCGGCAGCACGGGGAGCGAGCCGGTGACGATTCCACCGAGCGACACCGGGCGCACCACGACGCTCGACGGTCGCCTCGTCGTGCCGGCCGGACTGAAGGTCACCTACTTCGCGCGAGATCTCGACGGCGTGCGGTTCATGGCCGTCTCGCCGGATGGCGTGCTGTACGCGTCGCAGCCCGGGCGAGGGCGTGTCGTGCGGCTGCCCGATGCGAACCGCGACGGTCTGGCCGACAGCGTCGTGGTCGTCGTGACGGGGCTGAACCAGCCGCACGGTCTCGCGTTCCACAAGGGCGTGCTGTACGTGGCGGCCACGGACGGCGTGGCGCGCGTGACGCTCGGCGCCGACGGCAAGTCGAGCGGCAGTCCCGTGTACGTGAATCGATATTCTGGGGGCGGCGGCCACTGGTCACGGACGATCGTGTTCGGCGCCGACAGCGCGATGTACGTGTCGGTCGGTTCGTCGTGCAATCTCTGCATCGAGCAGTCGACCGACCGCGCCGCGGTGCTGCGGTTCAACGAGGACGGATCGGGGAAGCGCGTCTTCGCCTCGGGACTTCGCAACGCCGTGGGGCTGGCCGTCGAGCCGCAGACGGGCGCGCTGTGGGCGGCACAGAACGAGCGCGACGAGCTGCCGCCGAACCACGAGGACCTGCCGCCCGAGGAGATCAACATCCTCACCGACGGCGGCGACTACGGATGGCCGTACTGCTACGGCGATCGGGTGCCGAACCCCGAGTACAACGATGCGGCGCGATGCGCGAAGACGATCGCGCCCGCCGCGAAGCTGCAGGCGCACTCCGCGCCGCTCGGGCTGACCTTCCTCACGAAGGCGTCATCGCTGCCGGACGAATATCGCACCGACCTCCTCGTCGCCTATCACGGCTCGTGGAACCGCGACACGCCGACCGGCGCGAAGGTCGTGCGCATCCACGTGAGCGACGGGAAGCCCGGTGTGGTGGAGGATTTCGTCACCGGATGGCAGCGAGCCGACGGAAGCCGGTGGGGCCGGCCGGTGGACGTGACCGTGGCCTCGGACGGCAGCGTCATGATCTCGGATGACACGGGTGACGCGATCTATCGTCTGTCGCGCTGAGCGCACGCGGACGCTGCGCACGCGCACCGTGCTCGCGACCCTCGCGGCGCTGAGCATCGGCGCCGGAGCGCTTCGCGCCCAGCAGTCGCCGGAGGTCATTGGCTCGACCTACCAGCCGGGCATCGACGTCCTGGACTACGACGTTCGGCTCGTGCTCCCCGACACGGGCGCGTTCCTGCGCGGCGACGTCACCGTCACCGCGCGCAGGGCGCCGTCGGCGACGCGGCTTCGCCTCGATCTCGTCGATTCGATGCACGTGCGCTCCGTGGACGTGAATGGTGCGCGCGTGCGCGCGCCGCACGCGGCCAACTCGCTCGACGTGCCGCTGCCGTCAGGGGCCGGCGACAGTGTGCGCGTCCGTGTCGTGTACGACGGCGTGGTGAGCGACGGCTTGGTGGTGAGACGCGACGACAGGGGCCGGTGGACGTGGTTCGGCGACAACTGGCCCGACCGCGCGCGGCAATGGCTCCCGACGGTCGATCACCCCAGCGACAAGGCGACGGTGAGCTGGACCGTCCGTGCGCCGGAGCGGAACGTCGTGGTGGCGAACGGCGCCCCGCTCGGCGCGAGCCATCTCACCGTGGGTGGGCGACAGCTGCTCGAGACGCGCTGGCGGGAGACGAAGCCGATCCCGCCGTACCTGATGGTCATCGCCGCGGCGCCGATGATCCGATACGAGCTACCGGCGTCGGCGTGTCATCGCGGCGAGGACGGCGAGTGCGTGCAGCAATCGGTGTACGTGCTGCCGGAGAATCGGAGCTGGCTGCCGGGCGTCTTCAGCACAGCCGACGGGATCATGTCGCTCTTCGAGCGCCTCGTCGCCCCGTTTCCGTACGAGAAGCTCGCCCACCTGCAGTCGTCGACGCGCTTCGGTGGGATGGAGAACGCGAGCGCGATCTTCTACGACGGCAAGCTGTTCCCCCAGCAGAAGGTGACGGAGTCCGTGATCGCGCACGAGATGGCGCACCAGTGGTTCGGCGACGCGGTGACCGAGCGCGAGTGGGGACACCTCTGGTTGTCGGAAGGATTCGCCGACTATTTCGAGGCGCTGTGGGAGGGACACGCGCACGGCGCGTCCGCCTACCGCGCCGTGCTCGCGAAGCTTCGCGACAAGATCCTGACCGATACCGTGGTCGCGACGCGGCCGGTGATCGACACCGCGCAGACGGATTACATGGCGCTCCTCAACGCCAACAGCTACGACAAGGGCGGCTTCGTGCTGTCGATGCTGCATCGCGAGCTTGGCGACAGCGCCTTCTTTCGCGGAATCAGGAGCTACTACCTCGCGCACCGTCACGGCAACGCCCTGAGCGACGATCTGCGCGTCGAGCTCGAGCGGTCGTCGGGCCGCTCGCTCACGCAGTTCTTCGATCAGTGGCTGCGACGGCCGGGCTGGGCCGAGCCGGCGATCGGCTGGTCGTACGACGCCTCGACGGGTACGGTCGCGGTGTTCGCGCTGCAGGAGGGCCGGTTCGGCGCGTTCGCGCTGCCGGTGACGGTCGTCGTCACGGACGCCGAAAACGTGAAGCACCGGTCGGTCGTCAATGTTCCGGCGGAGCCGCGTGCGACGATTCCGCTTCCCGACCGGTTCCCACGCCGGCCCCGGTCGCTCTCCTTCGATCCCGAGTCGACCCTGCTCGCCCGCATCACGCGTCTATGAGCCATCGCCGTCCGCTCGCCATCGCGGCCGTGCTTCTCACGCTCGCGCCGGCGCCGGCGCGTGCGCAGGACGGAGTGCTGCCGCGCTCGGAGGCGGAGTCGCTGATCGACCGGGGCCGGTGGGCGGACGCCGAGGAGATGCTGTTCGCCGGCGTTCGCGCGCGCCCGCGCGACCCGATCGCACGGGCGCGCCTCGGACGGTATCTCGCCATGAAGGGCGCCCTCCGCCCCGGCCTCGTCCTCGTGGAGGAAGCTGGAGAGTTCGGGCTGCCGTCGACCGCGGTACGCGCGCTCGCGACGCCGATCCGCACGCTGCTCGACTGGCGCGAGCGCGTGGCGTCGTCGGCGCGCGACTCGACCATCTTCGTGCGACCGCCGGCCGGCGCCGGAGCGCTGATGCGGCTCCCGCTCGAGCGTGGCGCGCGCGGTGATACGGTCTGGGTGGATCTCGTCCCCAGGATGGTCGCCCTCGACAGCCTATCCGGCGCGAACCCCTGCGTCGGCCTCGAGACGATCGACGCGGCCGTGCCCGCGTTCGACGTGGCGAATCACACCGTGCGGCTCCACGCCGATCCGCGTTCGCCGCTGCATGCCGTCGGGCGCCGCTATCCCGTGCTGCGCACGGAACGCGACGTGCGCGTGCTGCTCGCGCCGGGTCGGGTGCGCCCACTCGACGAAGCGCTCCGGGAGCTCACACCGCGATGGTGGCAGCTCGACCTGCCGCACGGACTGCTCGTCGTGCGCTGACGCGCCGCGAGCCGCGTGCTCAGCGCCCGATCGCGCCCAGCTCCACGAGGAGACAGCGGTCCTGTACGACGTCGATCCCCTCGCGTGCGAGCCGCTCGGCCACGGCGTCGTTGCGGATGCCCAGTTGGAACCAGACCGCCGCCGGGCGCTTGGCGAGGATGTCGTCGACGTGCGCGTCGATGTCGCGCGCGCGACGGAAGACGTCGACCATGTCGATCTCGCCCGGGATCGCGGCGAGGGTGCGGTAGACCTTCTCGCCCAGAATCTCGGTGATCTCGGGGTAGTAGACCGGCACCGGCACGATCTCGTATCCGGCGCGCTTCGCGTACTCGGCGACGTAATAGGCGGGCTGTCCGGACTCGGGCGTCTTGATCCCGAGCACGGCGATGCGGCGCGTGCGCTCGAGCAGCGCGCGGATGCCGGCGTCGTCGTCGATCAGATGGCGTCGCCAGGCGGTTTCACCGGAGACGGCCGGAATTGAAGGCGTCATGCCCCTGTCGTGATGCCAGGATCGTGCGAGGACAAAAATGGCGTGCGAACGGCGGACCGGTAGGGACTGCTACCTCGGCACCCCGTGACTGCCCCATAGACATCCGGGGAATCGGACTGGTGTCCCTCAGGCCCGCTCACCCCGGTTTACATTTCCCGCTCCGTCCCGCTGACACGGAGATGATGTTCGATGCGAATGCTCGTTCTCGGAGCTGGCCTGCAGGGCTCGGCATGCGCCTACGACCTGTTGCAGAACCCGGACGTGAGCCAGGTGCGGCTCGCTGACCTTCGCTTCGACCACCTGCCCGAGTTCCTCAAGCCGCTTTCCGGCCCGCGCCTCATCCCCACGACGCTCGACGTCCGCGACCGTGAGGCGGTGCTCGCCGTCATGCGCGAGTCCGACGCCGTGATGAGCGCGATCCCGTACTACCTCAACCTGCAGCTCACGGAGTGGGCGGTCGAGGCTGGAGTTCACTTCTGCGACCTCGGCGGGAACACCGAGATCGTGTTCCAACAGAAGGAGCTCGCGGACCGGGCGAAGGCGAAGGGGGTGACGGTCATCCCCGACTGTGGCGTCGCGCCGGGGATGGTGAACATCCTCGCCGAGCACGGCATCCGGCAGCTGGATAGTGTGGAGTCGGTCCGCATCTACGTCGGTGGGCTGCCGCAGAAGCCCGAGCCGCCCCTGAACTACCAGGTCGTCTACTCGCTCGAAGGGGTGCTCGACTACTACACGACTCGCTCGTGGGTGCTGCGAAACGGCCGGCGCAGCCAGGTGACGGCGCTGTCGGAGCGCGAGCCGGTGGAGTTCCCCGCGCCGGTCGGCACGCTCGAGGCGTTTCACACCGCCGGCGGTCTCTCCACCATGGCGTTCCGGTACGAGGGGAAGATCCCGGAGATGGAGTACAAGACGCTTCGGTATCCCGGACACGCCGAGATCATGGAGACGATCCGCGACCTCGGCCTGCTCGACCTCGACCCGGTGGACCTGGACGGGATCAAGGTCTCGCCCCGCGACGTGTTCGTCGCCGCGGTGGG
>Ga0070669_100003113_pt1 | contig 11946 bp, 11 predicted proteins | sample KBSS53metaG_FD_64680 | JGI IMG/M metagenome (GOLD analysis project Ga0070669, IMG submission 64680) | Switchgrass rhizosphere microbial communities from Kellogg Biological Station, Michigan, USA - KBS S5-3 metaG | ecosystem: Host-associated > Plants > Roots > Rhizosphere > Soil ... | reverse complement strand
GACGCGGCTGCCGTCGGCCGAGAGCGCGTCGCCGGTCTGGTGCAACCCGGTCGCGCCGGCGCCGGCAGCCGAACAGGGGTCCGCCGGCGCGGCTCCCACAGGACAACCGCCGAGCGGCGCCAGCAGCCGCGGCGCGCCGCCGCCGTCGACCTTGAACGCGATCGGATTGCCGCCCGCGACGCCGACCGCGAGCGGCAGCCGCGACTCGAGCAGCACGTGCGCGAGGTCGTCCGTCGCCGCCGCGAGGAACGGCCGCAACCGCCCGGAGTCGATCGGCGACAGCAGCGCTGGCGCGTCCGTCAGCAGGCGGTAGCTGCCGCGGCCGGGCGTGCGCAGGTCCTCGCGCGCGTAGAGATTCTCGACGCCGGCGACGTTCGGCGCGTCGGTGAGCGGCGACCACGCACGGAAGATCGCCTGCGTGAGGTCGGGGGAGAACGCCTCGAAGACCGGGTCGAGTTGCTGTGCCGCCGCCGTCACCGACATCGGCTCCTGCGGTGGCGTGATCGCATGCGTGCTCCAGCCGCTCGTGCCAGGCTGCGCCGCGCGCTGCGCGAGGTATTCAGTCGCGATGCCGCCGCCGATCGCGTCGGCGAAGCCGCCGAGCGACGAGAACGCGACCGCGAGCGGACGGCCGGGTGCCGAGCTGGCTGCCGCGTGGGTGCGCGAACTGTCGGCGATCACGTCGTTGCCGTGCTTCTCGCTGGGCGAGACGAGCTCCCACCCGCGCTGCTCGAGCGGGCCCGCACGAGCAGCGCCGCCCGCAAGCGCGGAGAGCAGCGCACCGGCCATCAGGATCCGCTTAGCGGTGCCTCGCCACACCTCTTAACAGTAAACAGCTATGGCTCTAGTTGCAAGCCGACAAAAGCCCTTTGCTATCGACATTAGTATTAGCCAGAAACTCTGTTCTTGACACTCTAGATAACTGTTTGTACAGTGTTTCTAAAGCTCTCGGAGAGCAACGAAGTACCCGCCCCGACCGTCTGCGTCCTGCGGGGACGGGGTCCCGGCCAACCGGTTCCGAAAGGACCATCGCCATGCGACACCGCTTCGCGACCACGGTCGTGGCGCTGGGGGCAGCGCTGCTGCTCGTGCTGTCGATCCCTGCCGCAGCCAGCAAACTCAGCTACAGCGCCAAGGAATTCAGAATAATGTGGGCGACGCTCAGCTTCTCAGCCGAAGAAGGCGGCATCTCCATAGCGTGCCCGGTGACGCTCGAAGGCAGTTTCCTCGCGAGAACGTTCAACAAGGTGAGAGATGCGCTCAGCGCGAAGATCACCAGCGCGAGGGTTGGAACCTGCAGCGAAGGAAACGCGACAATCCTAGCCGCCACGCTGCCATGGGACGTGACGTATCAATCGTTCACTGGCACGCTACCGACCATAACCAGCGTTCGCTATGCGCTGCTCAACGCAGCGTTCCAGGTCGAACCGGGGCTCGGCATCGTCTGCCTAGCGAGAACGAGCAGAGAATTCCCGGCCGCCGGCGACGCGACCCGCGACGCGAACGGCAGAATCACGTCGCTCAGCGCCGACTCGTCGCTCTCGATACCCACGACCGGCAACGTCGAATGCCCGAGATTCGGGATCTTTGCCGGTACGGGCGAAGTGTTCGTGCAGGGCAGCTCGACAACCCGCGTCACGCTGACCCTAATATAGGCCGCCGCGTGAGCTGAACGACGCCGTGCAGCGGGTCAAGTCCGCTGCACGGCGGTCGATCATGGGACCGTGAGCTCGTTGAACCTCACGCTGCTGATCGCCCTCGCGGCAAGCCTGTTCGCGCTCCTCGCGCTGCGCCGGCGGACCGTCACCGCGCAGCGCGACGTGCGCTCGCTGCTCGCGACGGCCTCCGAACTGCGTCACCTCGCCGACCACGATGCGCTCACCGGGCTGCCGAATCGCCGCCGCTTCGAGCAGGAGCTCGCGCGGCACCTGGCGCACGTGCGCCGCTACGGCCCCGAGGGAGCTGCGCTCGTGCTCGACCTCGACTGCTTCAAGCCCGTCAACGACACGTTCGGCCACGCCGCCGGCGACCGTCTGCTTGCGCGCGTCGCGCACGTGCTGCGCGAGCGGCTGCGCGCAACCGACGTCGTCGCGCGCCTCGGCGGCGACGAGTTCGCGATCCTGCTGCCGCGCGTCGACGCCGCCGGCGCCGCTGCGGTCGCACGCAGCCTTGCGCAGACGGTCCGCGCCGAGGCGCTCACCGCCGACACGCGTGGCGTCACGATCAGCATCGGCGTGATCGCCTTCGACGAGCGCTCGCCGAGCGTCCCAGAGGGCGTGCTCGCGGCGGCCGACATCGCGATGTACGACGCGAAGGCCGCAGGCGGCGACGGCTGGGCCTTCTACGCCGAGCCACGCGTGACGGCGACCGCGCGGCCGGCTTCCGCGCCGGCCGGCGCTCACTCGCCGGCGGTCGTCGTCACGTAGGCCGCGACCGCGTGCAGCTGCTTGCGCGTGAGCTTGCCGCGGTAGGACGGCATCGAGTCCGGTATCCCTCTCAGCGCCTGCCGTATCACGAACGCCATGTTCGGCTTGACCTTGTTGAAGTCGGTGCCGGGGAAGGTCGGTCTGCCCGTCATCTCGCGGCCGTCGATCGCGTGGCAGCTTTCGCAGTGGCTGCGGAAGATCTGCTCGCCGAGCGCGAGCTGCGCTTCGTCGGCATCGGGCTCGGTGACTCTGCTGCCAGAGACCTCGGTGACGTAGGCGACGACGGCTTCCATCTGCCTCCCCGGAAGTTCGCCGAAGCTCGCCATGTCTATGCCGCCCTGCTGGACGCGCAGTCTGACGTATTCGCCTCTCGGCTTGACCTCGTCGAAGTTCGGGATCGTCGACTCTATGAACGTGGGGTGCGCCTTGCGTCCCTCGATCGTGTGGCACAACGCGCATTGCTTCTGGAAGACCGGCTTGCCGGCCGCCACGAGTCTCGCGTGCCGCGCGGCCTTCGCGCGGGCGCGTGCAGCAGCAGCGGCCGCCTGCTCGTCGCTCGAGTTGTCGCTGCCACAGCCGGCGAGCGCCAGCACCAGCAGCAGCACACACGCCGTCGCGCGTCGCACGAGCCCGTCCCCCCTCGTCGTGTCCTACGCCATGCCTCCCCCGGCATGGTCCGCGCTCGCGAGCCTACCAACTTCAGGAACGGCGAAGGCGCCGTACCTGGGCGCGCGTGAGCGCGACGAGGTCATCGGGCGCCAGCTCGAGCTCGAGCCCGCGGCGGCCGGCGCTGACGAAGATCGTCCGGTGCGCCGGCGCGCTGTCGTCGACGAGCGTCGGCAACGCACGCCGCTGCCCGAGCGGGCTGATCCCGCCGGCGACATAGCCGGTCACGCGCTCAGCGCGCTCCGTCGGCGCCAGCGCGGCGCGCTTGCCAATGGCCTTGAGATCGAGCGTGGCGGCCGCCGGGACGATGCAGACCGTCAGGCCGTCGCTCCCTCCGTCAGCCGCCACGACGAGCGTCTTGAACACGCGCGCCGGGTCAAGCCCCAGCGCCTCGGCCGCCTCGAGCGCGTACGAGTCGGCCGCCGGGTCGTGCGCATACTCGTGCACCGCATGCTCGATCCCCGCTGCCTGCGCTGCACGCGTCGCCGGTGTCTCGCGTCCTGCCACTGTGCACCCCGGCGGGGAGCTTAGCCGGCGGCGACGGGCTCCGGCTCGGGCGCCTGCTCGATCGCGACGTCGGGGATGACGCGTGCGAGCGGACGCGGGAGCCACCAGTTCCAGTCGCCGAGCAGCTCCATCGCGGCCGGCACGAGCACGAGCCGCACGAGCGTCGCGTCGAGCGCGATCGCGACCGCGCAGCCGACGCCGAGCTGCTGGATCGACGGCACGCCCGTCAGCACGAACACGCCGAACACGCACGTCATGATCAGCGCCGCGCTCGTGATCGTCTTCGCGCTCGCCTGCAGGCCCTCGGCGACCGCCGTGCGCGAGTCGCCGGTCGCGGCCCAGCGCTCGCGGATGCGCGACAGCAGGAACACCTCGTAGTCCATCGAGAGGCCGAACACGATCGCCAGCACGAGCGGCGGCGACAGCGCATCGATGTAGCCGTCGGACTGGAAGCCGAGGAAGCCGTCGATCCAACCGAGCTGGAAGACCGCCACCAGCACGCCGTACGCCGCGCCGACGCTCAGCAGGTTCATCAGCACCGCCTTCAGCGGCAGCACGACGCTGCGCAGGAGCAGCAACAGGACGAGGTAGGAGAGCGCGAGCACGAACAGCGCGATCAGTCCCATGCTGGCCGAGATGCGATCGGCGAAGTCCTTCCCGAACGCGGGCGAGCCGCCGACCTGCGCGCCGGCGGGCAGCTCGTCGCGCAGCCGCTGCACCATCGCGCGCGCCGGCTGGGACTCGCCGTCGTGGCGCGGGACGCCGCGCACGAGCACCGTGTCGCCGTCGCGCGAGAGCAGCGGCTGCTCGACGCGAGCGATCTCCGGGTCGTTGCTGAGCGTGCGCTGCACCTGCGCGAGCTCCGCGCGCGGCGCAACCACCTCCACCGGACTGGCGGCGCCGGCGCCGATCACCTTCGCGGCCGCGTCGAAGCCGACGCGCGTCTCGTGGGTGTCCGGGAACTGCTGCAGCGCGCCGTTGCTCATGTGCAGCTGGAGCGCCGGGACGGCGAGCGCGAGCAGGACCGCGGCCGAGCCGGCCGCGGCGAGCACGGGGCGGCGCATGATCGCGCCGGTCCAACGCGCCCAGAAGGCGCCCGCCTCCACGCTGCGCCGCCGCGGCAGCCGGCGCGCGAACCACCCGGTCACGCTGCCCACCGCCCGGCCGGGCTCCCACGCGCGCCGGCCGGCGAGGCCGATCAGCGCGGGCAACAGCGTGACGGCTGCCAACACGGAGACGGCGACGACGAGGATCGCGCCGAGCGCCATCGAGCGCACGGACATCGTGTCGACGATGAAGAGGCCGGCGAGCGAGACGATCACGGTGAGCCCGGAGAAGGTGACGGCGACGCCAGAGGTCGCGAGCGCCACCGCACGGGCGTCGTCCGGCCCGCGGCCGGCGGCGATCTCCTCGCGGTAGCGCGCGAGCACGAACAGCGAGTAGTCGACCGCGACGCCGATCCCGATCATCGAGGCCATGTTCGTGACGAACACGCTCATGCCGGTCATCAGCGAGAGCGCGTAGATCAGCGCGCCGGTGACCATCACGGCGACGACGCCGAGCGCGATCGGCAGCAGCCCCGCCACGAGCGAGCCGAACACGGCGAGCAGGATCAACAGGACGATCGGGAAGCCGATCGACTCGGCCGCCGCCAGGTCCTCCTTGCTGAGGTCCTGCATGCCGGCCCACAGCGCGCCCTGGCCGACGAGGTGGACCGCGACCGGCGCGTCCGCGTCCTGGTCAGCGATGCCGAGCTGCTTGCGCAGGTCAACCGCGACGTCGATCGCGTCGGAGTCGCCGAGGCGCGTGTGCAGCGGGACGACGAGCGTGCGCGGACCGTCCTGGCGAAGCTGCGCGAGCGCCTGCGCGCGGGCAGCGGGGGTGAGCGTCACGTCGCTCACGTCGCCGGCGGCCGTGCCGACGCTGCGCAGCGCGGCTTGCAGCTGGGTCGTCGTCGCATCGCCATGCGGGACGAGGACGGCAGCGAGCGTGGAGCCCTGCACCCGGTCGAAGTCGTGCTCGACCGCCTGCTGGACCGCGACCGACTGCGACCCGGGCACGTCGAAGCCGCCGCCGCTGAGGTGATCCGACTGGCGCGCAGCGAACGGCAGCGCCGCGAGCAGCACGAGCGCCCAGGCAACGAGGAACAGGCGGCGGCGCCGGCGGATCAGCGCATCGAGGCGAAGCATGACGGTCTGCACGGGACGCCCTCCTCAGGGTCGGTCCGCCGCCGTGGCGGCGGCGCCTGGCTACGCAGCCAGTCGACCTTCTCAGTCCGCTTCCCAGCGGAGTGTGCGATCACTCACACATTATGGCGTCCGATTGCCGCCAGCGCGCCACCTGTCGGCCAGCCTTGCCTACAGCACTGCGCTGCCGGCGAACAGCTCCTCCTGCTCGAGGACCTCTCTCAGCGTGTGCCGCTCCTGCTCGAGGTTCTGCTCGAGCAGCCGCGCGACGTCGCCTCTGCCCATCGCTCTCGCGTGGATGATCAGGTTCTCGTAGACGCCGATCTCGTGGTGCTCGACCTCGGCCGCGCCCTGCAGCAGCGCGTCGTCGACGAGCGCGTCGTCGGTCTTCTTGGCGTTCGCCTTGCCCTCCTTCTCGAGCCCCTCGATCGCGGGGCACGGAGAGGTGTCGACGTCCCAGCCGAGCAGCGCGAACGCCTGCTCGAGGTTCGCGATCTGCTGGCGCGTCTCGTCCTGGTGATGGCGGAACAGCTGCCTGACCTGCTCGGCCTGCGCCTCCTCGGCGTTCTTGTCGAGCATGTCGAGCACCGTCTGCTCCATCTTCAAGGCAGCGCCGAGCTTGTAGTTGTAGGCCTCCTGCGGGGTGTTGAGCCGCTCGAACACGGTGCGTCCTCCGGGGTTGGGTACCCCAGAGCGGCTACCCATCGTCCGAGCGTGTTAACGAGCGCCGGTCAGCGCGCCCGGCGCCCGCCGCGCATGCCCAGCCACAGCCACAGCGGGTACGTCGCGAAGATCGCGGCGGCGAGCTTGTGCGTGCGCGGGCCGGCCTTCGAGGCGTCGAATCGCGTGACGCCGGAGTTGATCATCCAGTCGCGGCCGGATTTCGCCCGCACGGGGCGCCAGATCGGCTTCGTCCACTCCTGGTCGAGATAGAGCCCGACGCTCACGGCGTAGAAGAACGCCATCGTCTGGGCGCCGACCTTGAGGTCGTTCTTGAACGTGCGCTCCTCCGGCGGCGTCGTCGCCGCATACGTGCGCCCGCCGGCGTACAGCAGGGCAGGGTCGATCAGGAAGGACATCGGATCTCCTCTATACGGCGCGCGCGCGAGCGCGGCCGGGCTTGGCGGGTTGCGGCACGTCGCGCCCCAGCAGCCCGAAGGCGAGGCGGGTGGCGAGCGCCATGATCGTCAACTGGGGATTCACGCCGAGCGAGCTCGGCACGACCGAGCCGTCGGCGACGTACGCGCCCCGCACGCCATGCAACTGCAGGTCGCTGTCGACGACGCCGTGCTGCGGCCGTGCGTCCGCGCGGGCTGTCCCGAGCGGATGGAACGCCATCAGCTTGAGGTCGCGTGCGCGTGCTCTCTCGGGCGCGACGCCATTCGGCAACGGCAGGTACACCTCGCGCGCACCAGCGGCACGGAACAGCTCCGCCATCCGGGCGAGCCCGCTGCGGAAGCGCGCGACGTCCTCCTCTTGGAGCTCGTAGCGGATCACCGGCCTGCCGGCGAGCCCGCGCACCGAGCCGCGCGATCTGTCGCTCACCATCAGCCCGAACATCGCCAGGTTGCGGTAGCTCGCCATCGCGGCGGCGTGCCGGCGCCCGCTCAATGGCAGCGCCATCGCCGCATACGACGGCGGCCCGGCGACGCCCTCGAACATGATCCCCTCGGACGCGAACTCGTCGATGTAGAAGCTCTGCGGCACGCCCTTCGCCATGTCGACGAGCTCGTCCATCAGCGCGAACGCGCCGGTGGCCGGGTGCAGCGCGAGGTTGTGGCCGAGCTGCCCGGAGTCGCGCCCGAGCCCGCTGCGGGCGAGCAGCAGCGGCGTGTGGATCGTGCCGCACGCGACGATGACCGTCGGCGCACGCACCTCCAGGCGGCCGCCCTCGCGCAGCCGTGCCTCCACCCCACGCGCCTGCCCGCGCTCGACGAGCACGTGGCGCACGTCGGCGCCGGCAATCACCTGCGCTCCGGCGGCCTCCGCGCGCGGCACGTACGTGATGCCGACATGCTGCTTGGCCGACGTGGGACAGCCGAACGCACACACGCCCGAGCCCACACAGCCTCTCGCGTTGCGTCTGAGGAAGCCGTGCGACCAGCCGAGCGCCTCAGCGCCGCGGCGTGCAACGGCGGCGTTTTTGCCGGCCAGCTCCGGTGTCACCTCGGCGATCGAGAGGGCCTCCTCGACGCGCGCGAAGCACGGGTCGAGCGCGGCCTCGTCGGCGAGCGCCCCGAGGCCGAACTCGTCCCGCCAGCGCGCCAGCACGTGCGGCGGCGTGCGGAAGCAGGTGCCCGAGTTCACGAGGGTCGTCCCCCCGAGCCCACGCCCCAGCGGCAGCAGGATCGGCGGCGTGCCGAGCGTCGTCGTCTGCCCGCCGTCGCGGTAGAGGCGGGCGAGCATCTCCAGCGGGCGGGCGCTGAAGCGATCGGCGTCGTGGCGGGGGCCCTGCTCGAGCACGACGACGCGCATGCCGCCCTCCGCCAGCTCGGCGGCGGCGACGGCTCCGCCAGCGCCGGCGCCGATCACGCAGACGTCCGCGTCGATGACGCGCGGCTCGCGCCGACGACCGTTCACAACCGGCTTTCCTCGCGGCGCAGCGCGCGGCCGCGCGCGGCGATCGCGTCGGCGTCCCAGCCGAGCGGCACGGCGTTGACGGGATCCTCGTAGTGACCCATCGCGACGAGCCCGTTCGCGAGCTGGTCGATCGCGTGCGTGCGCGCCAGCAGGCGCCGGCCGCGCGGCCGGCGCTCGAGCGCGATCAGCAGCCGCATGCCCGAGCGCTGCGGCTGCGGCGCCGCGTCGACGAACACGTCGAGGCCGCGACGGACGGGATCGGCCGGCTTCCTCACGACCCCGCCTCCCTCACCATCGCCCGCTCCTGCGCCAGCGCGAGCTCGGCGACCGCCGCTGCGGCCGCATCGCCCTCGCCCGCGCGGATCGCCTCGGCCGCGCGCAGGTACGTCGGTGCCCATGCGTCGCGGTGGGCGACGATCCCGCCGAACGCGCCGATCCGCGGCAGGTACAGCTCGCGCACCGAGTTCATGATCAGCTGGAAGACGATGTTGCCGGCGGCGTCGACGACGGCCGCCATGAAGTGCCAGTCGGCCAGCAGCGCGCCATGGTCGTCGCCGGCGGTCGCGATCGCGCGGGCCAGCTCGGCGATCTCGTCCGCTTGCGCCGCGCTCGCGCGCTGCGCGGCGAGCCGCGCCGCCTCGCTCAGCAGCAGCCGTCGCGCCTCGAACAGCGAGCGCACGACCTCCTGGTCGACGCTCGTCAGCAGCGCGAGCGCGTCGAGCCCGCCCGACGTGCGCCAGTCGCGCACACGCATCGCGTCGCCGTGGCGCACCTCCACGAGCCGCAGCTGCTCGAGCCGCTTGATCGCCTCGCGGACGGTCGCGATGTTGACGTCGAGATCGGCCGCGAGCGCCCGCTGCGTCGGCAGCCGCTCGCCGGGGGCGTACCGCCCCGACAGGATCGCCTCGCACAGCCGCCCGAACACCTGGTCGGGGACCGACTCACGCGACAGCGGGGCTGCGGATGCCTGCGGCTCGGCCATCGCCGCAGTGTATCGGTGTTCGGAACAATCCGGGGAACACGCGTATGCGGTAGACGACCGACGCCCTCGCCGTCCTACTTCGGTCGATGCCGCAGAGAAAGCGCGCAGAGCGCACCAACGGCCCCGCACTGCCCCAATCACATTCCTATATGCGATTATTCGAATATTCGTATATGAGCTGCTACGCTCATGGCATGATCCACGCAACGCCAGAGACCAACGCCAAGCTCGAACGGCGGCTCTCCGACCTCGACGACCTGCACCGGCAGCTCGGACGCGAAGTCGCCACGCCGGCGGCATGGATGGGCGCTCTCCGGCGCCTCGCGCAGACCCTCGCCGTCGAGAGCTCGACCTCGATCGAGGGCTTCCACGTGCCTCATGACGAGGCGCTCGCGCTCGTGACCGGCGGCGCGGCGGCAGACCCCGCCGATGAGAACCGCATGGCCGTCGCCTGCTACGCGCGAGCGATGGACCACGTGGGGACGATGGCCGACGATCCGTCGTTTCGCTGGCTCGACCGCGTCATCCTCGACCTCCACTTCGACGCGTGCCGCTTCCAGCGCGACAAGAGCCCCGGCCGCTGGCGCACAGGACCGATCGGCGTGACGGGCGGCGACGGCCGGATCGTCTACGAGGCACCCGACGCCTCTCAGGTCCCCAGCTTGATGCACGAGGTCGTCGAGTGGCTCGCACATGGCGATCGCTCAGCTCATGTCGCCGTGCGTGCGGCGATGGCGCACCTCCATGTCGTCTCGGTCCACCCGTTCCGCGATGGCAACGGCCGGGTCTCGCGAATTGTGCAATCGCTCGTGCTGGCCCGCGACGGGATCGTCTCGCCAGAGTTCGCGTCAATCGAGGAGCACCTCAGCACGCACACCGCCGAGTACTACGAGGCACTGCGCCGGGTCCAGGGAGCTGGCAGATACGACCCCTCAAGAGATGCCCGCAGCTGGGTCATGTTCTGCATCGACGCACACCTGTCGCAGGCGCGCCGGCGACTCGCGCAGATCGAGCAGGCGGCGGAGCGCTGGGGCCGGCTGGAGCAGCTCGCCGACGAGCGCGGCTGGCCCGACCGCCTCGTCATCGCGCTGGAGCAGGCGCTGATCGCGGGCGATACCGATCGCACGCGCTACGCGACCGAAGCCGACATCGCCCTCGTCACCGCCACGGGCGACCTGCGGCGGCTGAGCGATGCCGGCCTGCTCGGCGCCGTCGGCGGCGGGCGCGCCACGCGCTACGCGCCCTCGGACGCGCTGCGCGCGGCGGTCGCGGGCTGAGCCCGGCCGCCGCGCGCCCCGCAGCTACTCCGCCTCCGTCGCCGGCTTCGCGCCGGCGGGTGGGCGTTCGATGGCGTGGGACGGCTGCACGCGCAGGAGGCGGGCGAACCAGTCGGGCAGCCACCAGTTGGCCGTGCCGAACAGCGACACGGCCGCCGGCACGAGCAGCGCGCGGATCACCGTCGCGTCGAGCAGGATGCCCGCCGCCAGGCCGGTCGCGAGCACCTTCACCTGCGTGCCGGGGCTCGAGGCGAGCGACATGAACGCGAGGAACAGGATCAGCGCGGCACTTGTCACGAGCCGGCCAGTGCGGCCGATGCCGGTCACCACAGCCTCGTTCGTGTCGCCGGTGTTGTCGTACTCCTCGCGCATGCGCGACAGGATGAACACCTCGTAGTCCATCGAGAGGCCGAACAGGAACGCGAACACCATCAGCGGGATCCACGACTCGATCGAGCCCGATGCCGGGATCCCCCAGATCGCGTCGGAGCCATACCCCTGCTGCCACACGAGCACGAGCACGCCCCACGCGGCGGCAACGCTCAGCACGTTGAGGACGACCGCCTTCGCCGGCAGCAGCACCGAGCGGAACGCGCGCGCGAGCAGCAGGAACGTGACGATCCCGACGAGCGCGAGCATCAGCGGGAAGTTGCCGTAGACGGCGTCGATGAAGTCCTTGTTCTGCGACGGCTGGCCGCCGACCACGACCGCCCCGCCCTGCGAATGCGCTGCCGAGCGGACGTCGTCGACCGTGCTGCGCCACGCGCCCGACGAGCCGTCCTCGACCGGGAACGCGAGCACGATCGCGCTGTCGTTCTGGCGCCACGCCGGATCGCTCGGCGCGATCGCTCCGGAGACGCCGTCGACGCCGGAGAGCGCCTGCGCGACGCCCTCGGGCGCCGTCCCTCTCACGAGCACCTCGTTCGGCACGAGCGCGCCGCCGCCGATGCCGGAGTCCTCCAGCGCGACGAGGCCGACCTTCGCGTCGCCGGACTTGGCGAGCGTGTCGAGATCCGACAGGCCCGGGTGCATCGTCGTCGCCGCGACGACGAGCGCGCCCAGCACCAGCAGCGCGACGCCCGCGGCGATCGCGCGGTGCTTGACGATGCCGCGGGCCCAGCGCGTCCAGAAGCGCGAGGCCTCGTCGTCCGTGCGCTTGTGTGGCCAGTCGAGCCGCCTGCCGGCCGAGTGCAGCACGACCGGCAGCAGTGTCAGCGCAACCGCGACGCTCATCACCGGGATCAGCAGCCCGCCGTAGCCGACCGAGCGCAGGAACGGCAGCGGCAGCGCGACGAGCGCGAACAGGCCGATCGCGACCGTCG
>Ga0070669_100003097_pt1 | contig 11967 bp, 11 predicted proteins | sample KBSS53metaG_FD_64680 | JGI IMG/M metagenome (GOLD analysis project Ga0070669, IMG submission 64680) | Switchgrass rhizosphere microbial communities from Kellogg Biological Station, Michigan, USA - KBS S5-3 metaG | ecosystem: Host-associated > Plants > Roots > Rhizosphere > Soil ... | reverse complement strand
CTGGTGCGCGGGGAGGCGGCGCGCCTCGCGACCGCCGGCATGGCGCTCGGCGGCTTTGCCTTCAGCGTGTATCTCACCGGCCTCGAGCTGTTCGAGATCCACGCGATCTGCCAGTGGTGCGTCGGCAGCGCGATCGTGATGACGTCGATCGCGCTGCTCGCGACGATCCGCGCGCTGCGCGCGCCGGGCGATCCACTCGCCGCGCCGGAGCAGCCGCACGCTCGGCTGCTCGAGCTGGAGGGCGAAGCTGCCTGACGTTCGCGCCAGGACTGCGGTCGCCGCGCTACTCGCGACGGTCTGCATCGTGCTCGGCGGCTGTGGGGCATCCGGCGGGGATGGGACGACCGCGGCGGACGGCGGGCGCTTCGCCGTCGCCGAGGCGCTGCCGCCCGGGCTCGCCGGCAGAGCAGCGCCGCACATCCGCCTCGCGGATGCCCGCGGCGGCATGTTCGACACGCGCTCGCTCGCCGGCAGGCCGTACCTCGTGACGTTCCTGTACGCCAACTGTCCCGATGTGTGCCCCTTGATCGGCGCGCAGCTGCGCGACACGCTGGACCGGCTCGGCGCCGACGCCAGCCGCGTCGGCGTGGTGGCGGTCAGCGTCGACCCGCGCGGCGACACGCGCGCAAGCGTGCGAGCGTGGCTCAAGCGCCAGCGCGAGCCACGGCAGTTCCACTATCTGCTCGGCACGCAACGCGAGCTGGCGCCGGTGTGGAGAGCGTGGTACGCAGCGCCCCAGATCCCCGGCGACCCGGAAAGCGCGCACACGGCGATCGTCTGGCTCGTGGATGCGCGGGGCCGGCTGACCGCGAAGGTCCCCGCCGGCCGGCCATTCGACGTGAGCGGGCTTGCACGCGACGTACGTTCGCTGCTTACCTCCGGCAAAGCCTGATCCGCGACGCTGGTTAAGATCGAAGTCTCCCCTTTCCCTCTACTGCCGCCGGAGGTTCCCCGATGCTCGAGCCGCTGCTGCCCCGCCTGAAGCGCGACATCGACGCGCGCGTCGCCGAGCTGCGGCCGCTCGTGGAGGAAGCGGAACGACTCGAAGCCGCCAAGGACGCGCTGCTGGCGGAAGCCGCGGCGATCGGGCGTGCCGCCCGGCGCGCCGCCGCAACGCCGCGCGCGTCGAACGGGTTCCGCGACGAGCTGCGCAACGGCGCTGCCTCGACGCCGCTCGCGAGCGCCCAGGGCGGCACTGCGACGCGTAACGGCACCCACCAGGACGAGGACGCGGACGAGCGCGCGCCACGCAGCGCCAACCAGTCCGCGATCCTCGCGGTCGTCGAGGAACGGCCGGGCGTGTCGGTCGCCGAGATCGCCTCGGTCACGAAGATCGCGAAGCCGACGGTCGCCACCACCGTCTCGAAGCTCAAGCGCGACGGCGTGCTCGCGGACGAGGCGGGCGGCGTGAAGCTCGCCTCGCGTCAGCCGGTCACGCTCTCGCAGATCGCGGCCCCGCGGCGGCAGGACGGTGTGAGCGACGAGGAGTGGGAGGCCGCGCGGCGCGACCCGGCGGCCGCGTAGCGCCGCTAGAGAGCCCGGCCGAGCGCGCGCCCGAGCGCGACGGCCGCCACGCCCAGCAGCAGGCTTCCGAGGAGGTTCGCGGCCAGCGCTCGGCGGCCGTGGCGCTCGGCAAGCCGATCGCTGTCGAGCATCCACGTCGAGAACGTCGTGTACGACCCCAGCAGTCCGCCGCCGGCGAGCGTCAGCGCGTCGCCGTGCAGCGCGAGCCCCGACAACAGGCCGAGCAATGCAGTCCCCGACAGGTTGACCGCGAGCGTCCCCCACGGGAACCAGCCCCCACCGCGCCGCGCGACCGCCGTGCTGACGCCGTAGCGCGCAACGGCGCCGACTCCGCCGAGGAGCGCGACGCCGGCCCACAGGAGCGGCGCGCTCACGCCGGGCGCTCCGCCGCGCGCAGCACACCGAGCGCGAGTCCCATGCGCACAAATGCCAGCCCGCCCACCAACGACACGGCTGCGTAGCGCGCCGCGCGCGCCGTCTCACCGGCGTCGAGCATACGCAGCAGCTCGAGCTGGAACGTCGCGAACGTCGTCAGCGCGCCGCACACGCCGATGCCGAGGAACGGGCGACCGTACCCGCCCGGCGACAGGCGGGCAACCGTCCAGCCGAGCAGGAGCGCGCCGAGCAGGTTGACTGCGAACGTCGCCCACGGCCACGCGGCGCTCGCGGGCGGAAACGCCTCCGCCAGCCCGACGCGCGCGAGCGCTCCAAGCGTCCCCCCGAGGAAGATCGCCGTCAGCTCGCGGACGTCCGCGCGGGGGAGGTGATCACGCATCGCAGCAGAATCCTGTCGCACGGCGCATCTTTTGGGCTCGCCGAGCGTTTCCAGAAACCAGCGCAGCAGGCCACGGCGACACGGGAGGCGGACGGCGCGTGCAGCAGCGAATCGATCGGCGGACATTCCTGCGCGTGGCCGGCGCAGGCGCGGTCGCGAGCACGAGCTGGCGTCCCGGCGCCGCAGCGGTCGCCGCGCGCACGCGCGCCGCGCAGCACGCTCCGAACGTGCTCGTGCTGGTGATCGACTCGCTGCGCCACGACTACGTCGGCGCCTACGGCAACACCTGGATCCGCACGCCGAACATCGACGCGCTCGCGCGAGAGAGCCTGCGCTTCACGCGTGCGTTTCCGGAGGCGATGCCGACCGTGCCCGCGCGCCGCTCGCTGATGATGGGCCGGCGCGTCTACCCGTGGCACGACTGGCGGCCGACCCGGAACCTGCCCGGGTCGCCGGGCTGGACGGGCCTCGGCGCCGACACGACCACGTGGCTGCGGACGCTGCGCCGGCACGGCTACTGGACCGGATATGTGACCGACAACCCGTTCCTCGGCTTCTCGCCGGAGTGGGCCGGCTTTCGCACGACGCTCGACCGCTTCCTGGCGCTCAAGGGCCAGGTCGGCGAGCTGCGCTCGGCGCGGACGATCTCCGAACGACAGGTGCTGCACTGGGTGCCGAAGGGGATGCGCACGGAGCGCTACTTGCGCGGGATGCGCCAGCACCTCGCGAACGTCGGCGGCGCGCGCGACGAGCGCGATTCGTGCGCGGCCCGCGTGTACGGCTCGGCGATCCACGAGCTGGAGCGCGCAAGCAGGCAGCGGCGCCCGTTTGCGCTCGTGGTCGACTGCTTCGATCCACACGAGCCGTGGACGCCGCCACAGCAATACCTCGGCCTCTACAGCGACGGCCACGTCCACGGCAGCTGGCCGGGCAACGTGCGCTATCAGCACGACGACTACTTGACGCGTGGCGCGATCAAGCAGCTGCCGGTCGTCTACGGCGCCTCCGTGACACTGGTCGACACGTGGCTCGGACGCTTCCTCGACCGCTTCTACGCAAGCGGCCTGCCGCGCGACACGATCGTCGTGCTGTTGAGCGATCACGGGATTCTGCTGGGCGATCGGGGGTGGACCGGGAAGCCTGCCCTTGAGTTGCATCCGGAGCTGATTCAGGTGCCGTTCATGCTGCGCGATCCGGGCGGGCGGATGGCCGGGCAGACGTCGCCCTACTTCGTCTCGCCCCACGATGTCGGGCCCACGCTCCTCCGCATGACCGGAGTCCCCACGCCGGACGTCATGAACGGCGTCGACGTCTCACCCCTTCTGGCCGGCAACAGACCCCGCCTGTCGCGGCATTTCTGCTTCGGCGGCTACGCGAACCACTGGTACTACCGCGACGATCGCTGGGCGATGATCGCCGACGGGCGCGACAGCGGACGCCAGCTGTTCGATCTGCATGCCGACCCCGGCGAGCTCACGAGCGTCGCGAGAGATCACCCGAAGGCGATGCGCGACATCTACGCCCGCGTGCTGCACTCGGCGGGCGCCAGACGCCTGCCGTACTTCGGCAGAACCCACTGAGCCGGCGGACGCCTGCTCAGTGCGTGTGGCCGTGCGCGGCGGCCGCCTCGAGCTGGTCGCGCGGGAGCCGCAGCGCCAGCAGCGCGGCGAGCGCGGTCGTCGCCGGCACCGCGACGATCAGCCCGATCGAGCCGACGAGCGTCGCGACGACCTGCTCGGACACCAGCTCCAGGTTCACCGCCTGCCCGAGCGGCAGCGCACCGGAGGCGAAGATCAGCAGAACGGGCAATGAGGAGCCGGCGTAGGCGAGCACGAGGGTGTTCACGGTCGCGCTCACGTGATCGCGACCGACGTGCATCGCGCGTCGCACCAGCTCGCGATAGCCGATCTCCGGGTTGACGGCGCGCAGCCCGAGCACGATCGATGACTGGCTCACCGTCACGTCGTCGAGCACGCCCAAGGCGGCGACGATCATGCCCGCGATCAGCAGTCCTTGCAGCGACACGCTGGGGTCGGCCAGCCGCAATGCGAAGGCCTCATCGCCAGCAAGGCCCGTCAGCCGCGAGAGGTGCGTGAAGACGACAGCGAGCGCTGCCGTCAGCAGCAATGTCGCGGTCGTGCCGAGCAGCGCGGCGATCGACTTCGGCCCCGCCCCGTGGGCGAGCAGCACCGTCACGAACATCACCGCGAGCGAGCCGACGATCGCGACCGTCACCGGCGGCTTCCCGTTCAGCACGCCCGGCACGATGAACAGCAGGATCACCGCGAGGCTCGCGCCGAGCCCAATGAGCGACAGGAAGCCGCGCCAGCGCGAGAGCGCGATCACGAGCAGCCCGAAGACGAGGAACAGCGCGATCAACGCGCCGCCGCGCTGGTAGTCGACGAGCGTGTAGAAGGCGACGTTCTCCTGGTCGTAGCCCGGGACCGGTGGCGAAGAGACGACGCGGATCTTGTCGCCGAGGTGGACGGGCGGGTCGTCACCGTTCGCGTTCCACTGGATGATCCCGGTGGTGCCCGCCTCATCGCCGCTGTCGAGGTGGATTCTCACCCGCTTGCAGTCCTCGGAGACGGTCGCCCCGCACGGGCGGTCGATGATCCCGATCACGGTCGCGCGGTCGCTCGGCGTCACGACCGATTGGAAGCGGCGCGGCGCGGCGCCCGGCCACATCAGCGCGATCGCAACGAGCGTCGCGATGCCGATCGCCACGACGAGCAGACGGAAGACGGTGGGCAGCGAGGGCACGCGGATCGAGCCATTGAAACACTTGGTTCACCGTGAAGTAGCGTCACCATGCCGCAACTCCCGCAAGCGCGCCGTGTTGGCAGGGCCGGTAGGGTCCGGAGCCCCCGCGGTGCCCCCCGATCGCCGACATCCCCACGACCGACGCGCCGTGTAAGAAGGAGCACGATGGCCCGAGGACCTCGCTTGACACGACGGCGTGCGCTGCAAACGGGCGCGGCGGGCGCGGCCGCGCTGGGCTTGAGCGCCTGCGGCGAGGAGTACGAGACGACGATCGGCAAGGCGAAGGACGCGCCCAACGTCCTGCTGATCGTCACGGACTCCACGCGCGCGGACTACGTCGGCGCCTACAACCCGAACACGCGCGCGAGAACCGCCAATCTCGACGCGCTCGCAAAGAGCGGCACGCTGTTCGAGTACTCCGTCTCCGGCGCGATGCCGACGGGCCTCACGCGCCGCGAGATCCTCACCGGCATGCGCGGCTTCCCGTGTCGCGACTGGGTTCTGTCGCCGCCGCTGCCGGCGGAGGTCGGCTGGACGAGCATCCTGCCGCACCAGCCGCTGCTGACCGAGGTGCTCGGCCAGGCCGGCGTCACGACCGCGTACGTGACCGACAACCCGTTCCTGATCGGGCCGCGCTACATCGACTTCCGGCGCACGCTCGACATCGCCAGACCGGACTTCTCGCAGGGCGCCTACCGCGCGCTCAACACGCCCTTCAGACGGCCGGCGCCGCGCAGCGCGGTCGAGAAGTACCTGCTGCCGGCGCTGTCGAACACGCTCGAGGTCGACCGTCTGGAGTCGCACGTCGGCTGGGCCAGTCTCTACCGCGTGGGCGAGAGAAACTACTCGGCCGCGCGCGTCATGCGCGGCGGGATGGACGCGCTCGACGAGCTGAAGGACAAGCAGCCGTTCTTCCTCGGCGTCGACTCGTTCGACCCGCACGAGCCGTTCGACGCGCCGCCCGTCTACGTGAACATCGAGGAGGGCGGCAGAAAGCTCGGCATCCAGAAGTCGAGAGGGATCCTGCCGATCCAACCGTTCCTGACGCCGGCCTCGACGCTCCAGAGCGTCGACATCGACCCCGAGACGCTCGAGCTCGTGCGCGACCTGTACGCCGCCGAGCTCTCGTACTCCGACGTGTGGATCGGCAAGCTGCTGAACAAGCTCGACGACCTCGGCCTCGCCGACAACACAGTGGTCTATTACCTGTCCGACCACGGCGTCACGCTCGGCGAGCACGGCATCATCGGCAAGTCGACGCCGCGGCCCTACCCCGAGATCCACCACGTGCCCTACATGATCCGCGACCCCTCCGGGCGCCTCGCGGGCACGCGCAACGAGTACTTCGCCTCCTCCTACGACGTCGCCCGCACGATCTGCTCCTACTTCGGCATTCGCGCACCCGGCCAGATGAGCGGCGAGGACCTCACGCAGCTGTTCGACGACAAGCAGCCGACCGCGCGCCCGTACTACACCGCCTGCTATCAGGAGACGTGGATCTGCGGCGACCGCGACCACGTGATGATCTCGAACACCGAGGGGACGAGACGCGAGCTGTACGACCTGCGCGTCGACCCCGGCGCGGACAACGACATCTCGGCCGCCAACACGGACATCACCGACAAGCTGTGGGCGGTGCTGACCGACGAAGCCGGCGGCACGCTGCCGGAGTTCAAGAAGCACATCGGGGTGGTGGGCGGATGAGCCGTCGCCTTACGCGCCGCAGCCTGCTGAGCGCCGGCGGCGGAGCCGCAGGGGTCGCCGCGCTCGGCGGCCTTCCCGGGCTCGTGGGCCGCGCCGCCGCGGCGACCGACAGAGACCCGCGCGAGCGCCCCAACGTCGTGCTGATCATGGCCGACCGCATCCGCGCCGACGCGCTCAAGTCCTACGACGACGTGTTCGACAACTCGGCGCACACGCCGAGCCTCGACGCGCTCGCTGACGACAGCCTGCGCTTCAGATACTTCGTGCCCGACGGCCTGCCGGCGATCCCGGCGCGCCGCGCGCTGCTCACCGGCATGCGCTCCTACCCGTTCCGCGACTGGAGAGCGACTCCGGGCGTGCCGACGATCCCCGGCTGGCACAAGATCTGGGACTACCAACCACTGATGCCGGAGCTGACGAAGGCGAACGGCGTCGAGACCGTCTGGGTGACGGACAACCCACTGCTGGTCGGCCCGCGCTTTGACTTCGTGCGGCGGACGCAGACGCTCCCCCGCTCCGCCGGCCACGTCAGCACCGAGCGCAGCTACTTCCAGCCGTTGCGCAAGGCGCCGGTGCGACGCGAGCCGACGACGGCCGTACTCGCCGAGGGCATGCAACTGATCGACGAGCTCAGAGACAAGCAGCCGTTCCTCCTCGCGCTCGACGCGTTCGACCCCGTCGACGCGTTCGAGCTGCCACGCCAGTACGTGCTCGGCGACGGGCCGGTCCACCGCTTCAGCTCGCTGGAGTCCGACTACTTCAGCTACCAGGACACCGTCGGAGTGCGCGGCGAAGGGCTCGCCGACACGGTCCGCGACCTGTATGCGAAGGAGGTCGGCCGCGTCGACGACGCCGTCGGCCGCTTCCTGCACAAGCTCGACGCGGCGGGACTGGGCGACAACACCGTCGTGATCTTCGTCAGCGAGGGCGGCATCGGCCTTGGCGAGCAGGGCGTCTTCGGGCACCCGGCCGGGATGTGGCACCGGCGCGTCTATCAGGCGCCGCTGCTGGTGCGCGACCCGCGGCGCCGCTGGGCGGGCGAGGAGAGCTCGTGGTACGCCTCCACGCACGACATCCCGACGACGATCCTCTCCTACCTCGACATCGTCGCACCGGGCAAGATGGCCGGCGAGGACCTCACGACGCTGTTCGACGACGACGACCTGCCGGGCCGCCCCTACTTCACCAGCGGCGTCGACACGCACGTGATCGCGGGCGACAGAGAGTGGCTGCTGCTCGGGCGCACCGACGAGGACCGCTGGCGGCTCTACCACCTCGACGACGAGGACGAGCCCGACGACATCGAGAACAAGACGGTCGACGCGCCGACGGTGCTGCAGAGTCTCAAGCAGTACGCGATCTGGACCGCCGGCGGCACGCTGCCGGAATTCGGCGCGACCTCCGCGGTGCGCCCGAACAAGCCGACCGAGAAGACCTCGGTCGCCTCCGACGGCACGCTCAACCAGGACGAGCAGGACGCCCAGCGCCTCGGCGTCGCACAGGGAGGATGACGATGAGCGTCGACGCCCCCGCCACGCACGCGCGACGGCCGCGCAAGCCGCCGAAGGAGCGCAGAAACCCGCCGACCGAGTGGCTCTACGCGCACCGCAACAGAATCTTCGCGGTGATGATGATCGGCTGGTTCATGTCCTTGATGGACGTGTCGATCGTCAACATCACGATCCCGGAGCTGGAGCACGACTTCGAGACGAGCCTGACGACCGTCTCGTGGGTCGCGAACGCCTACAACATCGTCTTCGCGGTCGTGCTGATCACGGCTGGCCGCCTCGCCGACCAGTTCGGGCGCAAGAAGTTCTTCATCGCCGGCCTGTTCATCTTCACGCTCGCCTCGGGCCTGTGCGCGCTCTCGTGGGAGATCGGGTGGCTGATCGGCTTCCGCGCGCTGCAGGGCTTCGGCGCCGGCCTGATGGCACCGCTCGGCTTCGCGATCACGTCGCTGATCTTCCCGCCGCAGATGCGCGGCCGCGGCCTGGCAATGATCGCCGTCGTCGCGCTCGCGGCCTCCGGGATGGGTCCGGTGATCGGCGGCGTGCTGGTCGAGGTCGCGAGCTGGGAGTGGATCTTCATCATCAACCTGCCGCTCGGCGTGATCGGGCTGCTGCTCGCGGTCCGCTGGTGGCCGGAGACCTACGACCTGACCGCCACGCGCAAGATCGACTGGCTCGGCATGTTCCTGCTGAGCGCCGGCGTCGGGCTCTTCATCTATGGGCTCGTCGAGGCGAACGCGCGCGGCTGGGGCAACGCGAGCGTCCTCTTCTTCCTCGAGATCTCGATCGTGCTGCTGATCGGCTTCGTGCTGTGGCAGCGCCACTCGAAGAACGCGATGATCCCGAAGGCGCTCCAGCAGAACGGCCAGTTCCTGAGCGCGAACGCGGCGATGCTGCTGCTCGGCGCCGGCGCTCTGGGCGCGCTGTTCCTGCTGTCGATCACGCTCGTGAACCTGTGGGGCTACTCGCAGCTGGAGGCGGCGCTCGCGCTCACGCCGATCGGCGCCTGCGGGATCGTCATGTGGCCGGTCGTCGGCAAGGGCGCCGACCACCTCGCGCCCTACCGGCTGGCGATGCCGGCGCTGCTGTCGATGGCGCTCGGGATGCTGTGGTTCTCGTTCCTGCCCTCGACCTACGAGGGCCAGCTCGACTACCTCGTCGTGCTGCCGGGCATCGTGCTGTTCGGACTGGGCGTCGGGACCGCCTTTCCCGCGATCAACGTCGGCGGCATGGGCGCCGCGGTCGGCCCCGAGGTCGGCGTCGCCTCGGGCGTCATCAACACCTCGCGCCAGCTCGGCGCGGCGCTCGGGATCGCCTCGCTGATCGGCGTCTTCACGATGACGGCCGGCTGGTACCTCGACGCGAAGGTCGACCCGATCGAGGACAAGGCGTACGTGTGGGCGATCCCGAACCCGGTCGCGCTCGGGATCGTCGGCAAGAACCTGGGCGAGTTCGCCGGGGCGATCCCGCGCGAGGAGCACGCGCCCGTGGGCTTTAACCGCTGGCTGCGGCGCGAGAGCGCCGGCATCGCGCGCGACGGGCTCGGCTGGGCGTTCCGTGGCGCCGCGCTGTTGCTGCTGCTGGCGATGCCGTTCGCGCGGCGGCTCACGCGCACGCCCGAGGAGGTGCGCGCGATCGCGATGAGAGCGATGGCCGCGGCGAGAGCGGCCGCGGCTGCCGCCGCCGGGGCGAGCGCGCCGGATCCGGCGATGGCGGGCGCCGCGCCGCCCGCGCCCGCGCATGCACCGCCCGAGGCGCCACCGCCCGCGATGGGCGGGCCGGGCACCTCACCGAAGATCGGTGCACTTCCCGGTGCGAGCTCAGCGTCGCTCACGACGCGCATCGCCGAGCTGGAGGACGCGCTGCGCACGCTGCGCGAGCAAGTCGGCGGCAACGGCCGTCAGACCCACGACGATGGGCGGGGCGCCGAGTGACGGCGCCCCTGGCGTCTCAGGCTTCGCGCGCAGCCGGCTTCAGCAGCGCATCGAGGTCGGCCGCGTGGCCGTGCGCGTCGAACGCTCCGAACTTCGAGAACAGCCGGTGCTCTGGACCGTGATAGTCGGACGAGCCGGTCTTCAGCAGTCCCAGCTCGTCGCAGCGCTGCGCCAGCAGCTCCGTCTGCTCGGGGTTGTGCGTGACGTAGAAGCACTCGACGCCGTCGAGCCCGTGCTCGCGGAACAGGTCGATCGCCTCGAGCACCTCGGCGTCGCTGTCGAGGTCCCAGTACGGATGCGCCCAGATCGCGACGCCGCCGGCCTCGTGGATCCACTGGATTGCCTCGATCACGGTCGGGTGGGTGCGCGCGAGGTAGGCGGGCTTGCCGGGGATCAGGAAGTCGGGCAGGAACGAGGAGACGTCGTCGTAGCCCTCGGCCGCGAGTCTGTCGGCGTTCGCCGGGTGCTGGAGGACCGCCTGGGTGAGGTGCGGGCGGCCGATCGGCTTGCCGGCCCGCCGGCGCGGCTCCAGCACGGAGTCGTCGACCTGCCAACCGAGCTCCTGCAGCTTGGCGCCCATGCGCTCCGCGCGCAGCTCGCGGTCGTCGCGCGCGGCGCGCAGGCGCTCGGCGAGGACCGGGTCGTGGTGGTCGATCCCGTAGCCGAGCACGTGCAGGTCCTCGTAGCGGCCGAAGACGGCGGAAATCTCCGTCGCCGGGACGATTCTGACGCTGTGCTGGGCGCCGGCGGCGATCGCCTCGTCGACGCCGTCAACGGTGTCGTGGTCCGAGAGGGCCAACAGCTCGATGCCGGCGGCTGCTGCGTTCGCGACAACCTCCGCGGGCGGCAGCGCCCCGTCGGAGTGCAGCGAATGGGATTGAAGCTCGTAGGTCGGAAGGCTCATGGCGCGCGAGGATATCGAGCGTCTCGACGCTTCCGCACCGTGTCTGCCCTCGACTGTGGGACGATTTGCCCGTGACGACAAGCGCCAACGTGACCTGGCACGAGGGGGTCGTCGAGCGCACACAGCGCTGGGAGTCGATCGGGCAGCGGGGGGCAACCGTGTGGCTCACCGGGCTGCCGGCGTCCGGCAAGTCGACCATCGCGGCAGCGGTCGAGGCCGAGCTGGTGCGCGCCGGCCGCGCCGCCTACCGGCTCGACGGCGACAACCTGCGTCACGGCGTGTGCGGCGACCTCGGCTTCACCGCGGAGGACCGCGACCGCAACGTGCGGCGCACCGCGGAGGTGGCGCGCCTGTTCGCCGACGCCGGCGTCATCGCGCTGGTGTCGGTCGTCTCGCCCTACGCGTCGGCGCGCGCGTTCGCGCGCGAGCTGCACGAGCGCGACGGGCTGCGCTTCATAGAGGTGTTCGTCAACACGCCTATCGAAGTGTGCAAGGAGCGAGATCCCAAGGGGCTCTACGCGCGCGCGAAGGCCGGCGAGCTGACGGGCTTCACCGGCGTCGACGACCCGTACGAGCCACCCGTCGCCCCCGACGTCGAGCTGCGCTGCTTCGATCTCGAAGTGGCGGTCGAGAGAGTCCTCGACGCGCTCGACGGGCCGGCCGCGGGCCTCGCCGGCGCCTGAGCGCCGCGGCCGCGCGCCATCCTTCGCGCGCGCCTGGCATGGTTCCGCCATGGCGGACGGTCATCTCGTCCTCGTCGCGGGCGCGCTGCTTACCGCGGGCCTCGCGGCGTCGCTGCTGGCCGGGCGCCTGCGACTCCCATCGCTCGTCCTGTTCCTCGGCGTCGGGATGGCG
>Ga0070669_100003094_pt1 | contig 11976 bp, 9 predicted proteins | sample KBSS53metaG_FD_64680 | JGI IMG/M metagenome (GOLD analysis project Ga0070669, IMG submission 64680) | Switchgrass rhizosphere microbial communities from Kellogg Biological Station, Michigan, USA - KBS S5-3 metaG | ecosystem: Host-associated > Plants > Roots > Rhizosphere > Soil ... | reverse complement strand
GCGGCGTTCTCGGACGATCTGCTCGACGGTGCGCGCAACAACTTCCTCTGCGCGATCCACACGACGCGGAGCGCGATCGGGATCGCCGCCGCGGATGTGTCGACCGGGGAGTTCCGCCTAACGCTCGCCAGCGTGGCCGATGCCCCAGCCGTGCTCGCCCGCTTCGCGCCGCGCGAGGTCATCGTACCTCGCGGCGAGCCAGACCGCACCATCTCGGCGCCGCCTCGAGCGGAGGGCGCGCTCATCACCGAGCGGGAAGGGTGGGAGTTCGATCCGTCGCTCGCCGCGGACGAGCTCGCGAGGCACTTCGGCGTGCTGTCGATCGGCGGTCTGGGCATCGACAATGATGTTGCGCCGGCCGTCGGCGCGGCGGGAGCACTGCTCCGGTATCTTCGCGAGCTGCAACCGGGCGGTGTGCCGCATCTCGCGCGGCCGGTGCTCGAGCGTTCGGGTGGTACCATGCCCCTCGACGAGATGACGCGCCGCAATCTGGAACTGGTCGAGTCGCTGCGTGGGGAGTCATCGACCGGCCGGGGTGCGGATTTGTCCGGAACGCTGCTCGGCGTATTCGATCGCACGTTGACGCCAATGGGTGCGCGGCTCCTTCGGCAGTGGATCCTCGCGCCGCTCGTCCACCGTGCGGCGATCGAACGGCGGCTCGACGCCGTCAGCGCCCTCGTGCAGGACCCGATCGTCCGGGCCGCGACCCGGGCCGCCCTCGACGGCGTGCGCGACCTGGAGCGCCTGGCCAGCAAGACCGCGGCTGGCCGGTCGACGCCGCGAGAGCTGCGCGCGTTAGGTGACTCGCTGGCACGTCTCCCAGCCGTCGAGGCAGCCACGAGATCGTTAGGCGCCGCGGGAGCACTGGGCGACGTCGCAGCGCGGTGGGACGCGTGTGGGGACATCGCCGATCTCATCCTGGCGACGCTCGTCGAGCGCCCGCCCGCGGCGCTCGGGGATGAGGATGCCATTCGCCCGGGCGTGGATGCCGATCTCGATGCGCTGCGCACCCTCCGCAGCGGCGGAAAAGATGCGATCGCCCAGATCCAGGCGGTCGAGCGCCAGCGCACGGGCATCGCATCGCTCAAGGTCGGGTACAACCGCGTCTTCGGATACTACATCGAGATCTCGAACGCGAATCGGCACCTCATTCCGAGCGACTACCAGCGCCGACAGACACTGACCGGTGCTGAGCGCTACGTCACGCCGGCACTCAAGGAGTACGAGGAGCGGGTCTTGACTGCCACCGAGCGCATCGAAGTCCGTGAGCGCGAGATCGTCGAGCAGCTGCGGCAGCGCGTCGGTGCCGATATCCGTCGCCTCCAGCACGTCGCGGCGGCGATCGCGGAGCTCGACGTGCTCGCGACATTCGCGGAGGTAGCGGAGCGGGAGAATTACTCTCGGCCCGAGCTGGCCGAGGATTTCGGTCTCGAGATCGTGGGCGGCCGGCACCCGGTGGTCGAGCGCATGATGCCGCGCGAGCAGTTCATTCCCAACGACACGACGCTCGTCGAGGGCGCGCGTCTCATCATCCTCACCGGGCCGAACATGGCCGGTAAGTCGACGATCCTTCGTCAGATCGGTCTGATCGTCCTCATCGCCCAGGTCGGCAGCTTCGTGCCCGCTGCGCATGCGCGCATCGGGATTGTCGATCGCGTGTTCACGCGTGTTGGTGCGAGCGACAATCTCGTGCGCGGGCAGTCGACGTTCATGGTGGAGATGGCCGAGACGAGCGCGATCCTCCACACGGCGACGCGCAACAGTCTCGTGCTGCTGGACGAAATCGGTCGCGGAACGTCGACGTACGATGGCGTGTCGATCGCGTGGGCCGTGAGCGAGCACCTGCACGACCGCATCGGGTGCAAGACCGTTTTCGCGACGCACTATCACGAGCTCACCCAGCTCGCGGATGAATTAGATGCAGTACGAAACTATAACGTGGCCGTCCGCGAGATCGCCGGTGCGCAGGGAGGTGCTCCGCAGGTGCTGTTCCTGCACCGACTACAACCCGGAGGCGCGGATCGCTCGTATGGGATCGAAGTTGGGCGCCTCGCCGGTCTCCCCGGTCAGGTGCTCGCGCGGGCGCGCGAGGTCCTGGCGCTGCTGGAAGGTGAGGGGGCGCAGATGGTCAGCGCGCTCGGGCGAACAGCGGAAACGCCGCGCAGCGATCGCGCAGCGAACCGACCGTTGGGCCCGCGTGTGGCAACCGTCACGGTCCCGGCGGAGCAGCTCGCGCTGTTCAACGCGCCGCATCCGGCGATCGAGCGTCTCCGTGCACTCGACATCAACACCATGACGCCGCTCCAGGCCCTCGAACACCTCGCTCGGCTCATCGACGAAGTGCGTGGCGATCAGTCCCATGGTTGAGGCTCGGCGAGCCCTGCTCGGCGTGACGGGGATGGCGCTCGCGACTGGACTCGTCGGGTGTATCGACAAGAAAGACGCGAAAAAAATGATCGAGGCGCTGCAAGCAAGCGTGGCGCCTGACTCACTGCCGGCGATGCAGAACGCCGAGCTGCCGTTCAAGTATCCGCCTGAGCTCTATGCTCGAAAAGTGCAAGGCAACGTCACGCTGCGGATTCACATCGATACGGCTGGACAGGTGCGTCCGGAATCCACGACCGTGCTGGAAAGCTCCGGCTATCCGGCGCTGGATTCCGCCGCAGTGACGGGCGCTCGCGTGCTTCGGTTCAGACCGGCGTTCTCCAAGGGCGCGCCACTGGCGATCTCGGTCCTGTTCCCCGTCTATTTTCGACACCCGGATGCGGCGCCGCTTCCAGGTGACACGGTGCTGAAACCGAAATCCCAGGATCGCTGATCCATGTCGCATACTTCCGCCGTCTCCCCGGTCATCGAGCGCAATCGCACCCCGTACGATTCCGTGCTCGACACGGTCGGCTGGACGCCGCTCGTGCGCCTGAACAGGGTGACACGCGGCATTCGCACGCCGGTGTACGCCAAGGCGGAGATCTTCAATCCCGGCGGATCGGTGAAGGACCGGATCGGTCTCCCGATCATCGAACGCGCCGAGCGCGAAGGGCGTCTGAAAGCCGGCGGCACGATCGTCGAGGGGACCAGCGGGAATACGGGTGTCGCGCTGGCGATCGCGGCCGCGCTCCGAGGCTACCGCTGCATCTTCACGATGCCCGACAAGATGTCGCAGGAGAAAGTGCGACTGTTGAAGGCATTTGGCGCCGAGGTGATCATCACGCCGACGGCAGTCCCGCCGGACCATCCGGACAGCTACGTGATGATGGCGAAGCGGATCGCCAAGGAGACGCCTAACGCCATTCTCGCCGACCAGTTCTACAACGACGCGAACCCGGAGGCGCACTACGCCACCACAGGTCCGGAGCTCTGGGAACAGACCGAAGGACGCATCACGCACTTCGTGGCCGGTGCGGGCACGGGCGGGACGGTGACGGGAGTCGGTCGCTACCTCAAGCAGAAGAACCCGAAGGTGCAGATCGTCGTCGGGGATCCGCAGGGTTCCATCCTCGCCGAATACTGGCGAAGCCAGGGTGCGAACAAGGTGGAGGGGACGCCGTACAAAGTCGAAGGCATTGGGCAGGACAAGATTCCGAGCACGCTCGACATGGCGGTCGTCGACGAGTTCCAGACGGTGAGCGACAAAGAAGCGTTCGGGATGGCGCGTCGGCTCACGCGCGAGGAGGGTCTGTTCGCTGGCGGATCGTCGGGGCTCATCACGCACGTGGCGCTCAACGTCGCGCGACGCGTGAACGATCCGGAGGCGCTCGTGGTGACAGTGCTCTGCGACACGGGAGAGCGTTATCTGTCGAAGCTGTACAGCGACGAGTGGATGCGGGAGAATCAGCTCCTCGACGCGGACCGTGCGACCGTGGGTTCCGTCCTTGGTGCGAAAGAGGGGAGTGCGCCGGTGATTGTGAGCGTCGCGCCTGGAGCCACAGTGCGTCAGGCGTTACGGCTGATGAATCTCCATGATGTCTCGCAGCTTCCCGTGATGGACGGCACGACGTGTGTGGGCTCGGTGAGTGACTGGTCGATGTCGGCGAAGAGCCTCGAGAATCCGAAGGTGCTGGACCAGACCGTGAGCGATGTGATGGACGCGCCGTTTCCCGTCGTCGAGGCGGCACACGCGGCGGAGTCCATCGTGAAGCTGCTCTCGAAATCGAGCCCGGCGGTGCTGGTGCAGGAGCACGGGCAGATCCAGGGCATTGTGACGCGCTCCGACATGCTGTCGTTCATGATGGCGCGGTAGCGCGCCGTCAGCTCGTTTTCGCTTCGCTCCTCCAGCAATCAGAGACGCTTCATTGAAGATCACGGTTCTCATGGGCGGGACCTCCGCCGAGCGCGATGTCTCGCTGGCTTCCGGTGTCCGGGTGGCGGAAGCGCTGCGATCACGCGGTCACGAAGTGCTGTCCGTAGATACCGCGCACGGGATCCTGTCCGCGCCGGATGAGCAGGCACTTCTCGGCGGCAAGATCGTGAAGACGATTCCTCCGGATGTGCAGGCGCTGGTGCGACTGAATGCCCAGCTACCCTCGACGCTGCGATCCCTGCCGAGCACCGAGGTGGTGTTCCTCGCGCTGCATGGCGGGCAGGGCGAAGACGGGACACTGCAGGCGCTGCTGGACCTGACGGGCGTGCCGTACACAGGGAGCGGTCACCTTGCGAGTGCGCTGGCGATGGACAAGGACCTGTCCAAGCATCTTTTTCGGGCAGCCGGTGTTCCCACCGGTGACTGGCTAATGGCGCCTGTTGCGGGAGAAGGGAAACGGGAGAGGGGAAAAGGTGGATTCGCCGCCGATGTCGAGCGAGAGCTTGGGCTTCCCGTCATCGTCAAGCCGAGCAAGCAAGGGTCGACGGTGGGGCTGAGTATCGTGCGGCAGATCGGAGAGCTCTGGGACGCCATCGACGAAGCAGCGAAGTACGACGACGAGGTTATGGTCGAGCAGTTCATCCCCGGACGTGAGCTTACCGTTGGGATTCTTGGCGACGAGGCGCTGCCCGTTGGCGAAATCATCCCGGTGCACGAGATTTACGACTACGAGTGCAAGTACACGGCGGGAATGGCGCAAGAGATATTTCCGGCGGACCTGACGCCCGAGGAAACGCGGATGGTTCAGGAGCTCGCCCGGCGCGCATTTCGCGCTCTGAAGCTGCGCGGGTATGCACGGATCGACTTTCGGATGTCTCCCGAGGGCGTGTTTTACTGTTTGGAGGCGAACACACTTCCGGGAATGACGGCATTGAGCCTGATTCCCCAAGCGGCGGCAGCCGCGGGAATTTCGTTTCCTGAATTGTGCGAGCGCATCGTGCGGCTCGCCGTGGACGATCGAGGAGCCCAGTAATGGCCACGCCTGTACTCACCGCCGCACTCGCTGGTGTACCGTCCGGGATTCAGGCGCAGGGTGTCTGGCAGGGACGCCGGCAACTGTTCGTGCGGTTCGCCGGTGAGGCCGAGACGGCGACGATGTACCGTGCGGACGCGCTCGCTCGCGAGATCGATCGAATCCTCGGGCGATCGCTCTACCACTCGATCTCCATCTCGGGGCGTGACGCGCTTGGGAACCCGGATTTTCTGGCCTCTGTGCTCGGTCAGGTGACGACGAAGACGCCCGTCATGGCGGATACGGATGGTGAGCGGCCCGAAGCGATCACGGCGCTCAAATCGTGGCTCACGCTCGTGCAGGTGACGCTCGAGCTGTCGGCGAACTCGCGGCCAATCGATCGTCCGCTGGAGACACTCCGCACGGCCTCAGCGGCGGGATGCGACCATGCCCTCGTGCTCATGGCGCGGGACGACACGAGTGACGCCCAACTCATACGGATCGTCGAGCAGGCACACGGCGCGAGCGCGGGCACGATGATTGTGGTGCATCCCGGCCCGGCAGGAGAGCGGCCGACCCTCGACCGTCGGTGGGCGACGCTGATCGAGCAGGCGATTGGGATTCACGGCGATACACGCCTCGCGCTCCGGATTCCGGGGCCTGCGGCGCTCCGATAGCGGGTCCGGCTCGACACCAGGGCGCCGCGAGACAACGCGGCAACGGCGTCGGGCGTAGACCCAGAACCCAGGTAAAAGAGCCCCGGTTCAGGAACTCACAGTTGCGCCGAACTGTATAGTTGTGGTTCCTCGTCTCGCCGTATATTGCTGTAGCAGGCCCCCGTATGTCCTACCAGATCGCCGACGATACCGACACACCCCGGATCACCCCTGCCGTGCAGTGGCTGATCGCGATCAACATCGCGATCTACTTCCTGCAGCTGACGGTGGTGCGGCCGGAGGATGTGCAGCAGACGCTCGGGTTCGAAGTGCACGACCTCGGGCGATCGTGGTGGACCATTGCGACCTACATGTTCGTGCATGGCGGGTTCTGGCACCTCGCCCTGAACATGTACACGCTCTACCTGTTCGGTCCGCGCATCGAGCGCGCCTGGAGCGCCGGCGAATTCGCCCGCTACTACATCCTCTGCGGGCTCGGCGGCTGGTTCGCACACCTGTTGTTTGCCCGTAACGCCATCCTGTTCGGGGCGTCTGCTGCTGTGCTCGGTGTCATGCTCGCGTACGCGATGCGTTGGCCCGATGACGAGATCTATCTCTTCGGCGTGGTGCCGCTCCGTGTGAAGTGGACGGTTGCGATGCTTGCGGCGGTCAATCTCGTCGCGGGGATGGCGGGGACCGAAGTCGCCGGGACAGATCGATTGACCGGCCTCGCGTATCTGGCGCACCTGGGCGGACTCGCAGCCGGGTGGCTGTATCTCCGGACGTCGTCCGCGACGAGCTTGGATCGCCTAAAGCAGCGGGTATCGCCGATCCCCGATGTGCCGGATGAAACGCCGCGTCCGATTCCGCGACTGCCGCGCTCGCGCGAGAAGGTGCAGGAAGTCGATGACATCGTGGCGAAGAGCAAGGCTGCGGTGGCGCGCCGCCAAGCGAGCTCACCGCCAACGCCGAGCCCGAAGGTCGCGCCGAAGCGACCCGACGAGCAGCTCAACGTGGTGCTCGACAAGATCATCGAGCAGGGCCTCGACAGCCTGACGAGCGATGAGCGACGGATACTCGAGGAAATGTCCCGGAAGCTGAAAGACAGGGACTGAGAGAAGCTCGGTTGGTCGCTGATCGCTGGCAAAACAAAATCGCCGAAATGCGTTGGTTGACGCACTTCGGCGATTTTCGTTCTCGAAAGAAGAGCCCCCCGGACGTGCCGGGGGGCAGGTGCCGCCACGCCGTTCTCGCGGCGGCGTTGGCCGGCGCAGAACGCACCGGCTCCTAGTCGCAACCTACGACGCGGTACAGGCAGTGTCCATAGTCGCGTCGAGGCGGGTTGGTTTCGCTACAAGGGCACCATCTTCGATCGTCTGCGCATGCGATCCCTTGCATATATCACGCGCACGGGATTGGTAGCGTAACGCAACTTTTCTGAAGACTCATTGAGGCCCGTGGAGGCGGACAATGTGGCGCCCTAGTTGGTGAGCGGGCGCACATCATCCGCACCTAGAGAACGTGGTTTGCCCATCAGTCGGGCCACCTACATTCTTCGCGCATGCCACAGCCTGAACTGCTCGAGACATTCGCGAATCCTTATCCTGACCGGGACTACGAGATCCACATGACGTGTCCCGAGTTCACATCGCTCTGTCCACTCGGTGGGGTCGAGAGCGATGCGACGGAGCTGGCCCTGCTCAAGGGCGGTGCGCCGGACTTCGGCACGATCGTCATCACGTACGTGCCGGGCGAGGTGTGCGTCGAGCTGAAGAGTCTCAAGCTGTATCTCTGGAGCTTCCGCAACGACGGGATCTTCTACGAGCGCGCGGTGAACCGCATCCTCGATGACCTGAGCGCGTGTGTGAAACCGCGGTGGATGGAAGTCGTGGGCGATTTCAACATCCGGGGGGGAATCAAGTCGGTGATTCGAGCACGAGTCGGGAATCGGAAATAACGGGAAACGGGAAACGGGAAACGGGAAACGGGAAACGGGAACGACGGGAACGACGGGAACGACGGGAACGACGGGACGGCGACGGGCGTTTACGCGGGCGCGCACTCGGCACGAACGCCTGTAGGTAGCGGCCGGAGAGCGGCGCGACCGCCGCACCTAACGCGCCACCGATAAGTCCAAGAGCGTACCGTATCAGTGAGGGCGCTCAGGCGAACGCGCGAGGCAGGCGAGGGCCATACGGATGCCGATCTCACGGTGCGTCAGCCCACCACCCACGCCACGAGTCCGTAGATCCCGACGAGGGATCGCATCTCCCCTCCCCTTGCGTCGTAAGGGGACGCTGTTTTACCTTGCCCTTATCAGGCAAGGGGAGCGAATGGCTGACACGGAGCTCAACGTCTTTCGCAGCAGTCTCGATCTCGTGATCCTCAAGGCCCTGAGCTGGGGTCCCCGGCACGGGTATGCCGTCGCGGAGTGGATCGATCAGGCGACGAGCGCGGCGATTCTCATCGAGGAGGGCACGCTCTACCCCGCACTCCATCGCCTCGAGCGGAAGCGGTGGGTGGAAACTGAATGGGGGGTGTCGGAGAACAACCGGCGCGCGAAGTTCTACCAACTCACCGCGGCCGGGCGTGCACAGCTTCGGAGCGAGACGCCCACGTGGCTCCGGCATGCCGAGGCGATCGCGCAGGCGCTGCGGGCGACGGCACCGGAGCTCGCGTAGTCGCTCATGTCGACGCCCCCGCGAGGATTTCGACGCTGGCTCAGACTCCCGCGCAACCGCACGCAAGCCACGCGCGACGTCAACGACGAGATCGCGTTCCACCTCGCCATGCGCGAAGAGAAGCTGCGGGCCACTGGTCTGACACCGGAAGACGCGGAACGGCATGCGCGAGAGCGATTCGGCGACGTGCGTACCGTCGCCCACGACTGCGTCGAGATCGATGTCGAGACGATACGCGCGGCGCGTCGCGAGGACCTGGCGAGCTCGCTGCGGCAGGACGTCCAGTACTCAGTGCGGTCGCTCGCCCGGACGCCTGCGTTCACGCTGGCCGCGCTGGTGACGCTGGCGTTAGGCATCGGGGCAACGACGGCCGTGTTCAGCGTCGTGTACGGCGTGCTGTTGCGTCCGCTGCCGTACGCGGGGCCAGACCGGCTGGTGCAGCTGTGGGAGCAGTCGACACGCACCGGGAACGAGCACAATCCCGTGTCCGTGCTCAACTACCAGGACTGGACGCGGCAAAGCCACGCGTTCAGCGGGATGGCGGCCTACGCGTTCAACCGTTACACGTTGACGGGGCAGGGCGATGCGGAAGCGGTGCAGGGCACGCAGATCTACGGCGATCTCGCCGCAGTGCTCGGCGTTAGGCAATTGGCGGGCCGCTCGATCGAGCCGGGGGATGCGCGTCAGGACGTCGTGGTGCTGAGCGAAGGGCTCTGGCGCCGCCGATATGGCGCCGACCCGGCGATCGTCGGGACAGCGATTCGGATGAACGGCGAGCCGTACACCGTCGTCGGCATCATGCCGGCGAGCTTCATGTTTCCGCGAACCGACGTAGAGCTATGGACCGCGTATCGGACGATCCTCGCGGACCCGGACTGGGGCGAGTCACGCGGCCGCCGGTTCCAGCGGGTGATCGCGCGGATGAAGCCGAACGTGACCCTCGCGGCTGCCGCCGCCGATGTGAACGCGGTCGCCCGTCAGCTCGCGGTGCAGTATCCCGATGACAACGCCGGCGGCGGTGCGACGGCGGTGTCGCTCAGGGAGCAGCTCGTAGGCGATTCACGGCGCGCGCTCCTCGTCCTGTTCGGCGCCGTCGCGTGTGTGCTGCTCATTGGCTGCGCGAACGTCGCCCACCTGCTGCTCGCGCGCACCGCCGCCCGCGAGCGCGAGCTGGCGGTGCGCGCAGCGTTAGGCGCTGATCGAGGACGGCTCGTGCGTCAGCTGTTGACGGAAAGCCTCGTGCTCGCGACCGGCGGTGGCCTGCTGGGGATCGGGCTCGCGTATGCGAGCGTGGGGGCGCTCAGGACGTTCAGCGGTGACACGCTCCCGCGGTCCGAGGCGGTGCACGTCGACGCGCTCGCGCTCGTGTTCTGCGCCACTGCGGTCATCGTCACGGCACTTCTCGTCGGCCTCATGCCGGCGATTCGAGCAACGCGCCGGAGCCTTGCCGAGTCGGTGCGGGATGGCGGCCGAGGGGCGGGGGTTGGGACGCGGCAGCGGGCGACGCAGGGTATGCTCGTGACCGCGGAGGTCGGTCTGTCGCTCGTGCTACTCGTAGGCGCGGGATTGCTCGTGCGCAGCTTCGATCGGCTGCGGCGTGTGGACGTCGGCGCGGATCCCGGTGGTGTGGCGAAGATGCTCATCGTCGCACCGCCGGCGCGGTACACGACGCCCGAGCGCCGGAACGCGTTCTTCGACCGGGTGACAGAGCAGGTGGCGTCGCTGCCGGGGGTGACAGCCGTGGGGCTGTGTGATTGTGTGCCTCCCAATGAGATGCGGTCGACGACGTCGCTGTTCATCGGAAGCGGATCGCAGAACATCCCGGACCTGCCGCTGGTGAACGCGGCACATGCCGGCGCGAATTACTTCGCGGCGCTCCGAATCCCGGTGCTCGGTGGCCGAGGGTTCACGACGGCCGACGGGCTCACGTCGCCGCCCGTCGCGATCGTCAATCGGATGTTGGCGAGGAAGCTGCTTGGCGCCGGACCCAACGGGACCGAGGCGTTAGGCAAACGAGTCTCGCTCAACGGCACGACGTGGCGCACCGTGGTCGGCGTGGTGGAGGACGTCCACTACGAGGGACTGGCCACTGCGGTGATGCCAGCGATCTACGTCCCGGTGGCGCAGGACCCTGAGCCGGGTCAGAACCTGTTCGTGCGCGTGGCGGGCAGCGATCCGCTGGCGGTGGTGCCCGCGGTGCGACGGGCCATCGCGGGGATTGATCCGGAAGTGGCACCGTCGTACGTGGCGTCGCTCGAGGGCGCGATCGGGGAGTCGCTGGCCAGCGAGCGGTTCAGCGCCGTGTTGTTAGGCACGTTCGCGGCGGTGGCGTTCCTGCTCGCGGCTGTCGGGATCTACGGTGTGGTCGCGTACGGGGTCGCGCAGCGCCGCCGCGAGATGGGCGTCCGGGTGGCGCTGGGCGCGCGGGGGACAGACGTGGTGCGGATGGTGGTGGTGGGGTCGCTCAGGCCGGTGATCGTGGGGGTCGGAGTCGGGCTGGCGGTGTCGATGGCGTCGGCGCGGGTGCTCGAGCGGATGATGTACGCGACGAGCGTGCATGAGGCCGACGTGTACGTGCTGGTAGCGGTGGGGCTGGTGGCGGTCGCGGCGGTGGCGGCGTGGGTGCCAGGCCGGCGGGCGGCGGGGGCGGATCCAATGGTGGTGCTGAGGGGGGAGTGATTACTGACGGGTCGCCGGGGCCGGTAAGGTAAGGCGGGGGAATGGGTTGAATTGCGGAGGGGGCCAGTTAGGTTTCGCTGCTCGCGGCTAGGTAGCTCAGTTGGTAGAGCAGCGGACTGAAAATCCGCGTGTCGGCGGTTCGATTCCGTCCCTAGCCATATACAATCCCGGCAAATACTTACGCACGTAGCCGCGTCCTACGGAGCGTGTTGTGTGTGGACACACGATCCGCGTGTCCATCGGTCAGCGACCGCTGCAACTCGCCGCAACCGTAAACCTGACAGGTGTTTCGGCGGCGGCCCCCATCGAAGTCGCTGCCCGCGAGATCACCCGCGAGTTCGTACCGTTCGATCCCGCCCTCGCTGTTCGACGCTTCCCGGGTGCCGCGGTGGCCGCCGTCGCGGCCACGGTGGGCGTGTAGGAGGCGCTGCACCACGCGTCGCCTTCGTCAACCCCCATCGTTGCCGCGACCTCCGCCCCCGTGCCTAACGCCGATCGACGCGACGCGGCGGCCGCGTCCGTGCGATCGCCGGCCGTCCTCCCGTTCGAGGACGTTGGTGCCGCGCAGGACGCGCTCTTCGGCCAGGGCGTGAGCGACGAGCGCACGAGCCGCCTGACGAGCGTGGCAGGCGTAAGGTCCTCCCGACC
>Ga0070669_100003090_pt1 | contig 11985 bp, 10 predicted proteins | sample KBSS53metaG_FD_64680 | JGI IMG/M metagenome (GOLD analysis project Ga0070669, IMG submission 64680) | Switchgrass rhizosphere microbial communities from Kellogg Biological Station, Michigan, USA - KBS S5-3 metaG | ecosystem: Host-associated > Plants > Roots > Rhizosphere > Soil ... | reverse complement strand
TCTATCCATGCGGCCACAGGTCGCTACCCGTTCTGAATTAGTCGACCCACGCCTTGGAGTTCTCAAGACACAAAGCTTCCTATTCACGATTCACGATTCACGATTTACCAGGCTTGAGCCCTTTCATGATCTCAACATGTTCTTCCAGTATGCGCGTTGTCTGTTCCGGCTTAGGTTCGAGCGACCAGTCTCTGTGGTTCCACGTCCCGCCGAGGATGATCCCGTCACGACGCGGAAACATATAAGCGCTGTCAGCAAGGTAGCAGTAGTCGACTTCGGGTTGTGGCAGCAACACTTCCAACTGACCACGCACCGGAATGAGCTCTTCATCACCAAACAGCTCGCGCGACCCGAGGCCGGTGCAGTTAAAAATCACTCGTTCACGCAGCCGTGCAACCTCCTGGCGACTGCGAAATTCCTTCGCCACCATTTTGCCGCCGGCGATATAGAAGTCGCGCAACAGGGCGCTCAGGTAAACGTGAGGCTCAATCATCATGGAGCTGAACTGCCGCACCTGGGCGTAACCGAAATAGTGGTCCGGATCGCGTAGGTTCCGAATTTGCGGATAGAGTTGGGCGCCCCCGAGAGGCTCGCTATCAAACGACGCTTCGTTTTCCAGCAGTTCAAACGTGTCCAGCCAACGCACCCCATACTCGGTCCCCACGAGCGTTTGAAACGCTCTGTTTGAAATTAGGCAGGCGCGTTGAAACTGATCGGTGAATGCGGGGGTGGCCTTTTCGGAATTGAACGCCGACGCTGGATACCAAAACGCGCCGGCGATGTTGGAAGTAGTTTCCGGCGGCAAGTCTCGCGCGTAGATCGTCACCGTGCCCGGTCCATCCGGAAAGCGACGTTGGAGCAGCCTCGCGGTTGACAGTCCATTGACCCCGCAACCGAGCACGGCAAAGTGCCGCGGCGCATTTCCCGAGTTTACTCTTCGCTTTGAGGTCGACGGAGCAACGCTGCCGATTTGGATAAACGGACGAGCCAGATCGAGTGCCAGGGCAGCCGTACCCCAGGACAGAGTTACGCCGGCGCCCCCGTGCCCGTAGTTGTGAACCAAGAGTTTTTCGCCCAGCCGTTCAGTCTCCACTACAAAACCTGCCGCTCGGTATGGGCGTAGGCCAACCACCTCGCGGATGATGCGATCGCGCGCCACCTTTACCGGTGCGAGGTGTCGTGGGTCGTCGAACGCCCTCGCTAACGACGGCAAGTGCGCTGAGCGTGCGGCGACGAGTGCGCTGGCGGCCAGTGAACTGCGAAGAAAGTGACGTCGCGTGGGTTGAAACTCGGCGTGGTTAAACTGGATGCTCATAGGCGGAGATTACAGCCTCTACCGGTCAACAAGTGCAAGCGAATAATGAGGTCAGTACCACCACGCGGTGGTGCTCCTCATATCAACGTTTAGAAAGCGGACTTGTCCGCCCGCATGCGGCGGGGCACAAGTGCCCTATCTAAACAGAGCTGACAGGCCAGCGCACCGCAAAAACTTTTTTTGGAACGGATCGTTTGACCCTGCGTATACTTCTCAATAGTATATGCCTATGACATATATACGTTCACGCATGTTGGATCGCGAGTTGAAGAAGGGCAGCGCTGAGCTGCTGATTCTTTCGCTCGTGGAAGACCAACCCCGCCATGGCTACGACATCGGGCAGCTCATCGAGCAAAGGTCCGACGGCATTCTGCGGTTCAATGTCGCTTCGCTTTATCCGTTGTTGTATCGACTGGAGAAGCGCGGCTGGATTCAGGGCCGTTGGGTTGAAAAGTCGAATCAAAGACGCCGTCGCTATTACCGGCTGACTGCCGCGGGCAAACAAGTGCTGGCCGCGCAGCGCAGCAGCTGGCTAGAGTTTGTCAGGGCAATAAATCTTATTACCGGGATCGAAAATGCCTGATTGGAAAGAACAGGTAAGACGGCGTGTGTCGAGCCTGCGCCTGGCCCCGACGCGCGAAGCCGAGATCGTCGAAGAGTTGTCTCAGCACCTTGAGGATCGCTACGAGCAGTTAGTTATCGGCGGCTCGAGCGGCGACGAAGCGTATCAAACGGCGCTGAGTGAGTTAGCGGAAAACGACTTGCTGACAAAGGAACTCGGTCGAGTGCATCGAGCCGTCAATCAGGAACCAATCTTACTGGGCGCACAAAGGAGAACGAACATTGTGAGCGATATAGGTCAGGACTTACGCTACGGATTTCGCACGCTCTTAAAGAATCCCGGCTTCACCGCGATCGCCGTTATTGCGCTCGCGCTTGGCATTGGCGCGAACAGCGCGATTTTCAGCGTCGTCAATACCGTGTTGCTGCGCCCGTTGCCTTACCAGGATTCCGATCGCCTCGTGATGGTTTGGGAAGACGCCACTATGCACGGCTATCCGCGCGATACTCCGGCCGCGGCCAACTTCGTTGACTGGCGAACACAGAACCATGTTTTTGAAGACATGGGAGCAGTCGCCGATCTAAGCGCAAATCTTACGGGCGTCGGTGATCCGGAAAGAATCGAAGCTGCGCGCGCTAACGCAAGTGTGTTCTCAGTGCTCGGCCTCGCCCCTCGGTTAGGTCGGGCGTTCAGTCCTGAGGAAGATCAGGACGGCGCGAACAAGGTCGTCATCTTAAGCAGCCGCCTCTGGCAGCGACGCTTCAGTGCAGACCCGAGCATCGTCGGCAAACAGATTACGTTGAATGGGCAGAGTCACACCGTCGTCGGCGTGATGCCGCCGCAGTTTCAGTTTCCCAGCCAGGATGTAGAGCTTTGGGTGCCGATGGCATTCACGGCCCAGCAGGCTGCCAACCGCGGCAGTCATTACCTGCAAGTCGTCGCTCGCCTGAAGCCTGGCGTCACAGTGCAGCAAGCCCAGGCGGAAATGAGCACGATCGCCACGCGCCTGCAGCAGCAGTATCCGAAACAGAACACTGATCTCGGCGCCGTCGTCGTTCCGCTACACGAACACGTGGTCGGCGACATTCGGCCGGCGCTACTCATTTTGCTGGGCGCCGTCGGACTTGTACTGCTGATCGCCTGCGCCAACGTCGCCAACCTGTTGCTGGCGCGCGCGGCAGTGAGGCAAAAAGAGATCGCGGTGCGCGTCGCTTTCGGCGCGAGCCGCTGGCGTTTGGTGCGCCAGTTCCTGACTGAAAGCGTTTTACTCTCGGCCATCGGCGGCGTGGTTGGTTTACTGCTTTCAATCGTCGGAATCGCGCTGCTCACAAAATTCATCCCGCCCAACATTTCGCAGGTTAAAGCAATCACACTCGACGCTCGCGTGCTCGGCTTCACGCTTTTGATCTCGCTTTTGACCGGAGTAATTTTTGGACTGGTGCCGGCGCTCCAGGCATCGATGTTCAATCCAAATGAAACTCTGAAGGAAGGCGGCCGAGACTCAACCGCGGGCAGTCGCGGCAATCGCATACGTGGCTTTCTCGTGATTGCCGAAGTCGCGGTGTCGTTGGTCCTTCTCATCGGCGCTGGGCTTTTAATCAATAGCTTCCTGAGGCTGCGCAGCGTCGACCCCGGTTTCAAGTCAGAAAATTTATTGACGATGAAAGTCGTGTTGTCGCCCTTGAAGTATCCCGACCTGGCGCGGCGTTCAGCGTTCTATACGAATCTGATCCAGCGCGTTGAAGCGCTACCCGGAGTTAAGTCAGCGGCGGTGACTACGAATCTGCCGTTGTATCGACAGGGTAATTCGACCGGCATTGAGATTGAAGGGCGACCCTTGCCGCCGCCGGGACAGGAAATCATCATCGCCACGCGCGTCGTCAGCCCGCACTATCTCACGACGATGGGAATTCCTTTGCTGAAGGGAAGACAGTTTGGTCCTGAAGAGACGGAAAAGATGCCGGGCGCGGTAATCATCAGCGAATCAATGGCGCGGCGTTACTGGCCCGGTGAAGATGCGCTTGGCAAACGCCTGACGCCCGGAAGAAATGCGGGCCCGGACGATTGGTTTCAGATTATCGGAGTTGCAAAAGACGTGCGGCAGTTTGAGTTGAACGCAGAGCCGAAGCCGCAGATGTACCTTCCCTACGTGCAAGCCGACTTTTTTGCGCCACGCGATTTGGTAGTGAAAACTGACGTCGATCCGATCGGCCTGGCGGCGACTGTCCGCCGGGCGGTTTGGGAAATTGACAAAGACCAGCCCGTCTCAGACATACGAACGATGGATGAGATCGCGGCGGAGTCAGTCGCGCGACAACGCTTTAGCATGCTGTTGCTGACCATCTTTGCTTCGGTGGCCCTCGTGCTCGCGGCGGTGGGAATTTATGGCGTGATGAGTTACTCGGTTACGCAACGCCGTAGCGAGATCGGCATTCGCATGGCTTTGGGAGCGCAGAAGAGCGATGTCTTGAAACTCACGGTGGGCCAGGGACTGAAACTGGTGCTGGTCGGCGTGGCCTTTGGAGTCGCTGGATCTTTTGCGCTAACGCGCTTGATGACGAGCTTGCTGTTTGGCGTCGGCGCCACCGACCCGGGAACGTTCATAGTGATTTCCGTAGTGCTGGTGAGCGTGGCGCTGTTGGCGAATTACATTCCGGCGCGACGCGCGACCAAGGTCGATCCGCTAGCGGCGCTGCGGTATGAATAATAATTCGTAGGCGCACGGCATGCCGCGCCCCGCAAGAGTAGCCACAGAGACACAGAGACACAGAGGACGGTCAGCAGCGCGGAGGTTTTCTGGCTTGAGTTTTTACCTACACGATCACCTTGGCGCTTGGCGTTATTCTTTTAATCTCTGCGTCTCTGTGGCCCGTGCCCCGACCTTGAGCCCGGAACACTTGATCGCGTATTCTCAAGAGCGTCTTCCCACGCGCAAATCCTCCCCGTCTAAGGTAGCGCGGCCAACATTCAGTACGTTTACAAAAATCTGTTCTAACGAATACCCATGCCATTCACTCGTATCAATTTTCCTTTTCACGTTTTCGCCTTCAGCATCTGTTGTTGCCTCCTGGTTATGGCGGCGTCGCCGGCGATGGCCCAGTCGAATAACTTTGCCGGCAATGCGCAGCACACCTCGGTTTACGACGCGCCCGCGCAGCCGCTGAACCTAATCAAGTGGAGCGCGAGCGTTGATCTAAACAACACCGGCGCCCTCATTCACTATGGCGCTCCACTGATCACGGCGGCGAACACGGTTATCGTTCCTGTAAAAACCGGAGCGACCGACGGCTTCCAGGTCCGAGCTTTCAACGGCGCGACGGGTGCGCTCAAGTACACGCTCGCGACTGATTACACGCAGCCGACTCACAACTGGATTCTCGCGTACAACCCCGCGCTCGCTACCGGAGCATTTGGCACGCGCCTTTACTACGCGGGCGCTGGCGGTACGATCTGGCACGTAGACAATCCCGACTCGAATACGCCGGGCATTCCCGTGCGTCACGTGTTCTACACGTCTCTGGCTAACTACAACGCCAACGCCGCCGGCTACAACAGCACCATCTTCGTAAACACTCCAATCACTTCCGACGCGAGCGGCAACATTTTCTTTGGCTTCCGCGTGCAGGGAACCGCGCCCGCTCCTCTGAACACGTCGCAAAGCGGCTTCGCCAGAATCGATCCAAACGGCAACGCGAACTTTGTGTTGGCGGGCGCTGCGGCAAACGATGCGCTGATCGAGCGCGATAGTCATAACGTCGCGCCTGCCATTAGCAACGACGGCACGACTGTTTACGTCGTCGTCAAGTGGGCCACGAACACCCGCTACTGCTATCTGCTGGGTTTGAACGCAACAACGTTGCAGACCAAGTACGCCGTCTTTCTCCGAGATCCGCGGGGCGGCGATCCGGCCGGCGTGCCCGAAGACGGCACGGCATCGCCGATGGTGGCGCCGGATGGCGACGTCTATTTTGGAGTTATGGGAAACCCCTCAAATGGTTCGCGCGGTTTCCTGCTGCGATTCAGCGGCGACTTGTCGGTAACGAAAACGCCCGGCGCATTTGGTTGGGACTACACCGCCGGCATTGTGCCCGTTCCCGGTTCATCGTCCTACCGGTTGTTCGTTAAATACAACGACTATGCAACTGCAGACGGAAGCGGCGTTAATCGAGTGGCGCTGCTCGATCCCAATAGCACGCAAATCGATCCGCACTCATCGGCGCCGGGACTGGTGGAAATGCGCGAGGTGATCACCGTGATTGCGCCAACGCCCGATCCGGAGTCGCAACCGGCTTTTCCCTACGCGGTGAAGGAGTGGTGCATCAACGCGCCCGCGGTTAACCCGTCAACGAACAGCATCTTCTTCAACAACGAAGATGGCCGCGCCTATCGCTGGAACCTGACGAACAATTCGCTCGACCAGGCCATCACACTGAACCAGGGAATCGGGCAGCCGTATGTTCCGACTGTCATTAGCCCGGACGGCACTGTCTACACACTCAACGGCGGAACTCTGTTTGCACTCGGTAACAACCCGGAAGTGAAGGTTACCCTCAGCTCGTCATCGCCCGATCTGCGTCAAACTGTCTTTGGCGAACCCGTCACGTTCACGGCTACCGTTAGCGGGCAAACTCAACCGACGGGGAGCGTGACTTTTTCCGATACCACTTACAACGGGCTGACTGCCGAGACGATTGTGTTGGCCACGAATGTTCCGCTCGATGCTAACGGAAACGCAACAGTTACCACTTCGTCTCTTGCGGCCGGGGGAAATTATCTCGGCAGTCATTTCATCACCGCCATCTACAGCGGCGACTCGAATCACGCTTCCACTTTTGCCACGATGATGCAGAAGGTCCACGCCAAGGGGACGTCGACCGTTGTCACGGCATCTCCGAACCCTGCCGGCACCGGGCAGTCAATCGTATTAACCGCCACCGTCTCCGGAATTCCTTCAGGCATACCGACGGGGATGGTCACGTTTCGTAATGGTCCAACCGTGCTGGGCCAGGTGCCGCTGAATTCCAGCGGCGTCGCGTCGATCACTCTGCCGAGTCTTCCTACCGGCGGTTACAGTATCGGCGCTTACTACGCTTCCGACACGATCTTCGCTACCAGCGAGGGATTCACGAACCTGCTCGTAAATCCTCCGACTGTGCAGTTGAGCGCATCTTCCTACGCCGTCACTGAAGGAACGAACACACTGACCGTGCAGGTCAACCGCCTCGGCGACACCAGCAGCAGCTCCACGCTTGACTACTCAACCAGTGATGCGTCTGGCGCCAACGACTGCAATGCAATTAGCGGCAAGGCGTCATCGCGTTGCGACTACCTGGTAACTCTCGGCACCTTGCGATTTGCCGCGGGCGAGGTTTCCAAAACGATCTCGATTCCAATTGTCGACGATGTCTACGCGGAAGGCGATGAAACTTTTCTCATCACGCTCAGCAATGTTTTCGGCGCACTGACGGGTTCACCTTCCAGCGCGACGCTCACCATTCACGACAACGAAACGGTGAACGGCGTCAACAACCCGATAGACGACGCGGCGTTCTTCGTGCGACAGCACTACGTCGACTTTCTCAATCGCGAGCCGGACGCGGATGGCCTGGCGTATTGGACCAACCAGATCACGCAGTGTGGTTCGGACGCGGCCTGCGTTGAGATCAAACGAATCAATGTTTCCGCGGCGTTTTTCCTGTCGATAGAGTTTCAGGAGACGGGCTATCTGGTCTACCGAATTTACAAGACCGGGTTCGGCAATTTGCCCGGCGCTCCGGTGCCGGTAAGCTTCACGCAGTTTTTGCGCGACACGCAGCAGATTGGACAGGGAGTGCAGGTGGGCATCGGAAACTGGCAGGCGCAACTGGAAGCCAACAAACAGGCGTTTGCGCTCGCGTTTGTCCAGCGTTCGGATTTTCAGGCGGCATATCCGGGCACGCTCACGGCCGATCAGTTTGTGACGCAACTGAATAACAACGCCGGCGGCGTACTGTCTCCGGCGGAGAAGGCGAATCTGATCGCGACGCTGGGCCTGACGCCGGACGACTTCGCGAAACGAGCTGTGGTGTTGCGGGCGATCGCAGAGGATGAAGACTTGCGCAACGCTGAACGGAATAAGGCGTTCGTGTTAATGCAGTACTTTGGTTACCTGCGCAGAAATCCAAACGACCCACCGAACACGAATTTCGATGGCTACAATTTTTGGCTCGCCAAGTTGAACGACTTCAACGGCAACTTCGTTAACGCGGAAATGGTCAAGGCGTTTATTAGCTCGATTGAATACCGGCAGCGGTTTGCGCCGTGAGCGGGAAGCAATGAGCAGTGGGCAGTGAGCAGTGAGCAGTGGGCACCAGGCAGGAAACATTTTCCATTTTTCATTTGAAATTTTTCATTTGTCATCGCCAGTAGTGCCTTCATCCCCAACACCTCGTTTAGAAAGCGGACTTGTCCGACTGCGGGGATGGGGCACAAGTGCCCTGTCTAAACGTCACGCGGGCAAATTCTTAACCGATGACAAATGAAAAATTTCAAATGAGAAATGGAAAATGCTTTCTGCCTTGTGCTTCCTGCCTAACTGCCCACTGCCCACTGCCTGGCGTCGAGGTCGGGCACGTCCAGCCGGATCATAAAATTGCCGGCGAACTCTTCGTTATCAAACTTCTGCAGAATGAAGCGCGCGTTGCCATTACGAAACGCGGCGTAGCCGTCGCTGGCCCAAACTTCTTCAAAACCCAGCTCAACAAACAATCGCCGGCTCGCTTCGAAGTCGCGTCCGCTCGGGACGAAGGGCAGCAGGGCAGATGCGCTTAGTTCAGACATGATCGAAATCTCCTGATGCGTACTTGCTGGGAACTAGTGTAAAGCAAACTGTTAGTTTGCGATGATGACCGGCATTCAACGCGCGCGCAAACTAACAGTTTGCGTTACAAACTGCCAACGTAGTTAAGTACGGTATCGGGCAAAGTGTTCGCGGTTGGATACGTTATGCTCGGCTATCGACGCGCCCGGGGTGGGCTCTGCAGTCAATTTGCCTGGACTCCAACAAGCGAGTAGAGTGTAACTGACGTCTTCAGAACACTAGTTTTCGTTCTTTGGAATTCAACACTCGCCATCGGGAGTTGCCAGTCAACACCTCCTTGTGCCGTCTGCTGTGTTTCGAAACACGCGACCCAAGGAAAAACCGATGCGGAATCTCGCGCCCCTTCCCACGATTCAGAACAGTCTACTTGCCGCTCTGCCGGAAGAGTTTTATCAACGTCTCTCGCCGCATCTGGAACCAGTCGCGCTTGAACACGCGGCCATCCTTTATGAAATGGAAGCGCCGATCGACTACTTCTACTTTCCTTTTGACGCCGTGATTTCGCTCGTGACGCAGATGAAGGACGGCAGAATTGTCGAGGTAGGCTTGGTTGGCAATGAAGGTATGACGGGGCTGGCTGCCCTCTTTGGTCAAAAGGTTTCAGCCGAGCGGGCCATCGTGCAGATACCAAATGGCGGCATGCGCGTGAAAGCGGCGGTGATTCTCGATGAATTCAAGCGCCAGGGCGAGGTGCATGACGCTCTTCTTCATTATGCGAATTCCTTCATGCGCCAGGTTGCGCAGACGGCGGCGTGCAACGCTTCACACACAGTTGAGGAACGACTGGCGCGCTGGTTGTTGATGTGCAAGGACCGCGTGCGCTCTGACGAGCTGAACCTCACGCAGGAGTTTATTGCGGAGATGCTGGGAACCAGGCGAGCGACGGTAAACGTTGCTGCCGTCACCTTACAGACTGCCGGTTTCATTAAGTATAACCGCGGGCGAATCAAGATCACTGATCTGCCGGGGCTGGAAGGATTTGCCTGCGAGTGTTACGCCGCGGTGAAAACCGAACGCGCTTCAAGCTGAAACTTCGCGCTGCATATTTCCGGTAAGTAATTCCGCGACGGTGTTACAAAAGACTCTGAAATCGACCGGCTTCACCAGATACTTTTGCGCTCCCGCCGACAACGCTTCTTGCTTATCGTGTTCGTAAGCCTGCGCCGAATAAAAAAGAATCGGTGTCGAATTATCGCGCTGGCGGATGCGCTGGCAGAGTTCTGTGCCGGTGCCGTCAGGCAGAAGGGAATCGAGCACGAAGAGATCAAAGTTTGACGACTCAGCGAGGGCTAACGCGTCAGCGATGCTGGCAGAGGTGGCCACTTCGTAATCCAACTGCTTGAGAAGGAGCACCATCAATTCGCTGGTATCTTCATGATCTTCTACCAGGAGTATCTTGCTTTTATAGATGGCTCGGGGCATTGCAAACTCTCTTTTTTCTCTGAGGCGACGTCGATGAGAAGTGCGGTTCTGGCTTGTATTGTGAGCCGCAAATTCAGGTAGACGGCGGAGAAAAAAAGCCGAGGTTATCGATCGGTTTGCTTAGTCAGGCAGGATGCGACATTCTCGGCTTTCCAGATCGTCGGGTGAGGAAAATTTATTCTCGTACCCCCCCCTGTCTGTACGGTACCGTTCATAAAACGCCGAGTCAGGAGATTTCTTCGATCACGGATAAAATGTTGCCGGCCGGATCCTTGAACCACGCTATCGTCGGTCCTTCATCGCCGCGGTGAATTCCTTTATCGTCGGTCTTGATCTCAGCCTCGTCGTAGTGCTCGAAAGACACGCCACGCTTCGTCAGCTCGCTGACCGTCTCTTCAATGTTCTCCACCGGAAAATTCAGGATGGTGAACGTGGCCGGAGCATGGTTTGGTTTTGGGTAGACGAGAACTACTGTGCCGCCGGCAAGGTTCAACTGCAACAGACCCATCGGTGCGTCAGAAACGTCGAGACCAAGTACTTCACCGTAAAATTGTTTTGCCTTTTCCAGGTCGTTAACTGAGAACCCGGAAAACGCTTTTGAGTTTTTAAGCATTGCGATTTCCTCCTGCCTACACTAAACAACTACTGCAAGTTTCGTTTAGAGGCGGGCACCGCCCGCCGTTACCCCTGGAGTGAAACGCGCGCTTCTACGCGAATTGAACCGGCGGGCGGTGCCCGCCTCTAAACGATCGTTTTACTATCGCGCAATGATATCAAACACAAAGGGCACGGTTTGCGCCGTGCCCTTCGAGTTAAATCAACCGGTTAGTTCAATCTCCGGGTTACGGCCGGGCGGTTGAAGAAGTCTGGCTCATGCCGCGATTGAGCAGCATCTTCACTTCCACGCGCCGGTTCTGTTGGCGTCCCTCGGCGGTAGTGTTGTCGGCGACCGCTTCGGTTTTGCCGTAGCCCATCGGCGTAACGAAACGCCGGAGCGGAATCTTGTGATTGACCGCCAGATACTGGACCACCGCGTCGGCCCGCGCGCGACTGAGACGGAAGTTCTTTGCTTCGCTGCCCGTCGAGTCGGTGTGACCCGCAACCTCGATGGTGTAGGCTTTGGCAGTGGCGGCTTTCGCGGCGAAGTCATCGAGCTGTTGCTTTGCTTCCGGCGAAAGTACGGCGCTGTTCACTCGGAAAGTTACCGCCACAGTTTCCTGCACGTCGACTTCATCGAGCTGGTTGATGCGTTCGTTGGCGTGGGTCGCTTCGTTCCTGGCCTCAGCGGCAACCGCGTACAACTCGTCCATCTGTCCCGCCATGCGCTGTTGATTTTCTTCGACCGGCGTGACGCGCGTATCCGAAGTGATTGCGGCGCGCATGTCTGACTCGTCAAACCGAATCTTGTCGGCGACCAGCTGGCCCTGCGAATCTCCGCGCCCTTCAACTTCGACAATCAAGCCGCGCAGGATGTCGGTTACCGGATAACGCTTTCCGCTGCGCAGAAAACCGCCGTGCGTTTTGACGCTGGTGCGGTCGGTGATGACCACCTGGTAATCAGTGCGATTGCGATCGCGAATTCTGAAGAGGTCGCCTTCGCGCTCGATCACGACGCCCTTGAATTTCATCTTCGCGCCGTTCGGGATGGATTGGATAGTTCGATTCGCGGCAGTTTGATTGGATTGTGTGTTGGTAAATTGTGCGGAAACTAATGGAGTCAGCGCCAGCATCAGAGCCAGAGCGCAGATTGTTTTATTCAGTCGAAACCTGGCAGTCGTATTAGTCCTCATATTTCACTCCTTAAAACAGTTCAGATTTAGGGATTAT
>Ga0070669_100003089_pt1 | contig 11986 bp, 12 predicted proteins | sample KBSS53metaG_FD_64680 | JGI IMG/M metagenome (GOLD analysis project Ga0070669, IMG submission 64680) | Switchgrass rhizosphere microbial communities from Kellogg Biological Station, Michigan, USA - KBS S5-3 metaG | ecosystem: Host-associated > Plants > Roots > Rhizosphere > Soil ... | reverse complement strand
GCCGTCCTGCTTGCGGCGCGCCTGGGCTCGGTGTCGCCGCAGCTCGGAGACCAGCTGATCTTCGACGCTCTGACCGCGGTGATTCTCGGCGGCGTAGCGTTCGCCGGCGGGGGAGGGCGGCCCGTCGGAATCCTCATCGGTGCCGCCACCATCGGCATCTTGAACGCCGGCCTGCTGTTCGAGGGCCTGGCTGACTACTGGCAGCAGATCGCCAAGGGGTCGGTGCTGCTGTTGGCGCTCTCGGCAGACCAGGTGATCCACCAGGTACGTGCGGCCGGTGGCTGGCGCGCGTGGGCCGAGCGCCGGTTCGGCCGTGCGGGCGGTGCGAAGAGCAGGGAGGATGCGGGGGCGGCGAGCGAGCGGCCCGGACGCCTTCCCGTGCTGCGTCGCATTGGCAGACCGGACGGACCGGTCGTGTTGGAAGGTCGCGGCCTGCGGCGTCACTACGGTCCCGTGCGAGCTCTCGCGGGGGTGGACTTCGCTGTTCGCGCGGGTGAGGTGCTGTGCGTGCTCGGTGATAACGGCGCCGGGAAATCCACGCTCATCAAGATCCTTTCGGGTGCTGAGGTCGCCGATTTCGGATCGCTCATCTTGGATGGGGAGGCGATCAGCATCGCCTCCCCACGTGATGCGCGTCGCTGCGGAATTGAGACGGTGTACCAGGATCTCGCCTTGTGCCCGTCCTTGAGCGTGGCGCACAACTTCGTCCTCGGAGACGAGCCCGTGCGTCGCTTTGCGGGTCTCGTCCCGGTCCGGGACGAGGCCGCGGCCGAGGCCGTCGCGCGGGAGCGGCTCGCAGAGCTGCAGATTCCGCTCGCCGATTATCGGACGCCGGTGTCGCGGCTGTCGGGCGGGCAGCGGCAGGCGGTCGCGATCGCGCGCACGGTCCGCGACGACGCTCGCGTGATGATTCTCGACGAGCCGACTGCCGCGCTCGGGGTGAATCAGACCCGGCATGTGCTCGAGCTCGTCCGTGCGGTCGCCGACAGAGGCACGGCAGTCGTTCTCGTGACACACGACGTCGAGACGGTCCTCGCGATCGCGGACCGGCTTCTGGTCCTGCGACTCGGCACCGTCGCGCTCTCCGGTCGTGCGGACGACGTCGACGAGGTAACGCTCATCCGAATGATGGCTGGTCTCGAGAGCGACTCGCCGGCGAGCCAGAGGACCGCCGATCCGGTCGGCGGGGTTGCGTCGTGAACACGCAAGAGCAGCCGCGCATGGGCGGCTTCGTCGCACCGGGCTTCGAGGCCGTGCAGGCTGCCTTCTCGGACAACCTCGTATCGCGGGACGAGCTTGGCGCAGCGTTCGCGGCGACCGTCGACGGCCAGCTCGTCGTCGACCTTTGGGGTGGGCTGGCCGATGCGGATGCCTTGACGCCGTGGGAGGCGGAGACCCCGGTCGTGATCTTCTCGGGCACGAAGGGGCTCGTCGCGCTCTGTCTGCTCGTCTTGGCGGACCGCGGACAGCTCGCGCTCGACGCTCCTGTCAGCACATACTGGCCGGAGTTCGCGGCGGCGGGCAAGAAGCGGATCACTGTCGCCGAAATCGCTTCGCACCGTGCGCGACTCCCGGCCTTCCGCGAGCCGCTTGAGCCGGGAGACTTCCTGGACGACCGACGCATGGCCGAGCTCTTGGCCGCGCAAGCGCCCGATCCCGATCCTCGTGCAAGTGGCACGTATCACGGCTTCACCTACGGGTGGCTCTGCGGCGAGCTGGTCCGCCGGGTGGACGGCCGCAGCGTCGGTCGGTTCTTCGCCGACGAGGTCGCCGCCCCGCTCGGGCTCCGGGCCTGGATCGGGCTGCCGGACGAGATGCAACCGGAGGTGGCGACGCTGTGCTTCGCGCGCGATTGGGGAGTCGGCAAGCCTCAGTGGGATCTCGACGTCGTCGCGGACGACCCGCTGATGGCCGCGCTTTCGCACAACCCGCCGGTCCTTCGCCCCGGCGAGCCCATCGTCTGGAATCGCCCCGAGTTCCGCAGCGCGGAGATTCCCGGCGCCGGCGGAGTCGCAACTGCCCGCTCGATGGCTCGGCTGTATGGGTGTCTCGCCCGTGGCGGGGAGCTCGACGGAGTGCGATTGCTCTCTGAGGAGACGCTCGCGCGAGGCTGCGCGGTGTTGGTGAAGCGGAGGGACACTGTTTGGGGTCGGCCGTGCGCCTATGGCGTCGGCTTCCAACTGCAGACCGAGCTGCATGAGCTTGGCAAGCCCGAGGACGCTTTCGGTCACGGCGGTGCCGGAGGCTCGATCCATGGAGCCTGGCCGTCCCATCGCGTGGGCTTCTCGTACGCGATGAACGTCATGCGCGACGACGAGCAGGTCGACCCCCGGGCCCAAGCGCTGCTCACGGCGCTGCACGACGCGGTCGAGTCACACGCTGGAGGGACGTCTTGAAGGACGTCGCTGTCGGCGCGCCTGGGAATGTCGAGCTGCGGCTGCGGCCGGGCATCGATGCCGCCCCGCCATCTCTGCGCGCCCTGAGGTGCGCGACGGAGGTCACAGTCTTCCCGGCAACGCTCTCCTCCAACTCCCCGGAGCCCTACGAGGACTGGCTGGTCGACGGCGTCACTTCGCTCGTCGCCGAGCTGCGCGACTGGTGCGGTGGGCTCCGGGCGAGCGACGTCACTGCGGGATCGGGCGACCAGGCCCGGCGGTCAGGTCTCCTCGCCGTCATCGTCGAGCGGGGGATGTCGTCGCCGCATGACGAGGCCGCGGAGGCGTTTGTCGAGGCCATGCGAGGCATCGTGCAATGCATCGCGCTGGAGTTCGCTCACACCGGACTCACGATCGCGTGCGTTGCCGTGGATGACGACCAGCACGACGACCTCGCGACGACGGCGCGCCACATGGGCTCAGCGGCCGGGGTGTTCATGGCCGGTGCATCGTTCGACCTGCGGACGCGCGCATGACCGTGCTCGTGACGGGTGCTGCTGGCGGCATCGGGTCGGCTGTGGTGGACGTTCTGCGAGCGGCCGGCACGCCGGTCCTGGCGCATGACCTGCGGATGCCGCCGGACGCGCGCTCTGACGTCGGGGTGGATTGGGTGGCCGGCGACCTGCTCGATCTACGCCACCGAGACGATCTGGCACGGCGCCTGCGCGGCGTCGGACTCAGCGCTTTGATCGTCGCGCACGGCACTCCGGGAAACGCACCGCTTGCCCGCCTCGAGCGCCGGTACGTGCAGCACGTGCTGAGCGTGAACTTCCTCAGCGTGCCGCAGCTCGTCGACCTCGCGCTGCCGGCGTTGGCTCGCGGCCGCGGTGTCGCTGTCGTGATCGCCTCCGAGGCTGGAGTCCAGGGAGAGCCGAACAGCGTCGCGTACTGCGCTGGGAAGTTCGCGCTGGTCGGCTGGTGTCGCGCGGCGGCGGGCAGGCTCGAGCGGCAAGGCGTGCGTATCCGTGCCTTCTGCCCCGGACCGACCGACACAGCGCTCTTCCGGGCGGCAGCGGCCGACCTCGCGCGCATCGAGGGGATCGATGCCGAGGCCTACACGCGTCGACGGGCATCGCGCATCCCGGTCGGACGCATCGCCGATCCGGGGGACATGGCGCAGACGGCGGTCTGGCTCGCCATGCTGAGAACGCGCGCCCCGCTGGTCGCCACCGTGACCGGCGGCGAGGTGATGCGGTGATGCTGGCCGCGACACCCGTCGAGGGCGTGCAAGGCCGTGTCACTCCTGGATTCGATCCGGTGGCACACGCCTTCGCCGAGGTGCTCGCCGACGGCGGCGAGGCCGGCGCCGCCTTCGCCGCCACACACGACGGCGAGCTCGTCGTCGATCTGTGGGGCGGATGGGCGGACCGCCGCAAACATCGTCGATGGGAGGCGGACACCGTCGCCGGGATCTTCTCCGGCTCGAAGGGCCTGGTCGCGGTCTGCATGCTGATGCTGCTCGATCGCGGCCTGCTGGAGCTGGACGCGCCGGTAGCGCGCTACTGGCCCGAGTTCGCCGCGGAGGGCAAGCACGGCGTGCTTGTGCGTCACGTCGTCTCGCACACGGCAGGCCTGCCCGGGGTTCTGACGCCTGTCGACGCGACCGAGGTGCTCGACGATCGCGACATGGCCGCGCGGCTCGCCCTGCAACCGCCGACCTTCCCTCCGGGCGAGCGTCTCTGCTACCACGCGCTGACGTTCGGCTGGCTGTGCGGGGAGCTGGTGCGGCGCGTCGACGGGCGCAGCATCGGCCGCTTCTTTGCTGAGGAGGTCGCCGGGCCGCTGCAGCTCGACGCGTGGATCGGGCTGCCGGCCGAGCACGAGCCGCGCGTCGCGACGCTCCAGTTCGCGGAGGACTGGGGCGCGGCGGCGACGCCCTACACCGATCCGGAGCGTGCGAACGATCCGCTCGCGATCGCGATCTACCGCAACCCTCCGCGGCTGGAGCCGGGCGCGACACCGTGGCGCGCACGGGCGTGGCACGCGGCCGAGATCCCCGCGACGAACGCGATCGTCAGCGCCCGCTCGCTCGCGCGCCTCTACGGCTGCCTCGCGCGCGGCGGCGAGCTCGACGGCGTGCGGCTGATGTCCGGCGAACGCGTCGCGCAGGCGCGCGCATGCCTCGCACATGGGACAGATCCCTTCCTTGGTCGTCCCGTCGCCTACGGTGTCGGCTTCGAGATCGAGGGACCGCAAAGACCGTTCGGCCGCCCGCGCGACGGCTTCGGCCACCGCGGCGCCGGCGGGTCCGTCCACGGCGCATGGCCCGGCCTGCGCGTCGGCTTCTCGTTCGTGACGAATCTGCTGCGTGACGGCGTGCTCCCGGACCCCCGGGGGAGGGCGCTGCTCGACGCGCTCTACGACGCGGTGACGGCGAACGCGCCGAAAGGCACGCTCGCATGAGCGCCGCGATCCGCGCCCTCGTCGTCGGAGCGGGCGCCGACAACGTCGCCACCGCGGTCACCGCGCTCGCCGTCGGCGAGCGGCTCGAGCTCGACGGCCACGTCGTCGAGGTGCGCGAGCCGATCCCGTCCGGCCACAAGCTCGCGCTGCGGGCGATCGCCTCCGGCCAGCTGGTCGTGAAGTACCGCGAGCCGATCGGTCACGCGGTCGCCGACATCGCCCCGGGCGCCCACGTCCACGTCCACAACGTCGTCAGCGCCCGGCTCCCCGGGCCGGACGGCCGCGTCCGCGATGCCGGCTGAGCGGCTCGGGTTCCGGCGCCCGATGGGCCCGGCTGGCGCGCGGGATCGCGTGCTCGTGCTGCCGTCGGTGGTGTGTGCCGGACTCGTCGCGGAGCGGCTCGAGAGCGACGTCGCGGTCGCGGTTCCGCACCAGCACGGCTGTCTCCAGCTCGGGGACGACCTCGTCCACAGCGCGGACGTGCTCGCCGGGCTCGGCGCCAATCCGAACGTCGCCGCGACGGTGGTGGTCAGTCTCGGCTGCGAGACGCTGCAAGGACGCCGGCTGGCGGAGTCGATCGCGGCCGGTGGGCGGCCGGCCGAGCTGGTCGTGATCCAGAGCGTGGGCGGCACCGCCGCGGCGACGGCGGCCGGCGAAGCGCTCGTGGAGCAGCTCTACACGCGCCACGGTGGGCGCGCGCGCGAATCGGTCCCGGCGAGCGACCTGCTGCTCGGCCTCGACGCGGGCGACGAGCCGCTCGCCGACGCCATCGCGGCGGAGGCGGCGCGTCGCCGGGTCGGCGTCGTGCGCGCGGGCTCCTCGCGCGGACCGGAGGTCCATCCGGAGCTCGCGGCGGCCGGGGCGCAGGTGATCGTCTCGCTCGTCCCCGAGGAGCAGGCGCCGGTCGGCTTCGCGCTCTGCCCGGTGATCGCGGTCGCCGCGGACGGCGACCTGCACGCCGCGCTGACGGACGACTTCGACGTCGTGCCCGGCCCTCGCGCGGTCGCGGCGGTCGCGCGCGAGATCCTCGACCACGCCGGCCGGGCGTTCGACGGCGAGCCGACGTGTGCGGAGCGGCGCGGATCGCGCGAGTTCGTCCTGCGGCGCCTGGCGATGACGCTGTGATGGGGGAGCTGTCCGGATATCGGCGCTCGGACGGGCGCTGGGGAGTGCGGAACCACGTCGTCGTGCTGCCGGTTCGCGTCGCGGCGGCCGCCGCCGCGCGCGCCGCGGTGCGCGGCCTTCCGGGCGCGGTCGTATGCGAGCACGACTGGAACGGCGCGAGCGACGATCCCGATCGCGACACGGTCATACGCACGCTCGCGGGCGTCGCCGCCAACCCGAACGTCGTGCGCGCGATCGTCGTCGGCGTGGGCGGGCGCGACGAGGAGGTGCCCGACCTCGCGGTCCGCCTCGGCGGCGATGTCGAGTACCTGACGCTCGCCGAGCTGCGCGGCACGGCGCGGGCGGCCGAGGCGGTGCGGCCTCGCGTGGAGGAGGCGTTGCGGCTGGCGCGCGGTCAGCAGCGCGAGCCGATGCCGCTGGACGCCCTCTCCGTCGGGCTCGAGTGCGGCGGCTCCGATGCGCTCTCCGGACTCACCGCGAACCCCGCGCTCGGCGTCGCGAGCGACCGGCTCGTCGCGGCCGGCGCGACGACGATCCTGTCCGAGGTTCCTGAGTTGGTCGGCGCGGAGCAGTCGCTTGCGCGGCGCGCCGTGAGCCCGGAGGTGGGACGGAGGATCGTCGAGCTGATCGCGGCGTTTGAGACGGACGTGCGCACGCTCGGCGTCGACGTGCGCGGCGCGCAGCCGACGCCGGGCAACATCGAGGGTGGACTCACGACGATCGAGGAGAAGTCGCTCGGGGCGGCCAAGAAGGCGGGCGACGCGCCGGTCTCGGGCGTCCTCGCGTACGGCGAGCGGCCGGCGGTGCGCGGCCTGCACATCATGGACACGCCGGGGCACGACATCGAGTCGGTCGTCGCCCTCGCGGCCGGCGGGTGTCAGCTCGTCGCGTTCACGACCGGGCGCGGCAGCCCGACCGGCTCGCCGCTGCTGCCGGTCCTCAAGATCTGCACAAACAGCCGCACCTTCAGACGCCTGTCCGACGACATCGACCTCGACGCGGGAGTCGTGCTTACCGGCAGCGAGACGATCGCATCGATGGGCGACCGCATCTACGAGGCGCTTCTGCGCACGGCACAGGGCGAGCCGACAAGCGCCGAGCGCCGCGGCAACCGCGAGTTCGCGCTGCGGCGCGTAGCGCGGCGAAGCGCGCCCAGATCGCTCGTCAGGGTCGGCGCCTGAGTTGTCGGTCGCGGTCCTGGGTGCCTCCGTATGGCGCGCGGATCAGTGCTCCGGCGTGCAGTCGAGCCACTCGCGGTAGGCGGAGAGCCGCACGCGGAAGTGCTCGAGGAAGCCTTCGAGGCCGAGCAGCTGGAAGCCGAACGGCCAGGGATCGCAGAACCACACGGGCGCCTCCCAGGTGTGGGAGTCGTTGCCTGCGCCGATGCGCATGAGGACGAGGGCGGGTGCGCCGGTGACGATGGTGCCGCCCAGCGCGAACGTCTCGGCGCGGTCGTCGTCGGGCTGGATGCCTGCTGCGGTGGCAAGGTCGCGGGAGAAGCGCGTGCGCAAAGCGCCAGTGTCGACGAGCGAGGCGAGCGGAACGGCGTCGATCCCTTCGAGCCAGACGTCGACCGTCGGTCGGGGCGTGAGCTCTCCGCCGCCGGTGGCGGGCAGATGCCGGAACGGGAATCTCACGCGCGGGTGCGGCGACACTGGCGGCCGCTTCGTTCTCGGGGACGCGGAACATGGAGTCTACCGTCTGGTCGGCTGGGCGAGCCATGCGAGCACGGCAGCCGGCGTGTCGGCCGCGACGAGCACGTACGTCGGCGAGTAGGCTCGGTTCGTGCGACGGGGCACGGTCATGAGCGCGGCGCGAGCGGTGCTGCCGGGCGACGCCGTGACCGCGCTGCGGGCGGTCGTCGGCGACGGGCATGTGCTGCTGGAGCCGGAGCTGCGCGCCGGCTTCGAGCGGGACGTCACCGGCCGCTTCGGCGGCGAGGCCGCGGCGGTCGTGCGGCCGGCAGACGCCCAGCAGGTGGCGGCGGTGCTGCGCGTCTGCGGCGAGCACGGAATCGCGATCGTGCCGCAGGGCGGCAACACCGGGCTGGTCGGCGGCGGCGTGCCGCGCGGTGGCGAGCTGGTCCTGTGGCTCGGGCGGCTGCAGGAGCTGGGGGAGATCGACCGCGCGGCGGCGCAGGCCGTGGTGGGCGCCGGGGTGACGCTGGAGCGGCTGCAGCAGCACGCGCGCGCTGCCGGCCTCGACGTCGGCATCGACTTCGGCGCGCGCAGCGCGGCGACGATCGGCGGGATGGTCGCCACGAACGCCGGCGGCGGGCTGGCGATGCGCTACGGGACGATGCGCGCGCAGGTCGCAGGCGTCGAGGCGGTGCTCGCCGACGGCACGATCGTCGAGCGGCTGTCAGGAATCCTCAAGGACAACGCCGGCTACGACCTGCCCGCGCTGCTGGTCGGCAGCGAGGGCACGCTCGCGGTCGTCACACGCGTCACGGTGCGGCTCGTGCCGGCGCACCGTCACCGCGTCGCGGCGCTGTTCGGGCTCGCCGGGCTGGCGGACGGGCTCGCGCTGCTGACCGTGCTGCGCGAGCGGGTCGGCTCGCTCGTCGCGGCCGACTTCTTCGACGCGACCGGCCTCGCGCGCGTGTGCGCGCACCGGCGCCTGCGCGCGCCGTTCGCGGACGACTGGCCCGCTTACGTGATCGCCGAGTGCGCGGCCGACCGCGACCCGACCGAGGAGCTGGCCCAGGCCGTCGAGGCGGCCGGCCTCGCGCTCGACGTCGCGGTCGCCGACGACAGCGCCGGCCGTGAGCGGCTGTGGGCCTACCGCGAGCTGCAGAACGAGGCGGTCGCCGCTGCCGGCGTGCCGCACAAGCTCGACGTCAGCGTGCGGATCGCCGACGTGCCGCGCTTTGCCGATGAGGTGCGCGCGCGGATCGCCGCCGTCGACCCGGCGGCGGAGACGATCCTCTACGGCCACCTTGGCGACGGCAACGTGCACGTCAACGTGCTCGGCCCGGCGCCCGACGACGAGCGCGTCGACGCGGTGGTGCTGGAGCTGGTGGCGGCCTACGGCGGCAGCATCAGCGCCGAGCACGGCGTCGGGGTCGCCAAGCGCGACCACCTGCACCTCACGCGCAGCCCTGGCGAGATCGCCGCTATGCGCCGCGTCAAGGCCGCGCTCGACCCGCACGGGATCCTCAACCCCGGCTGCGTGCTGCCGGGCTGACCGGCGACGACTGGGTGCGGCGCCGGGCCTGCGCGCATGCCTGCCGCCGCGGTACGACGGGCGACGACGAGACGTGGGCGCCGCGAGCTCGGCCCGAATACGTAGTGTAGATAGATACGAATCTGTAGTGTAGAAAGATGCGTTGCTGTAGTGATGCTCCTTGCGAAGTGGTAGCCTTGCAACGTGCGAGCAGACGCTGCATACGCCCGCCGCATCATCGACGACGAGCTCGACGAGCTGATCCGCGCGCTGCCCGCGATCGCCGTCGAGGGGCCGAAGGGCGTCGGGAAGACGGCTACCGCGCTGCGGCGCGCCGGCAGCGTGCATCGGCTCGACGACCCGACGGAACGCGCGATCGCGGAGGCAGACGTCGGACGCCTCCTCGCCACGCGTCCGCCGGTCCTCGTCGATGAGTGGCAGCACGTCCCGCCTGTCTGGGACAGCCTGCGGCGTGCGGTCGACGATGGAGCCGCCGCGGGCAGCTTCCTGCTCACCGGCTCGGCGTCGCCGCGCGACACCGGCACCCACTCCGGCGGCGGCCGGATCGTGAGCCTCCGCATGCGGCCGCTGTCGCTGGCGGAGCGCTTCCCCGGCACGGCGACAGTGAGCCTGGGCACGCTGCTCGCCGGCGGGCGTCCGCCACTGGAGGGCCGTGTCGAGGCGTCGCTCGACGACTACGTCGAGGAGATCCTGCGCTCGGGGTTTCCCGGTCTGCGCGCGCTGAGCGGTCGTCCGTTGCGCGCCCAGCTCGACGGGTACCTCGCACGGATCGTCGACCGCGACTTCCCCGAGCTCGGCCACGCGGTGCGCAACCCGGGTGCGTTGCGCCGCTGGATGACCGCCTACGCCGCCGCCACGGCGACGAGCACGTCGTTCGAGAAGCTCCGCGACGCTTCCACCGGCGGTCACGACGCGAAGCCGGCGCGCTCCACTGTGCAGCCGTACCGCGACGTGCTCGAGCGGCTGTTCGTGCTCGATCCCGTGCCCGGATGGAAGCCCACGCGCAACCACGTCGCCGAGCTGGCGCTGCCGCCCAAGCATCAGCTGGCCGATCCCGCGCTTGCCGCCCGTCTGCTGGGGGCGACCGCCGAGACGCTCCTTTCCGGGGAGGCGTCCGGACCGCCGATCGCCCGCGACGGCACGCTGCTCGGCGCGCTGTTCGAGTCGCTGGTGACGCTGTCGGTGCGCGTCTACGCGCAGGCGGCGGAGGCGCGCGTCGGCCACCTGCGCACGCACCGGGGCGGGCACGAGGTCGACCTGATCGCCGAGCGCGCGGACGGGCGCATCGTGGCGATGGAAGTGAAGCTGAGGGCGACGCCGCGCGACGCGGACGTCAAGCAGCTCGCGTGGTTGCGGGAGCGAATCGGCGACGATCTGCTCGACGCCGTCATCGTGACGACCGGCCGCGAGGCCTATCGCCGCGCGGATGGGATCGCGGTCGTCCCGGCGGCGCTCCTCGGTCCCTGACGGCTCATGTGCGCCGCAGCGGCCGGCGCGCGCACTGGCGGCGCGTCGCCGGCCGCTGCACGTACGACGCCCCCGCGCCGGCGTCGTCAGGATGTCGCCGATGAGCGAGCTTCCCGAGTATCAGCCCTTCCCGAACGACCGGGGCCGCAACTGGCGCCAGCGGAGGCTCGAGGTGCCGCTGCTGTTGCGCAGTCTCAAGCTGCCTGAAGCGCCTCGGATGCTCGAGGTCGGGTGTGGGCAAGGGGTGGCGCTGGCAGCGTTTGCGCGCCTGCGTCAGCCGCAGCGGCTCGTGGGAATTGATGTCGACCCCCAGGCGGTCGTGGCCGCACGGCGAGCGTTGAACGCGGAACGGATCGACGCCGAGGTGCGCGTCGCCGACGTGCGTGCACTGCCGTTCGAGGACGGGTCGTACGACGTCGTCGTCGACTTCGGAGGCCGAGTCCCGGCTGCGCGCGCAGCGCTGGGCCGGTCTATGGGCGACGCGTGTCCGTGTGGCCGGCTGAGGCGCGCCCCCTCCGTAGTCCTCCGCACCCCGCCGCAGCTCGCCCCCGATGGCAGCCCGGCGCCCATGTTCGTACGCTTGGGCGCATGAGCAGCGAGCCGACGCGCGTGCTGGTGGTCGCGTACCGGACCGCGGCGACCGCGGCACTGCGCGATGCGGTTCACCGGCGCGCGCAGCGCGGTCCCTGCATCTTCACGCTGCTCGTCCCGCGGCCCTACTGGGACCCCGACACGGACGAGGCGCAGCTCACGCTCGAGCTCGCGATCCCGCTGCTCGATCGCGCCGCGGGCTCGCACGTGCGCGGCGTCGTCGGCGTGACGGACCCCTATGAGGCCGTGCGCGAGCTGCTCGAGGCCGAGCGCTTCGACGAGGCGATCGTCTCGACGCTGCCGGCCCACCTGTCGCGCTGGCTACGCCTCGACCTGCCCAGCAAGGTCGAGGGGATGGGCGTGCCGGTCACCAGGGTGGTCGGCACGGGGCTCGGTGCTAGCCGCGAGCGCTCGGTGGGAGCGGGCTCGCCAGGATCCGGCCTCCTCGTTCGCTGACCCGCGCGATCGGCAGCGGGTCGCGCGCAGGGCCGCGCTGGGGCATCCCGGTGCGGATGTCGAAGGTCGAGCTGTGGCACGGGCAGTTGAGGCGGCCCTGCCCGTAACCGAGCTCGCAGCCCGCGTGGGTGCAGGTCGCGCCGAGGGCAAACAGCTCGCCGTCGTCCGCGCGGACCACGATCGCGGGACGGCCGGTGGCCGGATCCGTGTAGGGCAGAGCTTCACCGGGCGCGACGCCGGCGGCGGGCCCGAGGTCGGCCAGCTCGCCGGATGCATCGCCTTGGGCGCTCCGCGGGCGCGCGTGGGCGGTCGCGTGGAAGCTG
>Ga0070669_100003088_pt1 | contig 11988 bp, 7 predicted proteins | sample KBSS53metaG_FD_64680 | JGI IMG/M metagenome (GOLD analysis project Ga0070669, IMG submission 64680) | Switchgrass rhizosphere microbial communities from Kellogg Biological Station, Michigan, USA - KBS S5-3 metaG | ecosystem: Host-associated > Plants > Roots > Rhizosphere > Soil ... | reverse complement strand
CATCCCTCATCCCCCTTCCCCCAACGACAGTTGCACAATCCACGTCTCGAGCGGGCCAATCGAGGTGACCGGAACGTAGCCCCGAATCCGGCCATCCGCAGCAACGACGAGCTTCGGCGCCACGCCGGGTTGGAGCAATCGCGTCGCCGTGTACGTCCCGGGCGGCAACGCCGCGTCGGGCGACACGAGCGTCACATTCTCCGCCGCGGAAGTGCCCAGGTTCGCTACCACCAGCACGACGCGTTTTCCGTCACGTCGGAGATAGGCGGCGACAGCCGGGCCGGTAGATGTGAGCGGCATGAAGTCCCCGACACCTAACGCCGAGCGGTCGAGGCGAAGGTGGATGAGCCGGCGGTAGAGGTTGAGGAGCGAAGCCGGGTCGCGGTCCTGCCGTTCCACCGAGGTCGTCGCCGAGTCGGGTTGGAGCGACTCCCATGGCTTCCCGCGCGTGAACCCGGCTCCGCCGACACTGCTCCACTGCATCGGCGTGCGCAAACGTTCGTCCGGCTTGTCGCCCGTCATTCCGATCTCTTCGCCGTAATAGACGAATGGCAGGCCCGGCAGCGTCAGCAGGAGCGTCGCGGCGACTTTCGCGCGGGCGACGTCACCACCGAGCGCGCTGAGCGTTCGCGTCTGATCGTGGTTCCTCAAGAAAGTCGAATAACGCGCGTCAGGAACGGACTGCTGGAACCGCGCGTACCGCTCGAGGAGCGGCTGCGCCGATCCGTCGCGCACCGCGGCGATCAGGAGGTCGGAGAGATCGAACGCGAAATATGACTCGAGCTGGTCGGGGTAATACGGCAGCATGCGGTCGAGACCATCCCATACTTCGCCGACCGTGAATGCATGAGGCGCGATCGCCCTGAGCGACGCGGCGTACTCGCGAAGCAACGCGTGCGTGGCCGAGGTGCCCACCTGGTGGCCCGGCTCCTCGACCAGATACGGCACGGCATCGAGGCGAAAGCCATCCACGCCCATGTCCGTGAGCCAGAACGCAGCGATCTTCTTCCCTTCTTCTCGCACAGCCGGCGTGCGGTAATCGAGGTCCGGCATACCGTGCCAGAACACGCCATAGTAGTACTCGTCTCGCGATGGCGATTTGTGCCACACCTCCTGGCCCCACGGTCCCCGCTCCGCGGGGCGCGATGTTGCCCATCGGAACCATGCGCGATGCGGCGCGGCTGAGTCGCCTAACGCCTCCCGAAACCAGGGGTGCTCGCTCGACACGTGGTTGACGACCATGTCCACGAGCACCGCGATGCCGCGCCGGTGCGCCTCGACCACGAGCCGCTTGAAATCGTCGTTCGTCCCATAGTCCGGCTCGACCCGATAGTAGTCGGTCGCATCGTAACCGTGATAGCTCGACGCCTCGTTCACTGGCATGAGCCAGATGCACCGCGCCCCCAGGTCGCGATCCGTGCTCGAGTTGCCGTCGTTGATGTAGTCGAGCTTCTCCGTGAGGCCGCGCAGGTCCCCGATGCCGTCCCCGTCGCTATCGGAGAAGGACCGGACGAAGATCTCGTAGCAGGTTGCGCCGCGCCTCCAGTCACCTACCGAAGCCGTTACACCATCCGCGGTCGGCACTGACGATCGCGGTGCAGATCGGCCGCCACCGCACCCAAGCGACAGGGCAGCCAGCGCCACGACGACTCGACCGGTAGCCGGAACTCCACGCATGCGAAGCAAGATGCGCTTCCGGTCAACGCTCGCGCGAACACCCGGGTCGCTGTAGTCTCCTACGGCTCCGATCACGGACGTCCATACGAGGGCGTCCCGCTCTGCTTCCTCCCAACGACCATGACGCTTACCCGCGCAGCGGGCATTCTCCTACATCCCACGTCGCTGCCAGGGCCCAACGGCATCGGCGAGCTCGGTGACGAGGCGCATCGCTTTCTCGATTTTCTGGCGACCACCGGTATTACGATCTGGCAGGTGCTGCCGCTCGGTCCCACCGGCTACGGCGACTCGCCATACCAATGCTTCTCGGCCTTCGCGGGCAATCCGCTGCTGATCGCGGCGCCAAGCGACGGCAAGGCGTTTCCGGCTCACACCGTCGACTTCGAGACGGTGATCCCGCACAAACGCGCGCTGCTCGATCGAGCGATTGCATCGTTCACGCCCGACGACCGCTATCGCGCGTTCGCCAGCGCACACGCGTCATGGCTCGACGACTACGCGCTGTTCATGGCGCTCAAGGACGCACACGGCGGTGCCGCGTGGACCACGTGGGAGTCTGGAGCCGCACGTCGCGATGCAGGCGCGCTCGAACGGTGGCGACAGCAGCTCGCTGGCGAGATCGATCGCTATCGCACGGAACAGTATTTCTTCTACTCGCAGTTCGACGCGCTCCGGCGCGCCTGCAAGGCCCGCGGCATCCTCATCATGGGCGATCTACCCATCTACGTGGCGCACGACTCCGCCGACGTGTGGGCCGACCGGCACGACTTCAAGCTTCGCGAGGACGGTCGCCCGATCGTACAGGCAGGCGTTCCACCCGACTACTTCAGCGCGACGGGCCAGCTGTGGGGCAATCCCATCTACGACTGGAGCGCGATGCACGCCGATGGGTACGCGTGGTGGATCCGTCGCCTGCGCGCATCGTTCGAGCTGTTCGACATCGTTCGCATTGACCATTTCCGCGGCTTCGAGGCGTACTGGGAAGTGCCGGGTGACGCCTCCACCGCCGTCAACGGTCGCTGGGTCGAGGGTCCCGGCGAAGCGCTCTTCGAGGCGGTCACCGCCGCACTCGGTCCCGTGCCCATCGTGGCCGAAAATCTCGGCGTCATCACGCCTGCCGTCGAAGCGTTACGCGAGCAGTTCGGCTATCCGGGCATGAGCATCCTGCAATTCGCGTTCGGCACGGACGCCGAGGCGGACAAGTTCCGCCCGCACAATTTCCCTCGGTCGCGCGTGGTGTATACCGGCACGCACGACAACGACACGACCGTTGGCTGGTGGGAATCCAGCGGCCAGGGCGATTCAACGCGCGCCTCGGAGGAGGTGGCGCGCGAGAAGGCCTTCGCGCTACAGTATCTCGGGGCGGATGGTCGTGAGATGAACTGGACGCTCATCCGAGCGGCACTCGCGTCCGTCGCGAACACGGTGATCATCCCGCTGCAGGATGTGCTCGGACTCGGTAGCGAGGCGCGCATGAACCTTCCCGGTCGAGCATCGGGGAACTGGGGCTGGCGCTTCTCGTGGGATCAGATCACGCCCGAAATCGTCGAACGACTCCGCACGATGATCGCGGTCTACGAGCGCTAGCAGTACTCACCGAGGATCAGACGACCATGGCCGAAGCGCGAGCAAGCGGAACGATGCAGACGTCGCCCACGCGATTCCTGACGATCTGGAACATGAGCTTCGGGTTTCTGGGCATCCAGTTCGGCTGGGCGCTCCAGATGGCGAACATGAGCGCCATCTACGAGTACCTCGGTGCGCGTGCTGATCAGATCCCGATGCTCTGGCTCGCCGCGCCGCTCACCGGCCTCATCGTCCAGCCGATCATCGGTCACCTGAGTGACCACACGTGGTCGCCGCGCCTGGGGCGCCGGCGTCCGTTCTTCCTCGTGGGCGCGATACTCAGCTCGATCGCGTTGCTAGCCATGCCGACGTCCAGCGCGCTATGGATGGCCGCGGGACTGCTGTGGATCCTCGACGCATCCATCAACATCTCCATGGAGCCGTTTCGGGCGTTCGTTGCGGACCTCCTGCCACCGTCCGACCGCACGCGCGGCTTCGCGATGCAGAGCCTGTTCATCGGGCTCGGTGCCGTGATCGCGTCGGCGATGCCGTGGATGCTCACGAACTGGTTCGGCGTTGGTCCGAGCACACCGGGCACGATTCCGACGACCGTGCGGCTGTCATTCTTCATCGGCTCCGCGGCGTTCTTCGGCGCCGTGCTGTACACGATCCTGACGACGAAGGAGCACCCACCCGAAAATCTGGAGGAGTTCCGCCGGCGGAAGCAGCAGAACGCCGGCGTGGCCGCGAGTGCTCGCGAGATCCTGAAGGCGGCGCGCGAGATGCCGCAGACGATGCGTCAGCTCGCGTTCGTGCAGCTCTCGACGTGGCTCGGACTCTTCTGCATGTGGCTGTATTTCCCGGTCGCGGTGGCACGCAACGTCTTCGGGGCGCCGGACCAGAACTCGCCGCTCTACCAACAGGGAGTCGAGTGGGCGGGCGTGTGCTTCGGGGCCTACTCCGCGGTGTGCTTCGTGTTCTCTTTCTTCCTGCCGTCGATCGCGCGTACGCTGGGCCGAGCGCGCGCGCACGCGTTCTGCCTGCTCGCCGGCGCTGCGGGGCTCCTGTCGGTCACGGCCATCCACGAGCCCAAGATGCTCCTGCTCTCGATGACCGGCGTCGGCCTCGCCTGGGCGAGCATTCTGTCCATGCCCTACGCGATCCTTGCCGGCTCGCTCCCGCGCGAGAAGACGGGGGTCTACATGGGGATCTTCAACTTCTTCATCGTGATCCCCGAGATTGTCGCGTCGTTAGGCTTCGGGTGGGTGATGTCACACGTGCTGGACAACAACCGCCTGTCCGCGGTCGTGGCCGGCGGGGTGTTCCTCCTCCTCGCAGCGATTCTCGTGTGGCGCGTGCGCGATCCGAGCGAGGCGCCCGCCACCGCGCCAGCGGGCCAGCCGGTGGTGACCACGGGCGGCGCGGTGGCGTAGAAACGCTACGTACGGGGTCAGACTCCGTTCCCATCCTTTCCCCGCCAACTCGGCCCAATTTCACGCGGTGAACTGCAGTCCCACGCGCCGGCAGGCGTTCGAATGATGAAAAAGGAGTCTGACCCCGTACGTAGCAGTTCGTTGCTGTTCGGTCTCGCCCTCGTCGCGACGACCGCGCTTCCGGGCCAAGCACCGAGCGTGGAGAAAGTCGAGCCGCCGAACTGGTGGGCCGGGCATTCGATCAACCCGGTTCGTGTGCTCGTGCACGGGAAGAATCTCACCGGGGCGCGCGTGAGCTGCGGGCGCCTAACGTGCGCGACCGGGAAGGTCAACGCGGCGGGCACGTATGCCTTCGTCGACGTCACGATTCCCGCGGGCACGGCACCCGGGTCCTACCCATTGACACTCCGCACGGCAAACGGGAGCGCGGCGGCGCCGTTCAGCGTATCGCCTGCCCTGCCCCGCAGCGGCCGCTTTCAGGGATTCGGACCGCAGGACGTCGTCTATCTGATCATGCCGGATCGGTTCGCGAACGGCGATACGACGAACGACCGTCCCGCGAAATCTCCGGGGCTCATCGACCGATCGAAGGCGCGCTATTACCACGGCGGTGATCTCGCCGGGGTTCGCCAACGGCTGCCCTACCTCAAGTCGTTAGGCATCACCGCGATCTGGCTCAACCCCATCTACGACAACAACGACAAGCTCAACGAGCAGGAGACGTACGAGGGCCAGGCCATCACGGACTACCATGGCTACGGCGCGGTGGACTTCTACGCCGTCGACGAGCACCTCGGCACGCTCGCGGAGTTCAAGCAGCTCGTCGACGACGCGCACCGGTCGGGCATCAAGATCATCCTCGACATGGTCGCCAACCACACCGGCCCGTATCACCCGTGGGTCAACGACTCGCCCACGCCGACGTGGTTCCACGGCACGGCCGAGAAACACCTCGCGAACACGTGGCAGGTGTGGACGCTGGCCGACCCGTACGCCACGCCCGGCATGCGCGAAGCCACGCTCGACGGCTGGTTCATCGATATCCTCCCCGACCTGAACCAGGGCGACCCCGAGGTCGCGCGATACATCAACCAGAACACGCTCTGGTGGGCGGGCGTGAGCGGCATCGACGGCATCCGGCAGGACACGTGGCCCTACGTGCCGCGCACGTTCTGGCGCGACTGGATGACCACGATCAAGCGACAATATCCCTCCATGACGGTCGTCGGCGAAGTCTTCGACGGCGACCCGTCGCTGGTCGCGTTCTTCCAGGGCGGCCGCCGTGGATGGGATGGGATCGACACACGCGTGGATGCGCTATTCGACTTCCCGCTGCTCTTCCCGCTGCGACGAGCGTTCGCGGAAGGCAAGTCCCTTCGCGAGGTCGCCCAGATGTTGTCGCGCGACCATCTCTACCCTAACGCGTCGTCGCTCATGACATTCCTGGGCAATCACGACGTCGGTCGCTTCATGAACGAGCCCAATGCGACGATCGACAGGTTGAAGCTTGCCTACACGTTCCTGCTGACGGTCCGCGGAACACCGCTGCTGTACTACGGCGACGAGATCGCCCTGCCCGGCGGCGGCGATCCGGACAACCGGCGCGACTTTCCTGGTGGCTGGCGGAGCGACCCGCGCAACGCGTTCGACGCGAGCGGACGCACCACGCAGCAGCAGGCGGTGTGGTCGCACGTCCAGCGATTGCTCACGCTTCGCGCGGAGCGGAGCGATCTTCGAACAGGACGGATGGAGCACCTGCAGGCCGGCGAACAGTCCTTCGTGTATCGCCGCGGGCAAACGGTGGTCGCACTCAACAACGACACCGCCGCGGCGACGATTCGCCTTCCGCTCTCGAGCCTTCCGAACGATGCGTTAGGCGCATGCGCACGCCCGACGACCGAGGGCGGGATGGTCACGATCGTGATCCCGCCACGGTCCGGGTGCATTTTCTGAGCGGCCGAGTCTCCGCGTCGTCTGCGGCTCCACGGCTCAGACGCTAACGATCAGCCGCCCGTGCCCAGCGACTTGACGATGAGTCCGATGAACATCGCGAGTGCAGCGACGTAAAGTACCCAGCCCCAGAGGGGCGTGCGGTCGTAACCCTGATTGTCGGCCACTGGTCCTTCGGCGTTAGGGTGCAAGAAGTCTTACAGCTGGCTCGTACAATGCGCGCACCGCGTCGCCGCGGCGTCGATGGTCATCTTGCAGAACGGGCACGGCTTCGTGTTCGGCGTTGCGGGAGGACGAATGAACGCCTTGCTGATCCGCCACGCGACGAAGCCGATGATGACGAAGTTGAGCAGCGCGCCGCCGAAATCACCGATCTTGAACGGAATCGGCCCTGGCGTGACGGCGGATTGCCACAGTTTCGGGTCGGGCGTCGCCACCGCGATGATGGGCATGATGAAATCTTCGACGACAGCCGTCACGAGCTTATTGAGAGCCGCACCCACCACCACCGCAATGGCCAGTGCCAGGACGTTCTCCTTGAGCAAAAACGCCTTGAACTCGCTCCACATCGACATGGCGTGCCTCGTGAAGTAGGAAGGGTTCGGCCTCGGCCCCATTGCCGTAGGCGGTCGGCGCCGTCGCCGTGAAGTTGCGCTCGCCAGCCAGCCGCGCTAGCCCCAAGGACTTCCTGAGCGCGGTTGAGGCAGGCACAAGTGTTGCCCTTCGGGGCTACAACCAGCATAAACACACCGCCCCGCTCGAATGTCTGCAGGCACTACCAACGATCGCTCGGTTCTCGACCCGGACGTCGACGACCAGGCGCAGGCTACGCCCGTCGAGCCCGGTGCGCCCACCCCGGATATCTCGAAGACAGCCTCGGCCATCGGCACCGTCCACGCACGGTCGATCGGCATCACGGTCCTGACGATTCTCGCGCTCGTGTACACGCTCTCCAACGCGCGCGACTTCCTGTTGCCGATCGTGATGGCGCTCCTGCTCGATCTGCTCTTCAGCCCCATCGTTCGCGCGCTGACGCGAATCGGGATCGGAGCGCCGTTAGGCGCCGCCATCGTCGTTGTCGGGTTGCTTGCGCTCGTCGGCTTCGGCGCCTACGAGCTGTCCACGCCCGTGGAGCGCTGGGTGACGGAAGCGCCGGCGACCCTCGCGCGAGCCGAGGCGCGGATCAAGAAGCTCACGAAACCGCTCGAGCGCGTGAGACGCACGGCGGAACAGGTGGAGACCGCCACGAGCACCGCGGCGCCGCCGAAAACGACCGAGGTGGTCGTGCGAGGACCCGGGATCGTCGCGCGCGTGTTCGGCACGACGCAGCGCTTCGTGGCTGGCGCGCTCGAGGTGGTCATCCTGCTGTATTTCCTCCTCGCGGCGGGAGATCTCTTTCTGCAGAAGCTCGTGAAGGTGTTGCCTCGGCTGGGCGACAAGCGGACGGCGGTGCAGATCGCACGAAAGGCCGAGTCGTCGATCTCCACGTATCTCGTCACCGCGCTGGCGGTGAATGTGGGCGAAGGCATCCTGGTGGCGGTCGTGCTGTATTTCCTGGGAATGCCGAACCCGGCGCTGTGGGGCGCGGTCGTTGCCCTGCTGGAATTCGTTCCCTATCTGGGCGCCGTGACCATCATCCTGGTCCTCGGCGTCGCCGCGCTCACGGCCTTCGACTCGGTAACCCACGCTCTGCTCATCCCGGCGGCGTTCCTCGCGATCAACACGGTCCAGGCGAATGTCGTGAGCCCGTTGCTCCTCAGCCGGCGCCTAACGCTGAACCCCGTGGCGCTTTTCGTCGGGCTCGCGTTCTGGTGGTGGGTCTGGGGGATTCCGGGCGCATTCGTGGCGGTGCCGCTCATGGCCACGTTCAAGATCTTCTGCGACCACATCGACTCGCTCGCCCCGATCGGGGAGTTCCTGGGGCAGCGCGACGACGTTGAGCGCCGCGAAACGGTTCGTTTGGGCTAGCCCCTGGCATCGAGGGTTGGTCGGCAATCGACGGTCGGCATCGCTGTCTCGTCGGCGGGGCGTCGGTCCTCCGGCGGCTACGCGCCTACACGGCTCGAGCGCCGGACCGACGAAGCCACGCCCCCGCGCCCCGGCGCGAGAGCCTTAACGAAGCCGCGAGCCACGATCTCAACGAGCCTAGAACCGCGCCTCGAAATACACGTCCAGCAGCGTGCGCTGGCGCGGATAGATACCACGCGACAGGTCCACTCTGAACAGACCGTCCATGACCGATGCGCCCACCCCTGCACCGCTCACCGGCCGGCCTGGGTGGCTCCAGTCGTTGCGGTCACCCGCCCAGCCCAGGTCGTAGAACACCGTCGGACGTACCCCTGTGAACTGCTTGCCCAGCTCGCCCCGCCCGAGCCAGTACGAGTTCCCGACTTGTCCCGGCTCCGTGAGGCTTGGCCGCTGTCCGCGGACCGTGTGCGCGCCACCGATGAACCACTCGCGCTGCGGCGGCAATGACCCACCCGACATACCACCGCTCCCGGTCACCGCCGCCTCGAATCCGGCTCCGAGACCGCGCGAGAGCGTCAGGTCGAGCGCGCCACGCGCGTAGTCGAACGTCCCCGCTGCCGCCTCCGCCCGAGAGTCCGTCAGCAGCCGCCAACCCTCCGGGTCGAGCCCGAACGTGTGCGTGTACCGAGCCTCCGCACCGCCAATCGTGCCTTCTTTCGCCTCGATGTTCGGCATGAACTGGACATCGTTCATGGCGTTGGCAAGCGACCATTGTGTCTCGACGTTCGCATTCCACTGATGCTCGCCGAACAGCCGCCACGTGAAACCTCCGCCGCCCACGTTGGAACCGGCGAGCTCAGCGCCCCACGTGCGATAGTAGAAGCCCTCGTCGAGCCCGAACAGTAGCGCGTTGAGCGAGCTGCCGAACGAAAGCGGGTCGCCGTAGTCGTTCGACGCCTCGAGCCGCCGATAAATGCCGAGGTCCAACTGTCGCCGGCCGTTGCCGCGCGTGCCGAACAACTCACCGTTGAGCTGCGCGTCGGCGAAGCTCACACGAGGTACCGCTCTGACGCTATAACCCTTTCCGAGTTGCTGCCTCACATCGAGCCCCGTCGAGAACCCCTCGACGCGGTTGTATCGCGTCAGGTCGAGACCGTAATGGAACGTTGGCTTCTGCGGCGCCCAGTCCGGCTGCAGCGAGAAGCCTAACGATTTCATCAGCTCATCCCGCTCCGCCGTGCCGAACAGTTCTTCGCCAGGTTCGTAGATGGAGCCGGGAAGGTCCTTCGACCGCGCGAGCGCCGTGGAGTCACACGGCATGCGAACGGCGACGCGGACAGTACCGTTGTACCGCGAGTGATACTGCGTGTAGCTGCTCGAGCTGTCGCACTGCGCCTTGCGCGCCTCCTTCTGTCGCTCATGGCGCACCGAATCCGCTTCGTCGATGATCTTGTAACGCCGTTTTCTCTCCTCATCGGAAATGCCCCGCCAGTGCGTGCTGTCACCGAACAGCGAATCGCGAAGCGATTTCGGCGCTGCGGGAATCTTGGGCAGCGAATCGGTTCCGTTCACGCTGGCGTATTTGAAGCTCTCCTCCATCTTGAACGGCACGCGCATGAACGCCACCTGCGCCGACCCTTCAGCCGCCTGAGCGCGTGGGAGCCAGAAGCGGCCGCCATACAGCCCGTAATCGATGGTCACGCCCTCGAGGTTCGCGCGCATCGGCGAGAGAAACGCCTTGACTGCGGCGGGCGGCTTGTCGTCGGGATCCTCATCGTACGCCACCTCCTCGTCGACAACCTGCCAGATGTCCATCTCGACCGACATCCGATACGCGGCGCGCACCAGCTGGCCCGTGCTCACGTCGAACCAGAAGGACCCAACCGACAGCCGCCAGTTCGGCCGACGTGGCTCGATGCGAAGCTCCCGGAGCGCGATGACCTTCCCGTCGGAGAGCTTGAACGAGATCGAGTCGCCAATCGCGAAGCGGTAGTATGCCTCCGACCCGACCGCCAGCGGGTGGATCATGTCCTCAGGGTCGACCTCGGCCTTCGCCACCCCGTTCCCGATCCAGAGCGCTTCGCGTCCCGGATAATACGGGATGGGCGACATCTCATCCGGCTCCATGTCCTCGTCGGGATCTACGTGCTTCACCATCGGAATCACGGTGCGCGCGCCCTTGAGGTCGACCCACGCGCCATTCTCACGCGACCACCGCACGCGCGACACGTTCTCGGTTCGGAACAACAGGCGATCACGGCCAAACGCGCGGAAGCCGAGGCCGGCGGAGATTCGTTGATAGGCCGTCGCGTCGTACGCGAGCAGCGCCGAGTCCTGCCGCATCCGCGCTTCGCGCGCTTGTTTGAGTAAGGCCCGCGCGGCCGGGTCCTTGAACGCCGAGGCCTCGAGCTCTGGCGTCACCGGAATGCGCTTTCGCTCGCGTCGCTTGTCCTTGCCCTCCCCGACCGTATCAGCCGGGACCCTTTTGGCCTGCGCGCTGTCGGGCTTTCCGCCCACGCGAACGGTGTCCTGCTGATGGAATGCCAGTACAAGTGCGAGGACTGCCGAAAACATCGGTGCTCCTGAGGGACGAGGAGGGGGTAGGCCCGTGCCTCTACGTCGGCGTTCTGGGAGTGGTTTCGGTACACCCGGGCTGAAAAGTGTTCCGACGGACCTATTCGCGTGAGCCGCCCGTTGTGTCGACGGGAGCTGGCGTCGGCGCGGGCGCGGTCCGCTTCCGGAGCGTCCGCACCTGGTCCCGCGCGCGGCGCTCATAGAATGCGTTGCGCCATTCCCGTTCGACCGTTCGTTCTTCGGCCTCGCGCCCGGCGAACACCATGGCCGTGAACGCGATGGCGAGCGGTCCAAGCACCGCGAGCGCACCGGCAGGGAGCGTTTTGACGCCGGCAGCGTCCTCGCGACTCACCCGATCGACGAGCTTGGGGAAGCGCCGCTGCATCCACACGGTGGCAACGATGACTAGCAGTCCGAGCGCCGCGAGCGCGATCGGCAGTGCGACGACCCGGCGAAACACGTCAAAGGCGAGATACCCGAGGTAGCCGAACGCTGCGATCCCACCTGCCAGCAGGAGCGTGCGGCGCCGAAGGTAGAGCGACGCGGTCACCAGCGCCGCCGCCACGAGTGGGAGCGCATGTCGCCACCGACCGATGTACGACCAGACCTCGACGTAGCCGACCAACAGCGTGACCAGTCCGGCCAGGTACAGCCAGAACGCGTAATCCTCACCTTGCGGCTGGCGGTGCTCCGCCGCGTAGCCGATGGCGATCACGGCACAGGCGACTACGCACGTGTAATACGGGCCTATATACCAGGAGAGACGGGGGTCGCCTAACGCCTGACCGAGATGGAGCAGCAGCGCGACCAGCGCTACCGC
>Ga0070669_100003086_pt1 | contig 11993 bp, 6 predicted proteins | sample KBSS53metaG_FD_64680 | JGI IMG/M metagenome (GOLD analysis project Ga0070669, IMG submission 64680) | Switchgrass rhizosphere microbial communities from Kellogg Biological Station, Michigan, USA - KBS S5-3 metaG | ecosystem: Host-associated > Plants > Roots > Rhizosphere > Soil ... | reverse complement strand
GGCGACCGGCGTCAACAGTGAGCCGCTCAGTGGCCTGGTGATCGACCCGACCACCTATACGAACGTCCCGGGTGGGCTGGTCCACTGGACCTTCACCAACACCAACTACGGCGACCAGAGCGGCGATGCGACCGTCACCATCACCAAGGCGGCGTCGACGACAACCACCGTGGGCGCGGGGCCGTTCGTCTATGACGGGACGACGCACAATGGCGGTTCGGGGACGGTGACGGGCGCGGGTGGCCTGAACACCACCGCGACGTCGCTGACCTACACGGGAGACCAGGTCAACGCCGGAACCTACTACGTCACGGCGCACTACGCCGGTGATGCCAACCACTTCGGGAGCGACGGCGCCGCCGTAGCGATCGTCATCAACAAGGCGAGCGCGACTATCGTTGTCATCCCGTACAACGTCCCGTTCGATGGCAACTCACACACGGCGACGGTTACAACCATCACAGGCGTGAACGGCGAAACGGGCGCCACCGTCGGCACCGTCAACGTCAGTGGTACGACGCACACAAATCCCGGAACTTACAACGGCGATCCCTGGAGCTTCACGGGCACCGCCAACTACAACAACACCAACGGCGCGGTCAACGACGTCATCGGCTACGGAGCGTGCAGCGCCGCGGTAGGCCCCGGTGGAGTCATCCTGGCGCCGATCAACTCCGATGGCACGAGCGTCTTCAACCGGAAGGGCGGCAGCACGATCCCGGTGAAGTTCCGCGTGTGTGACTCCGCCGGAAATTCCATCTCGAATGCGGCCGCCGTCTTCGGTCCGAGCAGCGGAACTATCACACTGGTGAGCGCGGTCAGGGGAACCGTCACCGTCGTCAACGAAGCCACTGTTGCGGAGATCCCAGATGTGGCGTTCCGCTGGTCAGGTGGTCAGTGGATCTTCAACATGGCTACGTCGAACCTCGAGGCCGGCGCAACGTATACGTTCCGCATCAACCTAGCCATGGGGAGCATTCAATTCAAGATCGGAGTGAAGTAGGAGCGAGGTCGGGTTATCGAAGAAGCATCGCGGCATTGAAACGGCCGGGGAATCATGTCCCGGCCCTTCGATCCACGCTCGTCAACCTAGGGGTTGACCTCCCAGGTCAGCAGAAGGCGATAGCGAACAGGCCGGCCATCCTTCATGGCCGGCTTGAACATCCACACCTTCGCGCGACTCAGCGCGAACATGTCCGGCATCCGCTGCGGCGGCGTGACCAGCCTCACCCGCTCAACGGCACCTGTCTGGGAAACGATCACTTCCATCGCGTTGGTGCGCGTGTTCCAGGAACTGATAGTGGGGCCCGGCAGCTTCTCTTCCGTTTGCGGCGGGATCACGTCGCGATCCGCCGCCGAGTAAATAGTGTCATCGACAACGGCCGCGGTAGCCTGGCTCGCAGAAGCCGCAGCGGCGGGGGCCTCGGTCGTCGGCGCGACCGGCACAACGGCGGCGGCTCGGTCGAGCTGCTGCGGAGTCGCCGCGGGTCGCGCAATTGCCGCGGGCGCACGTGGAGCGGCGTTTCGCCCAACTTGTTGACTACGCGCAACACTCGCCGTCCCCGTTCGCGTCGGGCTCGCGGCAGCGGCAGGCTTCGCCGCAACGGTACGCGCGCTCGGGGACACCTCGGTTGACGAAGCTGCCGGAACTGCCGAGCTGTCAGCCGCCACGGCGACGGCCGCCTCGCTCCGCGCCGATGATGCGTCTGACCCAACGAGCTGACTGATCGCCCAGATCCCGCCAACCACAGAAATGGCGGATACGGCGATGACCGCGACGACAGGATTCCGGCGGATAAAACCGACCGACGCCGCCCCATGGGATCGAATCGCATTCAGCGAGCGTTCGAGCCGCGGAGCCGATTCGGCCTCCGTCGCGAATAACTCCAGCGCATCGTCCGGCGTCTCGCGCTGCGCGCGCGATTCTTGCAGAAAACCATCATTGGAGTCTTTGATGATTCCGAGGCGGCGGAGGACAACGGGGCGTTCGGGGGAAGGGGCACCTGCCATGCGCGGATTGTAGCGTGTGCCGCCCCTGGCGATACGTGAAAACTGTCATCGCCATCGGCCGGCGTGATATCGAACCTCAGCGGGTTCACACGTTTTCACGCCGTTTTTCACGGATTTTGTGATATTCATCTCGCCGGTCGGACGGTCCCCATCCACCGGCAGGGCGAGGGCAGAGGCATGCGTTGACCAGACGGACAAAGAAGTGGCTGGCCGGTATCGGAGCCGCCGTGGCGGCGTTGGTCATCGCGATGGCCGTCACGGGCTACGTCCTCGCTCGTCGCGTTGAGCCCTTCATCCGCGAACAGGTCATTGCCTACCTGCACGAACGGTTCGACAGCGAGGTTGAAATCGCAGCGCTCCGCGTGCGGATGCGGCGTGCATCCCTCGTCGAGACGCTGTTCAACCGCGGACACGGCCTGATCGCAACCGTCGAAGGCGACGGCGTTCAGCTGCGCCACAAGGGCCGTCGCGATCTGCCGCCGATGTTTGCGATGAAGCAGTTCAGGTTCGATGTGGAGCTGCGCACGCTGCTGGATCGAACCAGAGTCCTGCATCTGGTCACCGTCGATGGCATGGAGATCAACGTGCCGCCGAAGGGCCAGCGCCCCGATCTGGCCGGCGGCACGGGACAGGACAACGCATCGCCGAACGCACCGGCCGACACCGCATCGAGCGTCCTGCTCGAGGAGGTGCTCATCACCAACGCGGCGCTCACCATCCTGCCCAACAGCAGCAAGAAGTTTCCGCTGCGTTTCGACCTTCATCGCGTTCGCCTGCAGTCGGCGGGACAACGCGTCGCGATGAAATACGAGGCGGCACTGACCAATGCCAAACCGCGCGGCGAGGTCCAGAGCAGCGGAACCTTCGGCCCGTGGGTGACGGAGGAACCGGGCGATTCGCACCTGGCAGGCCTCTACAACTTCACGAACGCAGACCTGGGTGTGTTCTCCGGCATCAGCGGAATGCTCGAATCATCGGGACAATTCGAAGGCACGCTGTCGTCGGTGAACGTGAAAGGCGAAGCGACAGTCCCGGATTTCAGGTTGAAGAAGGTGGGTAATCCCGTTCGTCTGCAGACACGTTTCGAAGTTCGCGTCGACGGCACCAGCGGCGACACGATTCTTCAACCCGTGAACGGATCGTTAGGGGCGACCAGTTTCAGGACGAGCGGCGGCATCATCCGACACGAGTCCGATCTTCGGCGGACCATCAGCCTGAATGTCTCGATGCCGTCGGGAAACATCCACGACTTGCTCTCGCTCGCGATGAAAGGGACGCCCTTCATGCGCGGCAAGATCGCGCTGAACACGAAGATCGACATTCCGCCGCTGACGGGCTCCGTGCGCGAGAAGCTGCTGCTCGACGGACAGTTTCAGCTCTCGCAGGCACGGTTTCTCACGTCGACGGTCCAGGATCAAATCGACACCTTGAGTCGTCGGGGACGCGGGCAGCCGGGCAACACCGATATCAGCGGCGTCGTGTCGGTGATGGCGGGGAAATTCACCCTCGCAAACGAAATGATCGCGTTCCAATCGTTGTCCTTCGCGGTGCCCGGCTCCGGCGTGGACCTCACGGGGACCTACGATCTCGATCGCGATGCGCTCGACTTTCACGGCACGCTCCGGCTGCAGGCGAAAGTCTCCGAAACGATGACGGGATGGAAGCGGTGGCTCTTGAAGCCGATCGATCCGTTCTTTTCGAAACAGGGGGCCGGAACACTGTTGCGCATTCAGGTAGTCGGAACGTCGAAAGAGCCGAAGTTCGGCCGCGATCGCGGCAAGACTACAGGAACGGATTGAGCGTTACGCGGCGCTGAGGAACGGCCTGACGTCAAACGCGTCGGACGCTGGCACCACGGTTTCGACGATGTGGCAGTGATAGTCGTTTCCTTCGTCGCGCGCGCTGGTATCCAGCACGTTGAGCGGCGTCCGCCAGTCCTCATCGAACAGCTGAACGACGGGGTGGAGCGGATCTCCCAGCGTCGTGCGAAGCACGACACCAAGCGCGCCGCGGCTGGTCCGCACAACAGAACCAACCGGGAAAAATGTAATGGCATTGACGAAGGCTTTGACCAGCGCCGTGTTCAATTTCGTGCCGGCCAGGCGCGCAATCAGGAGACACGCGCGTTCGGGCGGCGTCGGCTGCTGATACGACCGCGCACCCGTCACCGCTTCATAGATGTCGGCGACCGACACGATTTGACTCATGACGTGCGGCACCACCCCATCACCGAGATCGGGATACCCGCCGCCGACGACGCTGCGGTGGTGCTCGAGCGCGACAAGTGGCGTCAACGGTGCGAGCCCCTCGACCTGCATCAGCAGCTCGGCGCCGATGACCGGGTGCGCCTCCATCAGCTTTCGCTCGCGTTTGTCGAGCGTTCCCGGCTTCTTGACGACGTCGAGCGGAATTCGTGTCTTCCCGACGTCGTGCAGCACGCCTGCCTCGACGAGGTTCGCCAGGGTCTGCTCGTCGAGACCAAGTTGCCGGCCGAGCAACAGGCTCAATACCGCGACGTTGACCGAATGGATATATGTGAGGTTCTCGTACTGCTTGACGGCGAGAATCTGGGCGATCGCCGCCTTGCTCGTGACAACGCGGCACATCAGCAGTCGGACCAGGTCGTGCACGGTACGCAGGTCGACGCGGCGGTCTTCCGCCATCTGTTCGAACGCCTGCTGCGCGAGCCCCAGCGATTCTTCGTAGTCGGGATCCAGAACATGCTGCGGATGATCCGGCCATTGGCGCGCGCGCCATCGTGTGTCGAGCGGCACCAGCCGGCCGACTGAGATGTGGTGCACACCCCGCCTGGCGAGCTGCTGGCTGACAGGTTCCTGAGCGTCGTCGCCGCTCCTGCGCAACACTTCCGCCGCGGCGGCGATTTCCTCTGGCTGAACGCCAGGGTAGATATGAAGGCTGTCGATGCTGAACGCCTGCGGCTCGCTCTGCCCCTCTACCGGAACGCCGTTCAGGTGGACGACTCCACGGACGACATCGATGCGCGCTGATTCGCCGCCCGCGAGCGACGGCTGGACGGCCTCATAGATCTCGCGCACTTTGTCGGTCACGAGCGGGTGTCCGGCTGGATAGATGCCGGTCAACGTCCCGAGGGTCGAGAAGCCTTTGAGGATCCGGTACGCCTCGGCAGTCGGTTCGGACATCATTGCCGCAGCTCCCGCGCCTTCGCGCCCACGCGCGCGACTGCCGGACTCCAGAAGTGAAACCGAAGGGACGCGAGTCCTTCGAGCACCGGGGCCAGCCCGTCGTCGGCGCTCTGTACCGCGCGCTCCAGCAATCGTGCGGCGGTGTGCGGATGATGAATCACGAAGTCGCGCCGTCTGAGCAACTCGTGCGTCTTGGCGAACGCGAGCGGCAACGGCAGCCTCCACAACGCTTCTTCAGCGGCAGGTCGGACAACGGGTGGGCCGTCCTCGATGTGTCTGACGATGAATCCGGCGGCTCGCGGCGTTCCAATGCGCGCCAGCGCTCGCATCGCTTCCCGGGCACGACGCTCGTCTCCGGTCTTCACCTGTTCGGCGATCAGCTCTTCGTAACCGGTGCCGGCGGCGCCAAGCACGGCCAACGCGGCACATGCCGCATCTACGCTCAAGAGCGGAAGGCGTTGAGCGATGGGCGGCGCAATCGATCGCGCACATTCACACATCAACGGAACAAGCTGGCGCGCACGGGCTCGTTCCGTCTGGCCATCCAGCAACTCGAGCCATGCGGGTACCAGTGAGGTCGCCGCCACTCCGACAATCGCAGCAGCCCGGGGACGGCCTTCGGCCGATCCCGACAGCTGCGCGAGACGGACGATGAATTCGTGGTTGCAGAAGCGAAGGACCATGTCGCGGACGGTCTTCGCGACATCGGGACGCGACGGATGCAGATGATCTTCAATCGCCTGCAATTCGGTGATGACGCGTGTGACCGCTTCCCAGCGCTCGGCGCGCAGCAGCTGCACGAGCGGCGGAAGCGCGCGGGCGAGCATGGCCGATACGATGCCGGGGTTCGGTTCGATGCGTACCAGGCTAAGGGCACACCTGATCTGCGCGTGAGCAGCTTCGGTCGCGGTGATCGCATCGCGGACCGCGATCAATGCCGCCGCGGTCTGATCGGTCATCGCAAGATCGAAAGCGGCGAACTCGCTGAAATTCTTGGCGACCTCGGTCGTCACGCGCGTCAACGAAGCCGCGACGCCGTCAAAGCCGTTGGCCAACGACCCTTCCTTCATCTGTTCGGCGGCGCGTCCGTTCTGGAGCCTGGCTTTGATCAATGGCGTCAACGCGGATCGACGCTCGTCCGGCAGCTGAAGGCGGTCCAGCGCCATCGCGAGTACGTGAGGAGAGGCCGCGTCGAGGTCGAGCAGGAGGCAAAGGGCCTCCGCCAGATCGATGTCGGGAAAGTCCCACAGTACGGCCTCACCGTTCATTCGGCCGTCGAGAAGGCTGGGCAGAATCGCCCCCTTCAGCAGCGATCTCCGCCGATCCGAATCGAGGGCGAGAACGGCGCGCGAGAGCTTCGAGAACAGAATGCGCGCGAGCCTCCCGTCGAGGGCGCCGATCAACGTGACAACATCGCTGTAACGATGCTGCAGCGCCGCTGTACGTCCGGAGTCGTCCGAGGCGTCCTCGTCGATCAACCGCGTGAGCATCGACGCGAGTTCCGCAGGCTCGTTGATGAGTACCGTCAAGTCGAGCAGAGAGATCGACTCGTACCGCACCGTGGGATCGAGACGCACCCATCCTTTGTCCGGCGGGTAAAGATGCTGGGCCGGTCCTGAGACCGGTATCGATGACTGGCGCACGCGCTCGCGGTCGACGACGACCCGCATCGCGGCCGGAGGCGCGCCGACGTCGAACATTTCAGGACGCGGCGTGACGCGCGCCACAATCCCACCAACACCCGCTTCAAGCAGCTGTTCCGCGACACTCGGTGATTGCCGGGACGGACGAATGCTGGCGGCAATGATCGGACAGAATTGCGACCAGTCGCGAAGCGTGACGTCGGGTTTGATTTCGACCGACGCGACGCGCGCACGGTGAAGCGGTCGCCAGAGCTGCTGCTCGACGATGGTGCCGCGCCCGATTGGTTCGTCCTGTACCAGCAGCTCCCTCTTGCCGATTCGGAGAGTCATCGGCTCCTCGAGCTCCAGCGCCATAAAGGCAGCGTGGCAGGCGGCAATCGCGTCGGTGCACAACGGGCTTGTCGGCGGATAGGTATGGAACTGATGCGCCGCGCGCGCGAGCAGTTGCAGGAAGTCGGCAACCACTCCCTTTCCCACGCCGGCACCAGCCTTGTCGTCTGATCGCCGAACTCTGTAATCAGCCTGATTAGACGAATTCGTCATCACCGACACCGGATCGGCCGCACACAGCGCGGGCGGCCTTTAATTGCAGTGATTTGCCGCCGTTCCCGCGCGTGCGTGAACGTGTCAGAGTGTGCGGACGTCTGCACCCAGGCGGCTGCCTGCCCAGACACGGGCAAGACTCGCGCCCGAATGGAGGAACGAGGTGTGTGGGCTACTTCAGGGTGTCGAGCGCCTTCCGCGCCGCGACCGCATCGGCCGCCGGAAGCTTCAACGCGAGGGCACGCTCCAAGGACTGCCTCGCGAGACTATCCTTGCCGGCTTGCGCGTACACAAGACCGAGATGGTAACGGTAGGTTGGATTGTCGGGCTCCTGACGCGTGAGAGGTTCGAGCAGCGGAATCGCTGATTCACTCAGATTCTTCTTGTAGTAGACCCATGCGAGCGTATCGCTCACGCGAGGGTCATCCGGGAGCTGCGCTTTCGCCGTTTGCGCGAGCTGCAGCGCGGCATCGAGCTGCTCCCCCTGGTCGGCGTACATCATCGCGAGATTGTTGGCCGCCACCGCCGCGCGCGGGTCGATTTCCAGCACTTTCTGATATTGAACGCGCGCTTCATCCGTTCGATTCTGTACCTGCAGCAGTACTCCCATGAACGTCTGAACGCCCACGGCGTTTGGCGCGCGTTGCGCGAGATTTTCGAACTCGCGCGTGCCGTCGGCCAGACGTTTTTGCGAGACGAGCACCTGCGCGAGCAAGCCATAGGTCCGCAGGTTGCTCGGATCGGCCTCGATTGCCTGACGGAGCGCCGGCTCCGCCTGGGCGTAGTCGCCGAGCGCAACATAGGTCTCGGCCGCGAGCGTCGCAATCCGGCCGTTTGTGGCATTGCGTTTGACAGCGGCATTCACACGCGCCCGCGCGACGTCGAGATGCTTGTCCTCGAGATCCATTTGCGTCAACGAACTCAACGCACCGAAGAAGTTCGGATCCTTCGACAACGCCCGCTCGAAAGCCGCGCGTGCCTCGCTCCTGTTCTTTCTGACGAGCTGAAGCCGTCCGAATTCGGTCTGCACGACGGGTGAACCCGGGTTGGCTTTGAGGAGCGCCGTGAGTGTCCGCTCTGCCGAGTCCACACGGCCTTTCAGGAGATCGATATGGGAAAGAAGAATGTGCGCCTCCCCGTTTCCCACCTTCGTCGCGGCGCTTCGCGCAAATTGCTCGGCCAGATCGATTCGGCCGCCATCGAAGTGCAGCTTGGCAAGTTCCAATTCGGCTTCGCCGAGGTTCGGGTTCAGTTTCACCGCCTCGCTGAACGCGTTCATCGCATTTTGAGCATCGCGCTCGGCGACGAGGAGACGGCCGAGCGAATATTGCGCCTGGGCGGACCGTGGGTCCTTGGCAACGGCGTCCCGAACGGCAGCCAGCGCTTCGGCTGATTTCCCATCGCTGACCAACAGCTGCGCTTTGACGAGCAACGCGTCAACGTTCTGCGGGTCCTTCGCCAGAACGTCGTCGACCAGTGCGTAGGCGCGTTTGCGGTCCCCCGATTGCACTTCGAGTCGCGCAAGCCTCAAGCGAGCAGTCAAGTAACTCTGCCCGTCGTTCTGCGGCACGGCCTCGAGCGTCCGACGCGCATCGGGCATTCGATTGACGCTGATGTAGTAGTCGGCCAGCGTCAGCTTGCCTGTGCTGCCACGAGCAACATCGGCGAACGTCTTGAAAGGGGCTTCGGCTTCCGCCGCACGACTGGCGCTGAGATAGAAGTATCCGAGCGCGCGATTGGCGAGCTCGTCCTTCGGATCAACGGATAACGCGGTCTTGAGCTGTGTCTCGGCTTCGCGCTGGCGGCCGGCCGCCAGGTAAAAATTCGCCAGCGCCAGATAGCCTTGCGCTGACTTCGGATTCATCGCCGCCGCTTGCTTGAACGCCGCCTCCGCCTCGTCCCGATTTCCGCGAATCATCTGCAGTGCGCCGAGGCTCGAATAGCTCGCGCTTCGATCGGGTGCCCGCTTGATGGCGTCCTCGACTTCCTTGACGGCGTCATCGATGTTGTTGAGACCCGCAAGCGCATTGGCCCTGAGAATCTGCGCTTCGATGCGTTCGGGGGCGATCACGATGGCTTTGTCGGCCCGGGCTTTCGCGTCTTCGTATCGCTTGGCGGCCAGGAGCATTTCGCCGGCCTTGAGCTGCGCTGTCGCGTCATTCGGGAGGAGGTCGGCCGCGCGGATGTATTCCCGGAAGGCATTCTCGATGTCACCGACCTGAAAGTACGCCTCTGCGAGCTTGCTTCGCGCTTCGCCAAATCTCGGATCCTGCTGGACTGCGTTGCGGTACTCGACGATGGCCTCCCTGTACTGCTTCTTCGCCACATATGTGTCACCGCTGCGCACGTATTCGCGCTTGGCGACTTCAGGATCTTTCGAGCAGGCAGCGGTGGTCAGGAGAACCGCCGCGGCGGCGAACGCGAGGATCGACAGGTTGGCCTTCATGAGCAGGTTGGAGGAGCAAAGCGGGGTCCCGTAGCATCCGATGCGGGTTATGGCTACTAACCCGCTTCAGATCAGACACTTGGGTGCCTGACGGCGTCGGGAGTCGTCCAAAAAGTCACCCAGCCAGCTGACAAAATTCGTTGGTTGCTGGTTTCTGACCCTGCAAGCAAAAGTGGGCAAGCGGACGAAACGGCTCGTGGCTACGAGTCGTGCTCGACGACTCGAAGCAGGTATTCCCCGTACGAACTCGACTCCATCCGGCGTCCAAGCTCCGCGAGCTGGGCGGCCGTGATGTAGTTCAAGCGATACGCGATTTCCTCGATGCACGCGACCATGAACCCTTGCCGGTCTTCGAGCGCCTGCACGTAGCTGGCGGCCTGCATCAGCGCGGAATGCGTGCCGGTATCGAGCCACGCTGTGCCCCGTGGAAGCTTGGCGACATGGAGCTGGCCGCATTCAAGATACGTTCGGTTGACGTCTGTGATCTCGAGTTCTCCGCGCGCTGACGGGCGCAGTCGGGCCGCGATCTCGAGCACGCGGTTGTCGTAAAAGTAGAGTCCTGTGACCGCGTAGCGGGATTTCGGGAGCGCCGGCTTCTCCTCGATGGAGATCGCGTTGCCGCGATCATTCAATTCGACGACCCCATAGCGCTCTGGGTCACGTACCGCATACGCGAAAATGGTCGCGCCGACGGAGCGCGCCGCCGCGGCGCGCAAGTTGTCGGTGAAATGGGCGCCGTAGAACAGGTTGTCACCAAGCGCCAGCGCGACGCGATCGCTGCCGACGAAGTCGCGGCCGATGATGAACGCCTGCGCGAGACCTTCGGGTTTCGGCTGCGCTGCGTACCGCAGCGACATGCCGATCTCGCTTCCGTCGCCGAGCAGCCGCTCGAACATCGACTGATCGTGCGGGGTGGTGATGATCAACACGTCCCGGATGCCCGCCAGCATCAACGCGGACAACGGGTAGTAGATCATCGGCTTGCTGTAAACCGGCAGCAGTTGTTTGCTGATGCCGCGCGTCACAGGGTGAAGCCTCGAACCGGACCCGCCGGCGAGAATGATTCCCTTCATGTGGACGGAGGCGCCAGCTTAACCTGTGAGGCGATTCGGACGGAAATGTGAAGGCGGGAAAGAAAATGCGCGCGACCACTGCGACCGCCGTGATCGCGCGCCGGCACCCGCTGACGGGGACAAGGCGTCAGAGGTGACTCTGACCTTCGAACGTACTCGGGGCACCGAGCCCCGCGGTATCCAGTAGAGACAGTATTCGGCAGATTCTTTGGACCTGATGGCAGGGTTTAATAGGAAGAGGCATTATCGGGAACGCAGCAGAACACCCCGATGACCATCGACAGATGAGCTCCAACGCCGAGCGTGAACGCGTTCCGTCAGGTCTGGGAAATGCCCGCGACCCGGGCAGTGTCCGCGCGGCGCTGCTCGCCGGCTTTGCCATCGTGTTCGGCCTCTGGCTGCTCTGGGGGTACCAACTCGTTCACAACCTCCAGCGCATCGAGCAGAACGTCACGACGGTACAGAAGTCATACGTGCGCGGCGAGCAGACACTGTCGATGATTCGGACAAATATTCTCCTCGGCTCCATCTATCTGCGCGATGCGTTGATTGACGGCTCGCGCCGGGAATCGTACCGGATCGAGTTGATGCGATTGCGTACGGAGGCCGACGACCTGCTCGGCAGCTACGTGCCCGAGGTGACCTCCGAGCAGGAACGCGAACACTGGACGCGCCTGCAGGCCGAACTCGCCGACTATTGGGCGTCACGCGACGTGGCGTTCACCGATCAACCGAAAACCCCCGATCAAGCTGCGGCGCTGCTGAGCAGCCGCGTCGTGCCGAAGCGCGACACGGTGCTGCAGATCGTCGATCAGCTGGAGGCGCTGCAGGCGGCGGCGAACCAGCGCCACGTGATGGAGATCGACGTCCTGTACCGCCAGGTCCGCACTCGACTGCTCTCGATGGGCGCCGGCACGCTCATCGTCGCGCTCGTGGTCGCGATTATGGCGTCCCGTCATGTCAACCGACTGCAATGGGAAATCGAGCGGCAGCGGCGCGGCGAACAACTCAATCGCGAAGACTTGGAGCGTCTTTCCGCGCGGCTCGTGGATGTGCAGGAGCAGGAGCGGCGTACGCTGGCGCGCGAGCTTCACGACGAGGTCGGCCAGGCGCT
>Ga0070669_100003075_pt1 | contig 12006 bp, 10 predicted proteins | sample KBSS53metaG_FD_64680 | JGI IMG/M metagenome (GOLD analysis project Ga0070669, IMG submission 64680) | Switchgrass rhizosphere microbial communities from Kellogg Biological Station, Michigan, USA - KBS S5-3 metaG | ecosystem: Host-associated > Plants > Roots > Rhizosphere > Soil ... | reverse complement strand
GACCAGCCAGGACGGAGCTTCGCGCCGCTCGACCAGGCAGAAAAGCCAGCCGCAGGAAAGGTCGGTCAGATCGACGCCATGCCGCGTACGTTCATCCTCATCGCGAAGGTCCGCGACCTCTGCGCAGTCGACGTCATATTCGCACATCGTCAAAGGCTGCAACCGATGGCTGAACCCCTGTGTACACTCCGAGACGGCTGTCATGATGTCCAGCGCCAGATAAAGCGCGCGCTCGCCCTTGCGATTGAAGCGCCCACCGGTGATCGCAGCGCCTTCTCCCGAGAGCGGCGTGAACGACCACGCAGGATCATGCCCGCGAAAGCAGCGCCCTTTGAATCTCAAGCAAAGCCACCGAGCGCCATATGGTCGAGATAGTCGCGTACCGCGCCGGCTTTGCCCGATTTGACAAGCGCTTCCGGAGTCCGTCCGTCGAGTGCCGGGATCGGCTGTGAGCGATACCATGCCATCGCCTGCGCCTCGCCGCCCGCCCACTCGCGAATGCGACTGATGATTTCGAGCATTTCCGTAACCCGGGTCTGAGCACGCGGCGACGCCCGGCGATCGGCCTTCGAAACCGTCGCGACACCCAGGCCTGCCGTTTCGGCGAGCTGACCCTTCGACATGTGGAAAGCGTCAGCGACCCGAGCAACGTCGACGAATCCACCTGTATCCATGAACCGTGCCACGAAGGTGCCGCTGGTCGAGCTAAATTGGCCCGTGGCGAGACGTCCCGTGCGGTTCCCGCGCCCGGATCGGGATGCCCCTTGGATCGCTTTGTGGGAACCTGCCATGTCTAAAACTCCGTCCGAATTCTGGACATAATATGGGACAACATGTAATCCCGTTCAAGCGTTTTGGCTTGCCCAGCCCATCCGACGTTAAGCCCATTTTTCAACCGAGCCGCGCTACCAGATAGATGAAGCGACGAACGCGGCGGATGGCAGCGGTTCGTGGCCGACAATCTCGAGTTCCGGCTCGGCGCCGTGGTCGCGCAGGCCTGGTCCGGAGGGGCGGTCGACGCTTTCGCGGTGCCGACACTCGCCGACTGGAAGGAGACCACGGGCATGCCATGGTTCGGCTTCTGGGCACGCGAGTTGCTGCGGTGGGGAACACACGATCCCTTAGTCGCCTTCGCTTTGCCCCGGGATCTCGCCCAATCGCGTGAGGCGGCCGCGGCGCTGGATCGATCCTGCCGGCTCCGAACTGGCCCAATCCGACGATTTCTTTGACGAATTCGAGTCGGGCGTTATTCGCGATGATTTCGAGCTGCGCACCGATGGAATTGAAGCGCATGTGCGCCGCGTCTTCGCGGCAGGCTTAGCGCCAACTTCGATTATCTGGATCTTTAGGATGGTGGCCCAGTGCACCGCTTGCCAGCATCCCGCTTATCCTGTCGTTACGACTGAATGCGACCTTCATCATAGACTCAGGGCTCGAATTATCTCGTGTGCCTTTCATCTTGCTGCTTCGTGCTCGTGCGGCCTCGCCGAGCGGTGAGAAATGCACGGAGGCTGTCTACCGGTACCAAGGTCGACCGTCCGACCTTGATCACTTCGATCTCACCAGAAGCGATGAACTCATAGAGCATGGATTTCCCCATTCCCAGCATATGCGCCGCCTGCGGCACACGCACGGCCAGTGGTTCAATCGATTGATCGGTTTGATCGGCTTTCATCTTCCTCACAGGCCTTTTCCTTCTGATCGACTGCTGTTTGGGTATCCGGTTGATCCGGCCACTGGTGTCCCAAAGGCGAGGGCGCCGAACCGGCGTTGGAGATGTTGGGCCACACTCATGGCGTATCGACGTTGGCGCCAAGCGGTCGGGCTGTGATAGACTCCGACCGCCATCCAATAGCTCCGGGTGGCAGCCAGTCCGGACAGGAAAATCCAACGAGCTGCCTCCGCGTTGAAACAGGCGTCATTCGTCAGCCAGTAGCGGACGTGATGCTGGGGGCGATCGAGGATTGCGGCAAGGCGCGGCACCCACCAGCTGTTGATCTGCAGTGGGCCAAGATCATGGCTGCCGTTGGAATTCAGAACCTGAGCGCCGATCCACCCCGCCTCCTGATCTCTCAGGCCCCAGAGCGTCTTTTCCAGCCAAGGACGCCCCTGCGAAGCTTCTCGGATGCAGCGTGCGATTTCGCGCTCTTCGACGCCTCTTTTTGTAACGTGGGACGGCGAAGCTTTCGCCGTTTTGCTACAGGTAGCGAAGGCGACTGTGACACAAGCCATGCCCAGAAGCATTCTAAGTGCGAACCAGTTCATGATCCGCCTCCAGGCGGAGAAAAAGGACCGCCTGTGATCAGACCGATTAATGCTTGGCCTGAAATCACGGAGATGTACCCCGATTCAGCAATGTGGGCTCGGCTGCATGGTCCTGTTCTGCCAGTGTGGATTAACAGGCCTCGCCTTCCCCGGCGTCGGCAGAGGGCCGCGAAAGCCTGAACATGCTCAGGCCGAATGGACCCGGCATATCGTTTCGCCTGGATCAGCCAGACCTCTCCAGCGATGATAACCTGGCCGTCTGTTCCGCCGTCACCGGTGTACCTCGCGTTACGCACCACCCGGTGTCCAAGGGCTTCAAAACTCTCGAGAAGCAGCTCTTCAAACGCCAAAGCGTCCATAGCTCGCAAACGCGCATAGATGAGGGACGGCGGTTGAAGTCGATCACGCCCGCGAAGTGCGCGGGACATCGCTCGCGCCTGCCGACGTCGCCAGCGATGGCGCAGATGCACGCGAAACCGCGGCACAAGCAATAGAGCGAGAATGACAGCGATGGCGGATAGGAGGAGCATACCCATTTCCATTTCAGCGGTCGTGTCCATGTGAAGGCTCGGGCTGGGGCGAGGATCGTGAGCGCTCGGTCCGGTCTGCGGGTGAGCGGTCGAGAACGGACTGGAGGAAGCGATCGAGCGCCTCCGCGACGCTTCGCGCGCCTTCAGCGAGCTGCTCGCCGAGGCCATTCGGCGCTTTTTCCTGGCGCCCCCTCCGCCGCCCGATTTCCCGATCGCGCCGTTCTTGCCGGGTACGCTCCTGCTCTTCGCGCTGGTCGCGGATGCGGTCAGGATGGCGATCACGAAGCGCCTTGGCGGAGGTATTCGAGAGGCGATCTAGCCCCTCCAGCGACGAGGTCTTTTCGCCGGATCGCTGTTCCAAGCGCTGGATCAGCCTCTTCTCGTCTTCGGTCCAAAGCTTGACGCCAAACTTCGCGCGCGTGATCGCAGTGTAATAGTTCTGCGCGTTGACCAGGCTGGAGTTCACCGGCGCAAGCACGTAGGCATGGGCATAGGTTTTCGACTGGGAGGAATATACCGTCTCCGCATAACCATGGTCCCAGGTCTTATGCGCGGAGAGGTCGACCTGCTGGACATGGTCGCCGCGGTCCCAGCGAATGGTCGCCAATGTTCCGTCTAGATTTTCAACTGATCCGCGCTCGGCATTCTTCAAGCCGAGAGGATTGTTCGCAAGCCGCCACTGGATGCGATCGCCTTGCCCCAGATCGCGCTCTTCTCGGTTGAAGACGTTTACCTGGCGGGCATTCCCGAGACGCGGATCCCAGCGGATGACACGGCCGTGTTCATCGACCAGTTTGACGATCTGTCGCCCATTCCCATCGCGCCCGACCCCAAGAACTCGATATTCAGCGTCCCGTGCAATCCCGAGTCCAGCGACATCTCGTCCGAAAGTGACCACCTGCCCGCCGGAGTAGAAGCGCGCATTGTGTTTCTCTTCGTCGGAAAGACCAGCAGGCGTGAGCACCTGAAGCCTCGTACCCTCGGCGGCGACCACCCCTTCCCGCTTGAGGGTCTCGCGGACAGCGGTGTTGACGACGAGCCGCGTAGCATTGTCGAGGACTAGGATGTTCGTGTTGGCGCGGTTCTCGGGCCTGAGCCGGGTCCACTCCGCCACCATCATCTCGGCGAGCTTTTCCGGCCCCGCCCCGCTGACCACTTTATCGAGACCGGTGAGCGAGGCGGCGAAGTTGCCCGCCCTGGCCTGCGTCACCGCGTTCTTCATCGCCTTGGTTTCCTGACGCATGGATTCGGTCAGTTCAGCCGTCGACAGGCCCATCTTTTGAAGAAGCCAGAAAGCCTTCCCGTGCTCGATCGCCCCGGTTTGTTTATTGTCGCCAAGCAGGATCAGGCGCGCGCCGGTCATTCTGCTGATCTCGAGCATACGCAGCGCTTGTCGGTTTCCCAATTGGCCCGCTTCATCGAGAACCAGAACATGCCGATCGGTGATTGCGTGGCCGCCGCCGGCGAGAAGGCCGGCCACGGTCCGCGAGTCGATACCGGCGGTGCGGCCGAGATTGGCGGCAGCAGACGAGGTAGGCGCGATGGCCAGGAGAATTGTCCCGGGCTCAGCCGCTTCGCCAAGTGCCCGAACGATTGTCGACTTTCCCGCGCCGGCGACGCCGTGCACGCCGGTGACGCGATCGCGCGATAGTGCAATATGAACGAGTGCCTGTTCCTGGGACGGGGTCAGGCCCGCTTGCTCGAGGACGGGCAACAACCGGTCCCCGCTTGCGATCGGCCTCGCGTCGTCGAGAGCCAAGGCGAGATGCTGCGCTAGTGCCTGCTCGCGGCGCAAAGTGCGGCGGCTGGTTCGCCCTCTGGTGTGAACCCGGTCGCCGGTCGGGTGGTGCGTTGAAAGGAGCTTACGGCGTTCCTCATGACCCTGGAGGAGCGGCCGAATGTCGGTGAGGCGAACTTCGCCGACATGGCTCGCCAAGCTGTAGCGGACCATCAGCCCCAGATTGTTGACCGCCTCTCGGCTCTCCGCCTGCCGGATACCGAAGAGCGTTGCCCTTCCCGCTAGCGCATTGGGGACGCCAAGCTCGCGCTCCCCCTCCTGGTCACTTTGCTCGCGCAGGCCGTCGAGCGTATCGCGATGCGCGCCCAAGCGATTCGCCCACTGTTCGTGGAGCGTATCGATACCAACCTTCACCTTAGGCGGACGGGTGGTATAAAAGGACTCGCGCCGCGCCGCCTGGCCGGAGAGGCCGTTCTCTTTGGCATGCTCGTCGATCTGCTCGGCTCGACGGGAGAAATCGCGCATGAGCTGTTGCGGGACACCGTGAATTTCGAACAAGCCTGACTTGGGGTCGTGGTCGATCCTGTACCCAAGCTCGCGAAGGCGGTGGGCGAGGTCGTTACGGTATATCTGTCCCGCGACCATCTGTTCGGCATACATGGCGCGGGTTTCGAGGCTGGCCATCGGCTGACCATCCTCGCGGTTGGTAATATTCAGGACGACAGCGTGTGTATGGAGGTGGGGGTCGAGCTCTCGGCTCGCATGCTCGGTGAAGCGTGCGAAGATCAACCGGGCCGTCGTCTCATGGATGATTTCGCCATCGTCTCGGCGCCGCAAGGTCGCATGTTCTTCGAGATAGCCAAGAGCAGTACCAACCGCCTTTTCATGGGCAGCGATGATCCGCTCGCCCCCGGCAACCAGCGCCATGATCGAGACCGACTTCGGAGCGTTCACCGCGAAGTCCCAACCGGGATGATGCTCGATCTCGCCATTGAGCCGGTGCCGGCCAAGCTGCTGTTCGCCCACGCGACCGGCAAGCAATTCCTTGAAGACGGAAGGGTTGACCGGTCCCGACAGGCCGAGTTCCTCGGCGATGCGCCCTCCCCACTCGGAATGCTCGTCGCCGCTTTTTGTATAATAATCCCCAACCGTGTAATATTTTGCGATGTTGGCCGGGGTGCCCTTGAGGCGTCGCGGGTGGATCATGCCGGCCTCGCGGGTTCACGCGGACCGTCGGCCCGACCATGCTGCACAAGCTCTGACTTGATGTCGCCCTGGCGTGCCGCGAGAACCTCCCAAATGCGACGGGGGGTGGTCGGCATTTCGCCAACCGGCGCGTTGAGGATGTCATCAACCTCGAGCTCGTCGGCGATCGGCGGCGTCCCATCCGAAGAGAAAAGATCCGGCTGTGGCGCTGCGGCTGGCGCGTCTCCAGCGTCGGCTGACGGCGGCGGCTGCGTTGGCGCAGTGCCCTGCCGCTGCTCCTGCTCGATGGCCTCGCGAACCTTGGACTCGGCCCGTGCGAGCTTGATCAGCTTGGTCGCGGACACGAGACGGATCGGGGGCGCCGTCCGTTCGACGAAGGCGGCCGATGTGGAGGGGATGTCGTTGAACCGATCGGCAAAGCGCACCACGGGCAGATTGCGGCCGAACCTGAGAAAGCCGGAAAGGTTTGGAAGGTTCGTGACCTCCGTGTGCATCACAAGTGGACGCGTCACTTGCATACGGGACAGGTTCACGCCGTCGCGCATGTCGTTCACGCCATACGACATGCCTTCATTGGCTTCGACCTGCTCCACCTGGCCGAGGTTTTCCGAGACATGCTTCGCGGTTGGGGTGTCGTTTGCCCTGAGCGCCACCCAGGTGGAGCAGTATCCGGTGATCGCGGCGGCATCCTGGATGCCGTAGGTCGCCTCAAGCTGCGGATAGGACTGGAAACCCAGTATTCCGCATCCGCCATATTTGCGGGCGCGTGCGAGGAAGTCGGAAAGCGAGGGTAGTTTCTGGAGGGTCGGCAACTCGTCGATGACGCAGTACAGGCGGCGATCCCGGTCGGGGACCAGGCTCATGATCGCGGAGATCGCGATATCGAGCCAGACGGTTATCAAGGGACGGAGCGACGGGAGCTGGTCCGCCTTGACGGTGATAAAGAGCCAACTGCCGTCTGCCCCAGTCTCTACCCATTCGCGGATCGAGAACCCGTCTTCAGTATCGTCAAGATAGGCGAAGCTGCGCATCACCGATGCGAGCTCGGCCTGGATGCCGGCGGACGTCCGTTCGCCTTCGGTCGAGATGAAGGCGGCGGCGTCGGTGCCCGCCGCGAAGGCCGCGAGGTCCTTCAGCTTGGAGCGCAGCAGCCGGTCCAGGAGCAGAGAGACAAAGGTGTGCTTCTGTTGCGCAAGCTTCCGGAGGACGGCAACGAGCGTGCCTCGCGCGGCCTTTGCCCAGAACGGGTCCCCGGTCTTGTCGGGTATCGTTGACTCGGCGACCTGATCGTAATGATAGTCCCGCGGCACGTCGACCCAAGGGGACCATCGGGCAGTGCGCTGATCGAGCGGGTTGAGGAGCATATCGACTTCCGGACGGAAGAATTTTTCGACGAAAGTCCCGGCCGTATCGTACACGATGGCGCGCTTGCCAGACGTGCGGATGCCCTCCAGCATTGTGACGATGAGATTGGTTTTGCCGGTGCCGGGCGCGCCACACAGGAGGATATGCTCGGGCTCGAATGCGCTCGGAACGGGGACACCGCCGATCGTCAGCGCACCCTTTTTATGGCGCCACATTGCCCGGCGAACCTGTCGGAGGGTGCCGAAGCGAGCCCCGCGCAGATACTCGTTCGAGCCCAGACCTTTTCCCGTGCGGGTGAAATAGAACCAGGCCGAGGCGAGCGCACCCAAGGCGAAGATTCCGGAGATGAGCGCCCCATGGACGAGGTGAACCTCGAAGCTGTGGAGGATCCGCTTGGCAAGCTTCGATGCCAGCAGCCAGTCAGCCGAGGTCCAGTACTGCCGGCCCTCGGGCGTCTTGAACAGGACGGGGTCATTCGTGCCGGGCGCGGCGTCCGCCTTGAAGGTCGCCTCGATGATCTTCATCGCGACGAACCGTTCATACTCGGTGGATTTTTCCAGCGCGTACCAGACCGTTCCCATCACCCAGATCACCAGGCCGGCAACGAAGGTCTGGAAGAAGACCTGGGTGGTCATCCGGACGTTGTGGACGATGGCCTGACCACCCCTCGTCCAGGAGCCGAGCGTGTCGTTGCGGAAGATGCTCATTGGGGAGCATCCTGTCCAAGCAGTCCCCGCTCACGGAGCAATGCGCGGGCTTCGGCCATCCCCTGCTCGAGGGCTTTGGGAGACTGTTGGCCGGTGGCGGTCGCGACGATCGAGAGTATCTGGATACAGGTCGCGAGGATCTCGTCCTGGGACGAGTAGATGTACCGGCTCTGAGAGTCGGCCGCCTGTGAGAGAACGGATCGAATGAAGGCGGAAAGTGAAAGGTCAGCACCATGCGCACGCCTGCTGAGGCGGGCGTGCAGTGCCTCGTCGATGCGGAAATTGACCTTGATCACACCGGGACTCCAAATGCTGGAGCCCTGGCGGGGTAATGAAGCGACGCCTTTATAGGTGAAACGGGGCGGTGGTTCAACCAAAACCCGGCCGTGTGCCGCGTATCACACGGAAAAGGCCGGATTTACGCCAGTCCTGGGTGGCCGTTTTCGTCTGGTGATCCTTGTATCACATCACCTCGCCGTGCGGCACACCAGTGCCACGGGCTTAAGATGTTGATTTTACTGAGGAACTGGCCCGCAGCACCCGTGCGTACGGTGCATTACAAACTACGCCTTTCAGGCGTGCGTCGAGACAACCGCATGGCCTTGCGCCATGCGCCTGAATCGACGCTCGATTGGGCGGCAAATAGCTGGTTCAGCGTTATAATTTCTCGAATCTGAGCCTGCCGGGAATGCTCCTCGGAGCGACCCGAAAGACCGTACGCAAGGACGCTTCTCATAAATCCCAGCGTGCCCTGGGGATGATCCCCGAAGGCGCGCGCTCTCCGGCCCCAAGCCGGGATTTATGGAGTGCCGGCCATGCGGAGCGCCGACCGTTTCGACCTCGCCGATTTCGACGTCCTGACCATCGAGCTGCCCGCCAGCGGGGAGCGCAACATGCGCGATACGCAGGCCTCGAACCTCGCGCTTCGCCTGCGCGCGGGCGGCTCCCGGACATGGATCATTCTCCGCTCTGAGGGTGGAAGAACGATCCGCCGCACGCTCGGCGATGCCACCTCGATCCCGCTCGCGTCCGCGCGGTCATAGGGCAGGCCCTTGAGGTCTTCACTTTCAAGGCGACCGAGCCGCGAGGTGTGCGCCGTCCAATGGGTCTTATGCCGATATCGGCATAAGACCCATAATGCCGCGACCCGGATTATGCCGCGCGGCGTCTGGTTGAAGTTGGTTTTCTGGCCATCGGCCGCGCGGCGGTTCGGCATAATCAGAGCCCTTCCAAGAACGCGAGTAGAGTGTCGTCGGGCCGGAACCGGCCTGACGGCGTGGCTGGAGCGGCGACGCGGGCGAGTGCCTTCTCTTTCATCCGCATGTCGGCGTGGATGTAGATTTGGGTGGTCTCGACGTTCTCGTGACCAAGCCAGAGCGCGATCACCGCTGGATCAACACCGTGATGCAGCAGATCCATCGCAGTGCTGTGGCGCAGCGTATGCGGTGTAACCCGCTTCGCGCCGATGCTCGGGCATGTCCGCGCAGCCGTCAGGCAGTGCTTGCGAACCAGATGCTCCAACGCATCGCGGCTCAGCCGTTCGCCTCGGATCGACGGGAACAGCGGCTTGTCGTCGGTTTTGTAGTTGCCGATCCACGCGGCTAGCAGCTTGGCCGTATCACGACGAAGCGGCGTGGCGCGCTCTTTCCGGCCTTTGCCCATGCAGCGGATGTGCGGGCCGGTTCCGAGCACGACGTCGCCGCATCTGAGGCCAACCAGTTCGGATGCCCGAAGGCCGGTCTGGACCGCGAGCAGCAGCAGCGCGTGGTCGCGCCGTCCAGCCCATGTCGATCGATCCGGCGCTGCCAGCAACGCTGCCATCTCGTCGGCGTCGAGGAACGTCACCGACCGCTTCACATAGCGCTTGTTCGGCATGGCGAGGACGCGCTGGCAGTGCAGCAGCCAGGTCGGATCAGTCATCGCGACGAAGCGGAAGAACGACCGGATGGCGGCAAGCCGGGTATTACGGCTGCGCGCGCTGTTGCCTCGCGCGGTCTCGGTGTGAACGAGGAAGTCGGCGACCAGATCGGCGTCGATATCCTCGACCATGAGCTTGACCGGCGGCTTGCCGTGCTGGGCGCTGGCATACCGCAACAACAGCCGGAACGTGTCTCGATAGCCGGCGACCGTATGGCGGCTCGCTTCCAGCTGTGTGCACAGCCTGTCGGTGAAGAAGCGCTGGATCAGCGCGGGCAAGGCGGCGGCGCTCATCGTGCCGTCTCCCCAGCGGTCGCGGTGGCGCGCGCCATCGCCAGATCGAGCAGTTCCGGCACCGCTTCCAGATACCAGTATGTGTTGGAGGGATCGGTATGGCCCAGATAGGTCGTCAGCCGGATCATCTCGCGCGCCGGGTCTTTGTCGGTGCGGTACCAGTCGATCATCGTGCGCACCGCGAAGGTGTGGCGCAGGTCGTGGATGCGTGGCCCCCGGCCATGCCGCTGATACAGCTGCGGGGATCGCATGCCGATCCGCTGGCATGCCTGCGCGAAGTTGTAGCGAGCCGAGCAGTCGGTGAGCCTCGTCGCCTTTTCGGTGACGAACAGCGGCATCGCGGCGTGGCCGATCAGGCGATCCCGCTCGGCAAGGTAGTCGATCAGCCGCGTCGCGACGCCCGGATCGAGTGGCAGCAGCCGCTCTCGACCAAGCTTTCCGCGTCTGACCCTCAGCACCCCCTGATCGAGGTCGCCCCGGTCGAGCGACAGCGCCTCGCTGATACGAAGGCCGGTGACCGCGATCAGCCCGAACAGCGTCGAGCAGGTCAGCCCGCGAAGGCCATAGACCGATGGCAGTTCACTGGCTGCTGCGATGATCGCGCCGACCTCAATGTCGCTATAGATGTGCGGGCGAGACCGCTTCATCGAGTCGGGCAACAAGCCTTGCGGCGGCACCTCGTGTCCCGGATCGAAGCCGCTCAGCCATTGTGCGAACAGGCGCACGACGCGGAGCCTCGTGGCACGGGTCGAGCCGTTCGCATCTGCCAACGTGGCGTGCCAACGCAGGAACAGCGCCGTGTCGATGTAGGCAGCGCCTTCGGCATCGGCATAGCGTGCGAAGCGGCGCAAGATACGTTCGCTCGTGCGCAGGTCGTAACCGAGGCTTCGGCGAACGCTCAGATAACGGTCGAGTTGGGGCGTGAGGCTCATTGCGCGCCTCCCGCCACTGGCCAGGGCATCGCGACGGATCGCAGCCCATCAATGTCGAGCCGGGCATATATCATGGTCGACGAGCGCGAGCGGTGCCGCAGCACATCGCCCACTTCGTCGAGCGATGCGCCCGCGTTCACCAACTGGGTCGCAAGGCTATGACGCAGCAGGTGCGATCCCACATAGGGTGTCACCGGCTTCTGTCCGGTCGCCTTCAATGCCTCTTTGAGGATCGCGTTGACGATCTGCCCGTCTTTGAACGGGCGATACGGCGCGCGATGGGTGACGAACAGCGTGCGGCAGCTGGCCGGGCCACGTTCCTCGCGCAGGTATATGCTCAGCGCATGGCCGACCTCCGGCGTGATCGGCATCCGGTCGTGCAACTGGCCCTTGCCACGCACGATCAGTTTGCCAGCGCGCCAGTCGATGTCGTCGAGCTGGATCGCGATGACCTCGACCGCGCGCAGGCCGAGCCGCGCCATGATCAGCAACATCGCGTAGTCGCGGGCACCGTATCGCGGATTGCTGCGCGCCGAAGCCAGCACCGCCTCGACCCCTTCCGGCGAGAGATGCCGGGGAAGCCGCGCGTCCCATCGCTTGGCCGTCTTGGGAAGGCTCAGCGCCAGATTGGTGGCCGTTGCCCCACGCCCGAACAGATATTGGAGGAAGATGCGAACATGTGTCGCAACCGTCTTGTCGCGGCGTCCCGCCGCCAGAACATGCTCGATGAAGCCAATGACATCGGCGGGGCAAAGGTTCGGGAGATTGATCGCGCCGTCACCAAAGCGATGATCGAGGAACCGGTCAGCGAACCGCACGGTATGATAGATCGTTCGTGGGCTCAGGCCGCGCTGCTTGACGAGATAATCGTCGAAGTTGGCGAGCAGCACCGCTCGCGCGGTCCCCGCCTCTGTCAGTACGTCGGTCATAATCGTGATGCTCCAAGTTGCTGGAGCAATGAAGATTATGCCGAACGGGAAGCGCGTGATCATGCCGCCGACCGCGCCATTTCGATGCCGCGCGGCATAATCCGGGTCGCGGCATTATGGCCA
>Ga0070669_100003069_pt1 | contig 12011 bp, 8 predicted proteins | sample KBSS53metaG_FD_64680 | JGI IMG/M metagenome (GOLD analysis project Ga0070669, IMG submission 64680) | Switchgrass rhizosphere microbial communities from Kellogg Biological Station, Michigan, USA - KBS S5-3 metaG | ecosystem: Host-associated > Plants > Roots > Rhizosphere > Soil ... | reverse complement strand
CGGTGCTGTGGGTCAGCGTCACTGTGCTATTGCCTTTTGCATACACGCCGCCTCCGTTGCCGGTCGCGGAATTGCCCGCGACAGTGCTGTTGGTCAGCGTCACTGAGCTGCTGGCGCCTGCGTAATTGGTCCTTATATAGACACCACCGGCGTTGCCGGTAGCGGAATTGCCCGACACGGTGCTGTTGGTCAGCGTCACCGTGCCGGAGCGCGCTTGCACTCCGCCACCATTGACGGCGGAATTGCCCGAGACGGTGGTGTTGTCCAGCGATATCGTGCCGAGATACGCATACACGCCGCCACCTTCGTTCCCCGAAACGGTGCAGTTGGAAAGCGCCACCGTGCCCGTGCCGGCGCGCACGTTGCCGGCGGGGCCGACGTTGTCCGAGACCGTGGTGTTGGTCAAGGTCATCGTGCTGACCCAGGAATACACACCGCCCGCTCCAACAGCGGCGGTATTTCCAGAGATGGTGCAGTTGGTCAGCGTCACGTCGCCATACAAGGCAGACACGCCAGCGCCAGTTTGGGCGGAATTGCCAGAGACGGTACAGTTGGTCAGGTTCACCGTTCCGTGGTAGGCCCACACACCGGCACCATTGAAATGGTCGGGGTTCGCACCGCCCGTCAGGGTCAGATTACTGGCGCTCAACGTTGCATACCTGACGTAGAGAACCCTGGACTGCTGGTTCGCATCGATGGTCTGCCCGCTGCCCTGTATCGTCAGCGGTGACGCAAGGCCAACGACGGAAAGCTGGCCGAGGGCCAGCGTAATGGTTGCTGCGGCCAACGCCTGATCGAAAACGATGGTGTCGCTGGTGCCGAAGGCGGCAGCGCTGGCGTTGCAGCCAGTACCGCTCGTGGTTTGGCTTGTAACGGCCGAGATCGCCTGACGCAACGTGCAGGTTGCTGGCGTTCCGCTGTCACCTCCAGCGGTGACGGTGATCGTTGCGGCGTCTGCGCCACCGGCGCTGAGGGCGAGGGCAATGGCCAGCCCGAGTGGGCGGCGCGAGCGGGGAAGGGTTGCAATCACGGCGACTCCTGCAAAGGGCGGCAAAGGAGAAGGCGTGAATTCGAGCGGCGCCCCGGCCCACGCCACTCGATGGCGACTTTGACAGATTCCCTGCGCCAGTCAAAATAAATCGTCCCTCAATAAATCGTCCCTGACACCATTACGCGACACCATTACGCGACGGGCCGGGCCTGTAAGCGAGGGCGACGCGCATGCTGGCCAGAAATAACCGAGTCAGAGTGACTTTTCGGCTCGCGGGCGGTGGGCCGAACCTTGATGCTGTCTAATCGAAGGAGTCGGCGAAAATCAGATCGTCGCCGCTCTCGTATGCGCCGATGTCGGCAGTCGTGCCAGACGTGCGGTCGCGGCCGCGCTGGTCGAACGGGAGGTCGCGGATGTTGCTGCCTGCTTCGAGCGCGGGGCTTCCGGTCAGCAATGCGTGCGTCTTGGTCTGCCCGCCATTGTCGGCGAGCGGCCCGAGTATCGGGTCGGCGACGATCGTATCGCCCGGGACAGCGCTGCTCGAACCCATTATCAGATTCTTGCTGCCGTTGGGAAGGCAGTTCCTGCAATACAGGTCGCGCGCTTGCCCGCTGGCAGTCGACGTGTTGTTCGCGATGATCGAGCTATGCGCAACGACGCCGGCGTTTGCGTAGATGCCGGCGCCGAACTCGGTGCTCGACTGGGTGTTGAATGCGACGGTACTGTTGTCGAGCAGCAGCGGGCCGAGGGCGAAGATTCCGCCGGTCGTGAACGACGCTGCGTTGCCCGACAACGTGCTGTTGCTGATCGTGGAGTTCGACCGAACCATGATGCCGGCAGCGAACTCTGAGAGGTTGCCGGAGATTGTCGTGCCGTACACCTGGGCCTGGCCTCTGACATAGATCCCTCCCGCCATCGCGCCAGTATGGTTCGTGAAGGAACTGTTGTCGCGAATCGTGCTGCGGTCCACGACCAGGTTGCCATGGACATAAGCCGCGCCGCCCAGCGCCTTCGAGGCCGCCAGCGCCTGATTGCCGCTCAGGACGCTGTCGTTGAGCGTGAGGTCGCGCTTGACGTAGATCCCGCCGCCCTTCGCAGCGAAGCTTCCGAAGCTCAGCAGGCAGTTCGAGATCGTGGAATTCTGCAGCGTCACGCTGCCGAACGCATAGACGCAGCCGCCGCCGTAGTAAAAGTTCACATACGAGCCGTTGGTCAGCGTCAGGTGATCCAGCGTCAGCATTCCTTCGCCGTTGTGAACGAGCACGCGGCCGTTGTGGTTGGCGTCGATGCTCAAGCCGTGTCCGGTCGGCCCCTTGAACGTAACGTCGGGGACTTCATGATCGACGATGATGGCGCCGGTGCTCAGCGTGATCGTGCTGCAGGCGAGGGTCGTCATGTCAATTACGGCGGCGTGTGTTGCGACAGCCGCGCGCAGGCTGCCCGCGCCGGCGTCGTTGCAGTTGGTGACTGAAGCCGCCACTGCCGTGCTCGAGGCAGCGCCATGCGCCGCGATGCGATCCGCTGCAGCAGACGTTCCTGCCCCGGCGAGCAGCACCAAGCCGGCCACGGCCGGACGCGGATCGAAGGGCGAGCACGACAAACTGTTCCGCAGGGTGACCACGGTAATTCCATTGGCGACGACCCTGCAATTAAACGAAAACAACAGCAGGATCACGCCAAATGGGCGACAACAAAGTTCAAATCGGCTCGCGGGCGGTGGGCGGGCGAAAGGGGACGGGGGTGGTTAAACGGAATTAACTACCTCCGTCCCTGAGGCAATTGAGACGAATTAATTACTTCCGTCGCCCTTTTTTGAAGGCGTTTTAGCGCGTTGCGCGCCGCAACGCCTCCGTCAGCGGACCGACCGGTGCGGCATCGAAGCCATTTATGAAGATATGCTTCGGCGGTCCGAGGCATGTGCTGTCTTGTACGCAGCGTCGGCAAGCGGCGGGGTCGCCAATCGTCTGTAGCGTGCAGTTCGGGGATATCACCGGATTGACGAAGACATCCACGCATCCGGCTGGGCCGGTGCAGATCTCGCAGCAACCGAAGCAATCGCACGCGGTCCTGGTCAGTGGTGCGCAAGAGTCGACGCATTGTTGCGAGACTGAGCAGGAACCGGCGTCGAAGTGTGCAGCATCGAGTTCGGCCGGACACGGTCCCGCCAGGCCGCAGCAGGCATGGATCGAGCAGCCATCGTCTCCGCTGCCGCTGTTGGTATCGAACCAGCAGTCGAGCGCGGCTGGGGCGTTCGCATCATCGCCGGAAACGCCGGAGTGAAAGCTCGATTCGTCGTTATCGTCCCAAGTCTTGCAGTACCAATCCGCGAGGTCGATAAATCCGTTGGAATTGTTGTCCATGCCATCGATGCATTCCTGTGCTGCGATCGAACCACCATAGCCGACGAGCAGCCCGAGGGTCGCGCAAAGTCCCCAGAGTCGCAGCATCGCACTCTCCCAGAGGCACAACCATCACCTGATGAGGGTATCACAGCGCCACCTGGCAGGTGCCAGAGGTCATTGGCTCGGCTCGATTCACCCGGTCCCTATTTCCCGAGGCAATCGAGGAAAAGGGGCCGGAGCAAATTAAACCTCATTCTGCGCGCATAGACCTAGTGACTTATTTTGCGCCGTCCCTTTTGCGATACGTCCCCTTTTTCCCAATTTCTTACGGGTCGAAACCGTTTACGAACACGGCATCGCCGCTACCTTTCAACGTGAAGGCGGATGTGCCTAATGTCGCATCGGACTGTAGGGTGAATTGCTGCGACAAAGAATCCTGCGTCGTGGGCTCGAAGCGGTAGCCGAGCGTGCACTGCGTATTGCCCTTGATGACGTGCGGCAGGCTGTTTCCGCAGGTTCCGTCGATGTCGCGCACGAACGGCGCCGCCGCAAGCGTCAGCGAGTTGACGGTCACGTCCGCGAAGCCGGCCTCCAACGTCACGAAACGCTCGACGCTGGTGGCGCCTTGTACCACGGCGCCGAAGTCTTGCGTTTGCGGACTGGCCTCGAGATAGCGCTGCAGAGGAAACGTCAACTGCACCTGCTGGATGACGCCGGAGTCGCCAGCCCCGCTATCGCCGACGCACAATTTCCAGGTACCCGACGCAGGTTGGCCAAAGAAGGAAGAGAGATTCCCCTGCGCAGCGGCGCCTTTGTCAGGCGCGTAGCCGCAAGCAGCGTCGTCCCGACAGACGACCTGCGCATCGCTTAGGGTGTCCCCCATGGATTCAGCGCTCTTGGGACCGCTGCTGACAAACTCGATCGGAACCGACGAGAGAAGATTCGAATTGTCGCCGTAACCTCCCGTCCCGTCGTCCGCCGTTTCGATGAAGCCCGGCCGCGACATCAGCGTCACGGTCGTAGACTGCGGGCTCACCAGCTTGACGACAAGGTCGCCGATCCAGGTATGGTCGATCCAGACCTTGACGGAAGGATTGCCGTCGACCGTGTAGGTGCTCACGCCGCTGACAACGATGTTTGCGCACGCCATGCTGGCCAGCGTGCCGCTGTAGCCGTCGTCTGGGATAGCAAGGTTGAGATTCGGCGCGGTCTGGAACGCCACGTTCCCGTACGCGAGCTGCGTTCCGCAGAAAAACGCCAGCAAGACGATTTGGAAGTACATCGGCTTTGGCACTTGCTGTGCCAGTCGGTCCATGTTCATTGCTCGATTCCTGTTGGTATTCCAGTCCGAGAATACGGAGCAACGCCGGAAGCGCAGGGTTTGCGACACTCGACTCCGGTGTCGCGATAAAAGGGGTCCGAGCGCCTCTTCTGACATGAGCAATCGAACAGGTACCGGCGCGTATCGGCAGGTCTCTCGAGCGACTGGGCTGCTGATATTCCCGCGCGGCAGAAAGGGGACGGAGGTAGCTAATCGAAATTAACTGCCTCCGTCCCCTTTTTCCTTAACAATGGTCCCTGACACCATTATTTCTTTCCGAACCGGACGGCGGAAGGGAAAGACTACTTCGCCATTTTTTCCGTTACTTGATCGCTTGCGCTACCCTTGACGCGTTGACCGCAACAGGCGAGACGCCGATGTCCGTATATGAATGCGCGAAGGGCCATTCAATATGCCGATTGCCTGTGTTCGTGGGTCTGCTGGTCGCGGGCGGCGCCGGCGCGACGAACGTCGAACTTTGTGTAAAGAGCGACGCCGATCTCGCCAGCGCGCTGGATCAGGCGCAGACCGTCGCGGTGACGGCAAAGATCGTGCAGCACAATCTTACCGTACAGAACAAGGCGTACGATTTGAAGAACACGGTCTGGCAGTCCGCCTTGGTTGGCGTCCAGGCCGGCAGCGAGTTCCTCGGTGGATATACTGGGGGCTGCGCTGCGCGCGACATCGGGGCGGGAAATACCCTGATCATCGACTCGGCGACCCCTGCGTTCCTTTTCATCTACCCCCGCGGCAGCGTGACGATCGAGGGGCTCACGTTCAACGTCCAGTATGGCCTCAATATCGGCCTGGGCAGCGGCCAGATGTTCGCTTTGCCTTCGGGTTCGACGATCCTCATTCGGCGCGATGCGTTTATCAACGGCAGCAACAACGCCAACGGGTTGTACTTCGCCTATTCACAAGCGGCGAACAACGACAGCACGATCCTCGTCGTCGACACCCTGATTGCGAATAACACCGGCCTCGGCGGCTATTGCGCACTGCAGTTTCAGGTAGGGGCCGGCGCTCCCGAGTTCGACGTCGTGAACAGCACCGTCGTCCACAACGACAGCACCAACGCGGGAGCATGTCTCGACAATTTCGGGACGGGCGCCGGCACGCTGAGCCTCTACAACAATATTTTCTACGGCACCAGCGGTTTTGGCAGCGTGGACCTGAAAGTCGCTACCGCTCAGGTCGTGCAAGTCGACAACATGATCGGCTCGCGCGCCGGTCCCGCGGCGAGCGTGAGCAGCGGCAATCTCGGCAGTGATCCGAATCTCGATGCGAATTACATCCCGCAGGCGCCTTCGCCGGCGATCAACTCCGGCAGCAATTCCGTGCCTGGCGGCCTGCCGCCGACCGATCTCGACGGCAACCCGCGCACGATCGGCAGCAGCGTCGACCGCGGTGCGTACGAGACCGACCAAATTTTCGCTGGCGATTTCGAGACGCCGTGAAAAAAGCGCACGTAGCCAATTAACTTCGTTAGGGCCGCGATTCGGTCGGCCACGCGGGCGGTTTTGATTTTCTCCTTACGCTCAAAGCGTCTGCCCAAAGCCATTGGAGGAATGGTGTCTGACACAATTCTTGTGTCGCGAAATGAACCATCGATACTAATTGTGCGCTCGACCCGGCGACGTACGAAAGACTTCAGTTCCTGGGAGTTCGCCATCTCGGTAAATTTTCCCTTCACAACCCAATGGAAATGGTGTCAGGTTGACTTATGCGGCGGATTCAAACAAATGTAAGTGAACCTGTCACCGTTTCTGCCTAGATAACCCACCAAGTTAGCTTCAGAAAGGGCTTTGTCTGGCCTTTCAACTGAAACCACATCTCGGCGCCGTTTTCGAGGCCCATGCTCTTCATGATGATTCCCTCTTCGGGGTTCTTGTTCCCGTTCGCGAGCACCATCGCCTCGCCCTTCTCGAGAAAGTGCCATATCAGGTATTCGCCGTCGCGAGTCGGCGTCTTGTCCAGATCGGCAAGAGTGACCGAAAAACAACCGTCATTGGGTTGTTCCGATATCCTGCTTTCGATATCGCGCGCCTGATCGCCGCGAATGAGCGCCCAGCGTTCCGTTTCGGTCGTCCAGTGGATATTCCGTTTCGCAGAGGCGTATGAGTCGACCTTCGATTTTGGAAGGACAATGCGAACCTCATTGGCTTCCACGGAAATGCACGGCGCGGCGATAGCGGTCTTCAGCCTGATCTCAGTGGGCTGGAGAACTCCACACGCGGTCACCGTGGCACTGTTGGCGACACCCGCGCAAATTGCTATCAAGTGCAAAAGTTTCTTGTCCGGTGTCATCGGTATCCCGCAGTCCTGCTCGACTCGCAAAGAATATCGCATTCGGGCCAGGCGACAGCCAGTGCGACGACAGAACGCGACCCTTGACGACATTGCAGAAACCGGATCAGCGTGCCCGATGAGCACCAGGCCGAGACCACTGGATTTCGGCTATCCTCCAGGTGAGGAAGCCTGCGAGGCAGCCGTCCGTGGCGAATGGAGAAGACTGGTCGCGAGCAGAAGTCGGGACGACAAAGGGGACGGAGGAATTATCGGTTTGAAACGAATAATTCCTCCGTCCCCCTTTTGTGCGATTACGCTGGCTTAATTAGCCCCGGCCCCTTTCTACTCCTTTTTCGGAAATCTCCGTCAATCGAAACCGTCGCTAAAGATGACGTCACTGGCAGTGACGATGCGGCATTTCGAGAACTCCGACGTCTGGCCAGCTGCGCTGGTCACGGTCGTGGTGATGAAGTTGCCGGGGCTGACTGTGCCGGGGACAAAGATGTCGAAGGACTTGCGGCACTGCTTGTCCGTTCCTACCAGGGCGCAATCCAGATCGATGGTTACGCTGCCGAGCAGTGCGGCCCCTTCGCCAAAGCCGGACGCATCGCAGGTGCTGTTGCGATAAACGTCCATGCGGTAGCTGCCGAGCGTGGATGAGAGCGAGCCCTCCAGATTCATGAAGACCAGCCCGGACACCGGAATGGCGCGCGTCAGCTCGGGATAGTTCTGTTCGCGGTTCGGCGTGGTGCTGGCGTCCAGCAGAGAATCGGGATCGTTGGCGTTGACGCCGCTGACGCCGAGGTCGATGCCCAGGCCACCATTGCCGCTGTACCGGTTTCCGCTGAGATCATTGGGCGATCCGGATACCAGGCTGATGCCGTCGCCGTCGTTGCCGCCAAAGTAGTTGTCGGGACCGATGCGGTTGTGGTGAGCGCCGCCGTCGATGATCAAACCCGGCCCGGCCGCCTGGCTCACGAGGTTGTCCCTGAAGCTGTTGTAGTTGGCATCGCTCGACGCCATCAACACGTTGACGGCCGTGCTTTGGCTGATCCAGTTGTCCTGGATCAAGTTGTGATCGCTGTACACGACCATGCCCACGGTATTGGGCAGCGCGTCGAGAAGGTCGTCGCCGATCGCATTGCCGAGGATGCTGTTGTCGCCGGCGCCGTTGAGCATGATGCCGAAATTGGCATTGCCGATCAGGTTGGCCTGCGCCGGGTCCGTTCCGCCGATCTGGGCGTCTCCTGCCGAATCGTCCATACGGATCGCGTAGCCGACATCGAGCAGCGTGGTCGACCCGACCATGCCGCCAAACTGGTTGCCGGTGATCAGGTGGCCACGTCCGGAAAGCAGGTTCAAGGCCTTGCCGCTGAACCCCGAAAAGGCGAGCAAGTTGAGCTTGAGATTGTCCGAGGACTGGCTCGAATCGAAGATCAAGCCGTCGCTGACGCCTGCGCCAGCTTTCAGAATCACGCACGGTTGACCGTTGTAGCCGATCGGTTGCGTGTTCGGCTGGGCTCCCGGCTGGGTTTCGCCGAGGATGTCGGTATCGTCAGTGAGGGTCAGCGTCTGGCTGAGCGTAATCGTGCGCGGGCAGGCGCCGCTGATGTTGAAGCGGATCACTTGCCGCCCGTTCGTGGCGTTGGCGTTGGCGACTGCCTGGGCAAAGCTTCCGCTGCCTGACGCATTGGTGTTGGTGACATCAAGATACAACGAGTCGTCGACCGAGGTTTCGAATGCGCCCATGTCCGGGTCGCTGCCCACCAGACGCGGATTGTTGGCGAGATCCTTCAACGTCAACCCTCCGGGCACGAAGCGCGTACCGGCATTGACCACGGGTGACGTGTTCTTGGGCACGCCGCTCGATAGCAGCAACGGATCGGCGCTGATGTTGCCGAGGTTCGTTCCGAACGCGCCACGCGTGAGCTCCAGGCTGTCGTAGCGATTGTGGCTTGCGTAAAGATTGCCGCCATTGATCGATAATTCCGTGCCGTCGTTCTCAAACACATTGCCCGATAGGCGCACGGTAGCCGGCACAGGGTCCTGACTGTCGTCATAGGGCAGGAAGCGCAGTCGCAGGCCGCCACCGCGCACCGTGCTCGTGCTGAGGGTGAAATACGGCGCGTACGAGTCCGTTGCAAAATAGTGCAGATAACCGATCGCTTCGTCGTTCGGCGTTCCGGATCGCGCCGTGATCAAGGAGTTCTGGATATAGATGTCGTAGCAACCCATGAAATCGAACGAAACATGGGTATTCAGCCACTGCAGCGAACTGAAGTAGGCGGGTCGTTCGCGAGCCTGATAGCAAATCCAGTTGGAAAACGCCCAGTCGATGTTGTTGCTGCTCAGGTGATCGAGTGAGATAGGGTTGACGTTTGCCTCGATCTTGATCACGCGCTGGCCGCCGCTGCCGTTGATCGTGGTCGCGCCCAGCGCGCCGGATTGGCTGCTGCACCCGGCGTCGTAGCCGCCGCTGATGACCAGGCGACCGTAGCTGCCCTGCGGATCGCCGCCATTGCCGCGGTAGTCGAGCGAAAGGTCGCTGTTCAGGGTGTAGGTGCCGCTGCGCAGCTTGAGGATCGTATCCTCGGTGCGACTGCCATCGATGTCGTTGAACGCCTGGATCAGGGCTGCCGTGCTTTCGATGCACAGAGTCGTTTGCGCCTGGGTCAGCGACGACAGGCCCAGCAGCATGAACACGCCCAGCCCCAGCAGGACGGGAAGAGGCTTGGCTCGTCGACTCGGATTCATGTCATTGCACCTTGCTCGGATGGGGCCTTTCCTCCTTACACGGACGGCGGCGCGGACAGGGGCCACGGAAATGGGGCCCGGGCAAATTAAGCCAGGCTTTCGTCGGAGAGACTGCTGTTGCCTGGCGGTCGCCCGCGTGACCTGATCGAAACAGAACGATTGAAGGTCCTCTCGACCATCGCTTGAAACCGGAGGTCGCCATAGGCGCGCTGCTGCGCCACGTGCGCGCGAATGGATTCGAGCTGCGCTTGGTCTTCGTCGGCATGCAGCCAGGCCCGATATGCGGCGCTTCGGGCGCTTGCGTCGCGGCCAAGCGCCAGGAAACAAGGATGCGGCGCGACCAGCGAATCGAACTTCAGCCCGAGGTTGACGTGCACGCTGGACCAGGCGTACTCATTCGGTGCCGAGACCATTCCCGCACGCACAGGATTGCGCTCGATGTAGCGATAGACGCGCAGCAGGTGGTCGTCGGTCGCGACCAGGCAAGACTTGAAACGGCCTTCCCAAAGTGTCCCGGTGCGTCGGTGACGATGGTTGAACGCCTGCACGTAGCGGCCAGCACACTGTTTGTGGAATGCAAATCGATTGCCGCGTAGAGTGACATGGCTGCCTCCTGTCGTGTCGCGGATGTTCAGAACGTTGCAATTCCGAACATACCGCCACACGCAGGCGGCGGCGACATGAGTTTTCAGGTTGGAGTTCCCAGCGACGGAAAGGACGAAAAGGGGACGGAGGTGGTTAAGCGGAATTAACAACCTCCGTCCCCATTCCTCGCCGACTCTGGACTGGCTGGATTACGCCGACTACTGACACCGTCACCAGTCAATGTGACGAGGAGACGCAAATGCGTGATTTCCCCTCCGGGTTTCATCCGTGTAGGCCACGGTGGCGGCGCAACACTCTCGCCTCCTGCCTGTCCGTAGCGCTGCCACTGGCTGCCGCATCGCAAGACGCGTCGGCCCTCATCGATGGGGCGCAAACCGCATCGGTCTTGACGGTAATGAATTGCAACAACGACGGTACCGACAGCCTGCGCGAGGCAGTGACCGCCGCCGCCGACGGCACCGTGGTGGACATGACCGGGCTCATGTGCAGCACGATTACGCTGGCCTCGCCGCTCGTCATCGACCATGCCGTCGCGAATCTCACGGTGAATGGCCCGCTGGATCATGCTTTGACGATCACGGCCAACTACGGCTCTCGGGTCTTCGTCCACAATGCCGAAGGCACGTTGACGCTCGATCACCTGACGATTACGAAAGGAGATTATCACTCGGGTGGCCACGGCGGCGGCTGCATCTACGCTCTGGGCAGCGTCGCGCTCAACCATTCGACCGTGTCCCTCTGCGGGGTGAATTTACCGAGCGGCAACTTCATAAGCGGCGGCGGGATCTACGCGCATGGAAACCTGACGTTGACCGACAGCGTCGTGAGCTTCAACCATGCGTACAGCCCCTCTGAAGGCGCGAGGGGTGGTGGCGTGGCGACCCACGGCAACCTGACCTGTACCCGAAGTTCGATCTTCAACAACGTTGCTTTGGGTTCGCAGGCGTCCAGCGGCGGCGCCTCGGTCGAGGGTTCGGCGGAGCTGTATGCGTGCACGATTTCAGAAAATCAGTCCGACGACTTCGCCGGCGGGCTCTACGTCGGTGCCAGCACGACCTGCACCAACAGCACGATCTCCTACAACAACGCGACGACGCTTGCTGGCGGAATCTTCGCGGCAGCCCCGTTGACGCTCGACCACTGCACGATTGCGTTCAATACGTCGTACCAACCCTTCGGTGCGGGGGTCATTTCCCAAGTTTCTCTCGTCGCCAACAGCTCGATCATCGCAAACAACTTTTCGACGTTCAATGGCGCCGGTGCCGACCTCTTGGCCCAATCCTCCTTTACCGGAAGCCACAACCTGATCACAACGTCATCGGGTGCTGTCGTTCCGGCCGACACGATCAGCGCCGATCCCCTACTCGCACCGCTCGGCGACAACGGCGGCGCGACTCACACCCACGCATTGCTGCCGGGCTCCCGTGCGCTCGACGCCGGCGACAACATCCACAGCCTGGCGTGGGATCAGCGCGGCGAAGGATTTCCACGCGCCGTGGGCGCCCCTGACATAGGAGCGTTCGAGGATTCGGGCGTGATTTTTGCCGACGGATTCGAGTAGGCGAAAGAAGACGCCGGTGCGCTGGTCGCGTGTGATGTACGACCGGCGAGCTTCGATTTGACGTGACGCCGCCCCGTCGTCCGAGCCATTGAAGGGTGGTCTGCGCCAGGGGAAATGGGGCCCAGGGAAATGGGGCCGGGGCAAATT
>Ga0070669_100003067_pt1 | contig 12015 bp, 7 predicted proteins | sample KBSS53metaG_FD_64680 | JGI IMG/M metagenome (GOLD analysis project Ga0070669, IMG submission 64680) | Switchgrass rhizosphere microbial communities from Kellogg Biological Station, Michigan, USA - KBS S5-3 metaG | ecosystem: Host-associated > Plants > Roots > Rhizosphere > Soil ... | reverse complement strand
GCCCCCTCGGGGGGCAGCGATGCCGAACGCAAGTGAGGCGAGGTGGGGGTCGTTTCAGACAAGGCGATTGAGGAGCGCGTAGTCGGGCGCGACCAGGGCGGCCACGTCCTCCGCGGGATGCAGCGCGAGAATCTGCATCGCCACGGACGAGTCCGGATGCGGCAGCGCGTTGCGATTGAGCCACAGCGCGCGAATGCCGGCGCCTGTCGCGCCGACGATATCCTGGTGCCACGCGTCGCCGATCATCACCGCTTCGTGCGCGTCGCACGAAAGCCGCTCGAGGGCCGCGCGAAAGATGCGCGGGTCGGGCTTGGCGGCACCTATTTCCTCCGACGTGACCAAGGCGTCGACCATCGGCGCGAAGCCGAACGTCGCGAGCTTCTCGGTCTGCTCGGCGACGGTGTTGTTGGTCACGACCGCGACGCGCAACCGCGCGCGCAGGAGCGTCATGAGCTCGAGCGCGCCTTCGACGCACCGCCGGTTGGCCTGGTAGACGCGACGGTGCAGCTCGGCGGCCGCGCCGGCGCGCGCGTCGGGGTGACCTGCGTACGCGAACAGGCGCCGGTAGCGCTCGATCCGCGCATCCGCGACGTCGCGCGCACCCAGTGCGACGTCATGGTGGATCGAGTCGAGGATGCGCTGGTTCTCGGCGATGAGGTCGTCGAGCTCGTGCTTCTGGAACGCGGGGAAGCGCTCTCGTACTCCGGCGAGGGCCGCGCGGCTTGCGTATTGATGGTCGACCAGCGTGTCGTCGAGGTCGAACAGGACTGCTCGGATCATGCAGCTTCGCGGCTGGCCTTCTTGCGCTCGTGCTCTTTGAGGAACCGCTTGCGGATGCGAATCGACTTCGGCGTCACTTCGACCAGCTCGTCGTCGGCGATGAACTCCACCGCGTACTCCAGGGTGAGCTCGATCGGCGGCACGAGGCGCACGGCCTCGTCGGTGCCCGAGGCGCGGACGTTGGTGAGCTGCTTGCCCTTTATCGGATTGACCACGAGGTCGTTGTCCCGGCTGTGGATGCCGATGATCATACCCTCGTAAAGCATCTCGCCCGGCGACACGAACATGCGGCCGCGGTCCTGCAGCTTCCACAGGGCGTAGGCCACCGCCGGGCCGTCTTCCGCCGACACGAGCACGCCGTTGCGGCGCTCCGGAACGGCCGCGCTCACCGGCGCGTAGTTGTCGAACACGTGGCTCATCAGGCCGGTCCCACGCGTGAGGTTCATGAACTCGGTCTGGAACCCGATCAGGCCGCGGGCGGGCACCCGGTACTCGAGCCGCGTCCGGCCCATGCTGTCCGAGGCCATGTCGGTAAGGTCCGCGCGACGCGTACCGAGCGCTTCCATCACCGCACCCTGGTGCGTTTCCTCGACGTCGACTGAAAGGTTCTCGTACGGCTCGCAGACGACGCCGCCGACCGTGCGCAGCACGACACGCGGGCGCGAGACCGCGAGCTCGAAGCCCTCGCGGCGCATGTTCTCGATCAGGATCGTGAGATGCAGCTCGCCGCGGCCCGACACGAGGAAGGCGTCGGTATCGCCGGTCTCCTCGACGCGCAGCGCCATGTTGGTGAGCAGCTCCTTGGTCAGGCGCTCGCGCAGGTTGCGCGACGTCACGTACTTGCCCTCGCGCCCCGCGAGCGGGGACGTGTTGACCTGGAAGTACATCGACAGCGTCGGCTCGTCGACGAGGATCGGCGGCAGCGCTTCGGGCGTGTCGACCGCCGCGAGCGTGGTGCCGATCGACATGTCGTCGATGCCGGTCACGAGCACGATGTCGCCGGCGCTCGCCGATTCGACGGGCGCGCGCTCGAGCCCGGAAAATCCGAGCACCTGCACGACCTTGGCTTTCTTGGGCAGCGCGCCTTCGGCGAGCGGGCCATTGAGCACGGCGACTTCCTGGCCCGGCGACAGCTTGCCGCGGCGGATGCGGCCGATGCCGAGGCGGCCGAGATAGCTCGAGTAATCGAGTGCGCTCACCTGGAACTGCAACGGACCATCGACGTCGCCTTCAGGCGCGGGCACGGCGCTGATGATCGTCTCGAACAGCGGCTGCATCGATCCGCCGGGTCCCGGCTCGCCGCTTTTCGCGACGTTGACGTCAAGCGTTGCCCAGCCATTCAGCGCGGATGCGTACACGACCGGAAAGTCGAGCTGGTCGTCGCTGGCACCGAGCTTGTCGAAGAGCTCGAATGTCTGGTTGACGACCCATTCGGCACGCGAACCGGGGCGATCGACCTTGTTGACGACGACGATCGGCTTCAATCCTTGCTGCAGCGCCTTCATCGTGACGAAGCGCGTTTGCGGCATCGGTCCTTCGACGGCGTCGACGAGCAGCAGCACGCCGTCCACCATGCTCAGCACCCGCTCGACTTCGCCGCCGAAGTCGGCATGCCCCGGCGTATCGACGATGTTGATGTGATGGCCGGCGTAGTTGACCGAGCAATTCTTGGCGAGGATCGTGATCCCGCGCTCGCGCTCGATGTCGTTGCTGTCCATCATGCGTTCGTCGATGTGCTGATGCTTGGCGAACGTGCCCGCCTGCACCAGCAACTTGTCGACGAGCGTCGTCTTGCCGTGGTCGACGTGGGCGATGATCGCGATATTGCGGAGGTCCTGGCGCAGCGAGGTCATGGGGATTCAGGTTTGGGCGGGCACCGGTTTACGCAAAGTGCACCGCAACAAAAGCCTTCGATTATACGCTGCAAACGGTGGGCCAGACCACGAATATTTTGAAAAATCCGCAACTTAGGCTACAATACGACTTCGGGCGGCCGTTCCGGTCACCGCCCAACCCGCGCAGGACTTGACGCATCGGCGTAACCCGCCATCGGACAGGTCCCGACGCAATCCCTCGCAACGTCAATGTAACGCTGCCTGGACCGGAAGCCGCGCACCGCGCGGTAGGCCGCGCCAGGAGTTTTTCAATGAGTATTACGAGCTTTGTCGAGCTCGGCTTGAGCCCGGAGATCTTGCGGGCCGTGACCGAGAGTGGCTATACCACGCCTACGCCGATCCAGGCGAAGGCGATCCCGGTAGTGCTGGCAGGACGCGACGTCATGGGCGGCGCGCAAACCGGCACCGGCAAGACCGCCGGCTTTGGGCTTCCCATCCTCCAACGATTGCAACCGCAGGCCAATACCAGCCCGTCGCCCGCGCGGCATCCGGTGCGTGCACTGATCCTCGCGCCGACGCGCGAGCTGGCGATCCAGGTCGAGGATCAGATCAAGGTCTACGGCAAGTACACCGGTCTTCGCTCGACCTGCGTATTCGGCGGCGTCGACATCAAGCAGCAACTGGCCATCGTCCGCGCCGGCGTCGAGATCCTCGTCGCCACGCCAGGCCGCCTGCTCGACCACGTCGAGCAGAAGAGCATCAATCTGTCGCATGTCGAGATCTTCGTTCTCGACGAAGCGGACCGGATGCTCGACATGGGTTTCATCCCGGACATCAAGCGGATCATGGCGCTGCTGCCGGCCGGCGTGAAACGGCAGAATCTGCTTTTCTCCGCCACGTTCTCCAATGAGATCAAGAAGCTCGCCGACCAGCTGCTCAACGCGCCGGAGCTGATCGAGGTCGCGCGCCGCAATACCGCGGCCGAGACGGTGACCCAGAGCGCCTACAAGTGCCCGCAGGACGCCAAGCGCGCGCTGCTCACGCACATCGTGCGCTCGCGCAATCTGCGGCAGGTGCTGTGTTTCGTGCGGACCAAGCACGGCGCGTCGCGGCTTGCACGGCAGCTGGAAAAAGATGGGCTGGAGACCTCCGCCATCCATGGCGACAAGACGCAGGGCGCGCGCATGGATGCGCTGGCCGCGTTCAAGGAAGGCAAGCTCGAAGTGCTGGTGGCGACCGACGTCGCCGCCCGCGGCCTTGACGTCGACGATCTGCCGCTCGTCGTCAACTACGAGCTGCCGCACGTCCCCGAGGATTACATCCATCGCATCGGCCGCACCGGGCGTGCGGGTGCGACTGGAGAGGCCATATCGCTGGTCGCGCCCGAAGAGGAAAAATATCTCGTCGAAATCGAGCGACTGCTGAAAGTGAAAATGGCCATCGAGAAGTTCGACGGCTTCGACCCGGTCGCCGCCGCCGTGCGGACGGCGTCGCCCCGGCCGCGCTCCTCCCACGCACCGCGCGCGGAAGGACGCGAGACGCCGCGCGCTTCGCATGCGCCGCGAGCCGAGACCCGCGCCGCGCCGCGCAGGGAACCTGCGGCACCGCGGAACGTGCCGTCGCGCAACACGCGCGAGCTCGAACGCGAAGAGGCGTATGCCCGCAATCCGGATCAACCAATGACCAGCGCGACCGCCAACGCAGGCGCTCAGTCCCGTTCGGCGCTGGTCCACGGCCATGGCGGTCATGGTCACGCCAAAGGCAAGGCCAAGCCTGTCCCGGCGCTGCTTATGAAGCGCAAGTCGACGGAAACCGAGAGCGCCTGACACCCGGCAACATCACCGGCGCGCACGACGATGGATGGCGTCGCGCTGGTGGCCTACTGCCGCGCGGGATTCGAGGGCGAAGCCACTGCCGACCTTCGGCGCATTGCAGCGCGTGCGCCGCTCAGGCTGGCATTGTCCGGCGTGCCCGCCAGCGGGTACGTCATCGGGCAAGCCGAGGCCTACGACGACGCTGCATGGAAGCGCGCCGAAGCCGTGGCGCCGCCGATGTTCACCCGTAGTGTCTTTGCAGGCCTTGGTCCCGTCCCGCTCCTTTCGCCGCAGCCTGTGGCTGCGCCCGCCGACCGCGTTACGCCATTGCTCGCGGCCATCGAAACGATGGCTGGCCTGGTAGGCGTAGCCCCGCCGTGGCGCAGCGTCTGGATCGAGTTTCCCGACACCAACGACGGCAAGGAGCTCTCGACGCTCGCCCGCGGACTCGGTTCGCGTCTTTCGGGCGCATTGCGTTCCCGCGAACAGCTCGACGCCGAGGCGAAGCGCCGGCTGCATGTGTTTCTGCTCGACGGGCGCACCGCATTTGTCGGCGCGAGCGATGCGCAACGGAATGCGTGGCCGATGGGCATTCCGCGTTTGCGGATGCCGGGCGGCGCGCCGTCCAGGTCGACGCTCAAACTGGCGGAAGCGTTCGCCGCGTTCCTCGGTGAAGGCGACGCCGCGTTGTTGCGCCCCGGGTTGCGCGCCGTGGACCTGGGCGCGGCTCCGGGGGGCTGGACGTGGCAGCTCGTACAACGCGGCCTCAAGGTGACGGCCATCGACAACGGGCCGCTGAAGGGTTCGGTCGCGACCGACCCGCTCGTCACGCACTTGCGCGAAGACGGCCTGCGCTGGCGTCCCAAACGAGCGGTGGATTGGGTGACGTGCGACATCGCCGAGCAGCCGCTGCGCATTGCCGAATTAATGGCGCATTGGATCGCCGATGGCGCGGCAAGGCGCGCGATCTTCAATCTCAAGCTGCCGATGAAAAAACGCTACGATGAGGTGCAGCGGTGCGAGCAGCGGATCGGCGAAATCCTGAGGCGCGCCAAGGTGCGCTACACGCTACGTATCAAGCAGCTCTACCACGATCGCGAGGAAGTCACCGCGTATCTTGGGCGGGTGGATTGATGCCACCACGCGTACCTCTCATCCACGCAACCGGTCGTATTGCGGTCGCAGCTTTTCCAGCGTGGCCGAGAAGCTGGCGAGGCGGGAACGCTCCAGTTCGACGACCGCCGCGGGCGCCCGCGCGACAAAGCTCTCGTTGCCGAGTTTCGCGTGGACCCTGGCGATTTCGGCCTCGATTCGCGCAATCTCCTTGCCGATGCGTTCGCGTTCGGCCGCGGGATCGACCTCGATGCGCAGCATCAGCTTGAACGGGCCGGCGATGGCTACGGGTGCATCGGTGACCGGAAGCTCGGCGACGATCTTCACCTCCGATAATTTGGCCAGCGGAAGCAGGTATGACGTGAACTCTGCAAGCATCGCGGCATCACCGGTGGCAATCAGTGGAACTCGCACTGCCGGCGACAGCTTCATCTCGCCGCGCAGCTCGCGGCACGCCGTGACGATCTCCTTGAGTGCCGCCATGCGCGCATTCGCGGTCGCATCGACGCGATTGAAGTTGGCCTTCGGGAATGGCTGCGTCGAAATCGACTCGCCGCTTTTCCCCGCCAGCGGCGCAACAGTCTGCCACAGCTCCTCGGTGATGAACGGCATGAACGGATGCGCGAGGCGCAGCGTCGCCTCGAGCTCGCGCACGAGAACGGACCGCGAGCCGCGCGCGGCCGCCTGGTCGCCGCTCGCATCGGCCTGCGCGATCTGCACCTTGGCGAGCTCGACATACCAGTCGCAATATTCGTCCCACACGAATTCGTAGAGCGCCTTCGCCGCGAGGTCGAAGCGGTACTGGTCTATGTTGTTCGCGATGTCGTGCTTGGCATGCTGCAGCCGGCCGAGGAGCCAGCGGTCGACGAACGTAAGCGTCTTCGGGAGCGTGTCATTCTCGCCGCAATCCTTGCCTTCGACGTTCATCAGCACGAAGCGCGTGGCGTTCCACAGCTTGTTGCAGAAATTGCGGTAGCCGTCGCAGCGGTTGAGGTCGAAGTTGAGCGTGCGGTTGAACGTCGCGAGCGACGCGAACGTGAAGCGCACGGCGTCGGCGCCGAACGACGGGATGCCATTGGGAAACTGCTTGCGGGTGCGCTGCGCGACTTTCTCGGCCTGCCGCGGGTCCATCATGTTGCTCGTGCTCTTCGTCACCAGTGTCTCGACATCGATGCCGTCGATCAGGTCGATCGGATCGAGCACGTTGCCCTTCGACTTCGACATCTTCTGCCCTTCCTGGTCGCGGACGAGGGCATTGATGTAGACGTCGCGAAACGGGACGTGGCCGGTGAAGTAGGTCGTCGTCATGATCATCCGCGCGACCCAGAAGAAGATGATGTCGAAGCCGGTGACCAGCACCGACGACGGGAGGAACGTCCTCAGCTCCGGCGTATCGTCCGGCCAGCCGAGCGTCGAGTGACACCACAGCGCCGACGAGAACCACGTATCCAGAACGTCCTCGTCGCGCGTGAACGACTGCGGGTCGCGGCCGAGCTTGGCCAGCGCTTGCGCCCGCGCGTCGGCTTCGTTGCGCGCGACATAGACGTTGCCCGCGTCGTCATACCACGCGGGAATCTGGTGACCCCACCATAGCTGACGCGAGATGGTCCAGTCCTGGATGTTGTTGATCCAGTTGTAGTACGTCGAAATCCATTCCGGCGGCACGAAATGCACCGTTTCGCCGGTGCCCGGCGCACTCGCCGGCAACCCTTCCGCGCTGACCGCGGCGAGGCAAAGATCCTGAATCGATTTGCCAGGGAAGAACGGATGGCTCGCGGGAGCAGGCTTGCGCATGTCGACAAACCATTGGTCCGTCAACATGGGTTCGATGACTTCCCCGGTACGCTCGCAACGCGGTAGGACCATCGCATGCGTCTTTTCGGACACAAGGAGCTCAGCGGCAGCGAGATCGGCCAGCACCGCCTTGCGCGCCGCATAGCGATCGAGACCGCGATATTTTGCCGGCGCGTTGCCGTTGATCGTCGCGTCGAGCTCGAATACGGTAAGTGGCGTCAGGCCGTGGCGCTGGCCGATCTGCCAGTCGTTGAAATCGTGCGCCGGCGTGATTTTCACCGCGCCCGTCCCGAACTCGCGGTCGACCTGGTCATCCGCAACGATCGGAATCGTGCGACCGGTCAGCGGCAATGTCACCATCTTGCCGACCATCGCGCGATAGCGATCGTCTTCGGGATTTACCGCGACTGCGACGTCGCCGAGCATCGTTTCCGGCCGTGTCGTGGCAACGACCACTGAACCGCTGCCATCAGCCATCGGATAACGAATCTGCCAGATCTTGCCCTGCACTTCCTCATTCTCGACTTCGAGATCGGACACCGCGGTGCCGAGCTTCGGGTCCCAATTGACCAGCCGCTTGCCACGATAGATGAGGCCGTCGTCGAAGAGCCGCACGAAGGTTTCGAGCACCGCGGCCGACATACCCTCGTCCATCGTGAACCGCTCGCGCGACCAGTCGGCAGAGACGCCCAGCCGCCGCATCTGTCGCGTGATCGTCGAGCCCGATTCCTCCTTCCATGCCCAGACGCGCTCGACGAACTCCGCGCGTCCGAGATCGCGGCGCGACTTTCCCGCCATCTTGAGTTGTTGCTCGACGACGATTTGCGTCGCAATGCCGGCGTGATCGGTGCCGACCTGCCACAACGTGTTGTCGCCGCGCATCCGGTGGTAGCGGATCATGAGGTCCATCAGCGTTTGCTGGAACGCATGCCCCATGTGCAGCGAGCCGGTGACGTTCGGCGGTGGCAGCTGGACGCAGAACGGGGCGGCATCGGTCCGCATCGACGGGCGGAAGAGACCGCGGGATTCCCAGAAGGGATACCACCTCGCCTCGATGGCGTGGGGTTCGAAGCTTTTGGCGAGTTCCATGATCAGCGTGCCTTGTGAGCGCGCATGTGTGGGCGCAAAAGCTTGAATTGTAACGGAACGAGGCAGGAGCCCGCCCGGGTGCTGCGCGGCAGCGCCGTCAGGACGGCTTGGGTTTTTGAAGCTGCTCGCGCATCCGATCGCGTTCGCTGTCCTCGGACTCGATCAACCGGTAGGCGGTGTAGTACTTGAAGATGTTGGCGACATAGGTCACGGTTTCCGGACCGATCTTGTCGGCGGCGACGAGCTCGACGTAGTTGAACCAGCGGTTGGGGTCAAGCCGACAGCAACGACCTTAGTCGAGCGGGCACCGGACATGAACGGCAAGCGTCAGTCTACGAGACCCATCGCGCGCCATACCGGCCACGCCGCAATCACCGCCAAGAGCACCAGCGGACCCCACCACCACGCCAGTGGCCGCGCATCTCGATGCGAGAATAATTCGCCGGACCCATGGTAGAAAGCCAGATACACCGTGCTCTGGTACGGCAGAAACCAGACTTGCGTGGCAACCAGGCATATCAGCGCAATCAGGAACGGATTGACATGGGCTGCACCTGCCACCGGCAGCGCGACCAGTGTCAGCAGCGGCGCCGCCGCCTGCCAGCGGATGACGAAGGACAGTGCAAAGCCTACCAGTGTGAGCGCAACGCAGAACAGGAGGCTGTTCGAAGCGAGCGCACCAATCGGATCGGCCAGGCGCGACGCAAGCCACGCATCGACGTGCAGCGTCTGGAACACCGTTGCGAGGCTCGTGATCACGCCGAAGAACACGAGAAACGGCCAGTTCACGCCGGTGCGCAGCATCGTGGTGTCGAGCGCTCCCCCGGCCGCCAGCGCCGCGAGCGCGGCAACGCCGAGCCATGCGCCATGAATGCCATGCAACGGCTCGGTCAGAAATCCCGCGATCAATCCGGCCAGCACGACGACGCAGATTTTTTCCTGGCGGCGCATCGGACCTAGCACCGCGCGTTGCAGCGCGAGACGATCGCCGACGTTGCTTGGCAAGGCCTCCGGTCGATACGTCACCAATATCGCGGCCAGTGAAGCGCCCAGCAGCACGGCGTGCAACGGAAGGGCGGCGACGAACCAGCGCGCGAAGTCGAATTCCGCGCGAATTGCGGGCGGCAACAGTCCATGCACCAGCAGGCCGACCGATGAACCGGTGAAGAACAGCGCGGCCATTTGTCCGAAGCCGACAAACGAAGCGAGCGCGAGGCCGGTCGCCGCACGCCCGCCTGCGCCGTAGCCCAGCGCTTCCGCGACTTCGCGCACCATCGGCGCCGCCAGCGCCGCACGGCTCGTTGCATTGGGTAGCGTAGGCGTCACCGCGGTACCCACCAACGCAAGCGTCACGCAGCGGCGCGCAAAGCCCGCCGGCTTGCGGCCGAGCGCGAGGAGTGCAATGCGATAGAGAAGCCCGGAGTTGCCTACCGCAACGCCGACAGCGAGCACTGTGAGCACCAGCACCCATGCCTGCGTCGCGAAGCCATCGAGCGCCGCACGCGGTGGAACGACGCCGCCGACGACCCACACAGCGAGAAGACCGAGCGCAACAACCGCTTCCGGTAACGCTTCGGATGCAAACAAAATGGCGGCGGCGATCAGCGTGAGCAATGCCCGCCATCCTTCGGTGCTCAAGCCTGCGGGTGCTGCCGCTGTCCAGAACAGCAGCGGCACGATTGCGAATGCCAGGCCGATGAGCTTGATCGACGTAAACCGGCGTTCGGGCGGCCCGACGACGCTCATTGTCTCGTTGCTTCCCGTTCCTTCTTCCACTATCGCGCGCACGCCCTCGCCAAGCGCTGGCGTAGTCGCCATCAGCCGTTGCACGTCGGCATCGGCGCCGGCGGCGCGATAGGCGGCCAATGCATCGGCGACATGGCCGTCGCGTTCGAGCTCGCGCGCCACGCCGCGCAGACGTGCGGCGATGGCCTCCCGTCGGCCTTGCGCATCGATGCGGCGCCGAATCACGTCGCGAATGGCAGCCGGCATCGAATAGCGGCCGTCGCGCTCCCGCAGCAACGGCGCAAGGCTTGCAAGCTTCGGCAGCGGCTCCGCCGCTCGACCGCCCGAATCCGCGAGGCGCGACACCACACGCGACGGCGGCATCTCGAACAACGCCGCGGCTTCGCTAAGGTCGCGTTGCTCGGGCGCAAGCGCCGCCATCCGTTCCGCGACCCACTGCTCGAGCTCGTGCTGCAGCTCGCCAAGTGCGCGCCGCGCGCGGGCGAGCTCCATCCCCATCGCACGACTCAACGCGAGCATCAGCTCGGGCTCAGCGCGCAACAGCGTATGAACGCGATGCTTCGGCAGCACCCAGACGCGAATCGGCGTGACCGCCACGACGCTCGACGATCGCGGCTGGTCGGTCAGCAATGCAAGCTCGCCGAACACCTCGGGTGGATGAATCAATCCGATGCGCGAGCCGGCGACGCGACGCTCGGCCGTGCCTTCGCGCATGATGTACAGCGCGTCGCCCTGCCCTCCGACCTCGAACACGACGGTGCCGGCGTCGAACCAGCTGTCCTCGAGGACGCCGGCAAGCTTGGCGAGATCGACCGGATCGAGCGGCGCCAGGAACGGGACAGCCGCGAGCGCCCGAGCCGCCGCGGTGGGTTGCTCCGAGTCGCTCACACTACGGCGCCTTTAGCGCCGGCGATTACCGGAGAGTCGGAATGGAAGGCTTGGCGGCGGGCGCCACATCGACGCGGCCGGCGTCGGTCATCCGGTAAAGCACTCCGGACGGATCGTCCTTCACCACCGCGAACTTACCGCCGATGACGATCGGGTCGAACGTGTAATTCACCCCCGTCTTCGCCTCCACTTCGACGAGCGCGTCCGGGCCAGCCGGCAGGCAGAATTGACAATGCGGCGGTACTGCGGAAATGAGGAAACGTTTCTGCTTGTCGCCGATGTCGAGCGGGATCATGAAGCCTTCCACTTTCACATCCCTGCGATCGAGCGCGAGGATGTCGCGCGAGAATTCCGCGACGACCTTGCCGCCCTGCTTTACCGGCTGGACCTGGGCTAGCGTCTTCCACGGGACGACGCCTGCGCGTTCGGGCAGCAGCATCCCGCTGAAATCGGTCGCGTTCGGTAATCCGCTGCCCGGTATTGCCGTATCGAGGGCTGCGGCAGGACCCGCGCAGACGAGCGCGGCCGTCAAAATCGCGAGTATTCGCATGCTCTGCATTTCAGCCATCCGCTAACGTGGGCCCATGCCGCCACATCGCAACCATTATACGCGCGACCCCATAGCAGGGAGGGACTACGCCGATTGGGCGGCGACGGGCATTGGTTGGCCACTGCCAAGGCGGCGCCGATTGATGTCGCGTCGGGACGCGCCGTTCGGTGCGAATTCTCAAAGCGCAATCGGAATTCCCTCGCGTTGCACTGCTTCGCCGCTCGCGCTGCCCGCCATTCGACGGCCCACGGCCTCGGCCACCGCCGACAGCTTTCGCATCAGCCGCGTGAATTCGGGCGGCGTCAGCGCCTGGTCCGCATCGCACCACGCCTCGGGCGGATTCGGATGAACCTCGACCAGCAGGCCGTCGGCGCCCGCGGCCACCGCGGCGCTCGCCAGCGCCGAT
>Ga0070669_100003065_pt1 | contig 12018 bp, 8 predicted proteins | sample KBSS53metaG_FD_64680 | JGI IMG/M metagenome (GOLD analysis project Ga0070669, IMG submission 64680) | Switchgrass rhizosphere microbial communities from Kellogg Biological Station, Michigan, USA - KBS S5-3 metaG | ecosystem: Host-associated > Plants > Roots > Rhizosphere > Soil ... | reverse complement strand
TTTTTTCTATTGAAGAAAGGCGGTGACGCCAGCATCGCGGCCGGGACCGCAGTCACCGTCTACACAGCGGAGGAAAAACACTTTCGCGTTGACGGCGCGACGCTCGTCGCTGTAGTCCCCGCGAACCCCTCGGCGGTGAACACATCTGACGCGATTGTTTACATCTATCGTCCGAGCAAGATGGTGGGCAAAGCGCTGGAGCCCTCGGTGTTCGTCGACGACATCGAGCTGGCGCGCATGGACAACGGCCGCTACTTCGCGCTTCGACTCAAACCCGGCAAGCACATCATTCACATGACCAACGACAAGAAAGGCTACGCGATCGACATGGGCCCCGGCCAAACTTACTACTTTCGCGTTGGCATCGAGATGGGCATGTGGAAGGGCCAGGGCAAACTCACCCTCGACGACGCCCCCCGCGCCATCGAAGAGATTAAGAAAATAAAATTCATCGGCAAAGACAAAATCAAAGCCGCCGACACGGTCGTGGATATGCCGGTGCAGTAACGAGGTTGACGGTTCAACCCACAATGTGCAACGTCCAACAGATGGGAGCGCCCGGACCGTAATTCCCACGAAACCTTGCGCTGAGTGGTGGGTGCATCCTAAACTCGCCCACCTTGCTGTAATTGACTCTTTCATTCCGTACCTTACTATGGAAAACAAACTTCCAGAATCCCAATTAGTAGAAATTCTTCGACAGAAGGCCTCAGAACGCTCGGATGTTGTCTTCGATTACATCGCTAAGCTGGAGGAACTGCGGCTTCGCATCGGAGGCGAGGTTCGCTTCATTAACGAACTCTTTCCCGAATATACCCCTCACGATGAGGAGTACCACCTGAGCCGCCTCTTTCACGTCGCCGATACTCTAATCGAGGCCGGACGCTACGAAAGCATGAATCCTACGGAACTGTTCGTGCTTGCCTGCGGATTGTATGGTCACGACTGGGGAATGGCTGTAAGCCGAGATGAGCGCGATTTCATCATCTCGGGAAAGCCACCCGACGGCGTTTCACCCGAAGATTTTGCGCTACTCCACGATGAGCACAAGAGCTTCGAACGCTTTGTTAAAGAGCGCGGACTAGAAATCGACGACATCAGGGCGAATGGGATAGCAACTGAAGATTGGAGGGAGTACGTAAGAAAGACCCACGCTTACAGAAGCGGGACGCGCATTCGGCTCTATTTTCAGAACATTGATAGCGGCATTTCAGAAGCCGCCGGGAGAGTTTGCGAGGGCCACTGGCTTGATATTGAACACCTTCAGGATCTCCGGCGTTATCCGACCAACTTTCCCGTACTCCGTGAGAATCTCAATCTTGCGGCGTTGGCCGTTTACGTCCGGCTCGTGGATTTGTTCGACATTGGTGACGATCGCACACCCTACGTCATTTGGAAATTTGTAGCTCCAAGGGATCGACACTCCAGATTGGAGTGGAATAAACATCGAGCCCTGCAACCTATCACCTGTACGACATACTTAAACGGTAGAGTCGTATTGGTTCATGGAAGCACTGATGATCATGAGGTTTATGCTGCGTTGGAGGATCTACGCGGGTACTGCGAAAAGCAACTTAGAGAATGCATGGACCTTTTGGCCCAGCAAGGTGATCCCAGGCATTTGATGGATCTGTATCACGTGGAATGGCAAGTGGCAGCACGTGGATTTGATCCAGTTTTGATCCGGTTCGAGTTTGACAGAGATCGGGTCTTTGAAATCCTTAGCAGCGAAATTTATCAAGGCGATCCTTACGTATTCCTGCGAGAACTCTTGCAAAACAGCATCGATGCTATTCGCATGCGACGGGAACTTCTTGAGCGCGCTGGGCTCGGCGTTGACGACTTCGGCCTTATCGAAGTGAAGGTTGAACATGGAAGTAACGGCGACGCCAAGATCTCGTGGACAGACAACGGCGTCGGCATGGATGCCTACGTGGTGCGAAATTATCTTGCGGTGGCTGGGCGCAGCTATTACCGCAGCGAAGAGTTTGAGCGGCAAGGCCTAAAGCTTGATCCGATATCACGATTTGGCGTCGGGATCCTCAGTTGTTTCATGGTCGCGAATCTGGTGGAAATTGAAACGTATAAAGAGCCGTACGCGAGTGCTGCTGGTGGCGCTTTGCGAATTAAGATTCCCTCTATCACCCGGCAATTTCGAATCGAACGTTCAGCAGCCCCAGATTTTGGCATCGGCACGCGAGTTACGGTGCATGTTGAAGGCCGGCTTTTGGGAGAAGGTACAAAGTCACTTGATGTTACCCGCTACCTCAGACGGATCGCAGGATTCGTAGAGTTCCCTATTGCCATCACGGAGAACTCCAGAACTATGGTCATCCTTCACCCGAAATCGACGATGGACCCCGCCAACGATCGGCGATTTAAGTCTTATCCCAACGTCGAGACGCATCGAATCGCGTTCGACTATCCACTAAGTGAAGCTATTCTACCGCAGGACCTTGAGACCGCACGCGACGAACTAGTGGAAAGAACATTTGATTTGGCTGACGATCTAGGCCTATCGACCTGCGAGGGACGTATTACTTATCTGGAGTTACGCGACAGAAACAAACAGATGGGTCGTGACTATGATTTCGGAGGCATAACTCTCTTTGAAAACGATCAGGGCGACTGCAGGCTAATCCGACCGACAAGGGAATGGAACCGTTACTCGGCACCGAAAACGGAGGGGATATCCCGAAGCGCAAATGCGCCGACTTCATATGCCGTTTATCGCGACGGAGTCCTGATTCCTAATGCAACACTCCCAAGCTTTTTTACAGATCGACGTGAATCAAACCTTCCACTCCCGCAAATAACAGTAAATCTGGTTAAGACGGTGTCCGCTCAACTTGATCTGGCGCGCATTGAGCTTCGCAGCGATGAACAGCATTGGTTTGAAGCAATAGACAGTTCTCTGTCGAACAAATTAATTCAGGAGTTCGCGACACAGATCAACGAAATTCCGGAGCACGAGACACTATCAAGAGCGGGCTTTTTCGTGACAACGTACAATCTTGACACAGACCTGCTACTCGCTTCGGCAAGATCGCAAATCCCCTCAGGAATTCTCTCGAGGAAGGGGACCTTTGAAACACAAAAATGCCAAGGATGGGAGGGCAAAGCAGTCCCGCTATGTCCTGAAATCTTGGAAAATGAGCTATGGACGTTTATTCAAGCAACAGTTTGGCGCAAACCATATAAAGGATATTTACAAAGGTGGCGGGGACAAGACAGTGTAATTGCTTCCCTCGGTTATTACCCGGATTTTCACATCGCATACGCTATAGATCTCACCCGAAAGATTCTAGCGCGTTCCCACGTTCTAGGGCGGGCCATATTACTAAGATCCCCCGGCAACAAATATCCGCCTCTAGTGCAAGAAATTTGGGAACCTAAAGATAGAGAGACTCGTGAATTAGAAGTGATTGCGAAACAAGCGATTGTTTCCCCCGAGACAATTTCCGCAAGTGAACGTGCAATGGTGTTTGAAAAGGGTGTTATGTCCAGCGGCCTAAGATTCGTCGCAATACCCCACAACAGCAAGTCTCCATTCAGAGTTGGCAGCTACTTGTTCAACCTGACACACCCTGTGAGCCAACTGCTGTTTCGCGCGGTAGCCTGGGAGATTCTTAATCGTACGATCAGTTCGGAGAAAATAAACAGAGGTAAAATGATAGACGCGCTCTCCCGGTTCATGCCCTATTACCCTTCTAGTGAAAGTAGGATGCCCAAACTCAACGCCGCTGTTAAGAACTTGCTTGCTATTGCCTCCCAAGTAGGCTTGCCGACGGGCACTCCGGTGAGTCTTAGGATCAGGGCCCAAGACTTATGGCACCAATCTGCCGAACACTTTGCTCGCCTTGCGCAAGAAGACTCCACGACCTTTGGCGAACCGCTCAATCCGAACTCCTAACCTGACCCGGACTTACCCCTCGATATAACATTTCGCGTCGTTGGCGCTTTCGCGAACCGATTGAGCTAAAGCGCTCACCTTAGTTCAAGCTGATGGCCGATCTGCGGGCGAGACGTCCGCGGTCCAGTAAATAGTTGACAGCCCTGAATCGTCGGTTGGGTAAACATGGGAGGTCGTCTTCCATCTGCGATCGCACCTACATCTCTTCCCGCTCTGCGCGGTCGCGGCGGGCGACGTGGGTTTGGTAGGCCGCTTCTTCCACCGCATGCGCGACGGCTTCGGCGACGCGTTTGTCGAACACTGAGGGGACGATGTACTCGGGATGGAGTTCGTTGTCGCTGATGATCGCGGCGATGGCGTGGGCGGCGGCTAGTTTCATTTCTTCATTGATCGAGCGGGCTCGGCAGGCGAGCGCGCCGCGGAAGATGCCGGGGAAACAAAGCACGTTGTTGATCTGGTTGGGATAGTCGCTGCGCCCGGTGGCCATGACGGCAACGTACGGCGCTGCGTCTTCGGGCATGATCTCGGGCGTCGGGTTCGCCATCGCAAACACGATTGGCTTCTCGGCCATCTGCTGAACGTCCTCAATACTCAAAACTCCAGGAACGGACAAACCAAAGAAAACGTCGGCGCCTTTGATCACGTCGTGCAGCATTCCCTGCTCTGCGTTCGGATTGGTGTTCTCGGCGTACCACTCTTTCACCTTGTTCATATTCGCGACCCGGCCGCGATAGAGCGCGCCATGCTGGTCGCAACCAATAATGTTCGTTACTCCGGCGTGCATGATGATTTTCGTGCAGGCCACGCCCGCTGCGCCCACTCCATTAACGACAACTTTGATCTCGTTCATCTGCTTGCCCACGATCTTTAGCGCGTTGATTAGCGCCGCAAGCACCACGACGGCGGTGCCGTGCTGGTCGTCGTGGAAGACGGGGATGTCTAGTTCTTCCTTCAGCCGCTCTTCAATTTCAAAACAGCGCGGCGCGGAAATGTCTTCGAGGTTTATGCCGCCGAAAGAGGTTGAGATTGCTTTGACCGCGCGCACGATCTCGTCCGGATCTTTGGTGTTCAGGCAGATGGGAAACGCGTCGACGCCGGCGAATTCCTTGAACAGCATCGCCTTCCCTTCCATCACCGGGAGCGCTGCGGCGGGACCGATGTCTCCCAGACCAAGCACGGCGGTGCCGTCGGTCACTACCGCGACCGTGTTCTTCTTGATCGTTAGCGTGAAAACTTTTTCCGGGTCCTTATGAATCGCTTCGCAGACGCGCGCCACTCCGGGCGTGTAAGCCATCGAGAGATCGGCGCGCGTTTTCAGCGGCAACTTAGACACGACTTCGATCTTGCCGCCGATGTGCATGAGGAAGGTGCGATCGGAGACTTGCAATACCTCGATGCCATCGATGGCTTTGACGGCTTCGACGATCGTGTCTTCGTGTTCGCTCGAGACGGTGTTGACGGTGATGTCGCGAATGATGTAATCGCGGCCGACGCTGACTATGTCGATCGCGCCGATGTCGCCGCCGGCCTTGCCGATGGCGGTGGCCACTTCACCGAGCGTGCCGGCGCGAGAAGAGAGTTTTACGCGGAGAGTCAGGCTGTAACTGTCGCTCGGTGAACGTTCCATGGGTTGGTGAATCGTAATTCGTGAACGGTGAATAGACAAACGGAAGGGATATTGGCCGCGGATTTACGCGGATGGAACGCGGATCAGCAAGCACACAAATCGCCGCCCGTTAATCCGCGGCTAGTCTTTTCCAAGTAGCAGCTTGCCAATTTGCTGCGAGCGGCGCGCATCGAGCCCGCGCTGTTCGGCGAGTTTCAGGGAGTGCAGTCCGAGCAGTTTGTAGACTTCATGCGCCGCCGTGAGTTCCTTTCGCGAGAGGGCCGCGAGATGACGACGGACCGTCGCTACATCACCACGCGCGAAGGTTCCGGTTAGCGCCCGCGCCGCGTTTGCAGTCTTGAGATTGGTGACTGTGCTGGCCAGCAAAGGCGCCAGAATCTCACGTGACTTCTGCTTGCTGAGGCCGCACGCTTCGAGCATCTCCGTCGCGAGATCGAATAGCGAGACGAGGTGCGGCGAGGCCATCACCGCCGCCGCGTGATAGAGAGCTTTGTTTTCGCTGCTGACGCTAAAACTAGTGCCTCCGAGTGCGCGCACGAGCGACGCGGCGACGGCCTTCGCTTTTCGAGTTCCCTCCAAGCAATAAAAAGCGCCGCGCAAGGCGTCGGCCCCGGCGGCCGAATTACTGATTGAAACGAGCGGATGAATGGAGCCAGTTTCAAAATGCTTTTCAGTTAACGGAGTAAGTATTTCGGAAGAGAGCGCGCCACTCGTGTGCAGGATCGTCGCGCGGGTTTTGTTTGTCAGAACTCTGCTGAGCTGTTGTGCCGTCGCCTCAATCGCGTCGTCGGGGGTAGCGACGATGATGATGTCGGCGGCAGGCAATTGGGCTAACTGGGCAGAGGTTAGCGCGCGGGGTTTTGAGCCAAGCTTACCAATTGCCGCTGCGGCTCGTTCGGCCGTTCTGCGGTGCCGTGCGACTAAAGCAACGATGGGGTAACCGCGACGACTGAGAGCAAGGGCGAGCGCCTGGCCAAGCCTTCCGGCGCCGATGATGGCGAAGGACGGTTTTGGTCTCATATGGGAGTTTTGCGACATCGTTGGCCAGAGAAGCTGCCCGATCGGTAAACAGCCTCAGTTACGCAGTTTCTTTGTGAACCTCGGTGTTCTCTGTGTCTTTGTGGTGAATCTTGCTCACCATGTCATCCACCACAGAGACACAGAGCACACAGAGGACGCACAGAGCTTCAAACCGGGCGCCGCCAAACCACCAGTTTGCATTACATTTCCGGGAGCGGTGCATTATAATGGCGGCAATCCCCTCGAGCGATAAGCGTTTTGGAATTGTTGCCCGCGAGCCTGATTTTTCTGAAGCAGTCGTAACTTTATCCGCGCAACCAACCCTGCGCTGCCGGGCATCATAGACTGCGCCCGTGAATTAGCGAAAAACAGCTTTGGATGTCGCGTCAGTCCCGGTTTGAGATATTACCCTCAATCGATTCTTGGAAGGATTTTCCCCAGAACTCTTTTCCGTCAAGCTCTTTCGAAAGTCTGGAGGTCTTCAAGATGAATAGCTTCTCCCGCCTCGTCACTGCCCTGCTGCTGGCTTCGTCGCTGCTGGCCGGGTCTGTGGCCAGCTTCGGCCAAACGTCCACTTCGACTCCGCCCGCGCAGAAACCAAGCGAAACCGCCCATAGCACTCCGGCTAAGAAAGACAATAGCCAGCCAGTGCCGACCAAGACCGCCGACTCAACCAAGCCGCTTTCGGTTAACGAAGACCCGGCTATGATCGGCAAGCGCAACATCAATAAAGGCATTATTGCCAAGATGAGCGGGTCGACTGAGAGCGAAGTTAAGCAGGGCCGCGAGCTGGCCGCGGAAGTCGATCGGCAGGCGAAGTTTGTCGATGATCCGGTTATTACGGAGTACGTAAACCGCGTCGGCCAGAACATCGTGCTGCATTCCGATGCCAAAATTCCTTTCACGATCAAAGTCATCGACTCCGACGAAGTGAATGCCTTCGCTTTGCCGGGCGGCTTCTTTTATGTGAACAAGGGACTGATTCTGGTGGCTGACAATGAGGCCGAAGTGGCAGGCGTGATGGCTCATGAAATAGCGCACGTCGCCGCCCGGCACGCGCGGGAAAACCAGACCAAAGCTAATCTGCTGCAGTACGCAGCCATGGGCGCGTCGATTTTCCTTGGCGGCATTCCGGGTATGATTTATCAGAACACCGCAGGCCTCGGTCTGTTGGGCGCCTTCATGAAGTTTAGCCGCAGCGCCGAGGAAGAAGCCGACAAGCTGGGCGTTCAGTATATGTACGCCGCGGGTTACGACCCGAGCGCGATGGCGACGATGTTTGAAAAGCTGGAAGCGAAGAACAAAAAAAAACCGGGCCTGATTGCCCGCGCCTTCGCTTCGCACCCGGCGCCGCCAGACCGACGCGCGTCGGCCCAGGCCCTGGCAGCCAGGTTTCCTGAGCACGAGGAATATGTGATTAGCACGTCGGAGTTTCAGAGAGTGAAAGCGCGGCTGCTGCGACTTTCGAACGCACGGGCTTCAACTGCCGGTGCGCTACCAGGCGCGGAAGAGGGACCACCGGGACGCCCGACGCTCAAACGACGCCAACCGACTCCGGACGACTCGACCACGACGCCTGATGGAGGCATCGAGACGAAGCCGGCTGAGAAACAGGAACCACCGAAACTCAAGCGGAACGACGGGACCGTTAAGCCGCCGACACCGTAACTGAGTCTGGACTAGAGCAACAGAAAGGCTTCCGGGCAGCGATGCCGGGAAGCCTTTTTGCTTGAGCTGCGCCGCGGCAGCGTACGCATCCGTTGCGCCGCGGCAGCGTGCGCAGCGAAGGTAGCCAGACGTGGAACGTCTGGGTTTAGACGAGATTTTACGTGCGCGCTGGAGGCGCGCAAAGAAGTTTCTAGGCGCACTTTCAGCGCGCCGATTTAGATAACCCGCCGTTCCAGAGGTTTCACCTCTGGCTACCTTCTGAGCGCGCTGCCAGCGCGGCGCTACCGGCGTAGCAAGTTGCAGTTGCAAAACGCTAAGTCTCCAACTTGACAATCTTTACGGGCCACAGTTATTCTACCCGTTCGCTTTTTACTCGCTGAAAACAGAGATAGTTAACCATGTCAACTTACTTTCCCAGCGGCAAAGACCTCGCTGGAAAACGCAAATGGTTCGTAGTCGACGCCGCCGGCCAAACGGTCGGTCATTTGGCGTCGGAAGTGGCTTCGATTCTGACCGGCAAACGCAATCCGGCGTGGACCCCGTTCATGGATATGGGCGACCACGTGATCGTGATCAATGCGCGCCAGGCGGTGCTCAAGGGTGCGAAGGCGGAACAGAAAATGTATCGCCATCACACGCGCTACCCCGGCGGCCTGCGCGAAGTTTCTGCCGCCGATATGTTTGCCAAGCGCCCGGATCGCGTGATCTCGCTGGCGGTTCAGGGGATGCTTCCCAAGAACAAACTCGGCAAAGCGATGGCCAAGAAGCTGAAGGTTTACGCCGATGGCGAACACCCACACAGCGCCCAGCGCCCGCAGACCCACCTGCTCACCCCTCGACGATCCAAACAGGCAGAAGCGAAACAAGCCAAACAAAACCAAGGTTAAGCAGGCAGAGCTAATAAAGAGGACGACTTACTGTGGCTGATATTCATTACGGAACCGGACGAAGAAAAACCTCAACCGCGAGAGTTTATTTGCGCAACGGCAGCGGCGAATTCTTAATTAACCGCAAACCATTCGATCAGTATTTCCCGAACGAAACGCTGCGCATGATTATTCGTCAACCTTTGCAGTTGACCGAGACAGCCTCCAAGTTTGATATTTTGATCAACGTGCGCGGCGGCGGTCCCGCTGGACAGGCGGGCGCGATACGTCATGGAATTACGCGGGCCTTGTTGGAATTCAATGCTGATCTTCGTCCGGCGCTCAAGCAAGCCGGGTTGGTCACGCGCGACCCGCGCATCAAAGAACGCAAGAAGTATGGACAGAAAGGCGCACGTAAGCGCTTCCAGTTCTCGAAGAGATAAAATTTCGAATTGCGAATTTCGGAATTTCGAAATTGCTTTTGTATTTGAAAACCCGATGGTTTTGATTCGTAAGCAGTAGAGTCGTCACCTGCTTGCGAGTCTCTGAAATAGAAATTCGAAATTCGAAATCCGCATTCCGAAATTCTAAAATCCATTGCCATTGCTCGGATTGGTTGCTCTTCTCAGTAAGAGCGCTGCAGTGATGGTGAGTACATTAAACCAGTTCACTGAAAAGGAGATTAAAGTTTGGTTTCGGTTACGATGAAAGAACTTCTGGAGGCCGGTGTTCACTTCGGCCATCAGGTGAGGCGCTGGAATCCGAAGATGAAGGAATACATCTTTGGCGAGCGCAACGGCATTTACATCATTGACCTGCAGAAGACTCAGCGCATGTTTCGCGACGCGCTCGGGTTTGTCAGTAACGCCATAGCAGAAGACCGGGGCAAGACCGTGCTATTTGTCGGCACCAAGCGACAAGCGCAGGACGCGGTGCGCGAAGAAGCCGAGCGTGCCGGTCAGTATTACGTTAACCAACGCTGGCTGGGCGGCCTGCTGACCAACTTCCAAACCGTTCAAAAATCGATCAAGCGGCTCAAGGATCTCGAAGCGATGCAGACCGATGGTCGCTACGAGAAACTCACCAAGAAGGAACGCATCAAGCTAGACCGCGAACGTGAAGGTCTGAATAAGAACCTTTCGGGCATCAAGTCGATGAATCGCCTGCCCGACATCGTTTTCATTATCGACGTCAGGAAAGAAGAGATCGCAGTCGCGGAAGCAAACCGGCTGGGCATTCCAATCGTGGCAGTGGTCGATACGAATTGCTCGCCTGAAGGAATCGATTACGTCATACCAGGCAACGATGATGCGTTGCGCGCCGTTCGTCTTTTTGCTTCGCGGATCGCCGATTCGATTGTTGAGGGACAACAGATCGCCACCGAGGGCGGCGTGGTTTCCCAAACGGAAGAAGGCGCGGAGACTGAGCAGGCGGCGGCAGGCGAAGGCGAAGAGGTTCCCAGCGCAGTAGAACCGACTACCGCAGAGGCAGCGGCGGAAATCCCAGTAGAAACAGCACCCGCGTCGGCAACGCCTGAACCCGCGCCGGATCAGTCAGGCGCCGAGGCTTCGACCCCGTCAGATGCGCCAGTTGGCGAGACTGCTGAAACAGTTGTAGCGGCTAGCTAAACCAGAGCAACGGATTCTTATTAAGCGGCCAGCGCAGCCTTCAAAGCGGACTTCCGCCGGGCTGCGCTTTTCAATAACCGAGTGTCTTTCTCCGCGTAAGTCTCAGCGTGCTCTGCGACTCCGCGGTAAAGATGTCATCAATTCTTACCGCAAAGTCGCAGAGCACGCTGAGATGCGCAGAGATTAAACTAAACTAGATTCACCCGCTTTCGCAGGTGTCTGATAAATCGGAGATTTTCATAATCATGGCAGAAGTAACAGCAGCAGCGGTGAAACAACTACGCGAGAAGACCGGCGCCGGCATGATGGAGTGCAAAAAAGCGCTGATTGAGACTGAAGGAAACGAAGAGCAAGCCGTCGAAGTTTTGCGCAAACGCGGCCTGGCCTCGGCGAAAAAACCGGGAGGCCGCATTGCCGCCGAAGGGATCGTCGGTTCCTACATTCACATGGGCGGCAAGGTGGGCGTGCTCGTTGAGATAAACTGCGAGACGGATTTCCTGGCGCGTAGTGAAGAGTTTCAGCAGTTAGTGAAAGACGTCGCGATGCACGTGGCGGCCGCGGAGCCGCGATATGTTTCGCGTAAAGAAGTAGCAGCGACGGAACTAGACAAGGAAAGAGAAATCGCCCGCGCGCAAGCCAAAAACGATCCGAAGAACGCGAACAAGCCCGATCAGGTAATCGACAAGATCGTAGAGGGTCGGCTCAATAAGTTTTACGAAGAGAATGTGTTGCTTGATCAGCCTTTCGTTAAGGACCCCGCTAAAACCGTTGCGGAATTGGTGGACGAAAAGGTGGCGAAGACCGGCGAGAAGATTACCATTCGCCGCTTCACGCGATATAAGATGGGCGAAGGCTTGGAGAAGCGCGAAGACGATTTCAGCAGTGAAGTTGCCTCGATGGTAGGTTAGTCAGATCTGGCGTTCTGTAGGGGCGCACCTATGTGTGCGCCCAGGGGCGGACACGTAGGTCCGCCCCTACAGAACAATTCACCCACAGCAAACCGATGACCGCCGAAAACTTAAGTTCTGCTAAAGAAGGGCTCGCTTACCGGCGCGTGCTGCTGAAGATTTCCGGCGAGGCCCTGATGGGCGAGCAGAACTACGGCATCGACGTGGATGTCGCGCGCATGGTTGGCGAGGAGCTCAAGGCCGTTCATGAGCTCGGTGTTCAGGTTGCGGTGGTAGTGGGCGGTGGCAATATTTTTCGCGGCGTCTCGATGAGCGCGGGAAACATGGACCGCTCCGCGGCTGATTACATCGGCATGCTGGCCACGGTAATGAATGCCGTTGTCCTGCA
>Ga0070669_100003064_pt1 | contig 12019 bp, 9 predicted proteins | sample KBSS53metaG_FD_64680 | JGI IMG/M metagenome (GOLD analysis project Ga0070669, IMG submission 64680) | Switchgrass rhizosphere microbial communities from Kellogg Biological Station, Michigan, USA - KBS S5-3 metaG | ecosystem: Host-associated > Plants > Roots > Rhizosphere > Soil ... | reverse complement strand
GCCAAGCGTGCGCTCGGCTACCTGCCGGAAGGCGCGCCCAGCTACGGCGAGATGACGATCCGGGAGTTCCTCGTCTTCATGATCCGCGTGCGGGGGCTCGAGCGCGATGTCGCGTTCCGCCGCTTCGACGAAGTCGTGTCGCGGCTGGAGCTGGAAGACGTGCTCGAACAGACGATCGGCACGCTGTCGAAGGGTCTGCGTCGCCGCGTCGGTCTGGCGCAGGCGATCCTGCACGATCCTCCGGTGCTCATGCTCGACGAGCCGACGGACGGCCTCGATCCGGTGGTTCGCAAGCGGACGCTCGCCCTGCTGGCCGAGCATCTGGCGGACACGCCGACGACAGTCCTGATCACGACACATCATCTATATGAAGTGGAGAGCCTCGCCGATCACGTGGGGGTGCTCTCCAACGGGCGACTCATCGCGCAGATGCCGCGCGACGATCTGCAGCGCACGGTTCGGCGCTATCGGATCGAGGTGCCGGACGGTTGGGAAGCGCCGTCCGACCTCCGGATCGCTAGCGAGCGGCGCTCGCGCACCGGCCGTGAGATCCAGTGCATCGTGGTGGGTGAAGAGCGCGCGATCACCGAGCGACTCACGTTGGCCGGAGCTCGGGTCCATGAGGTGTCGTCGCTCGCGCTGGAGGATGCCGCCCTCGCCTTTCTGCCCGCCGAGGCGACGCGATGACGCAGCCGGCTCTTCATTCCACGCCGGCTGGGCGTGCCGTGCTGGTCGAGCAGATCCGCGCCGTCGCGCTCGCACTCCGGCTGCCGGCCATCGCCGCCGCCGTGCTGCTGGGCGTCGCGACCCTGCTCGTGATCGGCGAACGAGTCACCGGAGGCGGGCCGGTCGGCTTCGCGACCGAGCTCGCGCTCATTCCCGGACTGGTCGCCGCCCTGCTGCCGGTTGGCGTGTGGAAGGGCGAGGACCTCTTTGATGCCGCGTTTCTCTGGACGCTCCCTGTAGACCGGCGCCGCCACGCGCTCGCCAAGGTCTGCGCCGGATGGGTATGGCTGATGGCCGCGGTCGCGTTCTTCATACTGTGGTTTCTCGGGCTCGCCTTTTTCACCGGCGGGAACGTGCTCGGCGATCAGATGCTTCGCGTTCTCCCGTCGGCCATCGTCCCCGGGGCAGGCCCGATCGACCCGGCAGCGCTGGAGATCGTCCAGTGGTCGCCTGACGCGTTTCTCTGGGTCGCGCCGTTCACCGCCGCGACGGGGGCGTACCTGCTCGCGAGCGCTATCGCGTTGGGTACGCGACACCCGCTGCGATGGATCGTCGGAATCTTCTTCGGCAGCCTGCTGGCGTCGGCGATCGGCTCGGCGGCCCACATCGAGTGGTTGACGTTCGGTCCCGCGCGCCTGTGGGCGACGCTGCACGCAGGACCGTACGGACTCGATGCGCTCCTCACGGCGAGGCTACAATCGCTCGAGACGCTCGTGCCCCTCTCCAACGGACAGGTGATCGGTGCGTGGCGAGGGCTGCCGGACGTGGGCCATTGGGCGATGGCCACGCTGCTCTGGATCGGCGTGGGGCTGATGAGCCTCTGGGCCGCTGCCTCGCGACACCGCGAGCGCCGTCGCCCGTCGCGCGAATGAAGGCGCGGACTGATGTCGTCATTCCGAGCGCAGGCGAGGAATCGCAGTCGTCCCGGCCGGGAGACCCTTCTATCGGGAAGATCGCGATTCCTCGCCTGCGCCTGCGCTTCGCGCGGGCTCCGCTCGGAATGACAACGCCCGGCGATTCCTCGCCTGCGGCCTGCGGCCTCCGCTCGGAATGACAACCCACCTATAGCATCATGGAATTGCACATCCGGAACCTCTCGAAGACCTACGCCAACGGCGTGCACGCCCTGAAAGGCGTCAGCCTCGTCATTCCGCGCGGCATGTTCGGATTGCTTGGCCCCAACGGCGCCGGGAAGTCGACCCTGATGCGGACGATTGCCACACTTCAGGAGCCTGACGCAGGGACGATCGAGCTCACGGATCCGTCGGGGCAGGGGATCGACGTGGTGCGAGAGAAGGACAGAGTCCGCGAGACGCTCGGCTACCTGCCGCAGGAATTCGGCGTCTACCCGTACGTGAGCGCGGAGCGCCTGCTCGATCACTTCGCGGTGCTCAAGGGGATCACCGACCGTCGGGCGCGCAGGGAGGTCGTGGATGCACTGCTGCACCAGACGAACCTGTACGACGTGCGGAAGAAGAAGCTCGGCGGCTACTCCGGGGGAATGCGTCAGCGGTTCGGCGTTGCGGTCGCGCTGCTGGGCAACCCGAGGCTGATCATCGTCGACGAGCCCACGGCCGGCCTCGATCCCGCGGAGCGCGTCCGCTTTCTGAATCTGCTCAGCGAGCTTGGTGAAAACGCGGTCGTGATTCTCTCGACGCACATCGTCGACGATGTATCGGAGCTGTGCAGCAGGATGGCGATCATCAACGACGGTACGATCCTCCTCGAGGCCGAGCCGCTCGGTGCCATCGCGGCGCTGCAGGGACGAATCTGGCGGCGCGTGATCGAGAGGAGTGAGCTGGCTCAGGTGGAGCGGACGCAGGCGATGATCTCGACGAAGCTCCTGGCCGGGCGGACTCTCGTCCGCGTGTACAGCGACGGCGCTCCGGGCGCCGGATACGAGCCCGTCGAGGCGAATCTGGAGGACGTGTACTTCGCCACGATGGGTGGATACTTCTCGCCAGCAGCCTCAGGGCAGGCGACTCGATCTGCCGATCGGCACGACAGCGGCCCCGTGGCAGTGGCGTGATGACCTTCGCCGAGGTTCTTCGTTTCGAGGTTGGTTATCAATCGCGTCGGCCCTGGACGTGGATGTACGTGCTCGCGCTCCTGGGCATCTCGTTCGCGATGACGACGCAGATCTACGCCGACAGCGCGCGCGCCGGCGGGTTTTTCGTGAATGCGCCATTCGTCATCGCGTCCGTCACCGTGCTCACCGGCGTGATGGGTTTGCTGGTCACCGCGGCACTCGCCGGCGACGCGGCCGCGCGCGATGTGCAGACGCGCATGCATCCCCTCGTGTACACCTCGCCAGTGAGCAAGGGCGCATATCTGGGAGGGCGGTTTCTCGCCGCGTTCGGTCTCAACGCGCTGATCCTGCTCGCGGTGCAAGTCGGCCTCGTGGTCTCCCCGGTCATGCCAGGAGTCCCGCAGGACCTGCTCGGACCGTTCCAGCCTGGCGCCTACCTGGGCGCGTATCTCCTCATCGCGCTGCCTAACGCATTCGTCGTTACGGCGCTGCTCTTCTCGATGTCGGTGCTCAGCCGCCGCGCCATCGCGGGCTACCTCGGTGCCGTGTTCGTCTTCTTTGCAACGATGCTCGTGTGGAACCTCCTGGCCGTGAAAATGGGGCAGTGGGAGCTGGCCAGGATTCTCGATCCGCTCGCGTTCACGATCATGCGGGAGATCTCCATGTCGTCGACGGCCGCCGAGAAAAACGCGCTATCGGTGGCGCTGAGTGAATCGCTGCTCGTGAACCGTGCTGTGTGGCTTGGCATCGCACTGGGCGTGCTGGCACTCACGCACGTTCGTTTCCGCGTCGAACATGTCGTGACACGCAACTGGTGGCGGCGTCTCGGTCGGCGCGCGGGTGCAAGCCCGGGCTCGTCGCCTTCGTTCGGGGCGAGTCCCTCGCAGGATCTGCTCTCGACGCGCGCCGCCCCGATCGTCGCGCGCACGTTCGGCTCGACGACGCGAGCTCACCAGGTCCTCGCGATCGCGGCGCAATCATTTCGTGAGATAGCGTTGAGCTGGGGCGGGCTTGTCCTCGCCGTGTTGACGACGACCATCGTCGTGCTCGGACCGCGGGCGATGAATCACCTTGGCGTTCCGCTGTTCCCGACGACGCAGCAGATGACGAGGTTCGTCGGGAACACGGGCGAGATCCTCTGGACGATCGTGCCGCTGCTCACCGTCTTCTATGTCGGCGAGCTTGTCTGGCGGGACCGGGAAACCGGTCTGAGCGAGATTGCCGACGCGGCGCCGGTGCGGGAGTGGGTGCGCTTGTCAGGCAGGTTCGCCGGCCTCGGCCTCGTATTCGTCGCGTACCAGACGCTCATCATCGTGGCTTGCATGGTGGTGCAGGCGCGGCTTGGGTATCGCGACTTCGAGCTGGGCCTCTACGCGCGGACCTTCGTCGGCCTTCAGCTGCCCGTGCATCTCCTGTTCGCGGTGCTCGCCTTCACGGTCCACGTGCTGGTGAACCACAAGTACGTCGGCCACATGGTGGTGCTCACCAGCTATCTGTTCACCGCCTTCGCGCCGACCCTCGGCATCGAGCACCATCTGCTCGTCTACGGCGCGGGGCCGAGCTGGATGTATTCGGACATGAGCGGCTTCGGTCCGTTCGTCGCTCCGTGGATGTGGTTCAAGCTCTATTGGGCAGCGTGGGCGATGTTGCTCGCGGTCGTGGCGACACTCTTCTGGGTTCGCAGCAGGGAGGTCGATGTCGCGTCTCGACTGCAGCTCGCACGCCGCCGGTTGACGCGTCGCGTCATCGGCGCTGCCGCGGCGGCAATTACGCTCATCGTCACGATCGGCGGCTTCATCTTTTACAACACGAACGTGCTCAACGCGTACGAAACCGCCGCCGACAGGACGGAGCGTCGGGCCGAGTACGAGCGACGCTACGGACGGTACAGGGGCGTTTCACAGCCGCAGCTGGGCGCCACGACGCTTCGTGTCGAGATCTACCCCGACCGGCGTGCGGTCGACATTCGCGGCACCTATCGCCTCGTCAACATGAGCGGCGTCGCGATCGACTCCATTCACCTGGCGCCCGACTGGGAAGTCGCAACCGGACCCATGAGCTTCGACCGACCGGTAACGTGCGTGCTCGACGACGAGAAGCTCGGGCATCGCATCTATGCGCTCGAAGCGCCGCTCATGCCCGGCGACTCGGTGCGACTCGACTTCAGCCTGCGCTTCAGGCCGCGTGGTTTCACGAATGGCCCGGCCGATCCGTCGGTCACGCCTAACGGGACGTTCTTCGAAGGCAACGACTGGCTCCCGGCCGTGGGCTATCAGTCCGACCTCGAGCTCTCGCGTCCTCAGGAGCGGAGCGCGCACGGGCTTCCCCCACGCGCCGCGGTGCGCTCGGTCAACGACGTCGCGGCGCGCCGCGACATGACGGGTGCCGAGCACATTGCGTTCGACGCCGTGGTGGGTACGGCGGAGGATGAGGTTGCCGTCGCCCCCGGAACGCTGCGGCGGACGTGGACGGAGAAAGGGCGCCGGTACTTTCACTATGCGACCGATGTTCCGATCCGGAACGACTTCGCGATCTACTCCGCTGCCTACGCGGTGCGCGAAGCGCGGTGGCGTCCCTCGTCAGGCTCAGGGCAGGATGTGGCGATCCAGATTTTCCATCATCCGCGTCACCTGGCGAACGTGGACCGCATGGTCCGAAGCGTACAGGCGTCGCTCGATCACTTCACCAGGGAGCTCGGGCCATACCCGTACCGACAGGTGAGGCTCGTCGAGCACGCCAGTCAGGGCAACTCGCTGCATGGCGCTCCGATCAACGTCGAGTACGAGGAGGGGTTCTCTCTCTTCAACCCCGACGCCGATCCGCGCGGCATCGATTTTTCCTTCGCGGTCGTGGCGCACGAGATGGCGCATCAGTGGTGGGGCAATCAGCTCTCGCCGGCGAACGTAGAAGGCGGTCCGCTGCTGAGCGAAAGCCTCGCCTGGTACTCCGCGCTGTCCGTCGTGCGGGAATCCCATGGCGAAGATCACCTAACGCGACTGCTGAGCATGATGCGCGAGTCGTATCTGTCCCCGCGCGCGCGCGCCGGTGTCCCGCTGCTTCGGGTGTACGATCGGTTCCTGGCGTATCGCAAGGGCCCGTTCGCGATGTACGCCCTGCGCGAATACATGGGCGCCGATCGAGTGAATACCGCACTCCGCCGCTTGTTCGAGGCGCATCGCTCGGCCGCGCCGCCGCTGCCGACTTCGCTCGATCTCTATCGCGAGCTTCGGGCGGTCACGCCGGATTCGCTCCGGTATCTTCTCGTGGATCTCTTCGAGGCGAACACGTTCTGGGAGCTCGAGACGAAGCGTGTGGCGGTGGACAGCGTGCCCGCCGGCGGTTGGCGAGTGACGCTGGACGTGAGCGCGCGCAAGGTCGTGGTCGACACCGCTGGCGTCGCGGCGCATGTCCCGATGAACGATCTCATCGAAGTCGGCGTGTTCGGGGAGGAGAAGGGAGAGCGACGTGGCGAGCCGCTGTACCTGCGCATGCACCGCATCCACTCGGGCGAGCAGCGCATCGTGCTGACGGTGCCGAGGCGGCCGGTGGAGGCGGGAATCGACCCGCGTCATCTCTTGATCGACACGAAAGTGGATGACAACCTCAAGAGGGCCGCGCCCTGAGCAGCAACGCCCATTTTTCCAATACACCCACGAGACGATCCCGCATTGTGGCACCATGAAACTCGACGACGCAGTTGCCGTGGTCACCGGAGCCACTCGGGGTGTGGGGAGAGGGGTCGCACGCGCGCTCGCCGCGCGAGGCGCGCGTGTGTTCATCACCGGTCGTTCGACCCGCGAGCCGGATGTGCGCGAGGCACCGATCACTCTCATCCGTTGCGATCACCGCGACGACCGGGAAGTAGACGAGGCGTTCGGCCAGATCCTGCGCGACGCAGGCCGCGTCGACATCCTCGTGAACAACGTCTGGGGCGGTTACGAGCGCATGATCGAGGACGGCGCGTTCACCTGGGTGAAGCCGTTCTGGGAGCAGCCACTCTGGCGCTGGGACGCCATGTTCGCGGCCGGCGTCCGGGCGCACTACCGTGCGAGTCAGCTTGCGGTACCGTCCATGATCGCGCAGAAACGAGGTCTCGTCGTGAACATCTCCTTCTGGGCGGCACAGAAGCACATCGGCAACGTGGCCTACGGCGTGTCGAAAGCCGCGACGGACAAGCTCACGGCTGACATGGCGAGCGAGCTGAAGCCGCACGGGGTTGCGGTAGTTTCGCTGTACCCGGGGCTCGTCCGCACGGAGAAGGTCATGGAAGCGGCTCAGTATCTCGATCTGAGCAACTCCGAGTCCCCGGAGTTCGTTGGACGAGCCGTCGCCGCGCTCGCTGAAGATCCGGACGTTCAGCGTCACACCGGCAAGGTCCTCGTGGCCGCGGCCGTAGCGCGGGAGTACGGCTTCGACGACGTCGACGGCAAGACTCCCCGGCCGCTGACGCTCGCTGATGTCTGATCGGGACATCGGCGTCGTGTACGCGGAGTATTCCGGTCTCAAGGCCGGAACGTCGATCGCATCACTCTGGTCGTATCACACCCTAACGCGTGATCCTGGCCGTCGCGACATCACACTGCACGCCGACGGGAGACAGGAGTACTGGCTGGACCGATCGGATCCCCTGTTGAACACGATCCTGCCCGGCACGCACGTCTCCATCGTGATCAACGGCGGCGACGGCTGGGCCGCGGGTCGAACGCTGGCGACGTCCGCGCTGCTGCCGAGGGCGTGCGTTGTAGGACCCGTGACGCGATCGTGCATTCTGCACGTTGGCAAATCCGTTCGCGCCGTCGGGGCAGTCATCTCACCTGTGTTCACCTTCGATGTGTTGGGCGTACCGGCTGCGGAGCTGGTCGACCGAATCGTGCCGCTCGAGGACGTCTGGCAGCCTAACGAGGTCGAGCGGATGCTGCACTTCCACGCACGCCACGAGCCTCCAGCGGCGATCTCGGCGCTCAGGGACGAGGTGACGGCTCGCATGTGTGGGCGGCGCGTCGGACCGGTCGGCCGCTCGTGTCCGCAGTTGATAACCACGCAAGGCGGTCGCGTCTCCGTCGACGCGATGTCGGCGCGCTACGGTGTCAGTCGGCGGCAGTTTGGACGAGAGTTCTCCGAGGCGACCGGATTACCCCCCAAGCTGTACGCGCGCATCAGCCGCTTCCAGTCGCTCGTGCATGCGCTGCTGTCGACCGACGTATCACGGTGGGCATCGGTCTCGGTGTCGGCCGGATTCTACGATCAGGCCCACATGATCAACGAGTTTCGTGCCTTCGCTGGTTCCGCGCCCACGACCTTCTTTCGGCCACACGGCATTGAGCTCGACGCCGCCGTCACTCGACTTCGCGGCAGGCCGAGTGAGTGGCCAGGCCGGCGCGAGCTGCCGCCGACACCGGATCGATGAAGCTCGTCGTCTTCGACATCGACGGCACCCTGCTCGACAACCTTGCGGCCGAGGATGAGTGCTTCGTGCAGGCGCTGCGTGACGGCCTCGGGCTCAACGCGGTATCACCGGAGTGGGAGACGTATCAGCACGTCTCCGACCACGGCATCGCGATCGAGACGTATCGTCGCGAGTTCGGTGCTGCGCCGTTGCCCGATGCCGTTGCGGATACGATCGGCCGCTTCGTTGCTCTGCTCGCAGCGGCGTACCACTCGCAACCGATTTCACCGATCCCGGGCGCTGGGGAGCTTCTGGCTTCGCTCCCGAGTCATGGGTGGGCGATTGCAATGGCGACTGGTGCGTGGCGCCGAGCGGCGCACTTCAAGCTCACGGCGGCCGGACTCCGCGATGACGCGATCCCGTTGGCGACCTCGGAAGATGGCCCGGCTCGCACGGATATCGTCAAAGCGGCCGTGGCACGTGCCGAACGCCACTACGACGCCACGTTCGACCGTATCGTCTCGGTGGGCGACGGCGTGTGGGACGTGGATGCCGCCCGAACACTCTCGCTCCCGTTTGTGGGAGTCGCGGCTGGTGCGCGCGCCGAGCGCCTTCGTGCCGCGGGGGCGGCGAGTGTGCTGCCCGATCTCTCGAGCGGCGTCACCGTATTGGCGACGCTCGAGATGGCGACGATTCCCTCGGCACCACCGGACCGGTGAGAGCGCATGCACGTCATTGACCTTCGCGCCACGGCCGGCGCGCCGATCGCGGAGTTCGGAAGCATTGGCGCATCGGCGGCGCACCTGGCGTCGGGCGGCGGTGACGCGCATGTGTATGTCGTCCAGATCGGCGCCGGGGGAGTCATCGGTCCCCATGACGCTGGATTCGATCAGCTCTTCGTGCCCGTGTCCGGCGAGGGATGGGCCGCCGGCGACGACGGCGTGCGTCACTCGATCGGCGTCGGCCAGGCGGCGCTGATCACCCGTGGCGAACGTCACGAGAAGGGAAGCGAGACCGGACTCATCGCGCTCATGGTGCAGGTCGAGCATCTTCCAGCGTTAGGCGTCCAGCGATCGACGAGCAGGACGTGACTGCCGGCCCGGTTCACTGCACGACCTTGGGCTGCTCCGGCTGCTTCACCATCTTCTTCGCCTCGTCCACCGCGACCCAGCGAGGCGAGGTGGGTTGCGGGGCCGACGTGTCCCAAGGCGCTGCTCATTTGCGTCCGTTGGATAATCTTGCATGCTGTTGCAAGCTTTTCCGTACGTCGCCGGGTCACCGGCGCCGTAACATCGTTTCCCGCCGTAGGTTTCCTCGTGATGGGTTATTCGATGCCGCGGATCGCCACCATTTGAAATGGCGTTAGCCTGCTACAGGCATTCATGACCGGTCGGATTCTGTTCCTCGCCACCTCGCTCGCGCTGCTCGGCGGCTGCGGCCCGCGCGACGCTACAATCACGCACGGGGCAGATGGCGCGCCCGAATGGAGCCGACACTTGGCGTCAGCCGTGCCCGTCGGCATTACCGCCGACTCGGCGCGCGCCATCATGACGCGCAACGGATTCACGTGTCGCAGCGGCTCAGACACCGTGGCTCACCTGTGGTGCGAGAAACAATCGGGCGGTCGCGTAGCTATCGTTCGCCGCCGCTGGCAGGCCGCGTTGAGTCTTGACGAGCGGCAACGAGTCGTCGCAGTCCGCGGGTCCACCGGTCTGATCGGGCCCTAGCCGGTGGAGATCGCGGCGCCAGCAGGCGAACGTGCGTTGGAGCCGACGAGCGCCCGCGAGCATCCGGTTGCTCGCCAGCATCCAGTATCCTGCATGTCGCCATCGCGAGCCCGTTGAGCACAGCGCTCCGCAGCTGAACTTCAGGCGTTCAGGCTGTAGAAAAAGTCGATCGCGAGCCGGCCAAGGGCCGATTGTGCTGGTGTGGATGATGGATGGTGGGGTAAACGCCGGTCCGTCGTACGGCGTTAGGCGCGTGCCGTCAGATTCGGGTCGCCGGGTCGTCGGCTAGGCCGCGTAGCCCTGGCGCGCCAGCTTCTCAATGTTGTGGACCAGGCAAAACAGCCGCCACTGCCCCTCGACTTTCGTCCGACCGCGCAGGGTGAAGCGCGACAGGCCTTTGTTGTAGCACACATTCGCAAACACCGGCTCCACCGTGCCGAAACGCGCGGCATACCGCGCGCGTTCCGCGGGCGTATCAATCCGCTGCTTCATCTGCTGGGTGTACGGCTTCACGGCGGTTGGCGTCCCGCCGCGGAAGAACGCGACCTGACGGGTCTTCGTGCGCTCCGGATGGCGGAGACACCACTCGCGTTGCGTGCACGGCACACAATCGCGTTGCGCGCCCCGAAAGTGCTCCGCCACATAACCGCCCGTCACGTTCGCCTGCCCCTTCCGGTAGAGCGACTTCCCCGCCGGACACACGCACGTCCGCGCCACTGGGTCATAGAGAAAGTCGGCCGGCTGATAGAGCGGCAGCGGCCGCGGCGTATCCGCGCGCGTCTTCTCGTACAGCGGCTCCGGCTTCGCCCGGTGATGGCCCTGCGTCGCGAACCGCTCGTCCCGCTGCCGCAAGTCGGCGTCCGCAATGAGCGCCTGCACCTCGCGTTCGGCGAGCGCCGCCAGATTCGCCTCGCTGTGATAGCCCGCGTCGGCCGTGATCAGCGATCCCGACGTGAGGAGGGCGCGCGCCCGCAGCGCATCCACGACGGGCAGCAGCACTTCTTGCTCAGAGCCTGTGCCGTACGCTTGCGCCTCGACCACGATTTGGTGCTTCGCATCGACGGCCGCCGCCCCGGTGTACCCCTGAATCACGCCCTTCCCGGTGCCCATCTTCGCACTCTCATTGTCCGTCCGGTTGCTCTGGCGCAGGCCGCCGGTGGGCCCGCGCCGATCCGCGGGATGCGTTCCCAACCACTCGCGAAGCTGGGCCGCGTCGCGTTCCAGTCGGGCGATGCGCTGCTGCTCCGTCGCCATGAGACTCGGTTCGCTCGGCAGCGCGTCGGTCGCGCGGTGGCGGGCGAGGAGCTGCTGCGCGGTCGCTTCGTACTTCACCGCTTGGCGCTCGAAGTCGGCGCGCGTCCCACTCCGTCGCTTCGACGCATTGCTCGGGAGCTTCACGCCATCGATGGCGAACATCTCCCGCCCGATCAGTCCATGCGCGTCGCAAACCGCGACCACGGCAGCGAAGACCCGGGCGATGTCCTCCCCGAGCGTACTCACAAAGTGGGCAATCGTCGTGAAATGCGGGGCGGTGTCGCCGCAGAGCGCGATGAACGTGACGTGCTCCTGACAGGCCCGCTCGATCCCCCGACTACTGACGATGCCGTGCGCGTACGCCGCGAGCACAATCTTCAGCAGCAGCGCCGGCGGGTAGGCCGGCGCGCCCGTGGCGTCGTTGCGAAACCGCGCATCGAAGCTCGAGAGATCGATGGCGTGATCAAGGAGGTGGTTCAGCGCATGCTCGAACGTGCCGGGTAGGAGCTGGCGCGCCAGATCGACGGCCAACAGCTTCGGGTGCGTATTGATGTACTTGTAGCGGGGCATGGGCGGTGGGGACGGAGCCGACGGAATGCACTTGCCTGACGAGTCCGACGCCTGTTGCACCCGTGACGCCATCGCGAGTTCCACTCGACAAAACACGCGAGGGGTTTTCCTACAACTTCGGTTAGCCGGACGATCGGCTTCCCGACAAACCGCACTCACGCTCGATGGCTATTACCGACTCCGACGAGGCCGAGATCGTCCAGCTTCTCTGCCAAGACGTCGCTGCGACGCTAGGCCCCGGGTACGAAGACGACATTCGTGACCACGCGGCCCGTGTTCGCGAGTTTCGGCAGGAGCGAGACGATTATTTCGACAAGGTCGTCGAAG
>Ga0070669_100003059_pt1 | contig 12030 bp, 10 predicted proteins | sample KBSS53metaG_FD_64680 | JGI IMG/M metagenome (GOLD analysis project Ga0070669, IMG submission 64680) | Switchgrass rhizosphere microbial communities from Kellogg Biological Station, Michigan, USA - KBS S5-3 metaG | ecosystem: Host-associated > Plants > Roots > Rhizosphere > Soil ... | reverse complement strand
GGTTCCGCGAGGCGCTGGAGATCATCCGCCTGGGATGGAAGGGCGAGCCGTTCAGCTACACGGGCCAGTTCTATCGCGTCGACAACGCCACGGTCGTGCCCCGGCCGGTTCAGGTGCCGCATCCGCCGATCCGCATGGCCACGACCAGCGACGAGACGTTTCCGCTGGCCGGGCAGCTCGGCCTGCCGATCTTCGTCGGGCTGCGGACCACGGAGATCCCCGACCTCCAGATCCAGCTGGCGCCGTACCGGCAGGCCTGGCGCGAGGCCGGCCATCCCGGCGAGCCGAGCGTCTATCTGCGCATCCCAGTCTACGTCTCGACCACCGAGCAGGGCGCGATGGAAGAGCCGCGCGAGAGCATGTGGTCCTTCTTCGCCCGTCAGACGGAGCTGGCCCGGTCCGCGGTCGGCCGGGCCGGAGCCGGGCCGGCGGATCGCCGGCAGATGCAGGCCGAGCGCATGGCGCGCCTGACCTACGACGACGTGCTCGCCAAGAAGGTGGTGTTCGGCACCCCGGCCGGCGTGATCGACCGGCTGACGCAGCTGCGCGAGGAGCTCGGGCTGGACGGGATCGTGGCCGAGCTGAATCCGGGTGGTCGCATCCCTGCTGCGCTCGAGACGCAGAGCCTGCGGCTCCTCACGCACGAGGTGCTTCCATGCTTCCGAGACTGATTCTCTCGTCCGACTCGCACGTCTTCGAGCCGCCCGACCTGTGGCAGCGGCGCATCGACGCGGCGTTCCGGGACCGGGGCCCGCGCATGGTCCGGATCGACGGCGCCGACCAGATCGTGGTCGAGGCCGATCAGATCCTTTCCGGCATCGGCCTCATCTCCAACGCCGGCGCGCGGTTCGACGCCCCCGAGACCATCTCGGCCCAGGGGCGCTTCGAGGACGTGCATCGCGGCGGGTACGATCCCGCGCAGCACCTGAGCGACATGGAGCTCGACGGCGTGGCCGGGGAAGTCCTCTATCCCTCGCAGGGACTCTTCTACTTCCGCGTGTCGGACACGGCGCTGATGTCCGCCATCTTCCGCGCCTACAACGACTGGCTCGCGGAGTTCTGTCGCACCGACCCCGCGCGGCTCAAGGGCATCGCGATGATCAACCTGGACGACGTCCAGGAGGGCATCAAGGAGCTGGAGCGCGCCGCCCGTCTGGGCCTGGCCGGCGCCATGATCACCGAGTACCCGCTGGAGCACCGACGCTACGACCAGCCCGAGTACGAGCCGTTCTGGGCCGCCGCCACCGCGCTCGACATGCCGCTGAGCCTGCACACCGCCACGCGACGGCAGGGCAAGATCCGCGGGGCGGGCGACAAGACGCTGCGCGACGCGAGCAGCCGCTCGACGAAGGCCTTCTATCCCGCGCTGTCGATGTGCGACCTGATCTTCTCCGGCGTGTTCGAGCGCCACCCCAAGCTCACGCTGGCCATCGTGGAGTTCGAGCTGTCGTGGGCGCCGCACATTCTGTCGACCATGGACTACACCTACCGCGAGCGTCACGGCGAGGCGATCTATCGCTTCAAGAACGACACGCGTCCCAGCGACTTCTTCCGCCGCAACGTGGTGCTGAGCTTCCAGGAGGACGCCATCGGCATCCGCCTGCGGGACGCGATCGGCGTAGACAACATGATGTGGGGCTCGGACTATCCGCACAGCGAGTCCACGTTTCCCCAGTCGCGCAAGATCCTGGCCGAGATCCTGGCCGGCGTGCCGGACGACGAGCAGGCCAAGATCGTGGGCGGCAACACCGCCCGCGTGTACCACTTCGATGCTTGAGGAGCCGACCTCTCTCCGCATCGACGACCCCGGCGTCCGCGCGCTGTTCAGCGAGGCCGCGCGCTTTCAGTCCTGGCTCGACGTGGAGGCCGCGCTGGCCGAGGCGCAGGCCGAGCTGGGGATCATCCCCGCCGGCGCCGCCCGCGAGATCGTCGGCAAGGCGCACCTGAAGTATCTGGATCTCGCCGCGGTGCGCGCGGGACTGGCCAAGACCGGCCACCCGCTGGTGCCGCTGGTGTGGGCGCTCGACCAGGCGTGCGACGGCGACGCCGGCGGCTACGTGCACTGGGGCGCGACGACCCAGAACGTCACGCAGACCGGCCAGCTCTTGCAGGTACGCCGGGCCCACGACATCTTCCTGCGCCAGCTGGCCAGCATTCTGACGACGCTCGCCGATCTGGCCGAGCGGACGAAAGACGTGCTGCTGCCCGGCCGCACCCACGGCCAGCACGCGGTGCCCGCGACGTTCGGCTTCAAGGTGGCGGTGTGGATCGACGAGCTCGCCCGCCACGTCGAGCGGCTGCGGGGCTGCGAGGATCGCGTGTTCGTGGCCATGCTGGGTGGCGGCGCGGGGACGCTGGCCTCGCTCGGCGAACCGGGGCTCGCCACCCAGGACAGGATGGCGGCGCGCCTGGGGCTGCGCCCGATGCCGGTGCCGGCGCGCACCATCGGCGATCACCAGGCCGAGTACGTGACCCTGCTGGGCATGCTGGCCGCGACATCCAGCAAGATCGGGCGCGAGATCTACACGCTGATGAAGCAGGAGTTCGGCGAGCTGGAAGAACCGGTGCCCCCGGGCACCGTGGGCAGCAGCACCATGCCGCAGAAGCGCAATCCCAAGCTGTCGCAGGACATCATCGCCGCCGCCGCGCAGATCCGCGCCCTGGTGCCGCTGGCGCTGGAGGCCATGCAGACGGAGCACGAGGCCGATCGCACCACCAGCATCATGATGAGCCGGGCGCTGGTGCAGGCCTGCGAGCTGACCGGCGACATGCTGCAGCGGATGATCGTGCTGTTCGACGGGCTGCAGGTATTTCCCGAGCGCATGCGGGAGAACCTCGACCTGTCGGGTGGCCTGATCATGGCCGAGGCGCTGATGCTGGAGCTCGGCAAGCAGATCGGACGGCAGCGCGCGCACGACGCGGTGTACGAGGCCGCCCAGGCCTCGGTCACCCAGTCGCGGCCCTTCCGGGAGACGCTCGCCGAGGACCCGCACGTGAGCGCGGGGCTCACGGCCGCGCAGGTCGAGGCGCTGCTCGATCCCGCCCGCTACGCCGGGCTCTGTCGCCAGTTCGCCGAGCGCGGCGCCGCCGCCGGCCGCGACGTGGCGCGCGCCATCGAGACGCGGCTGGCGGCGCGGTAGGTGCTGCTCGTCATCCTGCTCGCGCTCGCCGCCCGGGCGCCGCGGCTCGGTTTCTGGGAGAGCTACGCCTGGCTCGTCGCCATCGTCGTCATCTCTATTCTCGAAGCCGTCCTGATCGGCATCCTGTATCTCGAATGGCGTCGTCGGCATCGCGCCGAGCGCTCCCTGGCCGAGCGGCTGGCCTTCGAGGAGCTCCTGTCGGAGGTGCACGCCGATCTCGTCTCCATCCAGACCGAGGATATCGACGCGCCGGTCATGCGGGCCCTGGCCCGGATCAGTGAGTCGCTCGGGGTGGACAAGGGCACGCTCATGGACTACGAGCGTCGAGAGGCGGGGGTCTATCATCAGCTCCGCTGGTCCCGGCATCCGGACATCCCGATTCCCCCGGCGGATGTCGCCGTGCACTACCCGTGGACGCTGGCGCGGATGCGGGCGGGACAGGTCAACCGGTTTTCCCGCCTCGATGAGCTGCCGCCGGAGGCGTCGGTGGATCGCCGAAGCTTCGAGCGGGTCGGGACCCAATCGCACATTGCCGTGCCGCTGATGCTCGACGATGCCGTGCTGGGCACGATGTTCTTCGCCACGGTGGATCAGCCGCGCGAGTGGCCGGACGATCTCGTGAAGCGGCTGCAGCTGCTCGCCAAGGCGTTCGCCTTCGTCCTGGCGCGGCGGCGCTCCGACACCGCGGTCCGCGAGAGCCGCCAGCTGAGCACGGCCATCGTGGAGTCGTTGCCCGACAAGGTCGTGGTCATCGACCGGGCCGGAACGATCATCGCCATGAACGAGCGCGATCGGACGACCGGGGGCTCGTTCGCTTCCGACGAGCACCTGGGTGTGAACTATCTCGACCTCTGGCGCCGGCCCGTGCTGGGCGGCGCCGGCGCCGTGGTCGACGTGCGCGCCGGGGTCGCCTCCGTGCTGGCGGGGACGCTCGCCCAGTTCGCCACCGAGTTCCAGCTGACCGACGGCAACCGCGCCCGGTGGTTCGAGTTCCGCGCCCGCCCGCTGCGCCGGGCCGCGGGGGGCGCGGTGCTGGCCCGCGTCGACATCACCGATCGCAAGCTGGCCGAAGCCGAGGCGCGCAGCATGCGCGAGGAGCTGGCCCGGGTGGTGCGGATGACGACCCTCGGTCAGCTGACGGCCACCATTGCCCACGAGGTGAACCAGCCGCTCACCGGCATCATGGCCAATGCCCAGGCCGCGCGGAAGTTTCTCCAGTCCGCCACGCCCAACCTCGAGGAGATCCGCGAGATCATCGAGGACATCATCGAGGACGACCAGCGGGCCAGCCGGGTGCTGCAGCGCCTGCGCTCGATGCTGCGGCGGCGCGAGTCCGAGCTGGTGACGATCGACGTCAACCAGCTCATCTCGGACGTCGTCCGCTTCCTGCACAGCGACGCCGTGATCCGCAACGTCGAGGTGATCCAGGAGCTCGAGCCGGCGTTGCCGACGTTTCCGGGCGATCTGGTCCAGCTCCAGCAGGTGCTGGTGAACCTCGTGCTCAACGGGCTCGAGGCGATGGCCGGCGTCCCGGTCGAGAGCCGGCGCATCCTGATCAGGACCGAGCGGCGGGCCGATGCGCTGCGAGTGGTGGTGACCGACTCCGGCCCTGGCCTCGGCGACAAGCCGCTGGACGATCTCTTCGAGCTGTTCCACACGACCAAGACTGACGGCATGGGCCTGGGGCTGCCGATCGCGCGCTCCATCGTGGAAGCCCACGGTGGTCACCTGCACGCCAGCAACAATCCCGCCGGCGGCGCGACTTTCTCCTTCACGCTGCCGCTGGCCGGCTACCGGTCCGGTGTCGAGACGTCGTCGAGCCGGCCGTCGATGCCCGGGGTGTGACGACGACTCGCTCGGCTCAGGCATGCCGCCGGTGGATCGCCGTCGTCGACGACGAGGAGTCAGTCCGCAAGGCCCTGCATCGGTTATTCACTGCCTTCGACCTGGACGCCACCACGTTCGCCTCGGGGCGGGACTTCCTCGATGCGCTGCCCGAGCGTCGCCCCGATTGTCTGGTCCTGGACCTCCAGATGCGCGCGCCCAACGGATTCGACGTCCTCGCCGAGCTGGCCGCCTCGGGCGCGCGGCTGCCCGTGGTCATCATCACCGCGCACGACGAGCCGGAGACGCGGGCGCGCTGCCTCTCCGCCGGCGCCGCCGCCTACCTCTGCAAGCCGGTCCACGATCAAGATCTGCTGAACGCCATCGCCACCGCGATCAACGGATCGGCGGGTTAACGAGGAGCGCCACGGCTCCGCCGGGGCGCTCCGAGCGACTGGGGGGTGTGGGGGGCCATATCGGGCCCCCCACTCAAATAGCCGTGTAACCGCCGTCGACGAGCAGATCGCTGCCGGTCATGAAGCTCGAGGCGTCGCTGGCCAGATAGACCGCCGCGCGGGCGATCTCCGCGGGCTTTCCGAGCCGGCCCAGCACGTGCTTGGGTCCCAGCGTGCGGCGCGCCTCGTCCATGTCCCGGTGACGCTGGAGCATTCGCCGCGTCTCGATCGCGCCGGGCGACAGCGTGTTGGCGCGGATGCCCTGCGCGGCGTGGTCGATGGCCAGCGACCGGGCGAGCTGGATCAGCGCGCCCTTGGTGGCGCAGTACGCCGGCCTCGCCGCCGCGCCGACACGGGCGAGCTGCGAGGCGATCAGGATCACGCTCCCTCCACCGCGCGCGATCATCGGAGGCAGCGCCGCCTTGACCATCAGGAACGCCCCGGTGAGGTTGATCCGCACCGTGCGGTCCCACGTGGCCTCGTCCATCTCCAGCACCGTGGCGGCGGGATCGTTGTCGGCCGCGCCGTACATGAGCACGTCGAGCCCGCCGAAGCGGGCCACGGTGGCGGCCACCGCGGCGCGGCAGCTGGCCCCGTCGGTGACGTCGAGCCGCACCGGCAGCGCCTGACCGCCCGCCGCCTCGATGTCGGCGGCGGTGGTCTTGGCGCCGGGCTCCTCGACGTCGGCGCAGGTGACCGCGGCGCCGGCGGCGGCGTAGGCCAGCGCGGTGGCGCGTGCGATGCCGTTGGCCGCGCCAACGACCAGGGTGATCTTCTTGTCGAGGGAGAAAGCTGGATCGGGCATCGCGTCTCCTATGCAAGCGGGCGATGGCTGCGCAGCCGCTCGCCCGAGGCCTTGTCGAACAGGTGGTACTGCGTGAACCGCAGCCCGATCGAATCGCCGGGCCGCACCGACACGCCTCCGGGGATCTGCGCGTGGATCTCGTGCGCGCCCACGCGGATCGTCAGCAGCATCGTGTCGCGCACCGGCAGGCGGAGCGCGCTGGCCACGGTGCCACGCAGCATCGCATCGTCCAGCGGGACGATCTCGACGTCCTCCGGGCGCACGCCCACCACCGTGTCGGCCGCCTCGCGGTGCGCGGGCAGCAGGGGCGCGTCGAGGAGGCTGAGCGGTGGCGTGCCGACGTTGAGGTTCAGGAAGCCGGCCACGAAGACGTTCTTCGGCGCCTCGTAAATGGCCTGCGGCGTGCCGACCTGCTCGATGCGGCCGCGGTCCATCACCGCGATCGCGTCGGCCAGGATCAGCGCCTCGTGGTGGTCGTGGGTCACGTACACGGTGGTGATGTTGAACTGCCGCAGCAGGATCTTGAGATTCACCCGGTAGCGTTCGCGCAGGGCCTGGTCGAGGTTGGCGAACGGCTCGTCGACCAGGAAGATCGCCGCGTCGCGGGTGATGCAGCGCCCCAGGGCCACCCGCTGCTTCTCGCCGCCGGACAGCGTGGTCGGCTTGCGGTCCAGCAGGTAGTCGAGCTCCACCCCCATCAGCTCGCTGGTCCGCTCGTACTTGGCCTGGCGCAGCGCGTCCAACGCGGGCGTCTTCTTCCGGAACAGGAAGTACGACAGCACGTTCGTCCGGGAGCTGAAGTGCGGATAGAGCGCGTAGCTCTGAAACACCATGCCGATGCGGCGGTCGCCGGGCGAGACCTCGCGGACGTCCACGTCGTCGTAGCGCACCTCGCCCGAGTCCGGCGGGATCAGCCCGGCGATGATCTTGAGCAGCGTGGTCTTGCCGCAGCCGCTCGGACCCAGCACGACCATGGTCTGGCCGTCGGGGATTCGCAGGCTGAGGTTCTGGATCTGGAATGTCGATTCACCACCGCCGCCACGCCGGGCGGGCTCCGCCAGCGTCTTGCCGACGTCGATGAGATCGATTCTCGCCACGCGGGGCCGGCTACTTGAGCTTCAGGTCCTCGAACGGCGCCGAGTACGAGAAGCCGGGGATGCGGCCGTCGCCGGCCTCGGCCACCCGCGGCCCCACGCCCCAGATGAACGCCTGCTCGAAGAGCGGAATGGCCGTGACCTTGTCGCGGATGATCTGCTGGATCTGGTGGACCATGGCCTCGCGCTTCTTGGGATCGAGCTCGCGCGCCTGCCGGGAGTAGAGATCGTCGATCTCCGGCAGCGAGCCGTAGGCGTAGACGCCGTTCTTCGTGGCGTAGGGCTCCAGCCGGGTGGCCGCGTTGCCGAACGCCGCGGTGATCACCTTGATCACGCCGTGCAGCTTCTTCTCGCGCCAGGCGGTGAAGTAGGCGGCGCGCTCCATCGTGCGCAAGCGGCTCTTGATCCCCACCGCCTGCAGATTGCCGATCACCGCCTCGCCCATCGAGTCGTACGGCGGGAAGGGGTTGAAGTCGCCGGCGTCGAAGCCGTTGGTGTAGCCGGCCTCGGCCAGGAGCTTCTTGGCCTTGGCCGGATCGTAGGCGTGCGGCTCCATCGGCACCGCGAACTGGAAGATGCGTGGAACGTAGTTGCCGGTGAGGCGGCCGAACCCGAGCATCTCGGCCTGGTTGATGCCGGGGCGGTCGATGGCGTGGCTGGCGGCCAGTCGCACCCGCGCATCCGCCCACGGCGACTTGGGATCCCACTGCTCGGGCAATTCCAGCCAGAACGCGCCGCTCACCAGCGGGGCGGCCAGCCGGAAGCCTGACACCTTGCGGACCGAGTCCGCGGTCGGCCCGGTCAACAGAAACGCAATGTCGACCTCGCCGGCCCGCAGCGCGGCGGCCCGCGTGCTCTCCTCCGGCATCGAGCGCATCACCAGGCGCTTGATCGACGGCGCCTTGCGCCAGTAGCCGTCGAAGGCCTCCAGCACCAGCTCCACACCGGGCTTGAACGAGACGACCTTGTAAGGCCCGGCGCCGACGGGCGCGGCCTTGAAGCCGTCCTCGCCGACCTTCTCGACGTACTTCTTCGGCACGATCCAGCCGGCGCCCGACGCGGTGGTGCCGTAGAAGGTGATGAAGTCGGGCCACGGCTCCTTCAGGGAGAAGCGGACCGTGCCGGGATCGACGACGGTCACCTCCTTGACCTTGTCGTGCAGCAGCTTGGCGCTGGCGCCCTTGTAGCGGTCCCACGAGAACTTCACGTCCTCGGCGGTCACCGGCTCGCCGTTGTGGAAGCGCACGCCCTTGCGCAGCACGAAGGTGTAGGTCAGATGGTCCTTGGCCTCGGTCCACGACTCGGCCAGGCTGGGCGTGATGAGTCCGGCCGGCATCGGCTTGGCCATGGCGTCGTGGATCGCGTACATGACCATGAACGGCGTGCTGAACGCCTCCGTCTCGGCCGGGTCGAGCCACCGCGCGGCCAGCGTGACGTGCAGGGCCCAGCGCAGCTCGCCGGCGGGCGGCTTGCCGGCCTGGGCGCGGGCCGATGTCGGAAGCGCGCCCATCGCCGTGACGAGCACGACGGCGAGAAGGAAAGACACGGGCCAACGTGGGCGGGCGCGATCGAACGTCTCAGGCATGGCGCCCACCCTAGTCTGGAGTCCCACACAGGTCAACCGATCGATCACCGAGGGCGGCGACCGGGTTGACCGGACCTCGCGGCGCGGGTAGCTTCCCCGAGGAAAGGTTGGTGGCCTCCGTGACCCTGCGTGCCGGCGTGTTCGTCGCCCTCCTGCTGCTCCTGTCCACTCCCGTCGCCGTCGCCGCGCCCGAAGGCCAGCTCACCTGGGGCGTGCATACCACGCTGGTGCCAGCGTACTTCGATCCCGCCGAGACGATCATCGGTACCTCGTTCATGGTCCTCTACGGGCTGCACGATGCGCTGGTCAAGCCGCTGCCGGGCAAGGGGGTGGCGCCGGCGCTGGCCGAGTCGTGGACCGTCTCACCCGACGGGCTCGTCTACGAGTTCGTCCTCCGCAAGGGGGCGAAGTTCCACAACGGCGAGCCGGTGACCGCGGAGGACGCGAAGTTCTCGTGGGACCGCTACCGCGGCATCCACGCCAGGACGCTGAAGGAGCACGTCGCCGCCGTCGACACGCCCGACCCCGGACGTGTGCGCATTCGCCTCAAGCAGCCGTGGCCCGACTTCCTGACCTACTTCGGGACGGTCACCACCAGCGCCGCGTGGATCGTGCCGAAGAAGTACGTCGAGAAGGTCGGCGACGACGGGTTCAAGAAGCTTCCGATCGGCGCCGGGCCCTATCGCTTCGTCTCGTTCACGCCGGGCATCGAGCTGGTGCTGGAGGCCTTCGACGGGTACTGGCGCAAGCCGCCGGCCGTGAAGCGCCTGGTGATGCGTGTCATCCCCGACCCCTCCACGCGGCTGGTGGCGCTCAAGCGCGGGGAAGTCGACATCGCCTTCTCCATGATAGGAGAGCTGGGGGACGACGTGCGCCGGACGCCCGGCCTGGCGCTGAAGCCCGTGTACCCCTCGACCCACTGGCTCACGTTCCCCGACCAGTGGGACGCCAAGTCGCCATGGCACGACCGCCGCGTGCGGCTGGCCGCCAATCACGCGATCGATCGGCCGGCCATCGACGCCGCCCGCACCGGCGGGCTCTCGCGCATCACCTACAGCATCGTGGCGAGCACGAGCGATTTCTACTGGGCGCCGCCGGCCTACGCCTTCGATCCCGCGCGGGCCAAGCGCCTGCTGGCCGAGGCCGGCTATCCCAACGGCTTCGACGCCGGCGACTATTCCTGCGATCAGACCTCGGCCGACGCCGCCGAGACCGTGATGGGGTTTCTGCAAGCGGTCGGCATCCGGGCCCGCCTGCGGCCGCTGGAGCGCGCGGCCTTCAACAAGAGCCTCGCCGACCGGAAGCTCAAGAACCTGGTGCAGATCATCGCCGGCTCGGCCGGCAATGCGGCGACGCGGCTCGAGGCCTACCTGGCCTCCGACGGAATCTTCGCCTCCGGCGGCTCGCCCGACCTCGATGGCCTGCTCCGCGAGCAGGCCGCCGAGCTCGATCGGGCCAGGCGCGAGGCGGTCTTGAAGAAGGTGCAGCAGCTGGTGTACGAGCGCGCGCTGTTCGCGCCGCTCTACGACCTGGCCTTCGTCAACGGCGTCGGCGCGCGCGTGGAGGAATCCGGGCTCGGCCTCATCGCCGGCTATGCGTTCTCCGCGCCGTACGAAGACGTGAAGCTGAAGGCCCGCTGACCGGCGACGTCACCACCCAGGGGAGGAACATCTGACATGCTGCCGACGCACGGACGCTATGACTATTCCAGCATCACCAGCCGTCCCGACTACTCGTGGCCGGGCGGGCGCCGGCTGGCCGTCTACCTGGCGCTCAACATCGAGGCGTTCGGGTACGGCGTCGGCAAGGGCGCGGCCATCGCGCCGCCCGATCAGGCTCAGAGCCACAGCGTTTTCAGCTGGCGCGACTACGGCAACCGCGTGGGCATCTGGCGCCTCTTCGAGCTGCTCGACGAGCTCGGGATGCCGGCCGAGGCGCAGATGAACACCGCGGTGTACGAGGCGGCGCCGGACATCCCCGCGCGGCTGCGCGCCCGGGGCGACGAGATCCTCGGCCACGGGGTGACCAACTCCGACGAGCAGGGACACCTGAGCGAAGACCAGGAGCGTGCGCTGATCGCCGAGGTCACCGCCACCATCGCCAAGAACGAGGGCAAGCCGCCGGCGGGCTGGATGAGCCCGTGGCTGTCCAACAGCGCGGTGACGATGGACCTCCTGCAGGAGGCCGGCTACCGCTACGTGATGGACTGGACGATGGACGATCAGCCCATCTGGATCCGTACTCGCAAGGGCCGCATCCTCACCGTGCCCTATCCGATCGAGGTCAACGACACGCGGGGGATCATCTGGTACCACTACACGTCCCAGGAGTTCGCCGATCTGATCGTCGACCAGTTCGACGAGATGCTGGCCCAGTCGGCGCGCCAGCCGCTGGTATGCCCGATCTCGCTGCACCCGTTCGTGTTCGGCCGGCCGTATCGCATCCGCCGGCTACGCAAGGCGCTGCAGCACATCCTGCAGCACCGCGATCGCGTATGGCTCACGCGCCCGCGCGAGATCTGCGCCCACATCGAATCGCTGCCGGCCGGCGTCGTGCCGGGCAGCCGCTGATGGTCGGACCGAAGTCGCTCAGGCCTCGTATTCCTGGCTGACCTCGATGACGACGTCCCCGTCGTCGTCGAGCGTGAGCGTGATGAGGTTGGGCCGGCAGCACACGGTGCAGTCTTCCGTGAAGGTCTGCTGCCGGCCACCGCTTGGATCGACGAAGACCTCGTTGTCCTCGCCACAGAACGCGCAGCCGTACTGCACGGCTAGGCGACCTGGTAGCGTCGCACCGCGGCGTCGTCGAGCTCGAGACCGAGCCCGGGGCCCGATGGCGCCACCAGCTCGCCGTGTTCCACCTTCGGCATCGCGGCGAGGATGCCGGCCGAGCGCGGCACGTACTCGACCTGATGGCCATTGGCGATCGAGGCCAGCAGGTGCACCTGGATTTCGGGGACGACGTGACCGCACACGGGCACCCGATGCGCCTGCGCGAGCGCGGCGATCTTCCGCCACGGCGTCACGCCGCCGACCCGGGCCAGGTCGAGAATCACCACGTCGACCGCGCGCGCCTCCAGCAGGCCGCGGAACGCATCCAGATGATAGAGATGCTCGCCGGCGGCGAT
>Ga0070669_100003037_pt1 | contig 12072 bp, 7 predicted proteins | sample KBSS53metaG_FD_64680 | JGI IMG/M metagenome (GOLD analysis project Ga0070669, IMG submission 64680) | Switchgrass rhizosphere microbial communities from Kellogg Biological Station, Michigan, USA - KBS S5-3 metaG | ecosystem: Host-associated > Plants > Roots > Rhizosphere > Soil ... | reverse complement strand
AAGACCATGCACTTTCTCTATAGTCAGGGACGACGAGATTGGATCGCGCTTTGACCCGCCGGCAAGCGGCTGCTTGCTGCGAGCGGCTGCTTGCCGTTCGCCGACGGCCGCGGGCTGGTGCTGCTGGCTGCTCTCTGCTGCCAGCAGCCGCAAGGAGCCGGGCACGCAGCAACAGCTCGCAGCCTCGGTTCCCAGTTCCCCGTTCCCTGTTCCCGGCCGTATGAGGCGACTCCGCGTCCTGGCCCTGATGCATCCCGAGCTCGTTCCGCCCCCGGACGCCGCGGAGAAGGACGAGGCCGAGCGCTTCGACTGGAAGACCGAGTGGGACGTGTGCCGGACGCTGCGCGAGATCGGCCACGACGTCCGCGCGTTAGGCGTGCAGGACGAGCTCGTGCCCATCCGCGACGCCGTCCAGGAGTTCGAGCCCCACGTCGTCTTCAACCTGCTCGAGGAGTTTCACGGCAACGTCCTGTTCGACCACAACGTCGTCAGCCTGCTCGAGCTGCTGCGTGTCCCGTACACCGGCTGCAACCCGCGCGGGATGATGATCTCGCGCGAGAAGGCGCTGTCGAAGAAACTGCTCGTCTACCACCGCATCCGCGTCCCGGCGTTCCACGTCTTCCCGTTCGGCCGTAAGGTGCGGCGCCCGAAGCAGCTCGAGCTGCCGCTGTTCGTGAAGAGCCTCACCGATCACGCGTCGTTAGGCATCTCGCAGGCGTCACTCGTGAAGACCGACGAGGAGCTGGCGGAACGCGTCGCGTTCGTGCACCGGCGGCTGAGCGCCGACGCGATCGCCGAGCAGTTCATCGAGGGGCGCGAGATCTATGTCGGCGTGATCGGGAACGACCGGCTCACGGCGCTCCCGCCGCGCGAGCTGGTGTTCGACAACGCGCCCGACGGCGCTCCACTCATCGCCACGGCGCGCGCGAAGCACGACCTCGAGTACCAGAAGCGACACGGGATCGACCAGCGCGCGGCGGTGGACCTCCCGGATGGCGTGGCCGCGGGGCTCGAGCATCTCGCCAAGCGGATCTATCGCACGCTCGAGCTGTCGGGGTACGCACGCCTCGACTTCCGCCTGCGTCCCGACGGGAGCCTCTACTTTCTGGAGGCGAACCCGAACCCGGAGATCGCGTTAGGCGAGGAGTTCGCCTCGGCGGCACTGGCGGCGGGGATCGAGTATCCCGAGCTGCTGCAGCGCATCATCAACCTCGGGATGAGGGGGACGGCCCCCGAATGAGGGAGACGGGAAACGGGAGACGGGAAACGGGAGACGGGAGACGGGAGACGGGAACGGCGGCTGGGCGCTGGGCGGTCGTGCTGGTCGCCCGATGAACCACGCGTGAAACGACGAACCCCCGGGAGGCCTCGCAGTGCGAGCATGGCCTCCCGGGGGTTTCTACGTCTCCCGCTTCCCGCTTCCCTTTTCCCCTCTCCCTTCTCCCTTCTCCCTTCTAGTGATTGGGACCGTGCGCGTCGAGCTGTCCGCGAATCTCGCCACCCGGGAAGTCGCCGGCACCTGTGTTCCCCGGTGCGACGCCGTCATCCGTGTGCACGTTGCCGTACGCGTTCCCGGCCTCGATCGCCGCGATGAGATCGGCTAACGGATGGCCGGCAAGCGCGCCTCTCAAGTCCGCGGCCGTGAACGTGCCCTCGACGGTCAGGCGACGAAGCGGACCACCACCACCCGGCAGAGCGGCCGTCGACTTCGAGTTCGGGAACAGCCACACGACGATCCCGCCATTCACTCCCCTCGCCGCCATGTGGATGTGCGCCTGCGTGACGTTTCTGATGTCGCTCACATCGAGCACGTAGTCCACGGATTGGCCATCCTTGTTCAGCTTCACCGAAAGCCGTCCACTGGCGTCCGTCACTCGCACCGGCACTTCCTCATCGCCCGTCAGCTGCGTGACGTCCAACGTCTGCCCACCCTGATTGCCCGCGCTGCTGGTTCTGTCGCCGGCCACGCCCACCACCGCACCGCTCAACTGTGGTGCCGTCGACTTTGACGCATCGTCCATGCACCCGAGCAGTAACAGCGCCCCAGCCACCGAGTAGAGCTTCCGCATACGGTTCACCTCTCAAAGGATGATTGCCGCCATTCCCCATGCGTACGAGAGCGCCTCGCGAGCACTCCCGCAATACCCATTCGGTGAAGGGCGTCACTCCGGGGGCGAAGGGCGCAACACGACCGTGAGCATTGCTCAGTCATCGTGACCGAGCCCCGATGCGGACTCAGGCTTTCGCGAAGTCGATGTAACCTTTCTCGACATCGACGTCGATCAGCCGCACGCGCACGCGATCCCCGACGTCCAGACCGCGCTCGCCCCGCATCACGCGACCCTCTGCCGGCGGATGCGTGAGGCGAGCGTACGTGCCATTCTGGTTCACGCCCGTGATGATGGCGTCGAACATCTCGCCCACCCGGCGCTGGAGCAGCGTCGCCGCCACCACCTTCCGCATCGTCCGCTCGACCTTGCGCGCCGCACTCTCCATCGCCGTGCAGCGCTCGGCGATCGCTTCCAGCTCATCCGCGGTGTACGGAATCTCCGTTCCGGCCAGTAGTGCCTTCACGAGACGCTGCATAACGAGATCGGCGAAGCGACGATTCGGCGCGGTCGTGTGCGAGTAGTCGTCGACGGCGAGACCGAAATGCCCTTCCTCGCCATCCGGCTCCCACGGACGCTCGACGGTGTACTCTCCGCTGCCCAGGAGCTTCACGACCGAGAGCGAGATGTCCGCGAAGGAATTCGGGTCGGCGGCTCGACGGCGACGCAAAAACTCCGAGAGCGCGAGCGAGCTCGGCGCGTCGGGCAGCGTGTCGTCGTACCGTTTCGCGAGCTCCACGAGTCGCGCCCATCGCTTCGGGACGCGCACGATGCGGCGAATCGACGGAACGCGCCGGGCCTCGAGGAAGCCGGCGACGCCCACGTTCGCCGCGATCATGAAATCCTCGATCAGGTCGCGAGCGCGATTTTTTCGCGTGACCTCGATGTCGATGACTTCGCCTCCCGCCGACGTCACCGGCCGCGCCTCGATCGTCTCGAGGTCCAGCGCGCCGCATTCGTGGCGACGGGCGCGCAACCGCTTGGCGACCTCGTCCTGGAGGCGCACCTGCTCCTCGAGACCGGCGATCGCCGCGAGCTCCTCCGGCGCCGGCCCGCCGGCGAGCCACTGTCCGATGGGCTCGTACGTCAGCTTTGCGCGGTTCGCGACGAGCGCGCGGTACGCATTCACGTCCCGCGCCTTGCCGTCGACGTCGACGACGAGGTCGACGACGACCACCAGCCGGTCGGCCGCCTCGAGCAGCGAGGTCAGGTCGGTGGACAACTCTTCGGGCAGCATCGGAAACGTCGCGACACCCGTGTAGAGCGACGTGGTGTTCGCGGCCGCCCGCATGTCGATCGCCGAGCCCTTCGCGACGAGATACGCGACATCTGCGACACCGAGCCGAAGGCGAATCGAATCGTCGGCGAGCCGCTCGCAATACTCGACCTGGTCCAGGTCGCGCGATTCCCGGTTGTCGATCGAGGACCACAGCAGCGTTCGGAGATCGCGAACGTCGGCCGTATGCACTGCATCGCCGTTGCGATGCTCGAGGTGTGCGACTTCCGTCTGCACCTCGGGCGGAAAATCGGAGACGAACCCGTTCTCGACCGCGATCTCGCGCGCCCGTTCGCGCAGGTCCGCAGGTGGAATGCGAGGCGACACAGGTCTGGGCTGGGACATGCGTGGAGTATACACAAGGCGAGCGCGAGCGCTGGACGCGCCCGGTTTCGCACGCAATGTTTTCGGTTGACGGCATGCGATGCCGCCCCGCCGTACAAGGAGCTTCGATGACACCGCTCGTCCGCATCGCCGCCTGGGCGACCGCGTTCTCCACCGTTGCGACCGGCGTTGCGCTCGGTCAGCGCACCCGCGGCACCATGGGCGTCCCGTGGGTGACGCAGCAGCCGGCCCCGGTCAGCCCGGCACCGGCACCGGTACCGCCGTCGAGCCGAGGCACGATGTACGTGCCCATGAATCCTGGTCCCACGGCGCCACGAGGCGGCGATCTCCCGCACATCGGCACCTATCCTTCGCGACCGACATCGGGATACGGGTACCGCAACCCATACGGAAACGGCGCGGGCACCTACGGGAACGGCGCGGCCTACGACGATCGCGATCGCGGCGGTCGCTACGACGGGGGCGATCGAGGCGGCAGGTATGCGCGCCGGCCGTATACGACCGGCTACACACCGGGCTCCACGACCGGGTACACGCCGATCGGTGGATACCCGCATCGCGTCCCCGTCTGCGGGTCCGGTTGCGTGCGCATCGGAGGCGGACGGCGCGCGGCGAGAGTGTTCTCGACGTTCTCGATCGGCTATCCGTTCTACGTCCCGATCCTCGTGCCGTACATCTACGACGCGACCTACGTGCGATACGGCGAGGCGGCGGCCGATGCGTACGCGCCCGAGCCTCAGACCGAAGGCGGCCGTCCGGTGTCCAAGCTGATCGTGGTCGGCGCGGGAAGTGCCACCGGAGGCGATGCCCTCACGGTGGAGACCGTCGGCGACAGCGTGCGACTGAGTTGGTTGGGAGCCGGGCGCCTCGCGCGCGAGGTGATGCTCTTCGTGACCGATTCGGCGAAGCGGCATCTCGCATCGCGGAGCGCGAGCCCGTCGGCCCCCAACGCGACGTTCGAGATATCCACGCTGTCGGCGCCGGTCGCGTTCGCGGGTGTGTCAGTCACGTTCGCCGATGGCGTCACGTCGACCACCGTGGTCCCGTATCGCGCCGGCACCACCCCGACGGGGCGGCGTTAGGCATCGCGGGACGGGTTGTCCGCCGTGCCCGTGAGGCGCAGATTCGTCGCGCCGTGACGACCGCCGCATGACGACGCCCACGCAGCCGACACCCGCCTCCTCCGCGGGTGCGCATACCACGCCCCTGGACGGGCGCGTCGCGGCGTTCATCGACGCGTGGAAGCGGAAGCTGCTGGATCTCTCGAAGCGAAACCGCGCGCTCAACTTCCGGGCGACACGCGTGTCGACCGTCGCGATCGTCGACGAGCATCCGGCCGAGATCTTCCGCACGCTCTACATCGCCGAGCGCGAGATGCGCTTCAAGGCGATGGAGCCGCCCGTCGGAGACGCGGCTGTCGATTCGGGGGGGGGCGAAGCCGAACCGACGACTCCATCGCCCCGCTTCGCGCCCTACGACTCGGGCACGCTCGACGATCGCCACACCGACGAGCTGCTGCAGACGACGGCGGTCCCGGAGGCACTCGACCGCTCGCTGCGCCGCCTGGACGAGCAGGCCCGCCTCGCCATCGAGGAACAGGGCGTCAACACGCTCTTCCTCGCCCTCGGCATGCTGCACTACACCGAGGACGACGCGTCGGAGCAGGCATTCAACGCGCCGCTGGTGCTCCTGCCGGTCGAGCTCTCGCGAAAGTCGGCACGGTCCGGTTATCGCGTCCGGGCGGCGGACGACGAGCCGGTCGTGAATCCTGCGCTCGTGGAGTATCTCCGCCTCGACTTCGGCATCACCCTGCCCGAGCTGCCCGACTCCGCCACGATGCCTGACGACTACGACCTGCAGTTGTTCCTGTCGGCGGCGATGCAGGCAGTGAGCGGACGGCGCGGCTGGATGGTGACGACCGATGTCGTGCTGGCGCTGTTCTCGTTTCAGAAGTTCGTGATGTACAAGGACCTCGAGGCGAACGCGCCGGCCGTTGGGGCGCACCGACTCGTCAGGCAGCTCGTGGGACGCGAGGGCGACCGCGTGATCGGGCTTCCGGACGACGTGCGTCGTCTGGAGCTCGACCGCGAGTTCGCGCCGGAGGCGACGACGCAGGTCGTGGATGCCGACTCGAGCCAGCTGCGCGCGATCGCCGGCGTCGCGCGCGGCTACGACCTCGTGCTCGAGGGGCCGCCGGGCACGGGCAAGTCCCAGACGATCACGAACCTCATCGCGCAGGCGCTCGGCGCCGGGAAGTCGGTGCTGTTCGTGGCCGAGAAGATGGCGGCGCTGGACGTCGTGCACTCGCGGCTCGTGAAGGCCGGGCTCGGGGAATTCTGCCTGGAGCTTCACTCGACGAAGGCGAGCAAGCGGACTGTCATGCGAAGTCTCGCCGCGGCGATCGACGCGTCGCTGCAGCCGGTGGCGACGAGCGTGCAGGCCGGAGCGGCGCTCCCTGCCGTGCGGACGACGTTGAACGACTACGTGCGCGCTCTCCACACGCCGCACGGCACGTTAGGCATGTCGCCCTTTGCCGTCTACGGTGCACTGGCGCCGGTCCGTGGGCCGGACGACGCGGGCAGTGGCACCGTGACGTCCGTGACCCACGCCATTCCCCGGCTCCGATACACCCGGGCGCTGGACGACGTCACGGGCGAGACGCTGGAGAGAACGGTGCGCGAGCTGCGCGAGCTCGCGGCCGCCGCGAGCGGCGCGGGTGATCCTGCACAGCATCCCTGGCGCGGCGCGACGAAAACGCTCTACACGGAGGACGACATCGCGCTCGTGCGCCAGCTGTCCTCCACGCTCGGGGCCCAGGTGGCGGATGTCCGTCGTCAGGCGACGGAGGTCGCCGCGACGTTCGGTCTGCCGCCGATGCGGAATGCCGCTGACGTCGACGTCGCGGATCGCGTCGCGTCGGTAATCAACCGGTCACCTGGGGCTCCCGCAGCCGTTCTCGGCAACCCGGCGTGGAATGCCGCGCCCAGCGAAGCGTTGCGGTTGATCGAGCGTGGTCGGGAGATCGGTCGGCTCCGCCAGCGCGCGGAGCAGCTGTTCACGCCCGACGTCGCGAATCAGGCCCACGCGGCGGACATCGCGTACGTCGAACGCAAGGCGGAGGGCGTGCTCGGCTTCCTGGCCGTGCTCGACGGGCGGTGGCGCGCCATCCGGTCGCGCTGGCAGGCCTATCGGCTCGCGAGCTATCAGCCGTCGCTGCTCGACCAGGCCGCAGAGCTCAAGCAGGTCGATCGTCTGCGAGCCGAGCGGCAGGCCCTCGAGGCCGCCGACGCGAATGCGCGTGCCATGTTCGGAGACCTCTGGCACGGCGAGCGGACCGAGTGGGACACGCTCGACGCGTACGTCCAATGGGTCGTCGAGTTCCGCAACTGCGTGACGCGGCACGGCCTCGGGGACGTCGCGATCGCGATTGCCGCGCAACGGCAGCCTAACGTGGACGGGGTGCACGCCCTGCGGAATGCGACCGCGGATGCGCTCGGGACGCTGTCCGAGCTTCAGCGCGTGGTCGGCTGGGCTGGCGACTACCTCTCCGCCGCTCCGTTCGAGGAGATGCAGCCGCGGGTCGAGTCCCTGGGCGCGAACGCAGCGGCCGGGCCACGGTGGGCAGCGTTCGAAGCGGCACGTCAGACCGCAGTGTCGGGTATCGCCGCCGAGCTGCTTCCCGAGGCGCTCCACGGCGCCGTGCCGTTCGCCGTATTGCCCGACGCGTTCCAGCGCGCGTTCTACATGAAGTGGCTCGCCGAGGTCGTGCAGGCACGTCCGCCGCTCGCGCGCTTCGACGCGCTCACGCACGAGCAGCGGATTGTCGAGTTTCGTCGACTCGACCGGCACGTGCTCGCCGAAAACCAGGCCGCCCTCACGGGGAAGCTGCGCGACCGCGCCCAGGAGCGGCTGCAGGAGACGAGTGCGCGTGATGCGCTGCCGTTCCTCCAGCGTGAGATGGCGAAGCAGCGCAACCACAGCCCGCTTCGAAAGACGCTGCGTCACGCCGAGCCGGCGATCCGCGCGATCAAGCCATGCTTCCTCATGAGTCCTTTGTCGGTCGCCCAGTATCTCGCGGGCGGCGAGCCGTCGTTCGACGTCGTGATCTTCGACGAAGCGTCACAGCTGCCGTCGGAGGATGCCGTCGGCGCGATCGTGCGCGGCCGTCAGCTCGTGGTCGTCGGTGACCCGAAGCAATTACCGCCGACGAACTTCTTCATGGTGGCCGCGTCCCCCGAAGCGATTCCGGTCGCGGACGGGGAGCCGCTCTACAGCGATGCCGAGAGTGTGCTGGAGGAGTTCATGGGCGCCGGTGTGCCGATGAGCCGGCTCCGCTGGCACTATCGCAGCGCCCACGAGAGTCTGATCAGCTTCTCGAACGTCGCGTTCTACGATGGGGACCTGTTCACGTTCCCGAGCACCGAGACCGAGACGTCGGCGCAGGGCCTGCGATTCGATTACGTGGACGGCGGCACGTACGAGGGTAAGGGACTGAACTCGATCGAGGCACGGCGCGTGGCCGACGAGGTCGTCCAGTTCGCACGCACGCAGCTCGCGCGGCGCGCTCGCGCCGAACCAACCGAGTCGTTAGGCGTGGGCACGTTCAATCTGCGCCAGCAGCTCGCCGTCCAGGACGAGCTCGAGCTCCGGCGGCGCGACGACCCCGGCATCGAGCCATTCTTCGACCGGTCGCTCCCGGAGCCGTTTTTCGTGAAGAACCTCGAGAACATTCAGGGTGACGAGCGCGACGCCATCTTCCTCAGCGTGACGTACGCGAAGGCGGCGGACGGCGTCCTGCGCTACCAGTTCGGCGCGCTCAACGGCGAGAACGGCTGGCGCCGCCTCAACGTGCTGACGACGCGCGCCCGCCGGCGCATGCGGGTGTTCTCGTCCATCCGCGGGAGCGACATCAATCCGGCGAGTGCGGTCTCCGCCGGCCCTCGCTTGCTGCGCGACTTCCTCGACTACGCGGAGCACGGGCGTCTGGCGATGCCCACGGGCGCAAGCGCCGGCACCGAGGAATCGCCGTTCGAGCGCGAGGTCATGCTGGCGCTCGTCGCACGAGGGCTCCCCGTCGTCCCACAAGTCGGCGTCGCGGGGTACCGCATCGACCTCGGCGTGACGGACCCGGACGCGCCCGGGCGCTACGTGTGCGGCATCGAGTGCGATGGCGTCGCGTATCACTCGTCCGAGACGGCGCGCGATCGCGACCGGCTTCGCCAGCAGGTGCTCGAAGCGCGCGGCTGGACGCTGCTCCGCGTCTGGTCCACGGACTGGTTCAAGGATCGCGCGGGGCAGATCGACCGCGTAGTACGACTCGTGGAACAGGCGGGTCAGCGTGCGCGCGAGGCAGCCGCTCGGCCGGTCCCCTCCGACGCGCTGGACAGCGAACCTGCCACGGCCGCGGCGGCCGCGCCGGCCACGCCGCCGGCTGTCCCGACGGATGACGGTGCCGTCGATCGTCTCGTCGCGCCACCGTACGTGTTCGCCGAGGGCGAGGGTCGTTATGCGGGCCGGGAGCTGCTCAGTGAGCCGCCCGGGACGCTGGCGCAGGCGATCGGTTCCGTCGTCGAGATCGAGTCGCCGGTGCACGTGGATGACGTCACGACGCGTGTTGCCGCCATGTGGGACACGCGCGCGGGCACCCGGATCCAGTCGCGCATCGTCGAGGCGTGCGCGCTGGCGGAGCGGCAGCATCTCATCGAGCGCCGGGGCGAGTTCCTCTGGAACCCCGGGCACGACGTCATCGTTCGCTCGCGCGCCGGCACGCGGATCCCGGCGGAGCGGATTGCGCCGGAAGAGTACCGCTCGGCGGTCATGGCGGTGCTCGACGGGAATCGCGCGTTCGCGCGACCCGCGCTCGTCAACGAGGTCCGGTCGCTGCTCGGGTTCGCACGCACGGGTCCGTCGCTCGAGGAGGCGATCAGCACGACGGTCGCCGCCATGCTGGCGGACGGCGTGCTCGGCGAGGGCAGCACGGGCATTCGCCGCCGCTAGAACGCGTCAGGTACAACTTCGACTCATGCGCGATCATGTCCGCTTTCGCTCGAGCGCGTTCACACCGCCGGACGTCGAGCCCGGTCAGGTCAACATCGAGCGGTACGGCTACGCGCTCGCGACGTGGGTCGCACAGCGGCTGACGGAGCGCGGCTTCGAGGTCGAATTCCCGGTTCCGGAGGACTGGGGCTGGCTGCTCGGTGTCGCGACGGATGGGCAGACCGTTCGCATCGGGTGCGGCAACGTCGACGGCTCGGTGACGGAATGGCTGATCTGGCTCGACGTGGTGCAACGGGGTCTCCTGGCGCGGCTGCTGGGTCGCGGCGGGACATCGACGGGACCTAACGCGGCATACGGCATCGCGGCGGCGATCCACAGCGCGCTGCACGCGAGCCGGGACGCCGAGGAGATCGAATGGTTCCGCGTCGGCCGGCGGGGCGAGGAGCTCGATCACGCGGAGACGCCGATCTAGTACATCCGCCGGCCTTTGGTGGCTCGCAGGGCGGTCCCTTGGTCGGCACGGCCGCGGTAACGGTAACGGCAACAGCAACGGCAACAGCAAGACCTAACGCGGATGCCGCGGATGCCCCGGACTCGCTCCGGCGGCATCAACAGGTGGCGTCGCGCCCTATCCGGTTTCTGTTCTTCTTGAGAACGGCCCCGGGACGCTTTGTCATTCCGAGCAAACGCGAGGAATCTGCTGTCCGATTCGAGCGGCCCGGTGCTCGACCGGGATTGCCAAAGATTCCTCGCCTGACGGCTCGGAATGACAAGCCATCCCGAGGCCGTCGAACAAGAAACGACCGATGCGTCGGCTGCGGGCCGTCAGCTCGTCGCGTGCTCGGAGCGAGTCCGCGTCATCCGCGTAATCCGCGTCTGGTCTTGGCAGTTGCCGTTGCCTTTCCCGCAGCCATACCGGCTCAGGGCCGGCCGGCGAGTCACTATCCGACAGACGGCCCTCGAATCTCGCGGCATTCTGACAATTCGATGGATCCGCGATGCGAGCTTACACGACTGCGCATCGACCAGGTGGCGGAAGCCGACCGTGGCGCGCGATCTGACATCCGTGAAATGTTGTCCCCACCATGACCGAGCTCACGACCTCCCGGCCCGATCGGTTTCGCCGACTCTGGTCCAGTCGCCTCTGGATTCTCGCCGCCGTGCTCGGCGCGACGACGCTCTACTCGGGCGTCACGATCATCCACGACGGGAACCAGCGCGTGCTCGCGCTCGGACTCGTCACGCAGGCAACCGCCGTGCACGCGTCGGCGCTCGCCTCTGCCCGGCTGGAGCGGCTGTCGCTCGAGGCATTCGCGCCCGCGGGGCCGCTGGCGGCATCGACACCCGGACCCGGAACCGGTCGCGCCACGATCGATGTCCTCGCCCGCCGACAGCGGGAAGGCCAGGCCTGCGCCTGCCGCGACCTGCTTCCGGTCTCTCACTTCTTCCACTACGACGTCGCAAGCGACGCGCTGGACATCGTTGCCGTCGACACCATGGGAACCGCCGGCGCGGCTGACAGTGCCCCTCCCTCGGCCGTCCTTGCCGATCTCGCGCGTCAGGAGTCGAACGCGTCACGGGCCGTGAGCAACGCGGCGTCGCACATCGTCGCCGACCCCCGAATCGGACGCCGCAGCATCGTGTCCCTGACGCAGCGCGACGATCGCGGGAACGCGCTCGCCGTGTACGGCATGGTCGTCGAGACCCGCGGCGCGCTCGCCGCCCTGTTCGCTCGCCCTCCACAGCGCTCGGCGATCGACTCCGCCGGACTCACACGCCTCGACTCCCTTTCGCTCGAGGTCAGACGTGCTGGGGGCGAACGCCTGTTCGGTCAGATCGGCCCCGGCCGTGCACACGCCATCGTGCAGCTTGGCGGCCCTCTGCGAGGGCTGCAGCTCATCATGGCGGTCGAGCCAACCCGCGTCGCGACGCCGCTGCTCGTCCCTCACACGCGTGGGCGGCTCTGGAACCTCGGCGCTTTGCTCGCGGCCACCATCGTCGTGATCGCGATTGCGGCGGGGGCGTCGCGTCGCGAGCTGCTTCTGGCCCGGGCGCGATCCGACTTCATCGCCGGCGTCTCGCACGACCTGCGGATGCCGCTCGCGCAGATCCTCATCGCGAGCGAGACGCTCAGCCTCCGGCGGGAGCGTAATGACGGCGAGCGGGTCTCGCTCGCGAGCTCGATCGTACGCGAAACGCGCCGGCTCATGGCGCTCGTCGACAACGTGCTGCTCTTCTCGCGCTCCGGCGCCGTCGCACTCGCGCCGACGCTTCGACCCGTGCCCATTACCGAGATGCTCGTCGAGGTCACCGAGGCCGTGCGCCTCGCCGTCGACGATGCGGGAC
>Ga0070669_100003031_pt1 | contig 12084 bp, 10 predicted proteins | sample KBSS53metaG_FD_64680 | JGI IMG/M metagenome (GOLD analysis project Ga0070669, IMG submission 64680) | Switchgrass rhizosphere microbial communities from Kellogg Biological Station, Michigan, USA - KBS S5-3 metaG | ecosystem: Host-associated > Plants > Roots > Rhizosphere > Soil ... | reverse complement strand
ACCGCCACCTCATCAGAGCGCTTCCCCCTCAGGTCGGTACTTCCCTTAGATGGCGCTTCCCTTAGATTGGGGCCTCGTTGCGCCGTCGGCCGCTGGATACCTGCTGTCGGGCCTTCCATTCCTCCGCGGGGATGGTGTACACCATTTCCGTGGCCCGTTCGTCCTTGTTGTGCCACTTGCCACCTGCCGTGATTCCAGGCCCAGCCCGGGCCGGTGAACCCAGCACCCAGCACCCAGCAACCCAGCACCCACCACGGAGAGGCAACACGATGAGACTAACGCTGACAGAGTTCCTCACATTGGACGGTGTGGCGCAGGGTCCTGGATCGCCCGAGGAGGATACCAGCGACGGCTTCTCACAAGGAGGTTGGTTCGTCCCCTTCCTTGACGAGGAATTCATCCAGCGGGCGGCGGACTGGCTTGGCGAGGCGGATGCGTTGCTGTTCGGCCGCCGGACCTACGTCAACTTTGCGAGGGACTGGCCGAGAATCACGGACCCTGATGATCCGTTCTCTGAGAAGATGAACGGTTTGCCGAAGTACGTGGCCTCGCAGAGCCTGGCGCAGGCTGGTTGGGCGCCGACGACCATCCTGTCCGGGGACGTCCCCGCACAGGTTGCTGAGTTGAAGAGGCAGCCCGGCAGGGAGTTACAGATCCACGGGAGTGCCCGGCTGGCCCAGTCGCTCCTGGCGAAGGGGCTGATCGACGAACTGAGGCTGGTGATCGCCCCTGTGGTGGTGGGTAACGGCAGGCAACTGTTTCCGGCCGGAGGCGCCCCGGCGGGCCTGCGTCTGGTCCGCAATGAGGCGACGCCGGGCGGACTCGCGATTCTTGTCTATGAGTCGGCGGGGCTTCCGACGTACGGGACCTATGAGCCTGGTTCGTCCGGCACCTGAGGCCCGTGGTTGAGCTTGAGGCCGATGGTTGAGTCGGCCGCTACGCTGCACCAGGCGGAGGTGCCCGGGTTCAAGCGCCGGACCCGGTCAGCGGGCCTGCCACTCGTCCGCGAGGATGGCGTACACCACCTCCGTGGCCCATTCGCCCTTGTAGTGCCATTTGTCCACCTGCCGTGATTCCAGGCGCATGCCGAGCCGTTCACAGAGTGCCGCCGAGGCCGTGTTCAGGGCATCGAGCTTGGCGTCGATGCGGTGGAAGCCCAGGTCCTCAAAGCCGAGCTTCAGCAGTGCCCGGGCGGCCTCGCTGGCGATGCCCCGTCCCCGCGCCTCCGGGGCCAGGCTCCAGCCGATCTCGGCCTGCCCGCACCCCTCCAGCCACTTCAGCACCACCTCGCCGAGGAGGCCGGACGAATCCTGGGCCTCAATCGCCAGGGCCACCCAGTCGCCCTCCTTCTCGAACTCGAAGTTGGCGTACCGCCCCACCGTTTCCATCGACTGGGTGTAGCTCTTGGCCTCGCGGGGCAGGAACCGGGCGGTTTCCGGGAGCGAGTGGTAGGCATGGAAGGCATCGAGGTCGGCAGCTGCAAAACGCCGCAGCACCAGCCGCTCGGTGCGGATGGGCAGCGGAGGCAGCGGCTTGGGTTCATTCATGTCCCCAACGCTACTCATCCGCTGCTCCGGAAGCGCCGTTTTGCGCGGCCAAAAGGGCGGCTACCGAGCAACGGAGGCCTGCGCGACGACGGCGGCCGTTGCCTCCGCGATCGCCCGTTCCTCGTCGGTGGGGACCACAAGGACCGGCAGGGCCGACGTCGGGGTGGAAATGACGCGGGGTTCCCTGGACCGTTCCCGGTTCAGCCCGGCGTCGAGTTCGACGCCGAGGGCACCGAGCCGCTGCGCCACCAGGTTCCGGAACTGGTGCGAGTTCTCGCCGATTCCGGCCGTGAACACAAGGGCCTTCGCGCCGCCCACGGCCACGTGGTAGCCGCCGATGTACTTCGCGAGCCGGTAGGAGGCGACCGCCAGGGCCATGGCCGCCTTGGCATCGCCGGCTTCCGCGGCCTCCACCACGGAGCGCATGTCGTTGTTGCCGGCCAGGCCTTTGAGCCCGGACTGCCGGTTCAGCATCGAATCCAGGTCCTCGGGTGACCAACCGTTCCGGCCGAGGAAGACCAGGATGGACGGGTCGAGGTCGCCGGAGCGGGTGCCCATGACGAGGCCCTCGAGGGGCGTGAATCCCATGGACGTGTCGATTGACTGGCCGCCGCGGATCGCGGTGACCGAGGCGCCGTTCCCCAGGTGGGCGATCACGGCGTCGAACTCCTCGACCGGAACGTCCAGCAGCGCCGCCGCCCGGTGCGCAACGTATTCGTGCGAGGTGCCGTGGAAGCCGTAGCGGCGGATCCCGTGGTTCGTGTAGAGCTCGTCCGGCACCGCATAGCGCCAGGCGTGCTCGGGCAGGGTGCGGTGGAAGGCGGTGTCGAACACGGCCACCTGCGGCAGTTCGGGCCACTTCTTCGAGATCGCGCGGATGCCAAGGACGTTGGCGGGGTTGTGCAGCGGGGCGAGCGGGTTCAGCCGTTCAATGGCCCGGGTGATCTCGTTGTTGACCAGCACCGGCTCGGCGAAGCGCTCCCCGCCGTGCACCACGCGGTGGCCGACGGCATCCAGTACGCGGTCCCCCAGGGCGTCGTGGATGGCGGCGTCCACCTGCTCCAGCGCCTCGGCGTGGTCGCGCGGGCCCTCGATCTGGCCGTCGCCCTCACCGCCGGCGCCCATGCCGATCTTCTCGACCAGGCCTTCGGTGAGCACGCTGCCGGCCTCGACGTCGCGCACCTGGTACTTGAGCGAGGACGAGCCGGAGTTGATGACGAGCACGAGCATGGGGCCTCCTAAGCCTTGGCTTCGACGCTACCCGAGGGTGCGCCGGGACTGGCATCACGCCGGAGCCTGGCCGAGCGCTCCGTGGGATCCACTATAAATTGCCGGACCAAATTGCCGGAACGCCAGTGGCGCCCATCCGTTGCGAAAGCCGGGCCGGGCGCCTAGAGTCGGCGGACCAACTGGACAACTCACGAAGGGGATTTCCATGACTGACGACGCGACCCAGCCGGAGGGCACCGAACCAGCGGGCACCGAACCCGCCAGCGGTTCCGGTAAACCGGATCCCACCGGCGTCGTCGGCGCGAACCCGGCCCTGGACGACACAGGAAACCCCAAGGCCGCCGAGGTTGGCGAAGCGCCCGAGGCCCCCGAGAATCTGGAGGACCTGGATCTCACGCCGGCGGGCCTGGCCGATGAGCCCGCCAAGGAGGAAGACCCCGAAAGTCCGGCGAAGCCGGAAAACAGCTGACGGAAGACAGCTGACTATGCGCGGGCAACCGCAGGTTCCGGCTCGGTAGCGGGCTCCACGGACTGCGCCTGCACGGCGGTGATGGCCACCGTGTTCACGATGTCCTCCACGGTGCACCCGCGGGAGAGGTCGTTAACCGGCTTACGGAGCCCCTGCAGGACCGGCCCGACGGCAACCGCACCCGAGGACTGCTGCACTGCCTTGTAGGTGTTGTTGCCGGTGTTCAGGTCCGGGAAGATGAACACCGTTGCCTGCCCGGCGACGGACGAGCCCGGCATCTTGGACGCGGCGATGGCGGCGTCGACGGCGGCGTCGTACTGGATGGGGCCTTCAACGGCGAGATCCGGGCGGCGGTCCTTCACGACTTCGGTGGCCTGCCGGACTTTGTCCACTGCTTCCCCGGTCCCGGATCCGCCGGTGGAGTAGGACAGCATGGCCACCCGCGGCTCCACGCCGAACTGGGCTGCGGTCTCGGCTGAGGCCAGCGCGATATCCGCCAGCTGCTCCGCGTTCGGGTCAGGGTTGACCGCGCAGTCGCCGTAGACCAGCACCCGGTCCGGCATCAGCATCAGGAACACCGAGGAGACGATCTTGACGCCGTCCCGCGTCTTGACGAACTCCAGCGCGGGACGGATGGTGTGGGCCGTGGTGTGCGCGGCGCCGGACACCATGCCGTCCACCACGCCGAGCTGCACCATCATGGTGCCGAAGTAGCTGCCGTCGAGCATGACTTCCAGCGCCCGGGCCAGGTCCACGCCCTTGTGCGCCCGCAGCTCCGCGTACTTCTGGGCAAACTGCTGGCGCAGCTCCGACGTCGCGGGGTCCACGATGCTCATGCCGGAGAGGTCGATGCCCTGGGTGGACGCCAGCTCCCGGACCGCCGACTCATTGCCCAGGATCGTGAGGTCGCAGACGTCCCGCCGGTGCAGAATTTCGGCGGCCCGCAGGATCCGCACGTCGTTCCCCTCGGGCAGGACAATGTGCCGGCGCTGCAGCCGGGCCCGCTCAATGAGGTCGTGCAGGAACCGCAGCGGCGTCATCCGCTCCAGCCGCGGCAGGTGCAGCCGCTCCACCAGCTCGGCCTCGTCCACGCGCTTAGCCCACAGCCCCACGGCCGAGGCCACCTTGCGGCGGTGCCCCGACCAGATCTCGCTGCGGACCTCGGACACCCGTTTGGCGGTGGTGTAGGTATCGTCCGGGGCCGCGAACACGGGGAATGGTGCCTGCGCCAGCAGCGAGTAGATGTTGGGGTCCGGGGCCAGGCCGCCGGTGAGGATGAGCGCCGACGGCACCGGAAACTCGGGCGAGAACGACGACGCGAGGCACGCGACCATCACGTCCGCACGGTCACCGGGGACGATCACGAGGGCGCCGTCGTCGAGCACGTGCAGGAAGTTGGCCACGTTCATCGCCGCCACCTTAATGGAATGGACGTCGCGTTCCATGTCCTGCCGGCCGGCCACCTGGCGGATCCCGAGGGCCGAGGCCACCTCCCCGGTGGTCGGCCGTGCGATGTCCTCCAGCTCGGGGAAGACGTAGACGGGGCGGCCGGACGCGCCGGGCTTCACGGCGGCGACGATCCCGTCCACGTCCTCCGGGTCGGCGCGGTTCACCATGATGGCCAGGAGGCTGCAGTGTTCCGCCGCCAGTTCCTTGCGGGCAACCTCGACGGCGTCGGCAGCCTCCGCGACGGTCCGCCCCTTCGCGCCCACCACGGCGACGATCGAGGCGGCCAGGTTGTTCGCGAGGCGAGCGTTGAGGTCGAATTCGACGGCGGCATCCTGGCCGGTGAGGTCCGTCCCCTCCACAATCACCACGTCGCAGTGGCGGGACATTTCGGCGAAGATCTCCACGCAGCGGGCGTCGATCTCGGCCCTGTTTCCCTCGGCCAGCAGCCCGCGGACCTCGGCAAACGTCAGGCCGCCGCGGCAGCGCTGGTCGTCAAGATCGAACCGGGCCTTCATCAGCGCCACCATCGGGTCCGCCGCGGCGTCGTTGCCGTGAACCACAGGCTTGAAGAAGCCGATCCGGTCCGCGTGCCGGTGGAGGGTGTCCGCCAGCCCCAGCGCTATGAGGGACTTGCCGGAGCCCGGGGTGGTCGCGCTGACGTAAATTCCTTTGGCCATGTGTCCCAGCATACTTACACCCCTTGACAGCGGGCACCCACATGGGATTACCTAATGAACATTCGGTAAATAAAGCTGGAGGCAACGACGCATGGCTGAACTGACGGTTTCCGGGGGCACCCACCCCATCCTGAAAGACGACTACGCCTCGGAATGGATGGGCATCGAAGTCCTGGCGCTGGACGACGGGCATGCCACGATCCGCATGACGCTCCGGCAGGAAATGCTCAACGGCTTCGGCATGGCCCACGGCGGAATGATCTTCGCCTTCGGCGACACCGCCTTCGCCCTCGCCTGCAACCCGGCCAACCCGCTCCCGGGCGAGGACTCCAGCATCACGGTTGCTGCCGGCGTCGACATCAACTTCCTGAAGCCCGCCTTCCGCGGACAGGTGCTGACCGCCGTCGCGAACCGCCGCGCCAGCACCGGACGCAGCGGGCTGTACGACATCCAGATCTACGCCGCCGACCCTGGCGCGGGTATCCCGGCGGCACCGGCCGGCGCGGCCCCCGCAGCAACCCTTCCGGGCCAGCTCCCCACCGATACCGCTACCGACGCCCCTACGTGGGAACTCATCGCCGAGTTCCGCGGCCGCAGCCGCACCATCTCCAAGAAATAGAAACAGGGAACCACTGATGACCCAAGAAACTGCCGCCGCCACAACTGACGCTGTCCTGGACCGCGAGGAGACCATCTCCCGCGACGAGCTCGAGGCCCTCCAGCTCAGCCGCCTGCAGCACACGGTGGCCTACGCCTATGACCGCGTCCCCCTGTACAAGCGCAAGTTCGATGAGGCCGGCGTCCACCCGGCGGACCTGCGTGAGCTCTCCGACCTCGGCAAGTTCCCCTTCACCACCAAGGAGGACCTGCGCCTCGAGTACCCCTTCGGCATGTTCGCCGTGCCGCAGAACGAGGTAGCGCGGATCCATGCCAGCTCCGGCACGACGGGCCGCGCCACCGTGGTGGGCTACACGAAGAAGGACCTCGCCGACTGGGCCAAGCTTGTGGCCCGCTCGCTGCGCGCCTCCGGCGTCCGGCCCGGCATGAAGGTGCACAACGCTTACGGCTATGGCCTGTTCACCGGCGGCATGGGCGCCCACGCCGGCGCCGAGGCCCTCGGCTGCACCGTCATCCCGATCTCCGGCGGCCAGACCGAGCGCCAGATCACGCTCATCCAGGACTTCAAGCCCGACGCCATCCTGGCCACCCCCACGTACCTGCTGACCATCGCCGACGCGATGATGAAGCAGGGCATCGACCCGGCCTCCACGTCGCTGAAGTACGCGGTCCTGGGCGCCGAGCCGTGGACCGAGGAAATGCGGCACGAGCTCGAGACCACCATGAACCTCAAGGCCTGCGACATCTACGGCCTCTCCGAGGTCATGGGCCCGGGCGTCGCCGGCGAAGCCGTCGAAACGCAGGACGGCAGCCACATCTGGGAGGACCACTTCCGCCCGGAGATCATTGATGCCTTCGACCCCACGGTGGTGCTGGGCGACGGCGAACCGGGCGAGCTCGTCTTCACCTCACTCACCAAGGAAGCGCTGCCGATCATCCGGTACCGCACCAAGGACCTCACCCGGCTGCTGCCGGGCACCGCGCGCCCGGCGCACCGCCGCATGGGCCGCATCACCGGCCGCAGCGACGACATGATCATCCTGCGCGGCGTGAACCTGTTCCCCTCCCAAATCGAGGAGATCGCCCTGCGCATCCCCGAGCTCAGCCCGCACTTCCAGCTGGAACTGACCCGGCCCGAGGGCCATCGGATGGACCAGATGACCGTCAAGATCGAGCGCCGCGACGCCGTCAGCGTCGAGGGCGCGGCGGCGGCTGCCAAGGCCCTGCAGCAGCAGATCAAGATCCACGTCGGTTCCTCCTGCACCGTCGACGTCGTCGACCCCGGTTCGCTGGAGCGGTCCAACGGCAAGCTGCGCCGGATCTACGACATGCGCCCCAAGGGCTGAGTGAGCACCAGATCGTGAGAAACTAGCCACTATGCCCAGCACAGCAACCACCACCAAGCGCGGCCGCCCCGGCTATGACCAGCAGTCGGTGCTGGTCATCGCCGTCGACGTCTTCAACCGCCACGGCTACGATGCCACCTCGATGGGTATCCTTGCTGAGAACCTGGGCATCTCCAAGTCCGCGATCTACCACCACGTCCCGTCCAAGGGTGACCTGCTGAAGCTCGCCCTGGACCACGCCCTGGGTGGGCTCGAGGCGATCCTGGACCAGCCCGGGGCAACCTCCGGTTCGGCCGATGCCCGGCTGGAGTTCGTGGTCCGCCAGACCATCTCGGTGCTGGTGGAGCGGCTGCCCTTCGTGACGCTGCTGCTGCGCCTGCGCGGGAACACGGAGATCGAGCGGGATGCGTTGGAACGGCGCCGCACCTTCGACCACAAGGTCGCCGCACTGATTTCCGAGGCCCGGGATGAGGGCTCGCTCCGCCAGGACATTGACCCCCGCACCGTCACCCGGCTGCTGTTCGGCACCATCAACTCGATCGTCGAGTGGTACAAGCCGGGCGGCTCGCTGTCCCCGGAGAAGCTGGCCGACGACGTCATCACCATGGCGTTCCACGGCCTTCACGTCCCCCGCTGACCGCCTGCCGGCCGGCGGGTGGCCGGGTAAGTCGTTGACGGCAGGATAACGGACGCCCACCCTGTAGTCATGGCCACGAAGATATCTGACGTCCTCTTCAGCACGTTCCCCGATTTGCGCTACCAGCCCACCGCGAAGAGGGTCCGTGCCATGGTGGGCGGGCGTGCCGTCGTCGACACTCTGGGTGCGCTCTTGGTGTGGGAGCCCAAACGCATCACCCCCATCTACGCAGTTTCCGAAGGCGACCTCCGCGCCGAACTGGCGCCGCCGGGGCAGCAGGCGGGCGATGTCCCGGAACACGGCTTCAGAGTGAGCCGGGAGGGGCCGCGGGCACTGGATCCGCGCACGGGGTTCGGCAGGCACACGGCGGCCGGTGAGGAACTCGACGTCGTCACTCCCCATGCGAGGCTGCCCCGCGCTGCCTTCCGGCCGGCGGACCCCGACCTCGCCGGCTACGTGGTGCTGGATTTCAACGCTTTCGACTGGCTCGAGGACGACGAGGAGATCATCGGCCACCCACGTGATCCGTTCCACCGCGTGGACATCCGGGCGTCCTCGCTCACCGTTGAGGTAGGGCTCGACGGCGTCACGCTCGCCGCGACGAACGGCGCGCAGCTGCTCTACGAAACCATGCTGCCGGTGCGCTACTACATTCCGCCGTCGGATGTGCGGCTGGATCTGATGGAAGAGAGCCCCAAACGGACCATCTGCCCGTACAAGGGCCAGGCGAGCTACTGGAGCTACCCTGCTTCCGGGCAGGGCAGGAACGTCGCGTGGAGCTATGACCGGCGGCTCCTCGACGCCGCCCAGATCCACGGACTTGTCAGTTTCTTCAATGAGAGAGTGGACATCACGGTGGACGGCGTCCGGCAGGAGCGCCCGGTCACGCCGTGGTCACGCCCGGACGGAGCGGGGGCACCGGGGGCACTTGGGGTGTGAACCGCAGCGCTTTGGTTCTCTTTCACCCGCATTGGGTGACGACCGCCCCCCACTGGAAGGGTTAGCTTGGAGAACATCTGAAGGACCACCTCTATCGCTTGTGAGACCTCGCTAAAGGCTCCCGCCGTCTGGCGGAAGGAGGAGGGATGATGTTCTGCTCGTTGATCATCGGTGACCCGCGGTGTTGCCGGACGGGCACGCCGCCCCGAGCTGGAAAAAGGACATTCGGGATCACCCGAATCGTCACAGTCGCGCCGGGTTGCCGGGAATGAGCGAGCCTGCCGCATCGCCGCCCAGTTTCGATCCGGCCGTCGTCATTCGTTCCAGGGCGTACATCTCTGCGCTCGTGCTGGCTGCGGTCTTGGGCGTTCCCATCTCGGTCATTGCGTACGGCTTTCTCGCTTTGGTCGCGGTGGTCCAGCAGTACGTCTTCGTCGGCCTGCCGGAACAAGTCCTCGGGGGTCCCGTTCCTGCCTGGTGGCCGGTTCCCTGGTTGGTGCTGTGTGGGCTGTTGACGGCGTCGACCATACGGTATCTGCCGGGAACCGCGGGCCACTCACCGGCTTTCGGCTTCAAGACGGGCGGCGGTCCGCCCAGCGGCCGGGAGCTCGTGGGCATTATTCTCGCGGCACTGACCACGCTCAGCCTGGGTGCGGTGCTCGGGCCGGAGGGTCCGCTGATCGCGATCGGTGGCGGCCTCGGGGCGTTGGCGGTGCACCTGGCGAAGAAGGACGCTCCGCCGATGGCCCTGACGATCATGGCGTCGGCCGGCAGCTTCGCAGCGATCAGTACCCTGCTCGGATCCCCCGTGCTCGGTGCATTCCTGATCATGGAGGCCGCCGGGATCGGGGGAATGACGCTGAGCCTGATGGCCCTGCCCGGACTGCTCGCTTCCGGCGTCGGGGCGCTGGTGTTCGTCGGCCTGGACGGCTGGACCGGGCTGGGCAGCTTCTCGCTGGCGCTGCCCGTCGTGCCGCCTGCGGTGCCGCCGACCCTGGCGACGCTGGGCTGGGCGGTGATCATGGGCGCCGTCGGCGCGCTGTTGGGATGGTTGATCCGCTGGGTCGGGCTCTCGCTTCGTCCGGTCGTGCACCTGAACCGGATGTTGGTGACCTCTGGGCTCGGCCTGCTGATCGGTCTTGCCGCGATGGCCTACCAGTTGATCTCTGGGAACAGCTTCACGCAGGTCTTGTTCTCGGGGCAGGACGCCCTTCCGGATCTGGTCGAACACGCCACAGACTACTCACTTGCGGTGCTCCTCCTGCTGATCGTTTGTAAGGCCTTTGCCTACGGGCTCTCGCTGAGCGCATTTCGTGGTGGACCCGTGTTCCCTTCGATGTTCATCGGTGCGGCGCTCGGTATTGCCGCGAGCGGGTTGCCCGGGATGAATCTCGCGGCAGGACTCGGCATGGGCATGGGAGCCATGTGCGCAGCCATGCTGCGGCTGCCGTTGACGTCGACCCTGCTGGCCACGCTGCTGCTGGGAGTGGACGGTGTGGCGGTAACGCCGCAGGTGGTGGTGGCTGTGGCGGTGGCCTTCGTGATCTCCAACGTGCTCCCGGTCCCGGGCCCGAAAGGGCCCGTGGCGCCTGACGCTGGCGGGAAGGTCCACCATCGGGCCGCCTCGAAGTCCGGCCATGCAAGTGAGATGTCGAGCGCGGGAGGTTCGACCGGACGGGACCGGTGGATCGCGTGGTTGTTCATCATTGGCTCGAGTCTGTTCGCCTTGGGGGCGGTTCCGTCATACGCCGAGGCCGTGGGATTGCGCTTGTGCGCGATCACCTTCTTCGTCGGTTCGCTGTTCTTCACCAGTGCGTCGTTCCTGCAGTACCGCGAAGCCGTTGACGCCCTCCCGTTCCTGGGGGCCAAGCGCCGCCACTGGTTTTGGGTGTGGGCGCCACGGAATCTCGGCTGGCTCGCCTGCGCGGTTCAACTTGCCGGCACGCTGTGGTTCAACTGGAGTACGGGAAACGCATTGCGGGTCAATCTCAGTGTGGCGCTGACCGAGCAGCGGGTGTGGCGACCCGATGCGCTGGGTTCAGTCGCCTTCCTCGTCGCCAGCGGTGTGGCGTTGCGGGATGCCGGTCGCGCCATTGCCGGCAGGCCCAGGCCCCGGGTGTGGAAGATCGGCGTGATCAACCTGGCCGGCTCTGTTGCGTTCGGCGTCTCGGCTCTGGCGGCCTTTGTCCTACCGTCGAGCGGCGATGTCTGGAACGCCGACCTGGCCACTCTCGGCACCCTTGTAGGAGCCCTGTGCTTCCTCACCGGCGCGATTCTGATGCTGAGTCCAGAATCCGCCGCCGTCTCGGTTCCCGCGGACCGGGGAGCTCATCCGTAACCCCCTTTCAACAGTCTCTTGAGGAGAAGTGATGTCAATAAATTCCCAGCCGGCGGACGCCGACGTGGCACTGTTCGGCAACCGATTTGTCACCCAGGAGGTTCCGAGCCGGGAGTTCCCGGAGACCGGCATTCCTGCTGAGGACGCTTTGCGGCTGGTGTCGGAGGACCTGGCGCTGGAGGGTGATCCGGCCCGGAACCTGGCCACCTTCGTAACGACATGGATGGAGCCGCAGGCCCAGCAGATCATCGCAGCGAACCTGCACCGCAATTTCATCGACCACGCCGAATATCCCCGCACGGCCGAAATCGAGCAGCGCTGCATTCGGATGCTCGCAGACCTTTTCCACGCGCCCGGCGAGACGACGGGCGCCCGGACCCAGGGATCGTCCGAGGCGATCATGCTCGGCGGCCTGTCCCTGAAGTGGAACTGGCGCAAACGCCGCGAGGCCGCCGGCGCATCGACGTCGAGCCCTAATCTGGTGTTCGGCGGCGACGTGCATGTTGTGTGGGAGAAGTTCTGCCGCTACTTCGACGTCGAGCCGCGGATCGTGCCCCTGCAGCCGGGGAAGTACACGATCGGCCCGGAGGACGTGGAGGCCCATATCGATGAGAACACCATCGGCGTCGCAGCCGTGCTGGGCACGACGTTCACCGGGCACAAAGACGACATCGCCGGCATCAACGACCTGCTGGTCCGGATCAAGGGTGAGCGGGGCCTTGATGTGCCGCTGCACGTGGACGGGGCCAGTGGGGGGTTTGTCTGGCCCTTCCTGTACCCGGACTCCAAGTGGGACTTCCGGCTCGAGCAGGTCCGCTCGATCAATGTCTCCGG
>Ga0070669_100003028_pt1 | contig 12087 bp, 10 predicted proteins | sample KBSS53metaG_FD_64680 | JGI IMG/M metagenome (GOLD analysis project Ga0070669, IMG submission 64680) | Switchgrass rhizosphere microbial communities from Kellogg Biological Station, Michigan, USA - KBS S5-3 metaG | ecosystem: Host-associated > Plants > Roots > Rhizosphere > Soil ... | reverse complement strand
CACGTCGAGTGACGTCGACTGGGGCGTCGTGCTGTCGCGCCTCGGCTTGCTCGCACTCCTGCTGATCGGCTGCTTCGCGGTCGCGACGCGCGCTTTTCGGGCGTATCAGCGGGCGGCGTAGCGCAGATCGTTACGCCGCCCGCGCGGCTTTGCACCCGAGCGGTTCCGCGGGTACCGGGGACCCAGATCCCCAGGAGAGGAGGCCGCACGATGACGGAAGCCGTCATCGTGCTGGCCGTGACCTTGCTCGTCGCACTGCTGGTCATCGACCGGCACTCGCGAGGGTAAGTCGCGGTCGCCACGAGGTCCCGGTCGGGAGTCGGCTCCGAGCCCGACCGGGACACCTTGGCCCGGTGTGCATGACCGTGACCGAGGATACGGCGCGTCATGGTGCCGCACAACCCGTTCTGTGTTGTGCCGCTCAGCGCCCGCTGAATCTCGCGGGGCGGCGCTCGATGAAGGACATCATCCCCTCGGCGCCGTCCTCGCTGGCAAACAGCGGGACGGCGTCGGCCTGCAGCTGTGCGACCGCCGCGTCGTAGTCGTCGTAGATCGCCCGGTACGCCGAGCGCAGCGTGGCGGCGACGCCGAGCGGGGCGGCGGCGGTCGCGATCCGTTCGGCCAGCTCGAGCGCGCGGTCGAGCTGCGTGCCCACGGGCACGACCTCCTGCACCAGCCCCATCCGATGCGCCTCGGCGGCGTCGAATGGGTCGCCCGTGAGCAGGTGCTTCATCGCGTTGCCCCAGCCGGCCTCGCGCGGCATGCGGATCGTCGCGCCGGCGAACGGATAGATGCCGCGCTGCACCTCGAGCTGGGCGAAGCGCGTGTCGTCGGCGGCGATCCGCACGTCGGCCGCGAGCAGCAGCTCGATCCCGATCGTGATGCACCAGCCCTGCACCGCGATCACGACCGGCGTCGTCCACGGGCCGTCGAGCCGCCACGGCTGACGACCGCCCTCCGGCACCGGCAGGCCGCCGCCGTCGATCACCGCCGGCGCGACCTGCGCGAGGTCGAGCCCGCCGGTGAAGTGCTCGCCGTGCGCGAACAGCACGCCACAGCGCAGCTCTGGATCGCGCTCCAGCTCGCCGTAGGCGAGCGCGAGCTGCTCGAACATCTGCAGCGTGAAGGCGTTGCGTCTGGTCGGCCGGTTGAGGCCCATCAGCAGCACGTGCCCGCGCCGCTCGAGCGTGACCGTCGTCTCCTCGCCCATCAGTGCCTCCCCGATCGCTGGTGCTGCGTCGCGGCGCATCTTCGGCGCATCTTAGGACTAGCCTTCGGTGCGATGAGCAGCACGACCGAGGCAGCCGCCGCCGGGACGTTCGAGCAGGCGACGACCGTGACGGCGCTCGGCGACGGCCGCTTCCGCGCCGAGATCGACCCGGGTTGGTCGACGCCGATCGCCGCCAATGGCGGGTATCTGGCGGCGATCCTCGTGCGGGCGATCGAGGCGCACGGGGCGACGACGACGGACGAAGCCGGCGGTGCCGTCTCCCCCCGTCAGCTGCGTTCGCTCACCTGTCATTACCTGCGACCCGTCAGCGGCGGCCCGCTCGACGTCTCCGTCAAGGTCCTGCGCGCCGGCCGCCGCATCTCGAGCGTCGAGCTGACGGCGTCGCAGGACGGCAAGGACGCGATCCGCGCGCTCGCGGCGCTCGCCGTGCTCGACCTGCCCGCCGCCGGCCAGTGGGAGCCCGAGCCGCCGGCGGTCGGTCCGCCGCCGTCGCGCGACGCACCGCTGATCGAGCCCGACGACTACCGCCGCGACGGCGGCGACGGCTGGCTCGGGCCGACGCCGACGATGCCGCCGATGTTCAGACGCGTGCGCGTCGCCCCGCGGATCGGCGGCGTGCCGTTCTCGAACCGGCCCTTGCCCGCGGGTGAGGCGCCCGAGACGGGCGGCTGGATCGCGCTCCCGGAAGTGCGGCCGATCGATGCCGCCTTCATCGCCTTGTGCACCGACGTCTGGTGGCCACCCGCATTCCAGCCACTCGGGCGGCCCGCGATCGCGCCGACGATCGACCTCACGATCCACGTCCGCGCCGACATCCCGCCGGAGGGCCTGCCCGACCAGCCGGTGCTCGGCTGGTACCGCTCGACGGCGGCGCACGGCGGGCTGATGGAGGAGGACGCCGCCCTCTTCCTCCCGGACGGAACCCTCCTCGCCCACGCGCGCCAGCTGGCGATCTTCATGCCGCTGGAGCGGTGAGCGCGCACGCGCACGCTGTGCGCGCCTAGCTCGCGCTAGTCCCGGGCTCGAGCAGCGCCTCCGAGATCGCCTGCCGCGTGTCCGGGTCGATGTCGGCGGCGGTGAGGTCCACCCGCGCGAGCGCGGCCGAGTCGATCCGCCGCACGTCCGTCAACGTCGCGCCGGCCAGGTCGACGTCGTGGAGCGTGGCGTCCGCCAGAACGGCGTTGGCCAAGTCCGCGCCGTTGAGCGTGGCCCTCCGCAGGTCGGCGTTGGTCAGATCGGCGAAGCGGAGATGCGCGCGCAACAGCGTCGTCCCGACGCAGGACGCGTGCACCAGCAGCGTGTCGTCCAGGTGTGCGGCGGTCAGCGTCGCGCCGTCAAGCGTCGCGGCTGAGAGGTCCGACCGGGACAGGTCGGCGCCGGTCAGATTCGCCCCCCGCATCGACACACAGCGGAGATCCGCCGAGCGGAGGTGGGCTCCCTGCAGGCTCGCGCCGTCCAGCACCGCGTGCAGCAGCACCACGCCGGTGAGGTCGGCTCCGTCCAGGTCGGCGCCGGGAACCGCGATGTACGAGAGGTCGAGGCGACGACCGACCGCGGTCGCCCACAGCTCCTCCTTGACGAGGATGCGAAGCGCCGCCTGCAGGTCCGGGGCGAGCCGCAGCGGCTGTCCTCGGGCGCCGGTGCCGAACACGGGCCGCGTTCGCCGCTCGACCGTCCCGTCCTCCTCCCGCTCGCCGGCGGTCTTGAGGTAGGCCACAAGGATCTCGGCGACGGGTCGGGCGTACTCCCGGCGATGGGCGATCTGCTGCAAGGCGTAGATCGCCCCGAGACGCACGTCGACCTCGTTCGACCCGAGCTGCTCGATCGTCTTCGTGAAGCGATCGACGAGCTGCCCCTGGCGCGCCACGATCACCTGGCCAAAGCCGACCGCGAACGTCAGCAGCAGCAAGCACCCACCAACCGCCTGGACGAGCGTGCCGCGAACGTTGTTGCGCGTCTGCTCGAGCGCGGTCTCTGCCTGCACGCGGTCCGCCCCGTGCAGCTCCGAGAGGCCGGACGGCGCTTGCACGATTCGATCCGGCAGCACGAAGACGCAGAGCGCGAGGGCGATCAGTGCGAGCGAGCCTGCGAGCGCCGCGATGACGAGCCAGCGCTGCGACCAGGTCAGGGCGACGCGCCGACGTCCGTGCTCCACGTCCGGGAGGTCGCGACGCCCGAAGCTCGCGCTCGCCGGCTCCTGCGGCTGCCACTCGGACGAGCTCATGCCGGCACCATCCCGACCGCTCCGAGCGCGTATGAGAGGTCGAAGAGCGCGCGATGGCCGGCATTGGCGACGAGCACGGCGATTGCGAACAGGCCGTCGTCCACCAGCGTGCGCGCCTGCCTGCGCGCACGCCACCGCGACAGCCTGCTGCCCGCACCGGCGACCAGCTCCCGCGCGCGTGCATGGATCGCATCCACGTGGTGGATCAGCTCGTCGGTGTCCGTCACCTCATCGGGCATGGCGGCGTCCCGCGCGAGCTTGACGTACTTGCGAACCTCACGTTCGCCGTAGCCGAAGGACGGGCCGAGCGCCGCCTCGCGCTCGACGAGGTCGGCGTTGACGACCGCCCGCGTCAGCGCCCGCTCGAGCGGCGGGCGTCGTCGCAGCTCCGCGTCGAGCCGGGCGCGGACCTCGCGGTCGTGGAGGAGCGATCGCAGTTGCCGCGCCGCATGGTCGCAGCGGCCGAGGTCGGCGACGGATCGCACCTGGGCGTAGGAGCGGCGCAGCTCCGCGACCGCCTGGAGGACGAGCACCAGGCGATCGGCGTGGTCCCCGATGAGTCCCGGCTGCGCCTTGTGACCCATGCGGCCATTAGAACAGAAATCCGTTTATCGGTCAGAAAGCTGGCGGCTAGACGCGACCGGCGCGCTGGCGGCGCTGGCGCGCGGCGGCGTCGACAACCACGGCGGCGAGCAGCACGCCGCCGGTCACCATGTACTTGGTCGAGGAAGGCAGCGCGAGCAGGTCCATGCCGTTCGTGATCGAGCCGATCACGAGCCCGCCGAGCAGCGCCGCCCAGACCGTGCCGCGCCCGCCGAACAGCGACGTGCCTGCGATCACCGGTCCGGCGATCGCCAGCAGCAGCAGGTCGCTGCCGCCGGAGGACTGGTTGACGGCGAGCAAGCGGGAAGCGAACAAGATCCCGCCGCAGGCGGCGAGCGAGCTCGCGAGCACGAACACCATCACGCGCACGCGGTCGACGTGGATGCCGGCGCGGCGCGCCGCCTCCGCGTTGCCGCCGACCGCCATCACGTGCCGGCCGAAGCGCGTGCGCCGCACGATGTAGTCGAACACGACCACGAACCCGATCAGAATCACGAGCGCGAGCGGCAGCCCACGATCCTGGTCGAGCACCGCCACAACGCCGAACGACACAAGCGCGACCGCGGCGACGCGCACGGCGACGACGAGCGGAGTCGCGGCCTCGAGCCCTGCCCGCAGGCGCCGACGACGCGCGTCGAGCGACGCGAGCGCGAACGCCGCCACCACGACCGCGGCGATGATGTACGCCGTGGCACCGGTGAAGAACGTGCCGGCGAGGTCGACGATCGTCGGGTTCGTGATGTTGACGGTGCCGGTGTCGCCGAGCACGTACAGCAGCGCGCCCTGCCAGCCGATCAGGCCGGCCAGCGTGACGACGAAGGAGGGGATGCCGAAGCGCGTCACCACCGAGCCCTGGAACAGCCCGATCGCTGCGCCTGCCGCGATCGCGGCGGCGATGCCCGGGACCGCGGCCCACGCGTGCTGCTCGACCAGCACCGCCATGATCGCCGCGCACAGGCCCGAGACGATCGCGACCGACAGGTCGATCTCGCCGAGCAGCAGCACGAGCACGACGCCGATCGAGATCATTCCCGTCGCCGCGATCTGCAGCGACAGGTTCACGAGGTTCGTCGCGGTCAGGAAGCGGTCGTTGGCGATCGTGAAGATCCCCCAGATCAGGATCAGCCCGATCAGCACGCGCAGCGAGCCGAGCTCGCCCTGGGCGACGCGCTGCAGGACCGCGAAACGGCCGCCCGCCTCCTGCTCCGCCTCTGCGCCAGTGGGACGGGCGCCGGGCTCGGGCGCTGCGGCAGCGGTGCTCATTGCGCCGCCTCCGGCTCCCCGGCGCCGTTCCCGCCGAACTCCGCGCCGGTGATCGCCGAGACGATCTCCTCGCGCGAGGTCTCGCCGATCTCGAAGATGCCGGCCTTTCTGCCGAGCCGCAGCACGAAGATGCGGTCGACGACCTCGAACACGTCCGCGAGGTTGTGCGAGATCACCACCACGCCGAGCCCCTGCTCGCGCAGTCGCTTGATCAGCGCGAGCACCTGCGCCGTCTGCGCGACGCCGAGCGCCGCGGTCGGCTCGTCCAGCAGCACGACGCGCGCCTCGCCGATCAGCGACCGCGCGATCGCAACCGACTGGCGCTGACCTCCCGACAGCAGGCCGACCTCCTGGCGGACGCTCGGCAGTCTCACCGTCAGCGTCTCGAGCAGCCCGGCCGCCTGCTGCTCCATCGAGGCCTCGTCCAGCGCACGCAGCGCCCGGCCGGCGCCGCCGGCGACCTCCTCGCGACCGACGAACAGGTTCGCGACGACGTCGAGGTTGTCGCACAGCGCGAGGTCCTGGTAGACGGTCGCCACGCCCAGCGCTGTCGCGTCGCTGGGACCGCGCACGTGACGCGCCTCGCCGTCGAAGCGGTACTCGCCCTCCTCGGCGAGGTAGATACCCGACATCACCTTCACGAGCGTCGACTTACCGGCGCCGTTGTCGCCGACCAGCCCGACGACCTCGCCGCCGCGCACCTCGAAGTCGACGCCGTCGAGCGCGTGCACGGCGCCAAAGCGCTTGCTAACGCCGGAGAGCGAGAGCAGTGGTTGGCCGTTCGCGGCGGACATCACCCCTGCGTCAGGCCGACTCTCGCGCACCCCGCCTGATACGCGGACGTGCAGATCTCCTGGATCGTCCAGAGCCCGTCTCTCACAACGGTCTCTCTGATGTTGTCTCTCGTGACCGCGACCGGCGTAAGGATCACCGACGGCACGTCCTTCTGTCCGTTGTTGATCTGTCTGTTGACGAGATCGCTCGTCGTCTCGCCTCTCAGCAGCGTGACGGCCAGCTGCGCCGCTTGCGTGGCCTCCTGCTTGTAGGTCTTGTAGACCGTCATGTACTGGTCGCCGATCACGATCCGCTGGATGCCGGCGAGCTCGGCGTCCTGGCCGGTCGTCGGGCGGGTGGCGGGATCGATGCCGGCCGACTTCATCGCAGCGATCGCGCCGCCGCCGGTGCCGTCGTTCGCCGCGTAGACGCCGACGAAGCCGTTCTTGCCGAGCGCGGTGATCCCCTGGTCCATCTCGGTCTGCGCTCTGTCAGGGCCCCAGCCCGGCGTGTCGTACTCCTTGCCGATTCTGATCGCGCTCTGCTCGTCGAGCACGCTGTGCGCGCCGGCCTTGAACTGCGCGGCGTTCGGGTCGGCCGGGTCGCCGTTGATCATCACGATCGAGCCGCTTCTGCCGTCGCTTCTGAGCTTGTCGACGAGCGCGGTCGCCTGCAGTCTGCCGACCGCTCTGTTGTCGAACGTGATCAGGAAGTCGACGTCGGAGTTCTCGATCGGGCGGTCGTATGCGACGACGCCGATGTCCGACTGCTTCGCGCGCGTGACGATCGAGGCGGCCGCCTTGCCGTCGACGGGGTCGAGCACGAGCACGTCTGCGCCGTTCGTGATCGCGGCCTCAGCCTGCGATTGCTGCTTCGCCGCGTCCTGCTCGGCGTTCGAGTAGATCAGCTTGCAGTCGGGGCAATATCTTCTGAGCGCGTTCGTGAAGATCGGACGGTCGTCCGACTCGTAGCGCGCTGTCTTGTTCTCCGGCAGCAGCAGCGCGACCGTGCCGCTGGCGCCGCCACCACCGCCGCCGGTGGCGCTCGTGGAGCCGTTGTCGCCGCCGCCACCGCCGCAGGCGGCGAGCCCTCCGGTGCTGAGCGCGACGGCCACGGCAAGGGCCAGCGCCCGACGCGCGCGTCTGTAGTGCATGCGCTCCTCCTCCAGGGGGATCTACACGCACCATCTCCTGTGGAAGCGCGCGTGAAACCGCGGCGTTCCTCAGCCTGACGCGGCCCCCGTCAGACCGGCTCGTCCGGGTCGCGCTCCTGCTCGAGATCGAGCTCGGCGACGCCGTCGGTGACGGTCCGCACCGCCGGCAGCCGTGCCGCGATCGCATCGCGCCGCGCACGCACCGCAGCGGCTGCCTCGCCGATCACGGCACGCTCGCTCGCGGACATGGCAGGCCAGCGCTCACGCAGCGCGGCGAGCGTGTCGTCAGCGCGGTCGAGCGCCTCGCGCGCCTCGCCGGCCTCGCCCTCGTCGAGCGCGGCCTCGGCCGCGGACACCTCGACGCCGGCGTCAGCGGCAAGCTTCAGGAGGGCGTCCATGACTCCATCCCGCCCACCCTACGCGAGTACTCCGCAGGTCACACGGTGACGAGCGAACGTTGTCCGACCACGTGGATGCCCCGCGCGAGCAGCGGCTCGATGTCGATCTCGGTGCTGCAACCGTGCACGTCAATCGTTCTCAGACGTGGCAGCCGAACGATCGGCGTGAGGTCGCGCAGCCCCACGCAGCCCTCAAGATCAAGGTAGGTCAGCGATCTCATCCCTGAGAGTGGGCTCAGGTCCATGATCCGCGAGCATCCGAGCAGCGTGAGGCTGCGCAATCTGCGCAGCTCCGCCAAGCTGCTGAGGTCGGTCAACGACTCGCAGCGGGGGAGCCGCAGCTGAGTGAGCTGTGGCATGTCGGCAAGCCGCGGCGCGTCGGTCATCAGCGCCAGCGAGAGCGACAGCGTCCGCAGGCCGGCCAAGCCGACCACTGCCTCGGCATCGCGCACGCTCGGACAGTCCAGCACGCTCAAGCTCTGAAGCTGCGTGAGGCCGCTCAGCGGATCGAGTGTGTCGATCCGCAGGAAATGGCGCAGTTGGAGATGGTGGAGTCTGCGGAGCCGCTCGACGAACTCGATGCTCTCGATGTCTGGAAAGTCGTACAGGTTGAGCGTCTCCAAGCGCGACGCCTTCCCAAGCGGATCCAGATCCGACACGCGCGAGATCCCTCGCAACGACACGTCACGCAGGTTTCTCATGGTTCGGATCGGCTCGATGCTGTCGATCTGTGGGCAGTTCCAAACGTGCAGAACTCTGGCGGCACTTCTCCGCAGCCGCCCGAGATCCGCGAGGCGGTCGAGGTTGGTGAGCCAGATCGCCTCGAGCTGCCTGAGGCCGTCGATCGGACCGATGTCCTCGAGGTCCTCCAGGTCTGACAACGCGAGCAGCGTGAGCGATCTGAGACGTCCTGCGAAGCCGAGGTGCTGGATCCCGGGGCAATAGCCGATCTGGAGCGTGTCGAGATTGTCGAGGTCGCCGATCGCCTCCCAGTGCAGCACCGAGCGAAGGAAACGGACGTCAAGCTGCGTGAGCGTGTCCTCGCATCCCTCCAGCTCGCGGAGGTCCACCGGGTCGGACGCGACCGCGTTCTGGCCGTCGATTCGGAGCGAGGTCAGCAGACGCAGATGCTTGACGGTGGGGAGCCATGCGAGCTCCGGAAGCACCAGCCCTTGCGGGAAGGGCGTGTTGGCGAGGACGGCACGCGCGTAGGCGTCCGGATCGAAGAACCGCCACGCGCGCAGGAGCTCCCGCCCGACCGTGATCCGTCCGTCGCTGCCGAACTTGGCGAGCGTCTCCAGCGCAGCATCCCCGCCGATCAGCGCCAGCGTCCGGATGCACGCGGCACAGACGGGCACCGTCTTCCGTCGATGCTCGGCCAACAGCGGCACGGCGAGCTCACCAGCGGACGCCAGCGCACGCGCCTCGGTCATCGTCGATGGCGGGACGAGGTCGGCGAGCGCGTCGCGGAGCTGCTGCGTGATCTCGGGCGAGAGCTCGTTCGACGTCTCGAGACAGGCGACGGCGAGCAGGTGCATCAGGTGCTTGTGCGCCGGCTCTCGGCGGCCGCGTGCGAGCAGGCCTTTGATCAGCTTTTCGCGCGCGTGGCGGTCGGCGTGGCCGGCGGCGAGGATGATCACCTCGCGCCAGTTGTCCTCATGCGCGTGCTTGACGAGAAAGCCGATGTCCTGGCCGGCGACCGCCTGCTTCGCCGCAAGGTACTCCTGGAACGTGCGGTGGATGAAGTCGACCCGGCCCTCGACCGGCTGCCGCAGAATGCCGCTGCGCTCGAGCAGGTACGTGAGCGTCTCGGTCGCGCTCGCACGCACGTGCGGCATCAGCTCGAGCTTGCTGCTGAGGCGGTTGATGGCGGCCGCCTTCTCGGCGTCGGACTGCGCGTTCTGCATCAGCCAGTAGGCGATGTCGCGGAGCAGCAGCTCCTTCTCGCGCAGCGACAGGGTGAGCGGCTCGTCAACCGGGATCTCGCGCTCGATGTCGCGCCGCTCCAGCAGCGTCTCGAGCGCGATCCGGTACAGCTCCAAGCGATCCTCGGGGAGCTTGGACTTGCGGTCGCGGTTCAGCGCGCAGAGCATCGCGCACAGCAGCGGGAGCGTCGCCAGCTTCCGGATCGGCTGCGACGTCCGGATCGCGCTTTTGAGCCTCGCCTTGTGGCGCTCAAGCTCGTCGCGCTCTCCGCCATCCTCGATGTCCGCAGCAGCGGCGTCGTGCCAATGATCGATGAAGGCGACGATGTCCGCCGGCTCCATCGGCTGGAGTTCGGTGACCTCGAAGCTGTCCTCACTGAGCCACTTCTGGGAGACAGCCGCCGGACGCGACGTCACCACGCAGCGCGCTTCAGGAAAGCTCGTCCGCAGATTTGCGAGCCATGTGTGAGCATCTCTGCGCCGACGGGCGGGAAGCTCGTCGACGCCATCCACGAGCACCAGCGCGCGGCCCCTCTCAAGCTGAGCGTGCACCCAGCCGTCCGGCATGAGAGCGCGAAGCTCGGGAGCGATGATGTCGAGGAACTGCTCCGGGCGGGGCAGGTCCTCCGTCGCGTACCGCCGCAGCTGGAGGAAGAACGGAACGTAGTCGTTCCAGCCGGTCAACTCACCTGTATGGCTGCGTGCCGCGCAGCGCACTGCGAGCCACTGAAGCAAGGTGGTCTTCCCGGAGCCGGCCTCGCCGCGGATGAGGCACGAGCGACTGTCTGCCAGCACGTCGTCGATCCGCAGCAGCAGGTCGCCGTCTTGCTCGAGCGCCTCGTCCGAGGTGGCGCCGATCGCGCCCGGTGGCTCGGGAGCGTCGTCCCGATCGACGATCGCGTCGTGCTCAGCCTCGTCGCGACGCCGGCGCTCACGAGCGGAGTCTGTGGCCGTCGCGCTGAGGGTGATGTACGCGACGCTCAAGCGATAGCGTCGGCTGAGCTCGGAGACGGTAACGCCGAAGAGCTCGAGGCGGTCGAGACGGCTGGCGACGGCACGTGCGTAGCGGATCTCAAAGTTCTCCGGGTCGGGCGCGAGCGCGACCCGAGCCTTCGGCAGGTTCTCGACGACCTTCTTCATCAGGTCGATGATCTGCCCCTCGCGGCGAAGGATCTCGGCGGTCGCGCGAGCATCGAAGCGTGGAAGCGTCGTGCCGAGCTCGATCACCGCGACGGCGACCTCCTCGAGCAACCGGTCATAGAACAGCGTGGCAGCGGGGTTCAGGAAGCTGCGGGCGGCCGCATCCGGGTCGCAAGCCCGCATCTCGCGTTCGAGCCGGACCGGATCGAGGTCGACGCCGAGCAGGATGGAGTCGTCGATCTTCGCCTTGCCTGCCGTCTCTTTGACCGCCTCGATCGCAGCCAGCTTCTCGTTCTCCGGAAGACCGCCGAACTCGACGTCGAAGAAGGGCTCGAGCAGCGCGTCCACCTCGTCGGCCATGCGCTCCAGCGTCCGCGTGACCGCCTTGCGCTCCTTCTTGTCGGGGATGCGCCCCTCGAGCAGCTCCCCGACAGCCGTCGCCGCATCCACTGCAATGTTCGGGTCGCGCAGCCACAGCTTGGCGATCAAGCGGACGACTACGGCGCTGAGATCAACCAGCGCGACTGTCTCTATAGGCATGAGGCACTAGAAAACGGTGGGAAGGACCACCACACTACTCAAGAAGACCGATCCTTCGTGTTGGGTTGGCAGGCTCGCTGGGCTGGACTCGCTACGCCAGCGCCGGCAGCCCGAACTCCGAGCGGAACTCCGCGGTGTCGTGCAAGCGCGGGAACGGCTCGTCCGGCACGTCCACGCCGAGCATCGCCGCCAGCGGCTCCCAGCCGTCGACGCCGAGCTCCCACACCGTGAGGCGCTCGGGCGCGATCGTCGCCTTGATCTCCGCGATGCGCGCGTCGTACAGCTCGCGCACCCACTGTTTGTCCTCGAACCTGCCCTGGAAGTCGCCATCCCAGATGAGGCGGTCGATCACGCCCCACAGCGCCGGGTTGGGCGGCGGGCGGTTCGCGTCCTGCTCGAGCTGCTCCGGCGGCGTGACCTTCGCCGCGCGGATCGTGTTCTCCATGCTGCGGTACCAGGGCTCGAACTCGCGCACGTTGAGCAGCACGGCCGCGTCCGGGAACGCGTCGCAGATCTCGCGCCAGCACGCCGCCGCCGGCCAGTCGACGGTCGCCTCGAAGCCGTCGAAAACCTCATGCCAGTCGGCCTGTCCGTCGGCGACGTCGACCCACTTCGGGATCAGCGCGTCTCTGTCCTCGCCGACGATCAGATCGATCATGTGGAAGCAGGGCCCCGCGCCGAGCCGCTCCAGCGCCGCCTTGAGCGACATGGTTCCCGTGCGGCCGAAGCCGACGCCGATCACCTTCACGTGGGACCTCCTTTGGGGGAGCTGGACGTGCCCACAGGACCCTAACGGTAGGCTGGCCGCGGAGCCAGTCCGAATGACGCTCGTCACC
>Ga0070669_100003024_pt1 | contig 12095 bp, 7 predicted proteins | sample KBSS53metaG_FD_64680 | JGI IMG/M metagenome (GOLD analysis project Ga0070669, IMG submission 64680) | Switchgrass rhizosphere microbial communities from Kellogg Biological Station, Michigan, USA - KBS S5-3 metaG | ecosystem: Host-associated > Plants > Roots > Rhizosphere > Soil ... | reverse complement strand
TGGACACCGGCATGGCCCGCCTGCCGCCTGGAGAGCAACTGACCTACGACGTGCGCGTGGAGGCCCTCACTGTGGGGAACCCGACCATCGGATGAGAGCTTTCGGCAGCCAGAGCCAGAAAGCCGCCATGACCCGTCCGAACCGGCAAGAGCCCGCCCCGCGCGCCAAGGTCGTCGATTTCGACGAGGCCATGCTGGACGCCTGCCCCGATGCCGAGCGGCACGACCTGATGACGGAGGCGGACCTCCTGGCCCGCGCCTTCACGTCCGAGGGGCGCCCCGGCGAGATCGCCCGGCTGGCCGAGGACGTGCAGTCCGGCGTGCCGCATCTGCATCAAGGCCGCGCGTACGCCCGCAGACTGGTGGCGGCGCTTCGACGGCTCGCGCATTCGCGCGCCAGGCCGTAGGCCCTTCACCGGCCGGAGGAATCATCTGAGCCGGCAAGAGGTGTCTATCTTCAAATGTTTGCAGCGCATTGCGCGGCGAAACCGGTATCCACTTTCGCCTCACGCGCTCTAAGGTAGGGGCATGCTGGTCAGCTGGGTCCCTGTCACGCGCTACGAGCAGAACTGCTCGATCCTGGGCTGCGAGGCGACCCGCAAGGCCGCGGTGATCGATCCGGGCGGCGACCTGCACCTTGTCGAAGGCGTGCTGGAGTGGGAGGGGCTGGACCTGGATCTGGTGCTGGTCACCCACGGCCACTTCGACCATGCCGGCGCCGCGGCGGAGCTCGCCTCTCGCCATGGCGCCAGGCTCGAGGGACCCCACCCCGGCGACGCCCACCTTCTGAAGGCGCTGACCGCCCAGGCCGCCCGGAGGGGGTTGAGGGCGGAGAGTTACGAACCTCAGCGTTGGCTCGCCGACGGCGACCTCGTTCAGTTCGGCGAGGAGACGCTTCAGGTCCTGCACTGCCCCGGCCACACGCGGGGTCATGTGGTCTATTTCCACCCGGTCCAGCGCGTGGCGTTCGTGGGGGACATCCTGTTCCAAGGCGCGATCGGCGCCTGGGAGCACGCGGACGGCGACCTTCGGCGCCTCATCGAGACCATCCGCGAGCGGCTATTCCCGCTGGGCGACGACGTGATGTTCGTTCCCGGCCACGGCGAAACCTCGACCTTCGGCCGCGAGCGGCGGCAGAACCCCTTCGTCGGCGACGACATGATCGCACGGCTCCAACGGGCGACCTGAAGCTCGCGGTCGATCCGGCCGCAGGCTGCGCTATTCGGCCGCCGCCCAATCGGCGCTGGCCGGAACGGTTGCGCCCTTCCGCTCGTCCAGCAGCTTGCGGAGCACGGCCGCCAGCGCGGCGGTCTGGTAGGGCTTGTCGAGCAGCGGGAACTCCACATGGTCGACCGCCGGGCCGTTGCCGACGAAACCGGAGGTCAGCAGCACCGCTATGCCGGGCCGCAGTTCCCGGACCTTGCGCGCCAGCGAAACGCCGCTCACGCCGCCTGGCATGACCACGTCGCTGAACAAGAGGTCGATCTCAGCGCCGGAGTTGACCGCCTCCAGCGCCTCGGCCGCATTGCTCGCGCAGGTCACCTGGTAGCCGAGGCCCGCCAACAGATCGAGCGTGAGCGCCAGCACGCGCGGATCGTCCTCCACCAGCAGGATGCGCTCGTCGCCGCCGACGAGGGTCTGAGGCTCCGTCGCCCGTCCCTCGGCCGCCGGGGGTTCTGACGACAGCGGCAGGCGCAGGCGGAACGTCGAACCGCCGTCGAGCTCGCTCTCCAACTGCACCTCGCCCTCGGACTGGCGGACGAAGCCGTAGACCTGAGACAGGCCAAGGCCCGATCCCTTGCCGACCTCCTTGGTGGTGAAGAAGGGTTCGAACACCCGGTCGCGCACCTCCGGCGACATGCCGACCCCTGAATCCTCGACGCTGATCGTCACCCAGTCGCCGGCCGCGTCGGTCTCCTGCTCGGTGCGGATGCGGATCACCCCGCCGTCCGGCATGGCGTCGCGGGCGTTGACGGCCAGATTAAGCAAGGCCGTCTCGAGCTGCGTCGGGTCCACGTGTGCGCAGAGCGTCGCCTCGGCCAGAACGAGGTCCACCGTCACCGCCTCCCCCACCGCCTGACGAAGCAGCGGGGCGAAGTCGCGGATCAGCGCGCCGACGTCGAGGGTCACCGGCGTCAGGTGCTGACGCCGGGAGAAGGCCAGCAGCTGACGCGTCAGGTCGCGTCCACGCTCGGCGGCCTGGCGGATCGCGTCGATCCGCCGAAGACGACGCGCCTGGTCCTCTTTCTTGCGCGCCAGCAGGTCGACGTTGCCCAGCACCACCGTCAGCAAATTGTTGAAGTCATGCGCCACGCCGCCGGTCAGCTGGCCCACGGCCTCCATCTTCCGGGCCTGTGTGAGCTGCTCCTCCAGAGAGCGGCGATCGGTGGCGTCCATCATGACGCCGAAGATTTCCTGCGGCGCCCCATCGACCCGCGGCGCCAGGACGCCCGTGTCCTGCAGGACCCGGTACTGGCCGTCCGCGCAGAGCCAGCGGAACTCGCAGGAATAGGACCCGGTGGTGAGAGCCCCGGAGATCGCCGCCGCGAACCCCGGCAGGTCCTCCGGATGGATCCGGCTCCTCCCGAACTCCGGGTTTGCGATGAACTGGGCTGGCGAATAACCGGTCACCTGCTCCACCGCCTGGGACACGAACAAGGGCGCGAAGGGCGGCTCCACGCTGCGCGAGGTGAAGATGATCGGCAGCGATTGCAGGATGGCCTCCTGTCGCGCCTCCGTGCGGCGGAGCGCCTGCTCGGTCTCGACCTTTTCGGCCTTCACCCGGGCATGCTCGTCCAGCAGCCATTGCTGATAGGCCGACTGGCGCTTCACCTCCTCGGTCCTGAGGTAAAGGTCGACCAGAACCTGGACCTTGGACTTCAGGATGAACGGGTCCACGGGCTTGAACACCACGTCCACCGCGCCCGCGGAGTAGGCCTGGAAGACGTGCGCCTCGTCGCGGAAGATCGCCGTCAGGAAGACGATGGGCGTGCGGCTGGTGCGCTTGCGCGAGCGGATGAGCTGGGCGGTCTCGTAGCCGTCTATCCCGGGCATGTGCAGGTCCAGCAGGATGACCGCGAACTCCTCGGTGAGGAGGAGTCGGAGCGCCGCCTCGCCCGAGTTGGCGACCACCAGTTCATACCCCAAACCTTCCAGCGCCTGGACAGCCGCGAAGGCGTTCCGTTCGTCGTCGTCGACGATCAATATCCGGGCGGTCAGCGGGGCTTGCAGGTCGGGCGGCGACCGCTCGACCTGCGTTCCCGCGATCCCCTCCGGGCCGCCCACGCTGGCGCCTCGGCTCACGTCAGCTCGCTTGCGGCAACAGCGGGACGACAGTGTCGCCGGCGAGCTTCAGCGCGTCGCGCCGCTGGATCGACACCCGCAACACCGAGACCAGGTGGTCGATGTCCACCGGCTTGGAGACGTAGTCGGACGCGCCGGCCTGGATGCACTTCTGCCGGTCGCCCTTCATCGCCTTGGCCGTGACCGCCACGATCGGCAGGTCGCCGAAGTCGGGGCGCGCGCGGATCTCGCGGATGGTCTCATAGCCGTCCATGTCCGGCATCATGATGTCCACCAGCACCACGTCGGTCTCCGGCGCGCCATCCAGCACCTCCAAGCCCGCCCGGCCGCTTTCGGCGTAGGCCAGCTCGATGCCGTACTCCTCGAGCGCCGAGGCGAGCGAGAAGATGTTGCGGATGTCGTCGTCGATGACCACCACCTTTCGGCCGAGGAGCAGCGGATCCTCGTGCCGCAGCTGGCCGAGCTTCGCCTTGGCGTTCGCAGGCAGCCGCTCGACAGGCGAGTGCAGCAACAGGCTCGCCTGGTCCACCAGCTGATCCGCGCTTCGCGCCAGCCGCACCAAGCCGCCGAACACCGCCAGACGCAGGCGCCGGTCGTCCTCCTCGCCGAGGCCTTCGGGCGCGTAGACGATGGCCGGGGTCATGCGCCCGTCGCTCTGCTTGAGCTGCTCGATCAGCTCGGGCGTCGCGAGCGCCTTGGCCTCCACGACCAGGCCGTCGGGACGCTCGGAGTTGGCGCGCGCCAGGACTTCGCCGAGATCGGACGCCACCTCCACCTCCGCGAAGCACTGGCGAAGCAACTCGGCCGCCTCGCCATCCTTGCCGACCAGCACGATGCGCCGCTCGGCCTTATCGACGAAGGACTTCACGCCTTGCAGCGTCGAGACCACGACCTCGCGCTCCACCGGCTTGTGCGTGAAGCCGAAGGCGCCGATGGACATTCCCAGGCCCTTCTGATCGTCCGCCGAGATCACGTGCACCGGAATGTGCCGGGTCTCGGGCGTCCGCTTCAAGAGGTCGAGAAGCGCCATGCCGTCCATGTCGGGCAAGCCGATGTCGAGCATGATGGCGTCGGGGCCGAACCGCCGGGCCAGGGATGGCGCAGCGCCCCCCTCTCCCGTCACCACGCCCTTGAACCCGCTCTCGTGCACGAGGCTGAGCAGGATGGAGGCGAAGCGGGCGTCGTCCTCGACGATCAGCACCACGCTGTCTTCCGAGGTGATGTCGTCGCGGTCGTCGGCGACGGCTTCGGTCGGCTCGTCGGAGAAGGCCGACGGCAGCATGATCGGCCGGGCCACGGGCAAGCCCCCTGAGCGGCTGCTCGCCGGCGCCTGGGCGGGGCTGAAGTTCAGCGGCAGGTAGAGGGTGAAGGTCGAGCCGCGGCCGACCTTCGATTCCACCCGCAGCTCACCGCCGAGCAGTCGCGTGATCTCGCGGCTGATCGACAGCCCCAGGCCCGTCCCGCCGTACTTGCGGCTGGTGGTCCCGTCGGCCTGCTGGAACGCCTCGAAAATGATCCGCTGCTTGTCGTCGGGGATGCCGATGCCGGTGTCCTCGACCGAGAAGGCCAGCACCTGACCGGCGGTGTTGAGGTGGTCGTTGGTCGTGCTCCAGCCCGAGTGGGCACGGCCCACCTTGAGCTTCACATGGCCGTTCTCGGTGAACTTGAAGGCGTTGGACAGCAGGTTCTTGATGATCTGCTGAAGGCGCTTGTCGTCGGTGTACATCGACCGCGGCAGCCCAGGGTCGAGCTCGACGCGGAAGTCGATCTTCTTGTCGAGCGCGAGCTGCGAGAAGGTCCGGTCGACCTGGTCCGAAAGGCTGGCGAAGGACATCTCGCCGATGTCCAGCGTGGTGGTGCCGGACTCGATCTTCGACAGGTCCAGGATGTCGTTGATCAGGCCCAGCAGGTCGGTGCCCGCATCGTGGATGTTGCGGGCGAACTCCACCTGCTTGTCGGAGAGGTTGCCCTGGCCGTTGTCGGCCAGCAGCTTGGACAGGATGAGCAGCGAGTTCAGCGGCGTGCGCAGCTCGTGGCTCATGTTGGCCAGGAACTCGGACTTGTACTTCGAGGTCAGCGCGAGCTGCTCGGCCTTGTCCTCCAGGGCCAGCTTGGCCTGCTCGACCTCGCGGTTTTTGGCTTCCACCTGCTGGTTCTGGATCGACAACAGGTGCGCCTTCTCCTGGAGCTCGGCGTTGGTCTGCTGCAACTCTTCCTGCTTGGTGCGGAGCAGTTCTTCCGATTGACGCAGCGACGCGGCCTGTTGCTCCAACCGGTCGTTGGTCTTCTTCAGTTCCTCCTGCTGCGCCTGCAGTTCCGAGGTCAGGAGCTGGGACTGCTTCAGCAGGCCTTCGGTCCGCATGTTGGCGGCGATGGTGTTCAACACGATGCCGATGGATTCCATCAGCTGGTCGAGGAACTGCTGCTGGGTCTCGTTGAACTCGCCGAAGGTGGCCAGCTCCAGCACCGCCTTCACCTCGCCTTCGAACAAAGCCGGCAGAACGATAATGTTGTTCGGCGCCGCCTCGCCCAGGCCCGACGAGACCTGGACATAATCCAGCGGCACGTTGGTCAGCAGAATCCGCGACTTCTCATAGGCGCACTGGCCGATCAGGCCCTCGCGCAGCTTGAACTGGCTGGCCAGGTGCTTGCGTGCATTGAAGGCGTAGGAGGCGGCGAGGTTCAGCACGCTGGCTCCCTCGTCGTCGCGGTCGGTGACGTAGAACACCGCGTGTTGCGCGTTGATCAGCGGCGCCAGCTCCGACAGCACCAGGTTCGACACCGTCGAAAGGTCGCGCTCGCCCTGCAGCATCCGCGTGAACCGCGCCAGGTTGGTTTTCAACCAGTCCTGTTCGGTGTTCTTGAGCGTCTGCTCCCGCAGGTTGCGGATCATCTCGTTGATGTTGTTCTTCAGCTCCTCCACCTCGCCCGAGGCTTCAACCGTGATCGACCGCGTCAGGTCGCCCTTGGTCACGGCGGTGGACACCTCGGCGATGGCGCGCACCTGGGTGGTCAGGTTGGCCGCCAACTCGTTCACGTTGTCGGTCAGGTCCCGCCACAAGCCGGCGGCGCCGGGCACCCGGGCCTGGCCGCCCAGCTTGCCCTCGATCCCCACCTCGCGGGCGACGTTGGTCACCTGGTCGGCGAAGGTGGCGAGCGTCTCGATCATGCCGTTGATGGTGTCGGCGAGCGCCGCGATCTCGCCCTTGGCGTCGAGGGTGAGCTTCCGCTTCAAGTCGCCGGTGGCCACCGCGGTCACGACGTCGGCGATGTTCCGCACCTGGCCGGTCAGGTTGGCGGCCATCATGTTCACGTTGTCGGTCAGGTCCTTCCAGGTGCCGGCCACGCCAGGCACCTGAGCCTGGCCGCCCAGCTTGCCTTCCGTACCCACTTCGCGGGCCACCCGCGTCACTTCCGAGGCGAAGCCGTTCAGCTGGTCCACCATGGTGTTGATGGTGTTCTTCAGCTCGAGGATTTCGCCCTTCACGTCCACGGTGATCTTCTTGGAAAGGTCGCCCTTGGCCACCGCGGTGGTCACGTCAGCGATGTTCCGCACCTGGCCCGTCAGGTTGGCGGCCATCAGGTTCACGTTGTCGGTCAGGTCCTTCCAGGTGCCGGCCACGCCCTTCACCTGCGCCTGACCGCCCAGCTTGCCTTCCGTACCCACTTCACGCGCCACCCGCGTCACTTCCGAGGCGAAGGAGTTCAGCTGGTCCACCATGGTGTTGATGGTGTTCTTCAGCTCCAGCACCTCGCCCTTCACGTCCACGGTGATCTTGCGCGAAAGGTCGCCGTTGGCCACCGCGGTGGTCACCTCGGCGATGTTCCGCACCTGGCCTGTCAGGTTGGCGGCCATGAAGTTCACGTTATCGGTCAGGTCCTTCCAGGTGCCGGCCACGCCCTTCACCTGCGCCTGGCCGCCCAGCTTGCCTTCGGTGCCCACTTCCCGCGCCACCCGCGTCACTTCCGACGCGAAGGAGCCGAGCTGGCCCACCATGGTGTTCACGACCTTGCCGATACGCAGGAACTCGCCCCGCAGGGGCCGCTCCTCGTTCTCAAGGTCCATGGTTTGCGACAGGTCGCCCTTGGCCACGGCGCCGATCACGCGGGCCATTTCGGCGGTCGGGTGCACCATGTCGGCGATGAGGGTGTTGACGGCGTCCACGCTGGCCGCCCAGGAGCCCTGAGCCCCCGGCAGCTTGGCGCGGTGGTTGATCTTGCCCTGCCGGCCGACCGTCTCGCCCAGGCGGTCGAACTCCTTGCTCATTCGGTCATTGAGTTCGACCACGTCGTTGAAGGCCTCGGCGATCTCGCCGGCCAGGCCAGTCTGGCCCCTGGGCAGGCGCACCGAGAAGTCACCGCGGCGAAACGAGCGCAGCGCCGCCAGCAACTCAGCCGGATCGAACGGCCCCTCCATCCTCGGTTTACGAATGCTCTTGGTCTTGGCGGCGCGGACGGCGGGCGACTTGATCTCGACTTGCGGCATGGGTTCCCCGGGAACGAAGCGTGGCGGCTCGCGGGGCCATGGCTCGTCGGCCTGGCGGGTTCCAAGCCGACAAGACACACCCCCGCCCAGTGGGACAACTTGGAAACCCCCACGCGGGTTCCAGCTTGACCGTAGATTTTCGAAAAAATTTTCTGCGGATTTCAAGCGCCGCTGCGGCGCGACCGCGAGGGCTCGAAGATAGACCTTATTCCAACGCCAAAACAAGGAAGGGCTGCGTCAGGCTCCGACTGGAACCCTGCGCTCAGGCTTCCGTTTCCGGCACGGCCCATTCGCGCGCCGAGCAAGGACCTCGACCGGAGACATGTCGCAAGCCTCAGAGGCCGTCTCGTTCGAACCCCCTCCCGAGGCGGAGGCCTTCTATGCGGAGAGCCTGCGGCTGCTCAACGAATCCGGTATCCCTTTCCTGCTGTCGGGCACCTATGCGCTCACCGCCTACACGGGCATCGTGCGGCCGACGAAGGACCTCGACGTCTTCTGCAAGGCCGGCGACTTCCCAAAGATCCTCGCCTTCTTCCAGGCGCGCGGCTACCGCACCGACGTGGAGGACGAGCGCTGGATCGCCAAGGTCTGGTGCGATCACCATTTCTTCGACGTCATCTTCGCCATGTCGAACGGCACCGCGCCGATCACGGACCTCTGGTTCGACGGCGACGCCACCATCAAGGTCTACGGCAGCGAGGCGAAGGTCACCCCGCCGACCGAGTTGATCGTGTCGAAGATGTTCATCCAGGACCGCTACCGCTACGACGGCGCGGACGTCGCCCACGTCATCCTGCGAGCCCATGACCGGATCGATTGGCCGCGCCTGCTCCGCTACATGGAGCCGTACTGGGAGGTGCTGCTGACGCACCTGCTCAACTTCCGCTTCATCTACCCGACCCAGCGCGACCTCGTGCCCCGCTGGCTGATCGAAGAGCTGACCGCCCGCCTGCAGGCCCAGGTCGGCCTCCCGCCCGCGCGGGTCAAGGTCTGCCGAGGCCGACTGTTCAGCCCGCGTGATTACGTCACCGACATCACCGAATGGGGCTTCGCCGATGTCGTGGGCAAGGGGCTGGAGGAGCGGCATGACCCCATCGCCTGACGCCGTCGGGACCCCGACGGTGCGTCTCGCCGCGCTGGGGGACCTGCACGTGGGCGAGAACGTGCCTCGCCCCTATCGCGAGCTCTTCACGCGCATCAGCGGGGAGGCCGACGTGCTGGCCCTCTGCGGCGACCTCACCAACTTCGGCAAGACGCCCGAGGCCGAAATCCTCGCCGAGGACCTGCTGGCCTGCACCATCCCCGTGGTCGGCGTGCTGGGCAACCACGACTACGAATGCGGCCAGCCCGAGGAGGTCGCCCGCATCCTGCACGAAGCCGGGTTGAAACTACTGGACGGCGAGGCCGTGGAGGCGGCCGGCGTGGGCTTCGCCGGAGGTAAGGGGTTCATCGGCGGCTACGGCCGCAACATGCTCTCCGCCTTCGGCGAGCCGGCGATCAAAGCTTTCGTGCAGGCTGCGGTCGACGAAAACCTCAAGCTCGAGACCTCGCTGCGGATGCTGAAGACCGAGAAGACGGTCGTGGTGCTGCACTATTCACCCATCGCCGCAACCCTGGCGGGCGAACCGCCGGAGATATTCCCTTTCCTGGGCTCGGCCAGGCTGGGCGAGACGATCGACCGCTTCGACGGCGTGCGGATGGTGTTGCACGGCCACGCCCATTCCGGCGCCTACCAAGGGCGAACGCCGGCGGGCGTTCCGGTCTACAACGTGGCCCGGCCCCTGCTCACCCGCCAGATGGGCGTGGAGTTCGCCCTCTTCGACCTCTGAGCGCGACACGCCGGTCCCTCGCGAGGATCGTGGAATCGGCGGACTAAGGAGGCGTCGCCCGCTGCGAGGTCGCCTTGCGCTTCGTCCTCATCAAAGGCCAGTCGCAGTACGGCTCGCTGCGGCTGCATGTCGACCAGCTTGCCGAGGCGCTGCGCGAACTGGGCGAAGAGGCCGACGTCGTCGACATGACCGCCGATGACCGCCAGGCGCAGCTCGACGCCGCGACCAGGACCTTTCCCGACTGCGTGTTCGGATTCAGCGGGATCGGCGCCGACCTGAAGGTCGGGGAGGCCTCGGCTTACGACGCCTGGGGCTGCGTCTACGCCTCGCTGTACGTGGACAACCCGGTCCACCACCTGGGCCGGCTGGCGACGCCGATACGCCGCCACGTCGGGCTTTTCCTCGACCGCAACCACCTGCAATTCGTCAGCGCCTCGCCGCTCGCGCGCGGATTCAGCCAGCTCGGCTTCTGCCCGCCCGGCGCCAACACCCTGACGGAGCCGACCGACCTCTCGGACGACGCCTTCGCCCGGCGCGACATCCCCGCCATGTTCACCGGCACCTATCGCGGCGCTCCCCAGACACCCTGGCGCGAGTGGCCGCAAAGCCCCGCCCGCACGGTGGTCGAGCAGGTCGCCGAGCGCATGGCGGCCGACGCGCGCACACCCATACTGGACGCCCTGCGCGCAGTGCTGAAAGGCATGGGCGCCGAGCTCACGCCCCAGCTCTTCGGCGACATCGCGCCCTTGCTGTCGGCCCCGCAGTTCTTCGCCGAGGCCTACCACCGCGACGCCGTCCTGCAGGCGCTCGGCCAGGCGGGCGCGCCGCTGCACATCTGGGGAAACGGGTGGGAGCCCTTGGCCGAGCGCTTCCCGAGTTTCGTCTACGGAGGGACGGGAAGCTTCGCCGAGACCCTGCACACCCTTCGCCGGGCGCGCGTGGTGCTCAATATCAACAACGGCTTCACCTCAGGCGGACACGAACGGGTGTTTACGGCCATGTCGGCCGGGGCGGCCGTCTTCAGCGACGCGAACCCCTATTATGACCAGGCATTCCAGTCGGGACGCGAGATCGCCACCTTCACCTGGCCCAAGCTCTCGGCCATGCCGGAGGCCTTCACGGCCCTGGCCGCGGACCCGGCCCGCGCCGCCGGCCTGGCCCGGGCGGGCGCCCGCAAGGCCGAGGCCCAACATCGCTGGAGCGAGCGCGCCGCGCGCCTGGTGAAGGCGGTGAAAGCCGCCTGAGACGCCGCCGCCCGCGTCAGCGCGGCAGCTTGGTCGCGCCCATCAGGTATTCGTCAACCGCGCGGGCGCACTGTCGGCCCTCGCGGATCGCCCAGACCACCAGGGACTGGCCGCGCCGCATGTCCCCGCACGAGAAGACGTTCGGCGCCGAGGTGCGATAGTCGGTGACGCTGGCCTTCACATTGCCGCGCGGGTCGAGCTCGACCGCCGCCTGCTCGATCAGCCCGCCGTGGCGCGGGCCGACGAAGCCCATGGCCAGCAGCACGAGGTCGGCCTTGATCTCGAAGGTCGAGCCCTCGACCTCGCGCATCTGCATCCGGCCCTGGTCGTCGGGCGCCCATTCCAGGCGCGCGCACTCCATGGCGGTGACGCGGCCGTCCTTGCCCACAAACCGCTTGGTGCCGACGGCGAACTCGCGTTCGCAGCCCTCCTCGTGGCTGGAGGAGGTGCGAAGCTTGAGCGGCCAGTCGGGCCAGGTCAGCGACTTGTTCTCCTTCTCCGGCGGGCGGGGAAGGATCTCGAGCTGCGTCACTGAGGCGGCGCCGTGGCGATTGGAGGTGCCGATGCAGTCAGAGCCGGTGTCGCCGCCGCCGATGACCACCACGTGCTTGCCCTTCGCCGAGAGCGTCCCATTGGGGGCCGCCACCTCTTCGGCGTCGCCCGCATTGCGCTTGTTCTGCTGGGTGAGGAATTCCATGGCGAAGTGCACGCCGTCCAGCTCGCGCCCGGGGACCGGCAGGTCACGGGGATTCTCGGCGCCGCCGGCCATCACCAGCACGTCGTAGTCGTCGAGCAGGCGCTCCACCGACACCGCCACGCCGACCTCAAAGTTGGTGCGGAAGATCACGCCTTCCGCCTCCATCTGGGCGATACGGCGGTCGATGAGGTGCTTCTCCATCTTGAAGTCCGGGATGCCGTAGCGCAGCAGCCCGCCGACCCGATCGCTCTTTTCGAAGACGGTGACCGAATGGCCCGCGCGCGCAAGCTGCTGGGCGCAGGCGAGGCCCGCCGGGCCGGAGCCCACCACTGCGGCGCGACGTCCGGTGCCGCGCGCGCTGGGCTGCGGCTGGATCCAGCCTTCCTGCCACCCGCGGTCGATAATCTCGCACTCGACCGTCTTGATGGTGACCGGCGTGTCCTCGATGTTCAGGGTGCAGGACGCCTCGCAGGGCGCCGGGCAGATGCGGCCGGTGAACTCCGGGAAGTTGTTGGTCGACTGGAGGTTCTCCAGCGC
>Ga0070669_100003016_pt1 | contig 12124 bp, 10 predicted proteins | sample KBSS53metaG_FD_64680 | JGI IMG/M metagenome (GOLD analysis project Ga0070669, IMG submission 64680) | Switchgrass rhizosphere microbial communities from Kellogg Biological Station, Michigan, USA - KBS S5-3 metaG | ecosystem: Host-associated > Plants > Roots > Rhizosphere > Soil ... | reverse complement strand
TAATTATTAAAAGAGAAATGAAGGGTTTATTGATGAAATTCTAGTTATTAAAATGCTAGGATGGATTTAAGCCTAATTTATATCGTAGTAAAAATGGCAGGACATTTACGGAGTACCAGCTAGAAATGTCAGGGTTACGTTCAGAGCATATTAGTAATCGACTGTTCTTTTTTATGCTGGTTATTATTTTGTCCTTATTATTCATGGCGATTCCCCTCATTGTGGGAAGCTATCAGGATTATATAAAAACTAGACAAGCCTTAGCCGAAATAAAAAGTTTAAGAGCTGTAGCCGATATTGCCTATAAAATTTCTAAGGAGCGTGCTCCAGCTAATAAAATGATGTCGAGCAGTCCTCATGATTTATTAAAGAATCAGCAAGAATTAAAAAAATTTCGTTTAATTGTTGATACGCAAATTGACACAAGCATTCTTATATTAAAACAAGCAGGTTATGTTTCATTAGCAAATGAGCTGCAAACCAACTTCAAAGAAAATCTTAGACAAGCTCGGCATGTAGTCGACTACTATGGTGAAATTCCATATGGAGCACGAACTTCCGTCCAAATGGATAATGCCATTTTAGGGATGTTTGGAGCATGGGATAATTGTAGGGAAATACTGCAAAAACTGATGTTGCAGCTAAAAAGTAAAGATAGCCGTATTTCTAATTACTTTACGCTGATTATAGTTCTGACCGATATGCGAGATCAGGCCGGACGTATGGCATCTAATATTATCGCTCCTGTGAGCTTTAATGAAGAAATTCCAAGTAATAATCGTGCGCGTTCTTTACAAACTCAGCATCAATCTAGATATCTATGGATTTTGGTTGATACATTGCAGCCTGAACAGGCAAAGACCCCAGAATACCGTCGGTTATATGCCCGAGTGAAATCAGAATTTATAGACAAAGGTATTCCGATTGTAGAAAAGTTATTAGAAGAAAGCCAAAAGGGGGAGCCATATTATTTAAATGGCACCCAATTGACAGAAGCAATCGTGGGTAAATTTACTACTGTGGTTGATTTACAAAGTTATATTCTTGATGAAAGTGTTGTAATTGCCACTCAAGAAAATGTAATTGCTCGAAATGGTTTTCTTTTAACTTTATTAATTTCTTTAATTTCTTTAGCCACCGCGTTACTTACGCTTAATTATGCGCAAAGAAGAGTGTTTTCTCCTTTAATAAAAGCGAGGACTTTAATTTTAGATTTATCGCATAGTTCTGATCATTGGACAGATGAGATGAATGTAACTACAAAAGGTGAATTTTTTTCCCTATTTGAGGCGATTGATCGATTACAGCGTATGTTGCAACAACGCGATGCTTTTGAATTTCAATTAAAGAATATAGCCAATACTGATCCATTAACTGGTGTGTCCAACCGTTTAGCTTTATCTGAATATTTAAAAATTGTTGAAAGTTACCCTCAAAAATTTACGCAGACTTGTTTAATGATTATAGATATTGATCGTTTTAAACAGGTGAATGACCAATATGGGCATATTGTAGGTGATCATGTCATTGTTAATATTGCCGAGCAATTAAAGCAAAATATACGAAGTTCAGATTTAATTGTTCGTTATGGCGGAGATGAGTTTTTAATATTATTAGAGCAGATGCAATTTATAGATGCACGACTTTTAGCAGAAAAAATTCGGATTGCGATTTCTTTACAAGAAATTGATTTGTCCGGTTCAGATGAAAAATTGCATGTCTCTGTCAGTATTGGTTTTGCGATAGGGGCGGCGAGTTGGATAGAGCTCTTAGAGAAAGCTGACCGTTCGCTATTAAGAGCCAAAGCCCGAGGGCGAAATGCAGTTGAGGGGTAAAAAAAGCCGGAAATGATTTCCGGCTTTTTCATTCAATAAATCACTTCAACATCGGCTTCAAGAAACGACCTGTATGGGAAATTTCAACCTCAGCCACTTGTTCAGGTGTGCCTTCGGCAATGATCATCCCACCGCCTGAACCACCTTCAGGGCCTAAGTCGACAACCCAGTCTGCTGTTTTAATCACATCAAGGTTATGTTCAATCACCACAATGGTATTACCCTTGTTGCGTAGCTCGTACAAAATGTCGAGTAGCTTGGCAATATCATGGAAATGTAAGCCTGTCGTCGGCTCATCCAGAATATATAAGGTTTTACCCGTATCACGTTTTGCTAACTCGCGAGCTAATTTAACGCGTTGCGCTTCACCGCCTGAAAGTGTCGTTGCAGCTTGACCTAAACGAATATATCCCAGACCTACTTGCATTAAAGTATCTAAACGACGATGAATCACAGGAATTGCATTAAAGAACTCAGCCGCATCTTCAACGGTCATTTCTAATACGTCTGAAATGTTCTTGCCTTTATAACCAACTTCTAAAGTTTCACGGTTATAACGCTTGCCATGACAAGCATCACAAGGCACATACATATCAGGTAAGAAGTGCATCGCGACCTTGATCATGCCATCGCCTTCACAAGCTTCACAACGTCCACCTTTCACGTTAAACGAGAAACGACCTGCACTATAACCACGTGCTTTGGCTTCAGGCGTTTGCGCAAATAACTCACGAATAGGCGTAAATAAACCCGTATACGTGGCAGGATTCGAACGCGGGGTACGACCAATTGGACTTTGGTCAATATCAACCACTTTATCTAGATGTTGCAGGCCATCAATCGAATCAAACTTTTCTGCGGTCAGCGTGGTTGCACCATTGAGCTGTGTTGCTGCCAATGGAAGCAAAGTACGGTTAATCAGTGTTGATTTACCGGAACCTGAAACGCCAGTCACACAGGTCATGATGCCAAGTGGAATGGTGAGATCGACATTCTGTAGGTTGTGACCACTTGCACCAGAGAGTTTGATGAATTCATCTGGACGTGGTGATTGGGTACGTTGTGTAGGTATCGCAATTTTTAGGCTGCCTGAAAGATATTGACCTGTAAGAGAGTCTTTATTGCTTGCAATCTCGTCATAGCTACCTTCCCCGATAATGACACCGCCGTGAATCCCTGCACCAGGTCCGATATCAATAATATGATCCGCAGCACGAATCGCATCTTCGTCATGTTCAACCACAAGTACGGTATTGCCGAGATCGCGTAAGCGAATTAAGGTTTGTAGTAGGCGGTCATTATCACGTTGATGCAGACCGATCGATGGTTCATCGAGTACATACATCACGCCCATCAAACCTGCACCGATTTGCGAAGCGAGACGAATACGCTGAGCTTCACCACCGGACAAGGTTTCTGCCGAACGAGCGAGACTGAGATAATTTAAGCCGACACTGACGAGGAAGTGTAAACGCTCGCGAATCTCTTTAAAAATTTTATCGGCGATTTCACCTTTAGCGCCTTCAAGATTGAGATCTTGATAATAGTTTTCAGCATCACCAATCGACATCTTGGTGATTTGTGCAATCGTCTTATCTTTGACCCGAACGTTGCGTGAAATTTCATTTAGACGCGAACCGTCGCAGGCATCGCAAGCGGCATTAGATAAATATTGAGCTAAATCGTCTCGTACATAGTTACTTTCAGTTTCACGGTAACGACGTTCAAGGTGCGGCAAAATTCCTTCAAAAGGTTGTACGCGCGTGTGTTTGCGGCCACGTTCATCGATATAACTTAAATCGACTTTTTCTTTGCCCGTACCTTGTAAAAATTTCTTTTGAGTATCTTTATCTAACTGGTTCCAAGGCGTATCAAGTTGGAAACCAAAATGGTCGGCAACTTTTTGCAGCATCGAATAATAATATGGACGTTGACGATCCCAACCACGAATTGCACCTTCACTAATCGCAAGCTCAGGATTTGGAATGAGCTTTTCAGAGCTAAAATGACTGCGTGTACCTAAACCATCACAAACAGGGCAGGCACCAAACGGGTTATTAAATGAAAATAAGCGAGGCTCAAGTTCTGCTACAGCTCGATCACATTTAGGACATGAGTGTTTTGCAGAAAAAACGCGGTCTGGGTGTTCGCCATTCATCCATGACAAAACCGCAATATCACCGCCCAAACGTAATGCTGTTTCAAATGATTCGGCAATACGGTTACCTAAATCTTCGCGTACTTTAAAACGGTCAACAACAACTTCAATAGTATGCTTTTTCTTTTTGTCTAGTTCAGGTGGCGTATCAATATCAATGATTTCGCCATCAACACGCGCACGAACAAAACCTTGTCCTTGTAGCTGTTCGAACAAGTTGCTGTATTCACCTTTACGTTCACGAACTACAGGGGCAAGCAACATCAGTGCTGTGCCTTCTTCAAGTGTTTTTACTGCATCGACCATTTCAGAAACAGTTTGTGCGACCATCGGCAAGTCGTGTTCAGGGCAGTACGGTGTACCGACACGCGCATAAAGCAGACGCAAATAGTCATAAATTTCGGTAATGGTACCCACGGTTGAACGTGGGTTATGACTGGTAGATTTTTGCTCAATCGCAATCGCTGGAGATAAACCTTCAATCGAGTCTACTTCAGGCTTTTCCATTTGCGATAAAAACTGACGGGCATAGGCTGAAAGTGATTCGACGTAGCGGCGTTGTCCTTCGGCATAGAGGGTATCGAAGGCAAGAGAAGATTTTCCTGAACCTGATAACCCCGTAATTACCACAAATTTATCGCGTGGAATATCGAGAGACACATTTTTTAAATTATGGGTACGTGCGCCTCGAATACGGATATGACTTTGGCTCATAAAACATCTCAATTATGTATTAATGAAAATTTAGGTGTTGATTGATCAGTCTTGTGTTGTGCGACTGGTTATAAACAACAGACCCTATATATGATAACGATTTAAAATTGTTCAAGTGGTACAAAATGATTTAAAGCGACAAATTGTGACGGTTAAACGACAATCGACAAAATTTGTTTAATTAAGCAGGTTGTATTTTTAACATTCCTCTCTTTTGATTTCTACTCTTAGCAAATTTTAATGAGCAACATAATTTTACTAGACGACTGGTCTAATAGTGGAGTATTGTGTATGCATGAAACGACTAAATAAAAGTGAAACCACGCGACAACACATTTTGGATACCAGTTTTGAGCTGGTATTACACAAAGGATTTGTCGGCGTTGGTTTACAAGAAATCTTAAAGGCTTGTGACGTACCTAAAGGTTCGTTCTATCACTACTTTGCTTCGAAAGAGGCGTTTGGCTGTGCGTTGCTAGAGCAATACATGGCTGACTATAAAGTTCGTATGGAACAGCTTTGGCAGCACAGTGAACAAAGTGCCCACGCCCGTTTAATGGCGTTATGGCAGGCATGGATTGATGACCCAGTAAATGGTAGCTGGGCTGAAAACTGCCTGATTGTGAAACTGGCAGCCGAGGTTTCCGATTTATCGGAAGATATGCGCCAAATTCTCAATGACGGTGTGCACAAATTAACGCAACGTTTGGCTTTGCTACTCAAAGAAGGCCAACAAGAAGGATCAATTCCAAAACACATTGACCCTTTAAAAACTGCGCAAGTCATGTATCAGTTATGGTTAGGTGCCGCTTTACTCACAAAATTGTCGCAAGACAAAGCGCATTTACATCTAGCTTTAGAAACGACCCAACAACTCTTAAAACCGATAGAGGAATAAAGCATGCGAAGTATTATCCATGGTAATTTTGGCGAACCTGTAGACGTTTTAGAGCAGGCGGATATGCCAAAGCCAGAACCAAAAGCAGGCGAAGTTCGTATTAAAACAATCATGTCTCCAATCCATAATCATGATGTATGGACGGTACGTGGAAGTTATGGCTACAAGCCTACTTTACCTGCGATTGGTGGTAGTGAAGCCGTTGGTATTGTAGATGCGTTGGGTGAAGGCGTTACTCATGTACAGGTAGGGCAACGTATTGCAGTTGCAGCTGTGCATGGTAGTTGGGCTGAATACTTTATTGCACCAGCTCAAGGGCTTATTCCACTCAATAATGAAATTGATGATGAAACAGCAGCACAGCTGATTGGTATGCCAATTAGTGCTCTTATGTTATTGGACTTTGTAAATGTTCAACCGGGTCAATGGCTCATTCAAAACACGGCAAATGGTGCAGTAGGTAAAACGGTTGCCATGATTGCGCAGGCACGTGGTTTACCTGTAATTAATTTAGTTCGTCGTACTGATGCAATTGCAGAGATGCAAGCATTAGGCATTCAACATGTTGTAGCAACCGATCAGCCTAACTGGAAAGAGCAAGTTAAACAGCTTCATGGTGACCAACCTTTAATTGCTGGCGTGGACTCGATTGGCGGAAGTGCAAGTGGCGAAATGCTGAACTTGCTTAGTGAAAATAGCCTATTGGTTTCGTTTGGCAGTATGACTGGTGAAACCATGCAAATTTCATCTGGTGATCTCATCTTTAAACAAGCAACTGTAAAAGGTTTCTGGGCGAGTGTGGTCAACAAAGAAATGCCAGCAGAACGTAAAAAAGAGCTTATTGTCGAGTTATTAACGTTAGCAACTCAGAAAAAATTAATCCTACCTGTAGAAGGTGTATTTAGTTTTGATGAGATTAAAACAGCAGCCCAAAGAGCAACACAAGGTGCTCGCCAAGGCAAAGTATTGTTAAAACCGTAAAACACTAAAAGATCAGTCGAGAGACTGATCTTTTTTCATATCTTTAAAATAAAAAGGAAAATTGTATGATCGGACAAGTTTTAGTGGGTTTAATTGCAATATTACATGTCTATATTTTAGTGTTAGAGATGTTTTTGTGGGACAAACCCTATGGCATGAAAGCCTTTGGAAATAATGCAGAAAAAGCAAAACTCACCAAAGTGATGGCACAAAACCAAGGTCTTTATAATGGCTTTTTAGCTGCGGGTTTATTCTGGGCTTTATTTGCAGATGCACCGTTTGCGACATCAATTGCCAACTTCTTTTTAGGCTGTGTACTCATTGCGGGTATTTATGGCGGACTGACAGCCAGTAAAAAGATTATTTATATTCAGGCAGTTCCAGCACTGATTGCTTTGGTCGCTGTTAATTTTCTCTGAAAAGCGCACAATACAGCGTTTTGATATGGAAATGACCAGATAGGATAAGCGCATGTGGGCGTTATTTTTAAAATGTATGTTGGGGGCTGGGGTTGTCCTCATCATTTCGATTCTATCGAAAAGTAAGGCATTTTATATTGCAGGTTTAGTACCGCTTTTTCCTACATTCGCTTTGATTGCTCATTTGATTGTTTATCAGCAAAAAGGAGCTGAGGCTTTACAGAAAACAGCTCTGTTTGGCCTATGGTCACTTATTCCATATGCCATTTATTTAGTGGCGGTCTATGTACTTGCAACGCGTCTGTCGATGTGGTCGAGTCTAGGCTTCGCAACACTGTGTTGGGTAGTTGCCGCGGCAGGTTTGATTTATGGCTGGCAACTATTTCAGCATTAAAAGATTAAGAGATAGCCCTTAATCTTTTAAATTGAACTAGCTTTATGACGGATCGATAACGCGGGTTTTGAGCATACCTTCAACTAAATTAATCATCTTTTGGCGAGAAAGAATTCGAGGCAATTGAGACGTCAAATAGTTGCTACATCCCACCACAACCGTTGCTTTATTCTTATCTAATGCTTTAACCGTTGCAGATACAACATCCTCAACTGTAGAGCTTTTCATACCGCTGGTATCGGCATTTGCCACCTGAGTAAAATTGGTTTCCGTATTGCCCGGACAAACTGCCAGAAATTTAACGCCTGAAGATGAATATTCTCCTGCAAGTGCCTCAGTAAATTGTAATACGTAAGATTTACTTGCCCCATAAACAGCAATGTATGGGAGAGGTTGGAATGCTCCTGTAGATGAAATATTAATCATGATGCCTTTTTTGTTAGCAAGCATGTGAGGCAAGAATAAATAACATAAAGACGTTACGCTGCTGATATTCAGCGTGATCATTTCTTGATAGGTAGATACAGATTGATCTAGAAATTTAGTCCATTTTCCAAATCCTGCGTTGTTAATTAAAATTTCTACCGATAATTTTCTAGCCTGCACTTCATCAAATAATATTTGAGCTGAATTCGCCTGAGCTAAATCTAAAACGATCACCTCAACATTTACGTTATATTTTTTTCTAAGTTCATCAGCTAAATCATTCAGCTTTTGTTCGGAGCGTGCAGTCAAAATTAAATGAATGCCTAAAGATGCAAGTTTTTGAGCATAGGCTTTGCCTATTCCTGAAGATGCTCCTGTAATTAATGCTGTTGAATTTTTAAATGTAGAAAGATGAGCGCTCATTTTATTTATCCGTAATAAACGAAGTCACTACGATAAACCTTTACCCTAAGGGCAGAGTCAAGCACTAATTTTGAAAGCTATTTCAAATTTTAATGAGCTGTTTTAAGCCGAAATCTTATTGGTAATATAAGTTTGAATAATCTCATTCTCCAGTTGTTTTAAATCTTCTTGTAAACGCGTTAACGCTGCTTTTTGCTCAATAATTTGTTGATTCTTTTTCTGAATGAGCTGTTGTGCAACTTCTACAGGAAATCGATTATTTTTATATTTTAAAGCAGACAAGTCATACAGTTCTGAAAGGCTAAATCCGACAGCTTGCGCGAGGCGAATCATCTTAACCGACTGAACATCAATCGCTTCATAAATACGATAATTTCCCTTTCTTTTTGCCACAGGTAGCAAGCCTAATTTCTCATAATGCCGAATGGCTTTAGGAGTGGCTCCAGTTAAAGATGCTAATTCGCCGATATACATATCTGTCTCACATTTTATTGAAAATCGATCAGAGTGTTGAACCATCTGACCGATTCTTTTGAAGTTTTAAATATGATCTAAACCTAACCATTGTCTTTTGTGGTAGGCGCTATCCCAAAATAACCACTCAAGTTTTGCACCCATGGTGTACGCGGCATGCATTTTCTCTAACGTATCTGCATCACAACGTGCTGCAACTTTATCAACTGTCGCAATGACATTGCGAACGGCTGTATGGAACTCTTCGCCTGCATAGGTATCAATCCATGCTTGGTAAGGATTATTAGGAATTGATTTATCTACAATGTCTTTACCGACTTCGGCATAAATCCAGAAGCAAGGCAACAGTGCCGCAAGCACCACAGGATAGCTTTCAGACCAAGCAGTTGCAGTTAAAAATGAAGTGTAATGGTGGCCGGCCAACGTTAATGGCGTATTTTTAAATTCTTCTTTGGTTACCCCAAAATTTTTCATGAAGTCATCATGTAAACTGCGTTCAACCACAATTGCAATTTTGGCTGCATCTGAAAATTGCATAATATCGTCAGCTTCAAAAGCCTTTGCTGCTGCAACGGCTAAAACGCGGCCGTAGGCAACAAGATATTGAGCATCTTGAATCACATAATGACAAAACGCTTCTTTATCTAAAGTTCCACTGGCAAGTTCCTGATTAAAAGGAAGGTCTAGAATTTTTTGATATAAATTTAAATTACGTTGCCAGAGTTCTTGAGAAAAAAGCATAAAACCATTCCATTTAAAATAAGACGTGCAAAACAGGATTCTAAATCAATTTTAAAATACAAAAATAATAATGGCACTTATATATTAGGAAAATATTTAATACGATTAATGAGTTAATTGAAGTTTATAAATTTCTTTATTTAACATAGGGATAAAGTAAGTGTAATAACGGCACAAAACGACATCATTTTATGGTGAATTATCGATATAATAGCCGCGTTTTTAAAGAAAGATTAAGTTTAATTCTTGGCATAGGTCTGATCCATGAAGCATTTCCGATTTTCGATATTTTTTACGGTGGTGTGTTTAGCACTATCCGCGTATTGGGGTTTTACCCATGGACCTGAAGCTGGCGTGTCTACCATGCTTAAAGCTTTAACGATTACAGCCATTTTAGCTGTAATGGAGGTTTCTTTATCTTTTGACAATGCTGTTGTCAATGCATCGGTTCTGCGTAATTGGGATCCTTTCTGGAAAATGCTGTTTTTGACGGTGGGTATTTTAATCGCCGTTTTTGGTATGCGTTTAATTTTCCCAGTGGCGATTGTTGCCGTGACTGCGGATATGGGAATGATTGAGGTGGCTAAATTGGCACTCAACGATCCAAAAACTTATTCTGAACGTTTAATGGCCCATCACGCCGAGATTTCTGCTTTTGGTGGAACTTTCCTATTATTGGTTTTCTTAAACTTCTTCTTTGATGAGGAAAAAGAAACTCATTGGTTCAGATGGCTTGAAGCTAAACTTTCTAGCTTAGCTAGCGTACCGGCAATGTCTGTTTTTATTGCTTTAATTGCGATGTTAATTATGGCAGCCAATGTTGATGAGTCGCAGCGCCTTGTTGTGACTATGGCAGGTATTTGGGGCATTGTGGTTTATATCGGTGTAGAAGTATTAAGCCATATGTTAGGCGGCGAACCTGAAATTGATGAAGATGGCAACGCCATTATGAAGGATGGATCAGGTGCTGCTTCTGGTGTAGTTAAAGCGGGTATCGGTGGTTTCTTATATCTAGAAGTGTTAGATGCATCTTTTAGTTTTGACGGTGTGATTGGTGCATTTGCAATTACCAGCGATGTTGTCGTGATTATGCTTGGTCTTGCAATTGGTGCTATTTTTGTCCGTTCAATGACAGTTTATCTTGTTGAAAAAGGCACGCTAGATGCTTATGTGTTCTTGGAACACGGTGCACATTATGCAATTGGTGCTTTAGCATTCATTATGATTGCGAGTGGTACAGGCGTACATGTACCAGAAGTGGTAACAGGTTTAATTGGTGTAGCATTTATTGTTTGGGCTGTATTTGCTTCAATTCAATATAGTAAACGCCATTCACACTCGTCTTAAGCTAATCTTCAGTAAAGATGTTTAGAATAAAGAGGCTAAATGCCTCTTTATTTTTTTAAGCTGAAATCGTTAATTTAAATAAGGTGTCCCGTATTTTTAGAAACGAATCGGCTTATAATTTGCCTAGTTTGATAAACGTGTATTGATATGATGAATGCTTTGGAACGTCGCTCAACTTTTGCCTTAAGTAGTATTTTTGCGCTACGCATGTTGGGTTTGTTCATGATTATTCCTGTCTTTTCTGTAGTCGGGCAGTCATATCAATATGCAACTCCAGCACTCATTGGTTTGGCTGTGGGTGTCTATGGTTTAAGTCAGGCGATTTTACAGATTCCATTTAGCTTACTTGCTGACCGTTTTAGCCGGAAACCTCTTGTGGTGCTTGGCTTGTTACTCTTTGCTATTGGCGGTGCAATTGCCGGTTTATCTGACACGATTTATGGCGTGATTATTGGCCGTGCCATAGCTGGTGCAGGTGCAGTTTCAGCAGTCGTGATGGCGCTTTTGGCAGATGTTACGCGTGAAGAGCAGCGCACTAAAGCCATGGCTGCCATGGGCATGAGTATTGGTTTGTCTTTTGTGGTGGCTTTTAGTTTAGGGCCTTGGCTCACAAGCATTGTGGGTATTTCAGGCCTATTCTTTGTCACGACAATTATGGGCTTAATCGCGATTTTGATGCTATTGCTTGTACCTAAAGTGACTCGTCATCATCGTAATTATCAGCAAGGCTACATGGCACAGCTTAAGCAAGTCATCCAAATGGGTGATTTAAACCGTTTGCATGTCTCGGTTTTTGCATTGCACTTACTGCTTACCGCCATGTTTATTTATGTGCCTTCACAGCTCATCGAGTTTGCGCATATTCCTTTAGCCAGTCATGGTCTGGTGTATCTGCCGCTGTTAGTAATTAGTCTATTTTTTGCATTTCCAAGCATTATCGTGGCTGAAAAATATCGCAAAATGCGAGGAATTTTCTTAACTGCAATTACAGGGATTATTGCAGGTTTGCTGTTACTCATATTTGGTTATCAATCAAAATATGTATTACTCGCAGGCCTAGGTATTTTCTTTATTGCCTTTAATGTGATGGAAGCCTTATTGCCATCGTGGTTATCAAAATGTGCTCCAATCCAGTCAAAAGCAACCGCTATGGGTGTAAATGCCAGTAGTCAGTTTTTAGGTGCTTTTTTTGGTGGCACACTAGGTGGTCAATTATTGATGTTACATAATACTGCGATTGGATGGAGTGTCTTAACAGGGATTGCTATAATATGGTTGCTAATTAGTTTTGGTTTAGCTCAGCCGCGGTATTTG
>Ga0070669_100003015_pt1 | contig 12128 bp, 13 predicted proteins | sample KBSS53metaG_FD_64680 | JGI IMG/M metagenome (GOLD analysis project Ga0070669, IMG submission 64680) | Switchgrass rhizosphere microbial communities from Kellogg Biological Station, Michigan, USA - KBS S5-3 metaG | ecosystem: Host-associated > Plants > Roots > Rhizosphere > Soil ... | reverse complement strand
GCGGCGAGGCGGTCCGGCTCGGCCTGCGCGTCTACGCCGAGTCGCCGAAGCGGTTCGCGCGTCGGCTCGGGCGCTATCTGCAGCTGGCGGTCGACGAGGCGCAGACGGGCGTGGAACCGGCCTGATGCGTCGTTAGCATCTACCTCATGCTTCCAGGCGAAGAGCTGGTCGATCAGGGGATTCGCGATCTGTGGGCTCGCCGCGAGACGCGAGAGGCCCTGCTCGTATCGATCGGATCTCCTCGACTGCGGATGCTGGGTATCGACGTCCCGACGCCGTTCGCTCACCCGGAGCACCGGCTCTACGCGATGCTCGCAGCCGACGACGCCGATGCCGCCCATGGCCGGTACAACGCCTTGATCCGGCGTTTGGTCAGCTACGAGCGCGCGGCCGCGGTCGCCGCCTCCTGACTGTGCGCAGACTCGCCGACGCCGAGCGGATCGACAAGCTGCTGCGTGCGCTCGGAAGAGCGGCGAGAGAGGACACTCGCCTCTATCTCGTCGGCGGAGCCACGATGGTGCTGAACGGTCTGCGCGGGACGACCCTCGACGTCGATCTGCGCATCGAGCCCGAGCGAGACGAGCTCCTGCGTGCGATCGCTCGCCTCAAGGAGGAGCTCGAGTTGAACGTCGAGCTCGCCTCGCCGAGCGACTTCGTCCCGGTGCCGGAGGGCTGGGAGGACCGCGGCCGCTATGTCCGGCGCGATGGCCGGCTCACGACGTACCACTACGACCTCTACGCCCAGGCGCTCGCCAAGGTGGAGCGGGGCCACGCGCAGGATCGTGAGGACGTTCAGGCACTGATCGACGCGAAGCTGATCGATCGCGAGGAGGCGCTGCGAGCGTTCGAGCGGATTGAGCCGGAGCTGTACCGCTATCCCGCGATCGACCCGGCGACGTTCCGGCGTGCGGTCGAGGAGGCGTTCGGGAAAGACCCTGGGGGATGAGACCGGTCTGGCTCGTCGCGGCGGTGCTGCTGGCCGCCTATCTCGTCTGGCGACGGCGCCGCCTCGAGCCGACGCTGCTCGTCGGCGGCGGGCTCGCTGCGATCGCGGCGTTCGCCTACGGCCTGGGCCTGTTCGAGCTGCCGAACCTCGACACGGTGCTCAAGGACGTCGGCTCTACGCTCGGGGTCTGGACGTACCTGCTCGTCGGCGTGCTGTGCTTCCTGGAGAGCGGCGCCTTCGTGGGGTTGATCGTCCCGGGGGAGACGGCGATCGTCGTCGGCGGCTTCGTCGCCGGCCAAGGCCACATCGACGTGATCCTGCTGATCGCGATCGCCTGGTTCGCCGCCGTCGCCGGCGACCTCGTGAGCTTCGCGCTCGGGCGCCGGCTCGGGCGCGAGTTCCTCGTCGCGCACGGCGGCAAGGTGCAGATCACCGAGGCGCGGATCGAGCAGGTCGAGCGCTTCTACGACCGCCACGGCGGCAAGGCGGTCTTCCTCGGTCGCTGGGTCGGGCTCGTGCGCGCGGTCTCCCCGTTCCTCGCCGGCTCCTCCGGCATGCCGCTGCGGCGCTTCCTGCCCTACGACGTGCTCGCGGCTGGCGGGATGGTCACAGTCTTTGCGCTGCTCGGCTACGTCTTCTGGCACTCGCTCGACAAGGTCCTGGAGATCGCGAGAAAGGGCCTGCTCGCGCTCGGCCTCACGATCGCGTTCGTCATCGGCGTCGTGTTCGCGGTCCAGTGGCTGCGCAGACCCGCGAACCGCAGCGCGCTGGTGGCGTGGCTCGAGGCGCACGAGCACACCCCGCTGCTGGGCCTCGCGATCCGCGGTGGGCGCGTGATCGGCCGCCGCCTCGCGCGGCCCGCGCGCTTCGTGTGGGATCGCCTCACGCCGGGGCAGCTGGGACTCGAGCTGACGACGCTGCTGGCGGTGGCGGCGGTCGGCAGCTTCGTCTTCTTCGGCTACCTGATCGCGATCGACCCGGTGACGGAGTTGACGGCGGGCGACCGGCGCGGCGTGCGCTGGTCCGACGCGCTCGAGACGCTGTGGTTGACCGACCTCGCGAAGGTGCTGACGCAGTTGGGCGCGCTGCCGGTCGCGGGCGGCGCGCTCGTTATCACCGCACTCGTGCTGCTGTGGAGACGGCACGGGCGCGAGGGGCTCGCGCTGCTCGGCGGGCTCGTGCTGACGTATGCGGTCGTCCACGTCACGAAGGCGGCGTTCGGCCGCCCCCGGCCGAGCGATGCGCTCATCGACGTGAGCGGCTTCGCGTACCCGTCGGGTCACGCCGCCTATGCCGTCTGCTGGGTGGCGATCGCGGTCGCGCTGCGGCATGCGTTCCCGCGGCTGGCCGTGCAGGCCGGCCTGCTGATCGCCGCGATCGCGATCGCCGTCGTCGTCGGCCTCACGCGCATCTACCTGCGCGCGCACTGGTTCTCGGACGTGGCGGGCGCCTGGGGCCTGGCGGCGATGTGCTTCTCGCTCGCTGGGATCGTGGCGCTGGTCGTCGGCTACCTGCGCGAGGCGCGCAGCCCTGTCAGCGCCCGCTGAGCGCGCGCCGCAGCAGCAGGCCGCAGACGACGGCGAGGATCGCGGCGAGCACCGGGATCGTGCCGCCGACCACGCCGGCGATCGCGAGCACGATGCCGACGACGGCGATGACTGCGAGCCCGCCCGTGGCGAGCACGAGCCGGTAGGCGCGCTGCTCGCGCTGGCGGCGCGAGGGGCGGGAGGGGGAACGGCGTTCGAGGTCGGCCATGCCCGCATCATCGCACGGCGCGCGGAGCGCCTCGCGCCGCGCGCCGTCGTGCCAACCCGCTATTGATGTGCGCCCCATGGTGCACGCGATCGAGGTGAGTGGCCTGACGAAGCGCTTCGGCGCCACCGTCGCCGTCGAGGAGCTGTCGTTCTCGGTCGCAGCCGGCCGCGTCGTCGGCTTCCTCGGGCCGAACGGCGCCGGCAAGACGACGACGCTGCGCGCGCTGCTCGGGCTCGTGCACCCGACGAGCGGGCACGTGACGATTGAGGGGCAGCCGTACGCGGCGCTGGGTGACCCGACCGCGACCGTCGGCGCGATGCTCGACGGCGGGATGCTGCATCCCGGCCGCAGCGGCCGCAATCACCTGCGCACGCTCGCGAGCGCAGCCGGGATCGGGCGCGCACGGATCGACGAGCTGCTGGAGCTGGTCGGCCTGCGCGAGGCGGCCGGGCGCCGCACGAAGGGCTACTCGCTCGGGATGCGGCAACGGCTCGGCCTTGCGGCGGCGCTGCTCGGCGACCCGCGTGTGCTCGTGCTCGATGAGCCGGCGAACGGGCTCGACCCGCAGGGGATCCGCTGGCTGCGTGACTTCCTGCGCGGGCTCGCGGCGGAAGGCCGCGCGGTGCTCGTCTCCAGTCACGTGCTCGCCGAGGTCGCGCAGACGGCCGACGAGGTCGTCGTGATCCACAAGGGCCGCTCGGTCGCGCAGGCGCCGCTCGCGGAGCTGGTGGCCGCGCGGGCGGCCGGCGTGCGCGTGGCAGGACCCGACGTCGGCCGGCTCAGCGAGCTGCTGCGCGCCGATGGCGCTGAGGTCCGCGCGGGCGACGACGGCGCCATCAGCGTGGCCGACCGCAGCGGCGAGCAGGTCGGACGCGTGATCGCCGCCAACGCGATCGTCGTCTCGGAGCTGACGCCCGTCGGGCAGTCGCTCGAGGAGGTCTTCTTCGCGCTGACCGGGGGCGAGGAGGGCGGACCGTCATGAGTCGCGCGTTCGCCAGCGAGCTGCTGAAGCTGCGCACGACGCGCACGTTCTACGCGCTCGTCGCGAGCGCGGTGCTCGCGACGCTCGCGCTGTCGATCCTCGGGGCGGCGCTCGGCAGATGGGGCCCGGGCGACACGCCGCCGGGCGAGGACCTCGTCGGCGCCGCGTTCTTCGGGCTGGCGTTCGCGCTGGTGCTGGGCCTGCTTGGGGTCACGACCGAGCTGCGCCACGGGACGATCGCGCCGACGCTGCTGGCCGTGCCCAGCCGCGCGCGGCTGGTCGTCGCGAAGGTGGCCGCCCATCTGGTCGCGGGCTTCGTGCTCGGGCTGGTGGCCGTGGTCCTCGACCTGGTCGCGGTCAAGGCGATCCTCGGCATCCGCGACATCGAGGGCGGAACGTCGCTCGGTGAGGCGGTGCGTTGGAGCGCCGGCATCGCGCTCGCCGCGGCGCTCCTGGCCGGCGTCGGCGTCGGCGTGGGGGCGGTGATCCGCAACCAGGTCGGGGCGCTCGTCGGCGGCTTCGCCTGGCTGTTCGTCGTCGAGCCGCTGCTGACAGGGATCCCCGCGGTCGGCGACACGATCGCGCGCTTCGGCCTCGGCGGCCTGATCGACAGTCTCGACGGCTTCGGTGCAACGCCCGACGTCGACCTGCTGGCGCCGGTTGCGGCGGGCCTCCTGTTGGCGGCCTATGTCGCGCTGGCGGGGACGCTCGGCGCGCTGCTGCTGCGGCGGCGCGACGTCACTGCTTGAGCTGACGCACCCCGCCAGCGCCAGGTCTACACTCCGGCGCGTGAGCTGGTTGGCGGTTCCACGCGGCTGGGTCGAGAACTTCGGCGACATCGCCCGCTTCACCGCGCGGTGCTTCGGAGAGGTGTACGGCGGCCGCGTCTTCCGCTTCTTCGGCGAGGCGCTGCGCCAGTCGGGGCTGCTGATCCTCTCCTCGACGATCGTCATCTGGGGCCTCGTGTTCATCATCGGCCTGCAGTGCGGCATCGAGGGTGCGTACTTCACGCGTGCGGCCGGCACGCCGGCGTACTCGGGCGTCTTCACGGCGTGGTGCGACCTGCGCGAGCTCGTCCCGTATGCGTTCGGCTACATGATGGCCGCGAAGGTCGGGACCGGCATCGTCGCCGAGATCGGCTCGATGCGGATCACCGAGGAGATCGACGCGCTCGAGGTGATGGGCATCAGCTCGATGACGTTCCTGTGCGGGACGCGCCTGCTCGCCTCCTGGATGGTGCTGCCGTTCGTCTACATCGGCGGCGTGGGGGCGGCATTCATCGCCTCCTATCTGGCCGTCGTGATCCAGATCCATGAGGTCTCGCCCGGTGGCTACGACCTGATCTTCTGGGCCTTCCAGAACCCGACCGACCTGCTCTACAGCATGCTCAAGGGCGCCTTCATGGCGACCGGGATCGTGATCGTCGGCTGCTACTACGGCTACACGGCGAGCGGGGGACCGGTGGGCGTCGGCACCGCGACGGCGAAGTCGATGGTGCTGAACATCGTCTACGTGCACCTGATCGGCATGCTCGGCACCCAGCTGTTCTGGGGTGCGAACCCGCGCGCGCCGATCGGCGGTTGAGATCCGGCCCACCCGCCCCCGGGGGCGGGCAGGGTGCGTCGGCGCTGCGGTCCTGCTTGGACGCTGTCGCCGTCGAGCGCGACCAGCCGCGCTGTCCCTGATCACCAGACCGTGTTGTGCGCGTCAAAGCCGCGGATCCGCTCGTCGCGCGTGACGAGCGGCGCACGATGCGCTCGGGCTGTCGCGTAGATGAAACGGTCGGCGGGGTCGCCGGGGAAGTTTTCGCCGTCGAGCAATCCGGCGGCGACGGCGACCTCGGGCGTGAGGAGGTGCGACGTCACGCGCGTGGACGCGAGCGCCTGCCGCACCCACGCCGCGACGTCGCGGTCGAGCGAGATGCGTCTACGCCGGACCAACGTCGCCACCTCCCACGCGCTGATCGCACAGACGCCGATCGTCTCGGCCTCGTCGATCGCCCGGCGCGCGGCGTGCGAGAGCCTCGACGGCTCGGCGAGCCACCACAGCCAGACGTGCGTGTCGAGGACGATCACGACTCGGCGTCCCACGGACCGTCAAGCGGCGTGAGCAACTCGTCGTCGGAGACGTGGAACGCGACAGAGCCGGCGAGCGGCTTCGGCTCGTCGATCGCGACGAGCCGCGCGATGGGGCGGCCCCGCTTCGTGACGACGATCTCCTCCCCGGTGAGTGCGACGTCATCGAGCAGGGAGAGACAATGGACTTTGAACTGGCTGGCGGTGATGAGCTGCATGACCATGGTCACATTAGCATGGTCATGAGCGCGTGCAAGTGCGGTCATGACCGGCGGAGGCGGCGAGCGCAAGCGATTCGCCCCCGCTAGCCTCGACCGCATGATCGTCACGCCCGCCGTCCGCGAGTACCTCGACGCCACGCGCCCCCCCGCCGACCCGCTGCTCGCCGAGATGCAGGCGCACGGCGCGCGGGAGCGGATCCCGATCCTCGACGCGCAGAGCGGCGCGCTGCTGCACGTGCTGGCACGGGCGATCGGCGCGCGCCGGATCGTCGAGGTCGGCACGGCGATCGGCGTCTCGACGCTCCACCTGGCGCGTGCGCTCCCAGCCGACGGCGAGCTCGTCTCGTTCGAGATCGATCCGCAGCGCCACGCGGCCGCGCAGGGCTACCTCGAGCGCGACGGGCTCGCGGCGCGGATCGACCTGCGCCTGCAGGACGCGCGCGCCGGGCTGGCGGAGCTGACGGGCCCGTTCGACCTTGCGTTCCTCGATGGCGTGAAGGCCGAGTACGACGCTTACCTCGACCTCGTCGTGCCGCTGGTGCGCTCCGGCGGGCTCGTCGCGGTCGACAACGTATTGATGTCCGGCACAGTCGCCGAGAACGAGAGCGACGGACACTGGACCGAGGAGCAGATCGCCACGGCGCGTGCGTTCAACGCGCGTCTGCTCGACCACCCGCAGCTCATCGCCACGATCACGCCCGTCGGCGACGGCGTCGCGCTCGCGGCGCGGCGTTAGGGCGCGACTGCCGCCGCGGTGTCGGCGCGTGAGGCGAGCGCCTCCGGCAGTTGCCGGCGCGAGCGGATCCCGAGCTTGTCGTAGGTCGCCGCGAGATGCGTCTCGATCGTCTTGATCGTGAGGAACAGCGACTGCGCGATCTGCCGGTTCGTCATCCCGCCCGCCGCCATCTCGGCGACCCGCCGCTCGCTCGGGGTGAGCGACTCGACGCCGATCGGCGTCCAGCGGCGCACCTTCTCGCCGGTCGCCTGCAGCTCCTCGTACGCCTGCTTCGCGATGCCGCCCGCGCCGCAGCGGCGCGCCAGCGCGAGTCCCTCACGCAGCGGCGCACGGGCGTCGGCGCGGCGGTTCGCGTGCCGCAGGGCGATGCCGAGCTGCGTCAGCACGAACGCCCGCCAGTGCGCGGCGACCGGCTCGACGATCCCGGCTGCCTGCTCGAACAGCGCGATACCGTCCGTGCCGCCGACCGCTGTCCCCATCGCGCCGAGCGCGAACGCCCGTGCGGTCGGGGCCCCCCAGCGCTCCGCGTGGGCCAGATCCGCGGCTGCCAGCTCGCACGCCCGCTCGCGTTCTCCGCAGGCGGTCAGGGCCATCGCCGCGAACGCGCCGGCCTGGGCCATGATGCTCCCGCCGATGCCCCACCGCTGCTTGCGCTCGTACAGCTCCACGAGGTCGTCGGCGGCGTCGCGGAACCGACCCTGGCCGAACCGCAGGGTCCCGCGCGCGAGGGACAGCGCCATCATCCACGGGTTGTCCGGGATCGGACCGTCGGCGAAGCCCGTTCTGGGGAACTCCGCCGCGGCCGCGTCGAGCTCGCCGCGTGCTGCGAGGATGAGGACGAGCCCGGGCGTCAACACCAGCTCTGCGGCGACGAGCCCCCCGAGCCGCGCGACGCCCACGCTCTGCCGGGCATCGGCCTCCGCCGCGGCGAGGTCGCCGGCGCACATCGCGACGTAGGCGTTCAGCCACCAGGCGCCCGCGAGCTCTGGGACGGCGCTGCGCTTACGAGCGTACGCCAGCGCTTGTCTCGCCGCGCGATCGGCGTGCTCGAGGTCGTCGGCGAGCGCGAGCACCATCACGGCGTCGCCGGGGGCGGTGAGCTCCGACTGCTCGTGCAAGATCGCTCCGTCGTCGCCGAGCGCATGTCGTGCGAGCGCGATCGCCTCGGCGGCGGTCCCGTCGCTGAGCGCCCAGCGGGCGGCGAGCGCGGCTGACAGCCGGCCGGTCAGGCTGTCTGGGACGACGCGGTCGCGATAGCGCGCGACGCGGGCTCGCGCCGCGTCGGGCGAGAGCTGGGCGATCTTCCCGAACTGCGCGTCGAGCTGGAAGGCGACGTCGATCTGGTCGTCGCGCACGGCGAGCTCGATCGCCTGCTCCAGCAGCGCCATCCCCTGCTCGGCGCGGCCCGTGATCACCATCCACGTCGTCAGCTTCACCCCCCAACGCGGCAGCAGGGCCGGATCACGCTCGAGCTCGGCGAGCACGTCGGCCTCGATCGCCGTGTAGGCGGCATGGTCGGTCGCGCGGATGCACGCGGTGATCAGGGGATGCAGCACCACGGCGCGCAGGTCTGCGGGCGCCGGCTCGCGCAGCGCGCGCGTCAGGTAGGCGATCGCCGAGCGTGGGGCGCCGCTCGCCAGGGCCTTCCCACCCGCCTCCAGCAGCGTCTCGACCGTCGCGCGCTCGCCGCGCACCTCCGTCGCCACCAGGTGTGCGGCCAGGCGCTGGGCGCTCGCGCCGCGGGCGCGCAACAGGTCCGCCGCGCGCGCGTGCGCCGCCGCGCACTCGCCGGCCGGCAGCTCGTGGTGCAGCGCGGTGCGCACGAGTGGATGGACGAAGCGCAGGGAGGGGGCGGAAGGATCGACGATTGTGGCGCGGCGCAGCTCGTCGGCGCCGGCCAGCGCGACGTCGGTGCCGAGCCCGGCGAACTCCGCCACGAGTCCCTGGTCCGCGTCGTCCCCGAGCACGACCAGGGCTCGGCTGACGGCCTGCGCCTCGGGCGACAGGCGCGCGAGCCGGACGAGCACCGTGCGCGCCACCCGCTCCGGGGCCAGCTCGTGCACGCGGGGCGCCTGCTCGGCGCTTGGGCTGATCGCCTCTGTGGCGACGGTGCGCGCCAGCTCGTGGAGCAGGAACGGGTTGCCTCCGCTGACCGTGTGGCAGGTCGCCGCAAACGCGCTGTCGGGCTCCTCGTCGAGCGCCGCCGAGAGCAGCGTCGCGGCTCCCTGACGGCTCAGCGGCCGCGGCGTCAGCCGGCAGGCAAGCCCATCCGTCGCGATCCGCGCAAGGCTGCCCTCGGCGCCTGTCTCGTCCGGCCGACAGGCGATCGCCAGCAGCACCGGGAGCTCTTCGAGGCGCGGCAACAGGAACGCGACGTAGTCGAGCGAGGCGGCGTCGGCCCACTGCGCGTCGTCGATCGCGAGCAGCAGCGGTCGCTGCTCGGCGAGCGCCGCGGTGAGCCAGTAAAGGCCGTGGAGCACTGCGAACGTGTCAGTCGTGAGTGTCTCTCCGTTCAGGCCGAGGGCGCCGCGCGCCACGCCGGCGGCGCCCTCGAACAGCTGCTCGCGGGCGGCATCGTCGAGCGTCGCGAGATGCGGCTCGAACAGCTGGCGCGCGAGCGCGAACGGGAAGTCGCGCTCGAGCTCCGTCGCGCGTGCGGCGAGCACGCGCATGTCGGTCGCTCGGCCGCGCTCGCGCGCTGCCTGCAGCAGGCGCGTCTTGCCAAGCCCCGCCGGCGCCTCGATGGCCGCGAAGCAGCCACGTCCGGCGGACGCCTCGGCGACCATCGCGTCCAGCTCGGCCAGCTCTCGCTCTCGCTCCAGCAGTGTGCTCACGAAGGCTCGGGGTCCGGTTCAGGGTGCCCACCCCGTGGCGGGCGCGCCCGCCTGCACCGACACTCCTCACACATGAGAGGAGCGTGCCATGAAGAGGTCCATTGAGGCGCTGGTCATCGTCCCGATGCTGCTCACGATCGTCGCGATGGCGATCCTCGGGGTGTGCGGGATCGCCCGTGCCGAGCCGGTGCAGCAGTTCGCCTTCCAGCTCACGAGCGCGCGGCCGGACGACATTGCCGTGCGCATGCTGTTGCGCCGCTTCGACACGACTGGGGGTGTGCCGCCGACGCCCACCGAGCTCTCGCTGCGCCTGCCGCGCGGGGTCGCGCTGAATCGAGCCTTCCTCACCGCGCGCTACCTGTGCAACGGCGTCGCGCTGCGAGACGCGCTCGACGCACATCCTTCCGGGACGCCGTTCAACACGCGCGTCGCGCACCTCGACGCGTTCGCACGCGAGCTTGCCCGCAGCCATGCCAAGCGCGATCGCGCGGCGCTCGCGAACGTGCGGGCCTGTGAGCGGGGACGCCTCGGCGGCGGCACCGGCACAATCGACGCGCGCGACGCGATCGCCGTGCTCACCGATCCGATTCCGTTCGGCATCTCGATCTTCCTCAGCCGGGCCACCGTGCCGGGGGCGGTTGCGGCCATCGCGGTCGTCGGCGCCGCCGACGAGCGCGCGCCGATCGTGCGCAGATATCCGGTCGTCGCCGGCGTGCACGCGGTCGAGGTGGAGAACTTCGTCTCCGACCCGACACCCGACGGGCTGTACGGGCTGAAGCTGATGATCCACACCGGGCCGATCAACGGCTTCCAGGTGAGCATCTCCGAGGTCGACGCGCGGGCGCGCTCGCTCGTGCTGCGCAGAGGCACATGCCTGGCGCGCGGGCGCGGCGGCCGCTGCGCGCGGCGCCAGCGAGCCGATGTGTCGCTGTTCGAAGTGCCGAGATGCCCCGCGTCTGGGCACTTCAGCGCTCAGCTGTTCTCGAGCTACGCGCCGCCGACGCCGACCGTGACGACGACCGTCGAGGTGCCCTGCCCGCGGTTCGCGTCATGAGTGGCTTCCGTTGGATCTCCGTTGCGGCCGCGGGCCTCGCGGCGTGCGCGGTCGCGACGGTCGCGCCGGCGGCCGAGGCGCCGGCGCCGAGACCGATCGTGACGATCACCGCGCGGGTCACGCCGAGCAGACCGCCGATCCCGCCGGGCACACCGCTGGCAACGACGCTGCGCACTGCGTTCAGAAGCGTGCCCGAGGGCGGCAACTTCGTGCTCCAGCGGGCCGAGTACCGCTTCGGCCGCGGCGCGCGCTTCAACGGCGCGCTGTTCCCGTCATGCAGCGCGGCAAAGCTGCGCAGGGCGCATGGGCGGCTGTCCGTCTGCCCCAAGGGATCGCGGGTCGGCCATGGCGTCGCGACGGGCCGGGCAGTCGCTGTCGGCGTCAGATCGAGCGGAAGACTGACGATCTTCAACGGGCCGGGCGGGCGCAGCATCGTCCTCAACTTCGTCGTCGTGAACCCGGCGCTGATCAACGCGACATTCGAGGCGCCGCTCGTACGGCTCCACGGCGGCAGATACGCGTTCAAGCTCTCGAGCGCCGTGCCGCCCCAGCTGCAGAGAATCCTCGATGGCGACGTCGTCGTTGAGAGACTCGACATCACCGCCGGAGCGACGCTGACGATCGGCGGCCGCAAACGCGGATACTTCGAGGCCGTCGCCTGTCCGCCGCACGGCTCGGCGATTCACGGCGACTTCCAGTTCAACCAGGGCGCGAGCGCGACGGCGGATCTGAAGGTGGTGTGCTGAGGGGCGGGAGAGCCGACGTCTGGCACGTCGGAGAAGCTTTCGCGGATGGCCCTGCGAGCCGAACCGGATCGGCAGCGACACGTCGTCGAAGCGCTGCGGAGATGGGAGATCGATCCGCCGGAGTACGCGAGTCTGCTCGACCCGTTCGAGTACACCACTTCCGCGAACTACGTCGTGCCGATGCTGCTCGCGCTCGCGATCGCGCGGGGCAACGAGCTCGTCGATGCGATTCCCCGCTACAGCTCGATCGACCACGCCGTCAACTTCCAGACGCTGATCTCCGCGCTGCGCCGCTTCGACGCGTTCGTCGTCCCGTACTTCGACCGGCCGACGTTCCCCGATCCCTTCGCCGAGGAGTTGCTCGCGTTCGAGTGGCGCAAGGCCGAGCGGCGCCATCTCGTCGAGTCGTTCGAGCAGGGCATCTGGCACCTCGTCAGCGACGACGAGGGCCTTCGCATCCATCTGTCGGCGCCGATGCGGCGCTCGGCGCTGCATCTGGTCGCCAACGCGGCAGCACATGCCCAGCTGCCCGCGGACGTACGACGCCGGATGAAGCGCAAGCCCGGACCGAACGACGATCTGGCCGGTCTCGCGATCGCGGCGGGCAACGACGCGCTCGGACTGCTGGCCAAGAGCTGTCCCAAGGCCTGGGAGCGTCTGTGGGCCCAACTGCCCTTCTCGCCGCAGCTGACCGTCGGGATCCGGGCGCTCGCGCTGAGCCTTGCGGCTACCGGCGACCGGTGGTTTCCGCCGGATGAGCTATGGCCGCGATGGGAGCG